>Ga0209863_10000781_pt1 | contig 13997 bp, 10 predicted proteins | sample OrgsoiDNA2013046_FD_185796 | JGI IMG/M metagenome (GOLD analysis project Ga0209863, IMG submission 185796) | Permafrost soil microbial communities from the Arctic, to analyse light accelerated degradation of dissolved organic matter (DOM) -... | ecosystem: Environmental > Terrestrial > Soil >...
ATCTTCAACAGCGCCAACTTCTCCAGCATCGCGACCGACGCCAAGGGCGTCATCCAGATCTTCAACGTCGGCGCCGAGCGCATGCTGGGCTACGCGGCCACCGACGTGATGAACAAGATCACGCCGGCCGACATCTCCGATCCCCAAGAAGTGATCGCGCGCGCCAAGGCGCTCAGCATCGAGCTCGAGACCTCGATCGCGCCGGGCTTCGAGGCCCTGGTGTTCAAGGCCTCGCGCGGCATCGAGGACATCTACGAGCTGACCTACATCCGCAAGGACGGCAGCCGGTTTCCGGCGGTCGTGTCGGTCACCGCGCTCCGCGATGCCCAGGACGGCATCATCGGTTACCTGTTGATCGGCACCGACAACACCGCCCGCAAGCAGATCGAGGCGGAGCAGATGCAGCTCGGTCAGCGCCTGCGCGAGAATCAGTTTTATACGCGCTCGCTGTTCGAATCGAACATCGACGCGCTCATGACCACCGACGCGCCGGGCATCATCACCGACGTCAACAAGCAGATGGAAGCGCTCACCGGTTGCACGCGGGACGAGCTGATCGGCGCGCCCTTCAAGAACTACTTCACCGATCCGGAGCGGGCCGAGGCGGGCATCCGGCTGGTGCTGAGCAAGAAGAAGATCACCAACTACGAGCTGACCGCGCGCGATCGGGACGGCAAGGAGACCGTCGTCTCCTACAACGCGACCACCTTCTATGATCGGGACCGGCGACTGCAGGGGGTGTTCGCGGCCGCGCGCGACATGACGGAGCGCAAGCAATACGAGGAGTCGCTGCGCGAGCTGACCCACAAGGCGGAGCAGGCCAGCCGCGTCAAGAGCGAGTTCCTCGCCAACATGAGCCACGAGATTCGGACGCCGATGAACGCGGTCATCGGGCTGTCGTACTTGCTGGGGCGAACCGGGCTGGATGCGGAGCAGGCGACCTATCTGAACAAGATCAAATTGGCGAGCAAGTCGCTGACCGCCGTGATCAACGACGTCCTCGACCTCTCGAAGATCGAGGCGGGCGAGCTGATGGTCGAGCACGCCGCCTTCAGCCCGCGGGCCCTGTTGCGCGAGCTGGCCGACGTGATGGCCGTCCAGGCGGACGCCAAGGGCATCGGCTTCGAGATCGATGTCCCCAACGACCTGCCCGTCGCGCTGGAGGGGGATGCCACGCGCCTCAACCAGATCCTGACCAACCTTCTTTCCAACGCCATCAAGTTCACCGAGCGCGGCCACGTCAAGCTGAAGGTCCGCAGGCTCGGTACCGGATCGAAGGGCGCAACCCTGTGCTTCGTCGTACAGGATACCGGCATCGGCATCGCGCCCGAAGTGCTCTCGAAGCTGTTCGCACCTTTTTCGCAGGCCGACACCTCGATCACCCGCCGCTTCGGCGGCACCGGCCTCGGCCTGTCGATCGTCAAGCGTTTGACCAACCTGATGGGCGGCGAGGTGAGCCTCGAGAGCACCAAAGGCGTGGGCAGCGAGTTCAAGGTGGTGCTGGAATTTGGGTTGGCCTCGCCGCTGGCGCCGGCCGGTCACGAGGTCTCTCCGGCGTCGCCGGGCGAGCCCGCTCTCCTGGGCATGCGCGTCCTGGTCGTCGACGACAGCGACATCAACCTGGAGGTCACCAAACGTATTCTCGAGCTGGAGGGTGCCGAGGTCGGGCTCACCGGCAACGGACAGGAAGCGTTCGAGCGCCTCCAGGCCGAGCCACACGCCTTCGACGTGGTGCTGATGGACGTACAGATGCCGGTGCTCGACGGCCACGATGCGACCCGACGAATTCGCCTCGAGCTGGGACTGACGGATCTGCCGATCATCGCGCTGACCGCTGGGGCGCTGAGCAGCGAGCGCCAGCGGGCCGCGGAAGCCGGCATGGACTACTTCATCCTGAAGCCGTTCAGCGCCGAGGCCCTCGTGCGGTGCATCCTCCGCCACGTCAAGCGGTCGAGCGGCGCGGTTGCGCTGGCGCCGAGCGGGGCGGCCGACGACTCGGTTCCAAACACGCGGTCCTGGCCGGAGATCGAGGGTATTGATTCTAGCGACGCGCGGGCGCGCCTCAGCGATGACCTGGGCCTCTTCGGATCGATGCTCGGCCGCCTTCTCCATGAATTCTCCGACGTCGGCGTACCGGCGGTGACTTCAGACCCGGTCTCGCTGGCCGCCCAGCGCGGACGCATGCACAAGCTCAGGGGCTGTGCGGGCATGCTGGGAGCCAGGTCGATCCAAGATCTCGCCCGCGAAGGCGAGGCGGCCTGTGCGGCGGGTGAGGTGGAGCGGGCCGGACATGTCGCGACGACCCTGGCAAGGCAACTGGAGCAGCTGCGTGTGAGCGCGGCGCCGCTGCTCGCCGCCACGCAGGCCGCGGTCCAGAGCTCCGCCCAGGAGGCGGGCGACGGTGAGCTCAATCCGCAGCTCGTGATTGATCTGATCGGCCTGCTCCGGCAGCAAAACCTGTCTGCCGTGAATCGTTTCAACGCCATCACGCCCCAGCTCGAGCGCCGCCTGGGTCAGGGGCCGTATGCCTTGATGCGCGACCACGTGGAGCACCTCCGATTCACCGAGGCGCTCAACCTCCTCGAGCGCACGCCGGCAAGCGTGGCTTGAGCACGCGATCGATCGCCACCCGGTAAAACCGCAGAGCAGGTGCGCGGCGGCCCTAGTCGTTCCGGATCATGACCTTGAGGGCCCGCTCGCGCATGGCGTTGCCGAAGGTGTCGTAGGCCTTCATCGTTTCGGCGAGCGTGAAGCGATGGGTGATCAGTTGCTTCGGGTGCACCTTCCCCGAGGTCACGGTCTTCATCAGCATCGGGATGGTCACCGTGTCGACGAGGCGCGTGGTGATCGTGATGTTGTGGTCCCAGAGCTTGTCCAGGTTCAACTGGACCGGCTTGCCATGGACGCCAATGTTGGCGATGTGACCGCCGGCCGCCACGACGGCCTGACAGATGTCGAAGCCCGCCGGGATCCCGATGGCTTCCATGACCACATCGACGCCCCGGCCGCCCGTCAGCGCCATGACCTTCTCGACGGCTTTACCACCCGCGTTGTTGACGATCTCGGTGGCCCCGAATCTCTTGGCGACCGCCAGACGGTTGTCGTCGGTGTCGACCATGATGATCGCCGCCGGCGAATAGAACTGCGCGGTGAGCAACGCCGCCAGGCCGATCGGGCCGGCACCCACGATCGCCACCGAATCGCCCGGTTTGACCCGCCCATTCATCACGCCGCACTCGAATCCGGTCGGCAGGATGTCGCTCAACATGACGAAGTCCTCTTCGTCGGCGCCGACCGGGATCGAATAGAGGCTGTTGTCCGCGAAGGGGATCCGAACGTACTCGGCCTGGGTCCCGTCGATCAGATTGCCCAGGATCCAGCCGCCGTCGTTCTGGCAGTGCGAGTACATGCCCTTCTTGCAGCTGTCGCACCGACCGCAGGACGACACGCACGAGATCAGCACGTGATCGCCGACCTTGAAGCTGGAGACCCCGGCGCCGATCTGGTCAACCACGCCCACGCCTTCGTGCCCCAGGATGCGGCCCGCCGTCACGGCCGGCAGGTCGCCCTTGAGGATGTGCAGATCCGTTCCGCAGATGGTGGTCTTGGTGACCCGGACAATGGCGTCGGTGGCGGCTCGGAGATCCGGCTTGGGCTTGTCTTCCAGCGCGAATTTCCCCGGACCCTGATAGACGAGTGCTTGCATGATGCGGTTGCCTTTCTGGGCGACGGTCGAGCGCGGCGACTCAGAACTGCGCTTGCAACATGAGCCGCGCTTCAAACACATTTTGGCGGGCCACGGTGCTCCCCGTCGGGGTTATCGTGGTCACGCCGCCGGTCGTCGTCGATGTCGCGAGCACGGTGGCCTGGTCCGGGAGGTCTGTGGCCGCGTAGCTCCCGACGCCGGTCTCGGTGAAAACCGGGTCGTGGATGATGATGGGCAGGTCCGCCAGGAGCTTGAGCCTCTGTCCCTTGATGAACCAGGTGGCGCTGGTCGTGATCTCCTGAATCGGCTCCGAGCCGGTGAGCGGCACGGTCAGGTACGCGAAGTTGCTGTCCGGCACCAGGAAGGCGTAACGAAGCGCCACCTCGAAGGCGTGGTAGCTGACGCCACCCTGGGCTCGGATGCCCCACATTTGGACCGATCCGTAGCTGTTCGAGTACTTGCCGAAATCGAAGGCGGTCTCTCCGGAAAGATCGACCGCTCCAACGGGCACCCGCCCGGCGGCGTCGGCACCCGCTTGCCACCAGGTGCCCAGCTCGAACGGCGCCCTGCCGATGTACGGGTTCCAGTCGCCATCCAGAAGAAGAGACTTGTCCGCCAGCTTCACGTTGAGGACCGTGGAGTGTCCGATCTGCGAATCCTTGGTGTAAAGGGCGTTGACGAAGATCGCCCCTTTGCGCCCCCGATCGATTGGTCCGTCCATCTGGTGGTTGTCCTGCTCGAGCAGGAAGGGATCGCCGTCGAGGTTGCCGAAACCGGCGCGCGCGACGAAGAGCGGGATGCCCAGTTTTTCGGGGAGGTAGTGGTTCCCGGGGACGTCCCGTCCGCCGCCCGTGAAGACGCCGCCGATCAGGGTCAGCATGCCGGGGTGCGAGACCACCGCCGCACCGACGTCGCGACCCACAACGAAGCCGAGGTTGTCGATCGATCGGTCGGCGAACTGGAAGTTCCCCTCGTAGGTGAGCTGCTCGCGACCGTAGGGGACCTTGAACTGGCCGACCTTGAGGTAGGTCGTGTGGCTGCCGCTGAAGGAAAGGGGGATGTCGAAAGCGAAATCGAGCAGGCTCAGCGAGACGGCCGTCTGCGCGACGATGGCGGCCTCACCGCCGAGGCCCATCTCCAGGTGAAAACCGACCTGGTCGTAGTGGCCCGACAGGCGAAGGCGCGCCCGGTTCATGAACAGGTACAGCCGGTCGTCGTCTTTGAACGGGTCGTCGAGATGCTGCGCAAACCCGAGCAACTGGATCATCCCGCCGAAATCGAGCTCCGCGTTGTCGGTCTTGACCACCGCGATCTCCGCAAACGCCCGGGGAGCGAGCATCGCGCTCAATCCCAGACCGAGTCCCACCAACGCCACAGCTCCCTTCATGGTCATGACTTGCTGTCTTTCTGTAGCGTCGCATTGAACTTCACCGTGATGAGATTCTTGGTCTTGATCGCGCCGAGCATCATGGTGGGCGGCTTGATCTGATAATCGGTCATCAGGAGATCCTTGCTGCCGGTGATCCGGATGCCTTCCTTGACGCGCACGCCGGTCGCGGCGACGTCGACCTTCCGCTCGATCCCCGCCAGGCTCAGCCGGCCGTGGAGCATCACCGAGATGGCGGGGCCACCTGCGGCCGGCGCCAGCACGTCGTACGAATCCATCTGGAACCGGATCTCTTTGAACTGCCCGCCCTTGAGCGCCTTGTGCATGTTGTCGTCGAGGCCGTGCTCGCCCGAGCTGAGCTCGGCGACGGGAACCATCAGCTTGAAGGTCTTGATGAAGTGTCCGCGGATCAGCGCCTCCAGATCGGGCGACTGGGCGGACGCGTCGACCCGCGCGGTGTCGAGACCGACGCCGGCTTGCATCCCGTGGGCCTTCGCGCTGTAGCGGTGGAGGCTCGAATCTCCATCGAGCTGCAACGACGCTCCGGGCGCCAGGGTGAGCGCCAGGGCGCTCTTCGCCGCGACCGACTCGCCACTGGCGGGCAAGGTTACCAGTACAAGCAGCGCGCCAGCGACGATCGGATGGGCAGGGGAAAGCATGCCCGCACCCTAGCCATCATTGACCAGACAACAATGGCAATGGCTCAGATAGCGCGCAATCAGCGGCCGGAGTCGTAGTTCAGGTTGGGACCCAGCCAGCGCTCCACCTCAGCCGTGGTCATCCCCTTGCGCGTCCCGTAGTCCGCCACCTGATCGCGGTCGATCTTCCCGACGTTGAAATAGCGGGATTCGGGGTGCGCGAAGTAGAGACCACTGACGCTGGAGCCGGGCCACATCGCGAACGACTCCGTGAGCAACATGCCGGTGTTCTTCTCGACGTCGAGGAGCCGCCAGAGCGTTCCCTTCTCGGTGTGATCGGGGCAGGCGGGGTAGCCGGCGGCCGGGCGGATGCCACGGTATTCCTCGGCGATGAGGCGCTCCTTGGTGAGATCCTCGAGGTGGCCGTAACCCCACTCGTCGCGGACGCGCTTGTGCAGGTATTCGGCGAAGGCCTCGGCCAGACGATCGGCCAGCGCTTCGGCCATGATGGCGTTGTAGTCGTCGAGCCTCGCCCTGAAACCGTCGCACAGCTCTGGCAGCCCGATGCCGGTCGTCACCGCGAAAGCGCCCAGGTGATCGGGCAGCTCGGTCTCCCGCGGCGCGACGAAGTCCCCCAGGCAGCGCTGCGGCTCGCCCTTGTCCTTGGCCGTTTGCTGCCGCAGAAAATGAAACCGCGCGAGCACGTCGTTGCGGCTGGCGTCGGTGTAGAGCTCGACGTCGTCGCCGACAGCGTGGGCCGGGAAGAGGCCGTAGACCCCGCGCGCGGTCAGCAGCTTCTGAGCGACGATGGTGTCGAGCAGCGCGTTCCCCTCGGCGAAGATCTGGCGCGCCTGCTCGCCGTACTTCTCGTGCTCGAAGATGCGCGGGTAGACCCCCTTGAGCTCCCAGGTGTGGAAGAAGGGCGTCCAGTCGATGTACTCGCGCAGGGTCGCGAGGGGAACGTCGGCAAGCACGCGCACGCCCGTGAGCTGGGGCGCCGGGATGTCTTCGCTGCGCCAAATGATCGGCGTGCGGTTGGCGCGGGCAGCCGGGAGCGACACCAGCTTGTGCTTGGGCGTGCTGTGGATTTTGCGCAGGTTCTCGTAGTCCTCGCGATGTTGGGTCACGAAGCCCGGCTTGCCCTCCGGGCTCAATAGACTGGTGGTGACCGGCACCGCGCGGCTCGCGTCGAGGACGTGCACCACCGGCTCGCTGTAGTGGGGCGCGATCTTGATGGCGGTGTGCGCGCGGCTGGTGGTGGCGCCGCCGATCAGAAGCGGCAGCTTGAACCCCTGCCGCTCCATCTCGCGGGCCACGTGGGCCATCTCGTCCAGCGACGGCGTGATGAGGCCGGAAAGGCCGATCAGATCGGCTTTTTCGGTCTTGGCGCGCTCGAGGATCTTCTCGCAGGGCACCATCACACCCATGTCGATGACCTGGTAGTTGTTGCAGGCCAGCACGACGCCCACGATGTTCTTGCCGATGTCGTGCACGTCGCCCTTCACCGTGGCCAGCACGATCTTCCCCTGCGTCTTCACCTCGCGCCCGGCGGCGGCGTGGGCCGCCTTCTCCGCCTCCATGAACGGCGTCAGGTGGGCGACCGCCTTCTTCATCACGCGCGCCGACTTGACCACCTGGGGGAGAAACATCTTCCCCGCCCCGAAGAGATCGCCGACCACGCCCATGCCGTCCATCAGCGGACCTTCGATCACCGCCAGCGGCCGGCCCAGCTTGAGGCGGGCCTCCTCGGTATCCGCGTCGATATAGGTCTCGATCCCCTTGACCAGCGCGTGCGACAGGCGCGCTTCGACGGTGCCTTTGCGCCAGGCCTCGTCCTTCTCTTTTTTTTCGGCGGTGTTGCCGCCGCCCTCGCTGGCCTTGAGCCGCTCGCCGTAGTCGACCAGCCGCTCGGTCGCGTCCGGCCTCCGGTTGAGCAGCACGTCCTCGACCAGCTCGCGCAGCTCGGGCACGATCTCCTCGTAGACCTCCAGCATACCGGCGTTGACGATCCCCATGTCCATGCCGGCCGCGATGGCGTGGTACAGGAACGCGGAGTGCATCGCCTCGCGGACCCGGTTGTTGCCGCGGAAGCTGAAGGAGATGTTCGAGACGCCACCGCTCACCTTGGCATGCGGCAGATTCGCTTTGATCCAGCGGGTCGCGTTGATGAAGTCGACCGCGTAGTTGTTGTGCTCCTCCATCCCGGTGGCGACCGTGAGGATGTTGGGATCGAAGATGATGTCCTCCGGCGGAAAGCCGACCTCGTCGACCAATATTCGATAGGCGCGCTCGCAGATCCGGATCTTGTCCTCGTAGGTGGCCGCCTGCCCCGCCTCGTCGAAGGCCATCACGACCACGGCGGCGCCGTACCTGAGCACGGTGCGCGCGTTGCCCCGGAACTTGTCCTCTCCCTCCTTCATCGAGATCGAGTTGACGATCCCCTTACCCTGCAAGCATTTGATGCCCGCCTCGATGACCTCCCACTTGGAGGAATCGACCATGAATGGCACCTTGGCGACTTCCGGCTCGCTGCCGAGCAGCGACAGGAACCGCGACATGGCCGCGACACCGTCGATCATTCCCTCGTCCATGCAGATGTCGATGATGTTGGCGCCGTTTTCCACCTGCTGGCGGGCGACGCTCACCGCCTCCTCGAACTTTCCCTCCTTGATCAGCTTGGCAAACTTGGGCGAGCCGGCCACGTTGGTGCGCTCGCCGATCATGATGTAGACGCCCGGCTGCTGCGTGAACGGCTGCGAGCCCGACAGCCGCAGAGGTCGCACCGCGACCGGGTCGCTCACGGGCTGACCGCCTCGCCCAGCGCGCGCGGCGGCTTCGCGGCCAGCGCGCGCGCGATCGCGGCGATGTGCTCCGGCGTGTTGCCGCAGCAGCCACCCGCGATGTTGACGAGGCCGCCGTCCGCGAACTGGGAAAGATAGCGCGCCATATCGGCGGGCTCCAGATCGAAGCCGGTGGGCGACAGCGGGTTGGGCAGCCCGGCGTTCGGATAACAGGAGACCGCGGCGTCGGATTTCTCCGCCAGCTCCGAGAGGAACGGATACATGAGATCCGGCCCCAGCGAGCAGTTGAGCCCGATCGACAGAGGTTTGACGTGCTTCACGGCGGTCCAGAGAGCTTCCACGGTCTGCGCCGAGATCATGGTCTCGCCGCCCCGCCCGACCGCGGCCGAGATCATCACCGGCAACTGGACGCCGTCCTCCGCGAAGACCTCCTGGATCGCCACCAGGGCGGCCTTGGCGTTCAGCGAGTCGAAGATCGTCTCGACCAGCAGGACGTCGCTCCCGCCGGCGATGAGCGCGCGCACCTGCCGCAGGTAGGCCGCCTTGACCTGATCGAACGTCACCACCCGGAAACCGGGATCCTCCGCGTCGGGCGAGTTCGACAGCGAGACCGTGAGCGGCCCGATGGCGCCCGCCACGAAGCGGGGCCGGCCGTCCGCGTTGGCGACCCGATCGGCCCACTGCCGGCACTGCCGGGCGGACTTTTCGTTGATCTCCCAGGCCAGGTCATTGAGAAAGGGGTCCTCGACGATCTTCTGATAGAAGGCCGGGTCCTTCCGGCCGCCGTGCTCGCGCGGATCGTCGATGAAGAACTCGCTCTGCGAGATGCTGGTCGCGCCGAAGGTGTTGGTCTCGATGATGTCGGCGCCCGCCTCCAGAAAACGGCGGTGGATGTCGCAGATCATCTCCGGCTGCGTGAGGGAGAAGATGTCGCCGTTGTTGAGCAGGTCCTTCTTGGCGTCCTTGAACCGCTGGCCGCGGATGTCGGCTTCCTTCATCCCGTAGGTGCGGATGGTGGTCCCCATCGCGCCGTCGATGATGGCGATGCGGGTCTGCAGCAGCTTTTCTAGTGGATGCATCACGCCCGTTTCGTCTTGCTGTTCTTGACGGGCTTGTCGGTCGTCCCGGGCCCGTCGGCTTTGCCAGGCCTGTCGTTTCTGCCAGCCCTGTCGGTTTTGGCAGGCTTGTCGGCGATCGCCAGGACCACCTGCAGGTGCGGCTTCTTGATCTCCCGGCAGGCGATCTCCGAGCTGACGACCGACAACCCGGCCCGTGACAGCAGCGCGCGAACCGCCCGCGGCGAGAAGCCGGGGTGGCGCTCGCCATAGCGGGCGGTCACCTCCGACTGCCGGTGCTCGTCGAGACACAGAAGGACCAGCCGCCCGCCCGGTCGCAGCACGCGGGCGCACTCGGCCACCGCCCGCGCCGGCCGCTCCGCATAGGTGAGCGTGTGGAACATCAGCACGGCGTCGAACGACGACGCCGCGAACGGTAGGTCGTGGAGATCGGCCACCTGGGTGCGAACGTGGCTGTAACGGTGGAGCCGCTCGCGCGCCGCTTCGATCATGCGCGGGTTGGTGTCGATGCAGGTGAGCGAGCGGCAGAACGGGGCCAGCGAGCTGGCAGCCGCCCCGTCACCCGATCCGGCGTCCAGCACGTCCCCCAGCTTGAGCAAGCCGGAGAGGCCGACCGCCAACGAATGCCAGGTGCGCCCCGGCGAGTAGTCCCGCTCGATCTCGCTCACCGCCGACTCTGGCAGCCCCCCGCGTCTCTCGGCGTCGAGCTCGGCCAGCCGCTTCTGATCACCCTCCAGCGTGGGATCCGAGGCGCTCGCCGCCTCGTCCAGGATCACCCGCGCCGAGCTGGGGAGACTGTCGCTGGCCAGCGCGTAGAAGGACTGCGCCCCCTGGCGGCGATCCCGGACGAACCCCGCCTCGCGCAGCCGCCCCAGGTGCGTCGAGACCCGCGACTGCGCCACGCCGGTCACCCGCACGAGATCGGTCACGCACAGCTCGCGCCCGCGCAGCAGTGCGCAGAGGCGGATCCGGTTCTCGTCCCCCAGCAGGTTCAGCGTATCGACGTGTTGCGCGAGGTTCATATCCCTGTATCTCGATGTAAAGATATTAGTCGACCGGGGCGCGCCCTGTCAAGGCGCCCCAAGCTGCCCAGGCGACGGACCCGCCTCAGCGGCGCCGAGGGGGGCGGACCGAAGCTTCGACCTTCGATTGCTGCTTCTGGTAGCCGGCCCAGCGCTCGGCCGAAAGATCCCCGCCCGCGAGCGCGGCGTGGATCGCGCAGCCCGGCTCGCTCGCGTGCCCACAGTCGCTGAACCGGCAGCCGGCGGCGATGGCGATGACGTCCTCGAAGCCGACCAGGCTCTCCGCCTCCCACAGGTCGAGCTCGCGCATCCCCGGCGTGTCGATCAGCAGCGCCCCGCTTTCCATCAACACCAGCTCGCGGTGGGTGGTGGTGTGGCGGCCACGCGCGTCGCTCTCGCGGACCTCGCCCGTCCGCTGCGCCGCGCGCCCAACCAGAGCGTTGACCAGCGTGGACTTTCCCACGCCCGACATGCCGACCAGGCCCAGGGTCTTTCCGGGCGGCAGCCATGGTCCGAGGCCCTCGAGCCCCGATGCGCGCGTCGCGCTGGTGAGCACCACCGGCACGCCCGGAAAGTGACGGCCGAGCTCCGCGGTGGTGGCCGCCGGATCGGCGCTCAGATCGCTCTTGTTCACGATCAACACCGCCTGCGCGCGGCTCTGCTCGACGGCGGTCAGGTAGCGCTGCAAGCGCGGTTCATTGATGAGGCGGACGTTGCGGGCGCCCTTCCCTTCTCCGAAGGCGCTCACGATCCCGACCACGTCGACGTTGGCGGCGATCACCTGCGCGACGCCTCGGCCGCCGGACGCCTGGCGCATCAAGCAGGTGCGGCGTTCCAGCAGGTGCTCGACGAGCAAGGTGTCGCCGGGCTCGGAATAGTTGCCAGCCACCCAATCCCCGACCTGCGGACGATCGATCGCCTCTTGCCAACGGTCGCCGCGATTGCCGCCGGCCAGGACCGCCTTGCAGGTGCCCCGGCCCGACCAGGCGATGTAGCTCTCGCCGTGGGCGATCGCGATCCGCGCCGGCGTGAACGTCCCCTCCAGCGCCGCCAGCCGCGACTGGAAATGCGCGTCGTACCCGATCGCCTCGAGCGTCGGGGGGGAATCGGTCACGTCGATCTCGGCACCAGCGTCCAGGAGCTCACCGAACCTTGCGTAGCACATGCACCGGCTGGCGGGCAGGTGGACCAAGGAATAAGATTTTCACTGAATGGGGCCCCGCTCGGAAAGATTCGCGCGGGCCCTGATTGTTTTGATCCTGGGATCGGCCGCCTGCGGGAGCACTTCCCACCGGCCCGTGCCGGGCGGCCGGTGGACCGCCGTGGACGCCAGCAACGACGTATCCGTCGGCACCGACGGCGGTCGGCCAGACCTGCTTCCCGCCGACGGCCCGATCGACGCTCGCCCGCGGGCCGATGTCGGTGCGGATTCGAGCGGCGACACCGGACGACCCGACGGCGACGCCGATCGGCGCGACGCCACCACCGACGGCGCTCCCAAGGTCTGCACCGGCGATGGGGATTGCGGGGACCTGCACCTCTGCAGCGGCGGGCGGTGCATCCCCTGCCAGGCGACCTGCGTGAACAATGCCGACTGCGCGATCCGCTCCGTCTGCTTCCACCGGAACTCCTGCACGTACTGCGACCCGCCCGACGCCGGCGATCTCCTCATGGCGACTCCGAAAGCGAGAAGCGGACCGGGACGACGACCCGACTGAACATCGGCACGCCACCGGCGCGTGCCGGCTCGAAGGTCCATCGACGGACGGCGTCGAGCGCGGCCCGATCGAGCAACGGATAGCCGCTGCTGCGGTCGAGCGATATGTTGGACGGCTTCCCGGTCGCATCCACCGCCACGTCGAGCAAGACGATCCCCTCTTCGCGCCGTCGCCGGCTGGGGATCGGATACTCCGGGGCCGGGTTCGTCCGGTAACGTGGCGTGGCCGTAGGCACCGTTCCCCCGCCTTGGGTGGGATGTAACGATGCGGGGCCCGTCGACGATGGGGCCGAAACCGAGGGACCGACGACGTCGCCCGCCGGCCCAGCGAACCCGGCCGTCGCCGAAGGCTCGGCCAGGGTGGCCAGCCGTCGCTGCGGGCGGACGATGCGCGGCGGTGGAGAGGCCAGCGCTGGCTTGCTGTCCGGTGCCCTCGCGGCGGCCGGCGCTGCCTCGGCGATCGGATCGGGCCTCGCCGCGACGACCTCGACCTCGACGGTTTCGGGCGCCCGGGGAGCCCCCGACGGACCCGATAGCACCGCGGCCATGACCCCGAACAGCACCCCATGACAGAGCGTGGCGACCAGGACGCTGAGGATCAACCGCATCGTTCAGCTCTCGCCACGCATCAGAAATGCACCGTCAGGCTTCCGCGAATCTGAAACGGCTCGGCCGGATGGACATGGAGGTCGTTGACGCCCGCCGGCTCCCCTGCCAGGCGCGATGGATAGTAGTAGGCGATGTCGTCCGCCTTCGAATCGAACAGGTTGAGCGCCTCGGCACTGACCTCGTAGCGCCTCCAACGGTAGCCGACCAGGGCGTTGACGATGGTCGACGCCGGCTGGCGCACGCTGTCGTCCTCGATGAGAGGCTGCGAGCCGAAATAGCGCAGCCGTACACCTGCGAAGACCCCCACCGGCGCTTCGACGACGGCCGCCGCCGAGACGACCACCGGGATCGAGTTGGCGATGTACCGGCCCCGCCGATTGTCGACCGCCACCTGATCCTCCCGGTATCGCGCGCGCGTCAACGAGAAGTCCGCGCTGAACGTGAGCCACGACGTCGGCCGGTAGAAGCTCGCCCATTCGACGCCGTACTTCCGACTGGGCCCATGGGCCTGCGTATCGCCGGAGTCCCCCGCAAAGGTCAGCTCCGAACTCGACTGCAGCAACCACAGCGACAACGTGCTGACCAACCCAGGCAGGATCGAGGTGCGCGTTCCGATCTCGGCCCCTTCGGTGCGGACCAAGAGCGGCGCGCGGCCCTGCGCCTGCAGCCGCTGCCGGGCGGCTACCAGCGGGCGGCCGCCAGGTTCAGTGCGCTAGTCAACCACCTCAATGCGCAGCTCGGCCGCTCGAAATGCGTCTCCGAGCCGCAGGCGACGGCGGATGCGCGGCAGGCGCTGCGGGCATACGGGCTCGCCGGCTGGCGGGTTACCGGCTACCAGCCGGGTCCGGGGACCCGCTGCGCGACGTTCGCCGCTGACAGCGAGAGCCACACGATCCTGGTCACCTCGGTGCCCGGGCAGGGCGTGGAGGCAGTCCAGGTGCCGGGCCTGCGGCCGCGCAGCCGCTGCACCGCGGGCAACCCGCCGGAGAGCACCCGGGTCGTGCTGAGGCAGTTCCGCGCGGCGCTGCGGGCCGCCGGATA
>Ga0209863_10000782_pt1 | contig 13985 bp, 11 predicted proteins | sample OrgsoiDNA2013046_FD_185796 | JGI IMG/M metagenome (GOLD analysis project Ga0209863, IMG submission 185796) | Permafrost soil microbial communities from the Arctic, to analyse light accelerated degradation of dissolved organic matter (DOM) -... | ecosystem: Environmental > Terrestrial > Soil >...
ATTGGCTGCGGAAAAAGCGCGCCTGCGGGTGGAAAACTACGACATTGACGCGGAGCTGAATCCGCGGGCCCATAAGCTCACCGCGAAAGCCAAAGTACGATTCACCGCGCTCGATGACCTGAGCGCCGCCACTTTCGAGTTGCACAACGCCCTGCGCCCGACCAAGGTGACAGACGAGGGCGGAAGGACATTGCAAGTGGAGCGCATCTCCCAGGACAACGCGATCCGCGTGGGCCTGCCGGATGGTTTGGCCAAAGGCAAGACGACCACGATGAATTTTGAATACGAAGGCACTCTGGATTCGGCGGACGACAGTCCGGTTCCCGGGGTCAAGCTGGCTTCGGTGGGGGAGGACACTTCGTATCTGCTTTATGCGGGGAGGTGGTTTCCTGTAAGTAACTATGGAATCAATCGCTTCACGGCCACCATTCGAGTAACTCTTCCAGCCCACATGACGGTTATCGGGAGCGGTACGCCCACCGTTACTAATTTTGGGGAAACCAAACCCATTGCCCCGATCGCGGACAAACCGGCGGCGACCGGCGGGCCGCCTGTGCTCTCGCGGAAGGAGAAAACCGCCGCCCCAAGTTCGAAGAAGGCAGGCGGGCCGAAAAAGGCTGCCGCTGCGCCAGACACAACCAAAGAGGGTTCCGCAAAGGCATCTCCGTCTGCCCCCGAACCGCCCAAGGCGGATACGGCGCAGACCGTTCTCAGCTCTGCCTTACCGCGCAAGACCTGGACCTTCACTTGGGATAAGCCGAGTTTCCCGGGCACGATTATCGCGGGAATATTCACGGAGACCAAACCGGCCGGCACCGGCGCCAACGTTCATGTGTTCTTTAAACCGGCGAAGCAGGTTTATGCCAATGCCTACGGCGAGACGGCCGGCAAGGAGTTCGTCTATTTTGCGGGACTCTACTCGGCCTCGCTAACTCCAACGCTCAAGCTGGTGGAACTCCCGGACGACTCCGTGCCTTCAGCTTGGGCGCCGGAGATTGCGGCGATCTCCAGTCGCGCGATACAGCAGAAGACGAATTACCGATTGCTGGCCAATACGATCGCACGGCAATGGTGGGGCGGAATTGTCAGTCCAGCAACCCGCGACGACTGGTGGCTTACGGACGGCTTTGCGCGATTCTCCGAAGCTCGCTACGTTGAAAATGCCGTGGGGGCCACCGGATATGAGGAAGTCGCCAAGGATATGACGGTTGGCTCGCTGGCCTACGACACTGTACCGCTCTCCAGTCTAGGCAAGCTCGACCCGTTCTCTCCCGAGTTTCAATCGCTGGCCACCGACAAGGGAGCGGCCATCCTGCACATGCTGCGCTACGTGATGGGTGATGAAAAGTTTGACAACACGATGCGCGGGTTTGTTTTGAAGCACTCTCTACAATCCGCGGGCGAAGAGGATTTTCGCAAGGAAGCTGAAGAGCACCACGGATCGTCCCTTGTTTGGTTTTTCTCGCAATGGCTCGATTCGACGGGTGCGCCAGAATTCAAAACCAAGTACACCGTGTACCGATTGGGCAGCAACAAAGGCTTCCGCACCGTCGGCGAGATTACCCAGGACCTGGACTTGTTCCGCATGCCGGTGACTTTGCGGATCGACACCGACGGTAAAACGGAGGAACGTACGATCGATGTTTCCGGCACTGACTCCCCCTTCACGGTTGAGACGTTTGGGCGACCACGACGGATTGTGATCGATCCCGATGACCATGTGTTGAAGAACTCTCCCGATATCCGGTTGCGCACTGCGCTTTTGCGGGGTCAACAGATGGTCCAGACGGGTGAGCTGACGGAGGCTTTGAAGGAATTTGCGTCGGCTCTTGAAGCCAACAAGAATAGCTCGCTGGCCCACTACCGTATCGCTGAAGTGTTCTTCCAACAACGGAACTACCAGGCGGCCGCCAATGCGTACCGCGAATCGATCAACGGCGATGGCGATCCCCGCTGGACGGAAGTCTGGTCGCATGTGCAGTTGGGGAAGATCTTCGACGTCACCGGCCAACGCGAGCGCGCAACCAATGAATACCGTCATGCGCTCGAAACCAATGACAACACCGAAGGCGCGCAGGACGAGGCGAGGAAGTATTTGAAGCAGCCCTACGAGAAGGCGAAGTCCAGCTGATTGTCGGTCGGCTTGCGGATTTGCGCGTAAGGGCCGATCAGCCCACAGGCGGGTTCATTTCTTCCATGGGCTAGCTTTCCCAAGAGCAGGTAAGGCAAACTGGATACATGGGAACCTGGCTCTTGCGATTTGGTCCGTGGCGTGGGCCGACAATTTGCCTGCTCGGAATTATGGTCGCGGTCAGCGGTCTGGCCCAAGACAGGCCCTTAGCTCTTGCCTCCCACCCGCCCGAAACCGGGCTGATCGGACGGCTGTTTCGCTTGCAACTGCAGGCCAGCGGCGGGATCGGCTCTTACACCTGGAAGGTGGTGGACGGTTCGGGCGCGCTGCCGAACGGTCTGGCACTCGAGCCGAGTTCCGGCGTCATTTCCGGAGTGCCGACCGCGCCCGGAAGCTTTAGTTTTCGGGTCGCTGTAACCGATACCGGCAACCCGCCCTCCACCGAAACCAAGACGTTCATGATCGAAGTTCCGGAGGCTCTGGTTCTCGACTGGAAGCAAGTGCCGCGCACTTCCAAAGAAGGTATTGCGGGATCCGTGGTCGTGTCGAATCAAACCAGCACTGCCATGGACTTAACCGTGGTTATCGTAGCTGTGAACGAGACAGGAAAGGCATTTGCGCTGGCGGAACAACATTTTGTCCTGAATGCTGAATCGGATAGTCCGGTGATTCCTTTCGGGGCGGAGAACGTGTTGCCTTTCGGAAGGTACACGATCCATGCCGACGCGGTTGGGGAGGTCGCGAGCGAGAACCAGATTTACCGCACTCGCAAGCAGACAGGTGAAGACTTCGTGATCAAACAACAGTAAGAGTTGCCGACCGAACTGCCAGAATCGACGCCTTTGCGATTGTGGCTCTGGCTAACGGCAGCGTTGGGTCGCTGGGACGAGGGCCTGCGGGGTAGGGGTCCTTCGACTCCATTTGCCGCGTTTTGCGTGGCAAATTCCGCTCAGGATGACAAACTTTGTTTCACCTTCAGCAATTCTTCCGGCGTCAGGGTACCCACCGGAAAAATAGAGAATCATGACCCGAGAGGCTTCTGTCGCGGGTGCTATACTTTCGCCTATCCTTCGCTGCGCGATGAATTCGCCCAACACTCCGGCACGCATAATTTTCCACGTCGATATGGACGCATTCTTCGTATCGGTGGAAGAGTTGTTTGACCCGACATTGAAAGGCAAGCCTGTTGTCGTGGGTGGGCAAAGGGACGAGCGGGGGGTTGTGGCGGCGGCTTCGTATGCGGCGAGGAAGTTTGGAGTGCATTCGGCAATGCCGCTGCGCACGGCGGCGAAGCTGTGCCCGCAGGCGCTTTTTGTGAACGGGCATCCGGAGCGCTACCGGGAGTATTCGAAGAAGGCTTATGAGGTTCTTTGCCGATTCTCGCCCAAGGTGGAGATGGCTTCCATTGACGAGGCGTATCTGGATTTGACGGGAACGGAGCGGCTGCACGGGCCGCCGCTGCGGGCGGCGCATGCGCTCCACAGCATGATGAAGGAGCAGACTCAGCTCAATTGCTCGGTGGGGATCGGGACATCCCGTCTGGTGGCCAAGGTGGCGTCGGCGCAGGCGAAGCCGAATGGCGTGCTTTGGGTTGTTCCCGGGTTGGAATCACAGTTACTGGCGCCGTTGAAGGTGGGGGCCATTCCGGGTGTGGGCAAGCTGATGGAGAAGAATCTGCACGCACTGGGCGTGGTGTGCGTAGGGGATTTGGCGAAATTGGAAGAGGGCTTTCTCGAGGAGCGATTTGGGAAGTGGGGATTAGCGCTGGCTAGCAAGGCTCGGGGAGCCGATGCGGGCGGCTGGTTTGATACCGAAGTGGGAGAAGATGTCGGTCCAAAGTCGATCAGTCATGAACATACGTTCGACGAAGACACGGCGGAACAGGCGCGGTTGGAATCGACGCTGATGCGGCTTTCGGAAATGGTGGGGCGAAGGTTGCGCGAGCACGGCTTGCATGCGCGAACGCTGCAATTGAAGCTGAGGGACTCAAGCTTTTCCACAATTACGCGGGCGCACACCTTGGCGGAACCCACGCAGATCGATACAGACATCTTCGAGCAGATGCGGGCGCTGTTTCGGGCGAATTGGAATGTGGGCACGACGATCCGGCTTTTGGGAGTGCAGACATCGTCGTTTGAGAGCGGCGAGGGACAGCTCAGTCTGCTGGATAGCGAGCAACACAACAAGTGGAAGCAGGCGCTCTCGACCGCCGATAAGCTGCGCGACCGGTATGGCGAGGGAGCAGTGGGGCTGGCCTCGGGGATGAAGAGCGGCTTCCGCGAGAGGACGCACGAGAATCCGACCGGGCTCGCGGGGAAGAAGAGCTGACCTCGCGCAACCTTACCTCGGCGGCTAAAGCCGGTACTCTCTCGGGAAGTTTTATGCAGCGCCGAAGCGCTGCTCCACCCAAAAACACAACCGCAGATCCCCCCTTCGGCTGCACTCAGGGCAGGCTTTCGGCAAGCTCAGGGTAGGCTCTCCCGTTGGTCGGGATGACAGAACCTTTTTTCTTGACTCGCGGGTGCTCAGGGATTCTTTGAAGCGCTGCTCCACAAAAAGCAAGAGCAGGTCCCTCCACTTCGGTCGGGATGACAAATTCCATGAATGGATCACATTCTGGGTGTGGACTGAAGGAGAGTCCGCGGGCTAGTGCGCTGCAGGAGTCGCCCCTAGCACCAACAGCCGCTGGGCGCGGACGCGGGCTACGTTGAGAATGGATTTGTCCTCGGCGATGTCCTGCAAGATCGGCGCGATGGCGTGGAGTTCCTTGAGGTCGTCGTCTTTGGCCATTTCCTCCATGCGCTTCAAGTCCTCTTCGAGCGCTAGCGGCTGGTAGCGGCGAAAGTATTGTAGGTGGCGGGCGAATTCCATAGTTAAAGCGATGCTTTGGAAACTCTTGGTAAGCTGCTGAATCTCCAAATGTGTTGAGTAGTTGTATTCTGTTTGCTGCTGGCGCGTCGCGTCTTCGTACCGAAGCACCTTCTTGCCCGTATTTGCTTGCCGGCCCTTTTTGTAATCGACGTCGCGATCGAAATACTTTGCACTGGCTGCCAGTTCGAATATCCGCGCTACGTTCGCTTCGGACATTGTGAAGCTGTACGAGAACGGGTCTCCGTCTGCTTCTGGCGTGAGCTTGCCGACTGATTCGTAACGGGCTGTGCCATTCTTGGCGACGCGGAGCGAGTAGTGCGACGGAGTGGATTCGGGAAAGTCTTGGGTGAACGAGACGACGGGGATATTCGGCACGGAGACCTTCGAGGAAAGATCCTCTGTCTGCGCGGGCGAGTTTACACCGAAGCCGGTAACGCCCAGAAGCAATAACAACGTAGCTGCGATGCGACCCATCAGCGCGAGGCAACAGCTTGCCGCCGTCGCAGGGAGGCAGCCGTGTGGAGATGACAGATGGCGATGGCAAGAGCGTCGGCGGCGTCGGGAGAATCGGGCGGAGCTGCGAGATTGAGGAGGCGGGTGATCATGTGCTGGACCTGTACCTTGTCGGCGCGGCCGTAGCCGACTACCGCGGACTTAATCGAGAGAGGCGCATACTCGGCGACGGCGAGCCCGGCCTTGGAGGCGGCCAGCATTGCGACCCCGCGGACGTGGCCCAGCTTGAGGGCGGATTTTGCGTTGACCGCGAAGAAAACGTCTTCGATGGCGACTTCTTCGGGCTGATCGCGTTCAATCACGGCTTGCAGGCCCTGGAAGATTTTATTCAGTCGATCGGCGATGGGAGCGCGAGCTGTGGCGTGGATGGCGCCGACGGCGATACAGTGCAGCTTTCCGGAGAGATCGAGTTCGACGACGCCGTAGCCGGTGTGTTCGGAGCCGCAATCGATGCCGAGGACACGCATTGCTTGAAGTCTAGGGAAAATTCGCAGGAGTAACAAGTCTCTTGGGCGGGTCGGGGTCGGTCTGGCAGGGGTTCTTCGACTTCGCCATTCCTTCAGTTTGTGAAGAAATGGCTTCGCTCAGAATGACAATTCCTAATGATGATTCACGGGCAATGCAAAGGCAATGCAAAGGCAAGACCACGCGGGTGGGGGCGCCCGCGCCACAGAGGCTTATTCCTGGGTAAAGAGGCCGGCGCGGTCGTAGACGCGTTCGCCTTTGAAGACCACCCACGAGATGCGTTCGGTGACGGAGATGTCTTCGAGTGGGTTACCGTCGACGATGAGGAGATCGGCGTCGTTGCCGACGCGGACGGCGCCGATGTGGTCGTCGGCCCTGAGCAGGCGGGCTGCGTTATAGGTTGCGGCCTGGAGAGCGACCGCGGGAGGGATGCCTGCTTGCACCCACAAAGCCATCTCATGCTGCACGGTGGGGCCGTGGATTACGAGCACGTTGCCCGCATCGCTGCCGGTCACGAGCGTGACCCCGTGCTGCCAGGCGCGTTTCAGGTTATCGATGGCGATGGGCAGGCTCATGGGGAACTTGCTGATGCCGTCGCGCATGGCTTGGGTGTCTTTCGAGGTCAACGCTTCTTCGGTGCCTTTGAGCAGATCCGCAGTCGCAACCTGCTGAACGAGAGAGCGCTTTAGCAAGTCACCTTTACTGCCTGCGAAATCCCGGAAGCCTTCGCCAACGCTGAGGGTCGGATCGTAGAAGGTACCTTGCGCCTTCATTAGTTCGAAGAGCTTGTCGGGAATGGCATCGCGAAATGATCCGTGCTCAATGGAATCGGCCTTGGCGTGGACGGCGTCGGCTACGTCGAGGGATTCGCCGGTGTGAACGGCGAGCGGGAGTGCTTGCGCGTGGGATTCTTGCGCGATTGCGTTGAACAGTCCGGTATCGAGCCGATTAAAGACGTGGGTAGCCGCGCCAGATTCGAGAATGGCTTTGATGCAATCGACGTGGCCGGCCTTCAAGTCATCGACTTGCTGGCGGGCTTGCTCGGCGGACTTGGGAATGCGCGTAAATTGCTTGAGAAGCGTGTCCCGCATGGCTTCGGGGACTTGTTTGAAGTACTCGGTCCCGTGGCCGCCCGTAGCGGTGAAGAGGGGGCCGCAGGTTTCGACTTCCGCGCCCAGGCTTTCCCCGCCGGCGACGATGGAACGAATCGCGAGGACAGCATCGAGAACATCACCGGCGCTTCGGACGGTAGTCACGCCACTGTAGAGGTAGGCTTCCAGGTTATGCATCAGCACTTTGTGCGCGTCGTAATTTTTTTCGTCGCCTGTGAAGCCGCCTATGGCGCCAAGGTGGACGTGGACGTCGATGAGGCCGGGGAGGATCGTTTTGCCGGCGGCTTCCATAAGATCGGCATGGAGCGACTTTGGATTGGGGGCTTCGCCTTCGTAAATGGCGGCGATTTTGCCGTCTTTCACGAGGACGCTGCCGAGTTCGATGACTTTGCCGTCGCCGACGAAGATGCGGGCGTTGTGGATTAGGTAAGTTTCGCGGCGAGCCTGCTGTCTGGCGAGGATTTTGTTCTTGGTTATGCCTGCGTTGTTATGGACCTGCCATGCACCCAGGATGACAAAGGGCAATACCGCCGCCAACAGCCATGCTTTGGAAGCTGGGCGTACCTTTTCATCCTTCTCCCATCGAAAGAGCTTGAGCGCGATAAAGAGCCCCACCGCCGTGGTGAGGAGCAAAGCGAGCACGGGCTCGACGTTCTGGGCCAGAGTTTCGTTGCGGAGCAACATTCCCTGGGCGCCGAGGACGAGGTAAGTTGTGGGAATGAACTGGCTGACGACGAGGAGCCACTTGGGAAACATCGTGGTTGGGAATGTGGCTCCGCTGAGAAATAGCAGAGGCAGATAGACGAGCTGGATGAGAATCTGGCTTTCCTGCATGGAGTTGGCGACGGAGGCCAGGATCAAGCCGATGGAACGGAAAGCAATAATTCCCACTGCTACAAACAGCAAGAGGGAGAACCAAGTTGGGGGCCACGGCATTCCGTAGAAGAAGTGGGCCAGCGCCAGCATGAGTAGCGTGTTCGGCATGAAAAGCACCAAGCCGGTAACCACCGAGGCCACGAGCAAGGGAAGAGGCGAAATCGGAGTGACCTTATAGCGCCGCAAGATGTTGGCTTCGCGCTCCATCACCGCCCGCATGCCAGCGCCGAAGAGACCGCTGCCGAGCGTTCCAATGACGGTGACCATCGGAATAATTTGCGTGATTTCCGCGCCGCGATCGGCGTGCATGGCTTGCGCGAAGATGAAGAAAAACAACAGCGGCAACAGGTAGTTGAAGAAAATGACAGACTTCTGCCGCACAGCCAAGCGCAGATCGAGAGAAAGGAGAGCGAGGTAGCTTTTCATTCGCGGAGGCTCTTTCCGGTCAGTTCGATGAAGACGTCTTCCAGGGTGGGTTGTTTTAGGTGAATGTCCGTGAGTTCCATACCCTGCTGATCAATCCACTTGACGAGTTCTACCAGCGTGGCCGCGGGGCGCCGCGAATAGACGGTGAGTGTTTTTCCGCTTTCGTCCGGAGCAGTTTTCGTGGATTCCGTCCAGGCCGGAAGCTGCTTCGGGAACGGAATGGAGCAGGTCACAACAATGCTGGAGGCATTGCGGCTTTGCGCCTGCAACTTGCGTGGGGTGTCGATGGCGACGATGCGTCCTTCGTCAATGATGGCTACGCGATCGCAAAGGCGTTCCGCCTCTTCAATGTAATGGGTGGTGAGGAGGATGGTACGGCGTTCGCTTTTGAGTTCTTCGAGAAGTAGATGGATCTCGGCGCGAACTTGCGGGTCGAGCCCTGTCGTCGGCTCATCAAGAAAAATCAGTTGCGGATCGTTAATGAGCGCCAGGGCCAGGGCCAGCCGCTGCTTTTGACCTCCTGACAGAGTGCCGTAAAACGCGTCGCGCTTCTCCGTAAGTTGGAGCCGCTTCAAAAGTTGAGTGGCGTCGACGTTACGCGTGTAAAACGACGAGAAAGTCTGGAGAGCCTCTCGGACCCGAATCTTCTCGGGAAGATTGGTGGCTTGCAGGCATACGCCGATGCGGTCCTTGAGTTGGTCGCGCTGACGGTCAGGATCGTAACCTAAGACTTCGACGCGTCCCGCAGTACGCGGACGCAAACCTTCGAGGATTTCAATGGTCGTAGTCTTCCCTGCACCGTTCGGTCCCAGCAGACCGAAAACTTCCCCCGGCTGAATTTCGAAGTCGATGCCTTTGACGGCCTCGTTTTCGCCGTAAGACTTCTTCAGACCTTCGACTAAGACGGTTGGGGAGATTGTGTTCATGCGGAATCGTTAAGGCTATCGGAGAACGGTGGACGAGTCAAAATCCCTTGTAAAATTGCGGTTTTCCTTGCATTCAAAAGAACCGGAATTACATTGGTAACGATGGCAAACAGGGATTACACAACTATTACAGAAGGCGTTACTGATCTCTGCTAGCGTAGCCGTTAGAGACAGAAACTAATTAGGGGATCCAGCCATCATGAGCACTCTTAAGCCTGATCGTGCGTCCGCGGATCGTAATTTTACGGATCGTACCTTTAAAGAGCCGATCATCTGGAGCACGACGCTCTTTATGCTGATGTTTCACGCCCTCGCGGTTGCGGCGCTTTTCTTTTTCACGTGGAAAGCTTTGGCTGTCGCGGTGCTGCTCTGGTGGGTGGCGGGCAGCCTCGGCATTGGCATGAGCTATCACCGGTTGCTGACTCATCGCGGCTATAAGACGACGAAATGGATGGAGTACTTTCTTACGACATGCGGGACTCTTGCGCTCGAAGGCGGACCGATTGCCTGGGTAGCGACACACCGCAAGCATCACCAGAATACGGACAAAGAAGGCGATCCGCACTCGCCGCGAGACGGCGGGATCTGGGCGCACATGGGCTGGATCGTCACCGGCAAAGCCATGCACGCAAAGACCGATGAGCTTCTGCCCTACGTCCCGGATCTGCGCAAGGACAAGTTTCACCACTGGATCAGCGAATGGCATTGGGTTCCGCTGGCCGTCCTAGGTGTAGGCCTTTACTTTCTGGGCGGCGTGCCCTTTGTTCTGTGGGGCATCTTCCTCCGGACGGTAGTCGGATTACATGCCACGTGGCTGGTCAATTCCGCTACGCACATGTGGGGTTCGCAGCGGTTTCTTACGGGCGATGACTCGACCAACAGTTTTTGGGTCGCGATTCTGACATTTGGCGAGGGCTGGCACAACAACCACCATGCTGCGCCGCAGGTAGCGCGCCATGGCCTGGTCTGGTACGAAATCGACCTTAATTGGTATGGAATCTCCGCCCTGCGGATGCTTGGTCTGGCATGGGATATTAAGATGCCGAAACAGCTTCCGGGGAAAGAGATTATCGCTACGGCTGCGGCGGAGACCGTTGCCGCCCCGGTGGAAGTACTGGCTGCGGCCGCTGCGGGCGACTAGCGATCGACTATCGGACGAAAAGCCGCGATCTTCCAGATCGCGGTTTTTTTATTGCATTGGGTCAGTGTGGCGCGGGGGTGCACGCCCGCGTGGGCTGGTCTTGGTTGGGGGTTCGTAATGAAGATCATGGGGATGACGAAGAGCAAGAACTAGAGCAAGAGCTAAGGAGGCTCTGATTAAGAGGCGACAGGCTCTGGGCAGGGGTCTTTCGACTCCGCGTTCCCGCGCTGGCGCGCGGGAATGCTGCGCTCAAGATGACAATGAAAGAAGCCTTCGACTTAATCAGAGGTTCGCTAGAGTAAGAACTGGACCACGCGGGCGGGGGCGCCCGCGCCACACAGGGCTGTCCAATCCTCTATGATTGACGCGGCAGCCTCGATGCGTATCGTCAGTCCCAACAGGGCCATTGCGTTCTTCATCACTTTCGGGGCGATCCTCGTGCTCCTGGCCGTGGGACTCAATGTGGGCTGGATTGTGCTCAACTGGCGGCGGGTGGTTCCGCTTGTGCTGGGCATCATCTTTTTTGGCGCCATTATTACCGGACTTGTGCTCAACACAATTTTCCTGGTGCGCGAAATTCGCCGCAACGAACAACAAGACAGCTTTCTCAATGCCGTGACCCACGAATTGAAGACGCCTGTCGCCTCAATTCGCCTTTACCTCGAGACGCTCGAGCGCCGCCAACTCGACGAGGCGCAGAGGCGCGAATTTTATGGCGTCATGCTGCAGGATACGGAACGCTTGCTGGGCACGATCGAACAGGTGTTGCAGGCGGGAGAAGCCCGGCATGGCAGGCTTCGGGCGAAGTGGCGCGAAGTCGATTTCGGGGTCATCGTTAAGGACGCGATCGACTCCGCCATCGTGCGCAACCACCTGCCCGAAGGAGTTTTGCGTTTTTCCACGCCTCCGGCCGAAGAACTGCTGGTTCGTGGCAATCCAGAGCAGCTTGGCACCGCGGTTTCCAATCTGCTCGATAACGCCATTAAATACTCGGGGGATAAGCCGGACATCGTGGTGCGGCTGCGAACACCCAATATCGACACCATTGCGTTGAGCGTGAAGGACAGCGGGATCGGAATCCCGCGAAACGAATTAAGCCGCATCTTCAAGCGCTTTTATCGCGCACACCCCGTCGCTTCCGGGCACACTGGGTCGAAGCAGATTAAGGGCACCGGCCTGGGACTTTTCATTGTGCGCTCGGTGGCGCGGCAACACGGGGGCGAGGCCTCGGCGGAGAGCGACGGGCCCGGAACGGGTAGTACTTTCCGCCTAAGGCTCCCGAGGATTCATCGCGCATGAGCCAGATTCTGGTGGTGGAAGACGAGACCCATATCGCCGAGGGACTGCGCTTCAATTTGGAGGCGGAAGGCCATACGGTGGAGGTCACCGATAATGGTGAAGATGCTCTCGGCAAGTTGCAGAGTGAAGAACAGCGCTTCGATGCCGTGGTCCTCGACGTAATGCTACCGGGAAAGGACGGGTTCTCAGTGGTTCGCGAGTTGCGGCATGCGAAGAACTATATTCCAGTGTTGATCCTCACCGCGCGTGGTCGACCCGAAGACGTTCTAACGGGGTTCGAGGCCGGCGCCGACGACTATCTGCCAAAGCCTTTCAACCTCGATATCCTGATTGCCCGCATTGAAAGCCTTTTGCGGCGCAAGCAGTGGCTCAAGAGCTCCGATACAGAGGCTCGGGATTCTTCCGCAACGGACACAACCGCGCCATTCCGCTTCGGAGACAAACTCGTGGACTTTGCTCACTTGCGGTTGCACGTTGGCGACAAGAATTTTCAGCTCACCCTCATGGAGGCAGATCTCCTCCGATTTCTGATCGCAAACATTGGCCATCCGGTTTCGAGGAAAACAATTCTGGAAAGAGTCTGGAACCTGCACGAGGATACCGACACGCGAGCGATCGACAATTTCATTGTGCGATTGCGGCGGTATATCGAGTCTGACCCGTCGAATCCGAAGCATTTATTGACGGTACGCGGAATCGGCTATGAGTTTGTCGCCGATCCCAAGGTTTAAGAGTATGGGGTCGGATGCCGCGTTCACGATTCGCGCAGCCACAGAATCGGACGTTCCCGTTCTCAGAAATCTCATCGAGCTTTCGGTACGCGTTCTCCAAAAAGATGACTACACGCCCAAACAGATCGAAGGCGCATTGGGCCATGCGCTCGGACTTGATACTCAACTGGTCCGGGATGGGACATACTTTGTCGCCGAAGCCATGGGCGAGGAACGCGTCATCGTGGGATGTGGAGGTTGGAGCCATCGTAAGACATTGTTCGGAAGCGATCATGGTCCGGATCGCGAGACAGCGAGGTTGGATCCAGCGGTGGACGCGGCCAAGATTCGCGCTATCTTTGTGCATCCACAATGGTCAAGACGTGGGCTAGGCACCCTGATCTTGAAGCACTGCGAAGCGGCGGCTCGCGGTGCCGGCTTCCTGCGAGTGGAGATGGGCTCCACGCTGACAGGGGTTCCGCTCTACAGCTTGCGCGGTTATCGCGAGGTCGAGAGGGTTGACGTCCCGCTGCCGAACGGTGAAGTGCTTCCGGTGGTCCGTATGGCCAAAACTTTGTGACGGCCTCAACAGCAACGCGGCTTGCGGGCTCGGACCTGCTCAGTTTCGCGCTGAAACTCCGCGTAGGCTGCGACGGATGAAACGGTACCCCGCCGAGCCAGAAAGCGCGCGTAAGCGGACTCATCGAATATTTCGCTAATCGCAGCCCTTAGGATTCGGAAGAACATGCGGATTCTCATCCTTCCTCCGCAGCGAAACGAGTCGGCACGAAGGGAGACTCTTTGACACGCGCTGCCTTTCTTCCCGAGAGTACACGCGCCCATTCCAGAATTGACTCCAGCAAGATCAGAGAAACCAGGCAGACGAGAAACCCCGCGACGGCTGCATCCGTGCGATCGTTGAAAATGAACTTCGTCAAATCACCGGGCTTGGGAGCAGTCGCCATCTGCGACAGCAACTGCCGGGCGTGCGCCAGGAAACCAATGCGCGGATTGGGATCAAAAATCTTGTGCCAGGAGGCAGTGAAGGTCACTCCCACCAGCGCACACAGGGGCGCCAGAGTCACCAGGACATAGCGGGCTTTGCCCATCTTCAAGAGGATCGTGGTCGCAACACACAATGCAACGATCGACAAGAGTTGATTCGCGATGCCGAAGAGCGGCCATAGGGAGTTGATTCCCCCGAGCGGGTCTTTGACTCCTTGCCACAGGAAGTATCCCCACGCAGCAACGATGAGAGCGCTTGTGGACAGGATGCTGGGATACCAACTGGTGCGGCCGAGCGGCTTCCAGATATGGCCGAGCGCGTCCTGCAACATGAAACGGCCTACGCGGGTGCCGGCATCGATGATGGTTAGGATGAAAAGCGCTTCGAACATGATGGCGAAGTGATACCAGATCGCCATCAGAGCTTGTCCGCCGAGGCTGTTGGAGAAGATATGGGCCATGCCGACGGCAAAGGCAGGAGCGCCGCCGGTGCGGTTGTAAAGCGTCTGC
>Ga0209863_10000784_pt1 | contig 13952 bp, 7 predicted proteins | sample OrgsoiDNA2013046_FD_185796 | JGI IMG/M metagenome (GOLD analysis project Ga0209863, IMG submission 185796) | Permafrost soil microbial communities from the Arctic, to analyse light accelerated degradation of dissolved organic matter (DOM) -... | ecosystem: Environmental > Terrestrial > Soil >...
GGATTCACCGCCTTGATGTCGGCGTAGGTCAGCAGGCATAGCATCTTCAGGCGCTCCGGCGTCCCCATCTTTTCCGCGAAGGCCGCCACCGTCTCCGGATTGAAAATATCGCGCCGCAGCGCCGCCGACATTTCCAGATGCCCGCCAATCAGGAACAGCACCTCCGCCCGCTCCTGCGGATCAACGTCCAACCGGTCCATCGCATGATTTGCAACCTCCAGGCTGGCCTCCACGTGATTGTTTCCGGGCATGCCCTTGCCGGTGTCGTGCAGCAGCAGTGCGAGGTAGAGCAACTCGGGGTCTTCCAACTCTCCCAGCAATTCCGCATAACGCTTGTCCCACTCTGACTTCGACTGTTTCAGCCGATGCAGGCTCTCTATGGCCAAGAACGAATGTTCATCCACCGTAAAGCGGTGATAGAAATCCCGTACGACCAGCGAATCGATCAGCTTCAACTCCGGCAAAAGCAACGTCAGCAGGCGCAGCGAGTGCATGGCCCGTAGCGCGTCGGCGGCATGCGGCTCCAACAGAGTCTCCTGGAGATAGAGCCAGAGCTCCGCACCCCGCGGAGGCATCGATGCCAGGGCCGGCAGTTCCTGCTCCACTCGGTATTCCGTCGTGGCGCTCAACTTCAACCCGTGATGCGCCATAAAGTGAAACATGCGCAGCAGAACTTCCGGATCCTGCAATGCAGAAGTCTGTTGCAAAAAGATCAGCCCGTCCACTACCGAGAAATCCGCCGACGTAAGCCGCGTCCGCCAGCTTTGCACCTGCCGGTACAGGGCGGACCACGCCTCCGGAATCTCCTCGAGCAGTTGCATCACGCTGCGCTGCACTGCGCGCGCGTGACCGAAATAGATGCGCATCCAATCGGCGGCAGAAAGTTCGAGCGCATCCGCGGCCCCGATGCGCTTTGCCGCCGCTTCGTCCTGCGCCTCCCAGCTCAGCGTGTTGTCGTCCCGCCCCTGCCGGAAGTGGAGAAAGCACCTTGCCGACATTAGAAAATCAAGCGCTGCATCCAATTGCTTCCGCACAGGAGCTCTCAGCGAGCTCGCGTCCGGCCAGTCATGCAGTTTGCCCATCGCAGAGATCAGCGCCAGCCACGACGCCACATTGCAATCGCGCAGCCCGCCCGGCGCCTCCTTCAAATTCGGCTCCAGATGGTAGAGAGTCATCCCGTATTTTCCGTGCCGCTCGCGAGTGACCTCAGCCAGACCCTGCAGCAGCGCCTTGGATTCGCGCATCACCAGCTTGGGAATCGATTTGTCGTGCAGCCGCCGGAATAGATCGAGATCGCCTGCGAGATAGCGGCAGTCGAGAAGAGAAATTGTGAACTCTGTGTTCGCGGAGTCGAAGCGCTCGCACTCACTTAACGTTCGCGAGGCGGGACTCAATTTCAGCCGCAGGTCCCACAGCTCCTGCGAAAAACGCCGCACCGTATCCTTGAACGTCTGCTCGGCGTCACGATCTCCGAAAAGAAAAAGTATGTCAATGTCGGAATGCGGAAACAGCCAGCCGCGCCCGAAGCCGCCCGTGGCGACCAGTGCAACATTGGCAGGCTTGGCCTGATCCGGAGAGAAAATGTCGGACCACAATCGCAGAAGAACGTCTTCCACCAGTCGCGTGCGCTGCGCAACCGCGGCGCGTCCATTTCCACTGGCTTCGAAAGCCTGCTGAATCCGCGCTGACTCGTCGGCTAGAGAGCTGCGCAGCTCGCTGATCAATGTGGACGCCGCCATAGTGAAAGTAACTTGCCCCCGACGGCTGCCGCGCTATAAGGCCCCTTCGCCGCGCTCGTCGTTTCGAATGCGGATCGCTTCATCGATGCGGGAGAGAAAAATCTTTCCGTCGCCAATCTTTCCAGAGCGCGCCGCCCCCAGGATGGCCTGCACCGCCTTCTCCACCATGGCATCGGCGAGGACCATTTCGATCTTGGTTTTCGGAATCAGATCCACACTGTATTCGCGCCCTCGATAGACCTCTGTGTGCCCTTTCTGCCGGCCGTGCCCTCTGACCTCAGTCACTGTCATGCCTTCGGCTCCAATTTCCTGGAGCGCGGTTTTCACCGCTTCGAGCCTTGAGTTCTGGATGACCGCCTCAATCTTCGTCATAAGATGTTCTCGAATCCTGTTCTGGGTCGATTGCGCCGGCGTCGCGCATGCCTTTACTCCTCGGACACGGTTTCCTGCGACGCTTCCCAATTATCTCTCTTCCGAGAGTGCGGCGGAAATCCTATGGACGGATCGGATCTGTGTCACCCTTGTCTTCGACACGAACTGCCGAAAACATGCCCTCCAAGATGCCTCACTCTATCGTCCGATATTGCTTCGCGGAAATCGAAACTATTTATCGCATCGATCAGGTTTTGTTATTGATTGGAATAATAATGAGCGAATCGCCTTGTCCTGCACGGTCTTTGAGCGGAGCGCCCTTGTCAGGACTCGCGGCATGAGGTTTCTGTCAGTAGAGACTGAGGGATATTGAACTCGACATCGCGTTGCATGCGGCCAGCGGAGGCTGGCGGAGGGGCACCAACAGGCCGCTGACGGGAATCACCGCGTCAGATGGAATTCCTCGTGCAACTTCGCGGTGGAGTCTTCTCCAACCCAAACGTCGAAGTGCTCCGGTTCGACAACCCATCGTTTCATCGCCGGACTCCAAAACTGCAGTTCGTCCGGCCCCAGAGTGAAGTGGATCGTCTGCTTCGCTCCCGCTTCCAGGTTCACGCGCTGAAAACCCTTCAACTGGCGGACGGGCCGCGATGCGCTTCCCGCGCGCTGGTGTATATAAAGCTGTGCCACCGCATCGCCGGCCCTTGCGCCGGTGTTGGAGACGTCAACTGAAACGTCCAGACGACCGCTGACTTTCGCCGAGGTAGCGCTCAGCTTCAAGTTCTCAAACGAAAAACTGGTATAGCTCAGGCCATACCCGAACGGATAGAGCGGGCTGCTTGGAAGATCCCAGTAGCGCGACTTGAAATCCGGCGCATCTTCCGGAGCCTGCGTACGATTGTGGTTGTAATAGATTGGAACCTGCCCCGTGCTGCGCGGCCAACTCACCGGCAAGTGCCCGCCGGGATTCGCATCTCCAAACAGCACATCCGCAACGGCGCTCCCGCCCTGACTTCCGGGATACCATGCTTCCAGGATTGCCGGTACATGCTCCGCCGCCCAGCTAATGTCCAGCGGACGCCCATTCACCAGCACCAGGACGACTGGTTTGCCCAGCGCTACCACCGACTCCAGCAATTCTTCCTGCCCACCCGAAAGTTTCAGCGACGACCTCGATGCCGATTCTCCGCTCATCAAGTCGATCTCGCCTAGCACCAGCACCGTCATATCGCAACGCTTCGCTACAGCCACGGCGTCGTCAGCCGCCCTGCGTGCTTCGTCTTCGGATTGTGCCGCCTGTTCTTTCATGGTCACAAACGGAATGTTTTCAAACGGAGACGGAATGTCCCGGTGAATATTCGGCCCGTGGGCAAATTCCACGCGGACGTTTCCTCCCACTTTTTCCTTGATACCACGCACAATACTGACCGTCGGTCCCGGCTTCACGATCGCGCCCCACATGCCCAGAAGATCGTCCTCGGCATCGGCCAGCGGTCCAATCACTGCGATGGACTTAATCCCCTGCCCGGTCTTGTCCAGGGGCAACACATTGTGCTCGTTGCGCAGCAGAACAACCGATCTCTGCGCCGCCGTCCGGGACTTCGCCAGATGCTCGGGCGCACCCAACACCTGCGGCAATCGCGCCTCGTCAATATATGGATGCTCGAAAAGGCCCAGCCGAATTTTAGCTTCGAGAATCGGCAAGACGGCGTCATCGATCTGTTTCACGGAAATGCGCCCCTGCTTTACTTCCGCCGCCAGAAACTTCAGATACGTTCCACTCGCCATATCCATATTCAGTCCCGCGCTGAACGCCTTGTACGCAGCATCCTCGCCATCGCGGGCGTACCCGTGCGTGATCAGGCTATGCACAGCCACCGCATCACTGACTACGAATCCTTTGAAGTGCCAGGCGTCGCGTAAAACATCGCGCAGCAGCCACGCGTTGCCGCTTGCCGGAACGTCGTTCAAGTCCATGTACGCGCTCATCACCGAGCCTACGCCTGCATCCACCGCGGCCTTAAACGGCGGCAAATAGACGTTCCACATCAACTCCTCTGGAATGTAGGACGAGTCGTAATCCCGCCCGCCGTCCGCGGCGCCGTAGCCCGCGAAATGTTTCACGCACGCCATGACGTGATCAGGCGAGGTAAAATCCGTGCCCTGAAAACCGAGAACCTGCGCTCGCGCCATGGCCGCGCCCAGGTACGGATCCTCCCCCGCTCCTTCCACCATTCGTCCCCAGCGCGCGTCGCGCGCAATGTCGACCATCGGCCCGAACGTCCACTCAATGCCCGCAGCCCGCGCTTCACGTGCCGCTATCGTTTGCGAAGCCTCCACCATCTTCGGATCCCACGACGAAGCCATCGCTATCGGCGCGGGGAAAATCGTGTGGTACCCATGAATCACATCCAGCCCAAACATGATGGGGATGTGCAGCCGTGATTCATCCACTGCAATATGCTGCCAACGATTGATCTCCTTCGGATCGGAGACCCAAAGCACCGATCCAGCCCCGTACTTGCGCACCATGTCCTCGGGCGTGGAGGCGATTTGCTCCTTGAACTCTGCGATGGGAAAACCCGGCATCTGCGAGAGCTGCGCAATCTTTTCCTCCAGCGTCATCTGCCTCAGCAGATCGGCTGCCTTCGGATGATTTTGCGCGTACATATACGGCAGGCAGAACTGCGCGAGAGTCAGGACCACCAGGAAACGAGAAACTGAAAGCGACTCGGACGGGGAGTGCGTTTCAGACATTGTTTTCTCCTTTGAAAACCGCTCCTGCAGTAATCGACTACTTCACTGGTCCTTTGGGCGGTTCCGGCGGCGCCGCTGGCTTGGCAAACTTCGCATCGTCCACCGGGACGTTCTGCTGCACATCGCTTAACTGAATTGTGAATCGCCCGCTGGGCCGGCCCAGCGTCCATCGATAGGGAACTTTCACACCATTCACGGCCCGGTAATCGGCGTAGTCAATCTGCACCGGAAGCCGCCCCAGCGCGGTCTCGCCATACCGAACCATCCGCACCAGTAGTCCGGTCTGCGTGTCAAAGTACAGCTCGATCGGCGTCTTGCCCTCGCGCTCTCCCACCACGGCATACACCTCACTGTCGCCGATCTTCTGCGTGCCGTGCACTTTCAAATCGCTGAACATCGACTTCAAATGCGTTGCCAGATGCAAATCGGCGTCAATCGCAGCTCCCTCTACATCGCCGCCATGCATCTCGCGCACCGGATGCCCAGTTGCGCCCATCCACCCGGCATGCCCGTCAAAGGCCGTAATGTTGTCGCCCTCTGGCATGTGCGTGAATGAAATCCGCTTGTCCGGATCCTTGGAGTAGATATCGATTGGAATGGCTTTGCCGCCTACATCAATCGTCCCTTTCATCGCGCGACTCGTGACCTTGTCGATGGCCGCCGTCCCGCCTGAAGCCTGCAGATATTTGTCCAGCAATTCGACGCCGCTGGGTCCGGAGCTTTCTTTCGTTTCCATTTCTGCCTTCTTCGGCGCGCCCATTGCCTCCTTAGGTTCTTCGCTCATGACCACCGGAATCGCGATCGGCTTCGCATTGCCCCGGTGGCACGAATAGCAAGTCACCTCGCGATGCCCCTCGAAATTTTCCTTGTTGATGGCGAACATCATCTCCATCATCTTGCGCGCGGTCTGCTTCGGCTTCTTGTCGTCCTTGTCGAAAGCCCCCTGCACATGGCAGAAGTCGCACTCCACGCCCAGCGACGCAGTAATGAATTGCATGCTCGGAATCAACTGATCCGCCGGAATGCCTTTGAGTGTCTGTATGTTCTTGAACTGCTCCTCCGCCTTCTTCGGAGCCGGAGCGCCAGGTTCCTGCGCTCGAATTCCGCGAACCGCAAATGCGCACATCAAAAGAACAGCCACAACGCCCAGAGTCATTGCCGGTTTTGAATTCATTGGTCTTTACGCCTCGGTCGAAATGTCAAAAGTTTAGCAGAGCATCGAAGCCGTAGCGATCACTTATGTTCGCTCGCTGCATCCCCCTGCCGCACAAAAAACCTCCACTTATCCATCGCCGCGGGAACGGCCACGTCGAAGAATCCCACCATCATTTCATCCGAAGTCTGATCTCCCCACGTCACCGTCTTCTCTGGATCGGGGTTGTGCGGATTATTCTTCGAATTGTCGTACCAGCCAATCGCCCGCAGCCGCGTCCCCGCCTTGAGCGGACGCGGCTCCGCCAACTTATAACTCAACTGCCAGTGAAAGTGATAATTTACCCGCAACAGCACTTCCACGCTGCCATCGTCGTGCACAATGTCATATTCGAACCGTTTCCCGCGCAAGTGCATATGGGGAAACAAGCTCAGCAAAGCGGCGTCGTTCGGCAGTGTGCCCTGCACATCCACGCGAAAATCATCCGCCCCCGGCGGAATAATCAGCGCATGCTGGTTCAGTTGCAGTGTGATCACGCGCTGCTTCGGCGGCGACTTCGCAAACACCAGCCCCATGCTCGTCTGATCCTCATCCGCCGTCCCGTTGGTCGTGTAGTGCATCTGGAAAACGAGATCCGATCCCGCCGGCACAAACTTCGCCATGCCCTCCGGCCACTCATCGGGCGAACTCCCTGGTGCATACACCAACAGCAGGTCGCTGGTCGTCTCGTGCGCTTCGCGCCGCTCCAGTGGATCATTCAGCGTCGATGCCGTAAACGGCTTCCCGACTGGCGCATGCCGCAGCCATTGCGAATCCGGCGGTCGAATATAAACCACCGCGTGATGCACGTGCGCCGCACTCCCTGCTCGAAATTCCGACATCTGCACCCACCGGTCCTCCGTGAAATGCGTCGGTACAATCTCGTAGGTATATTCGACTTCACCCTCCGCCGGAATCTTCACCGCTTTCGGCATCTTGACCACGATGTCCGGTCGCGGAATATTCCACCCTGCTGCCCACTTCCGTGGCGCAGGCGCATCGTGCGCATCCCCTGCCAGCGCCCCGGCGTCCGCCCACGAGGAAATCGTCGCGATCTGCTTCTCCGTCAACGAAATATCGTCCGCGAAATGCCCGTAGCGTGGATCGGCAAACCACGGAGGCATCATCCTCATCTCGACGGCGTGCGCCATCGCCTTTGCCCAGGGCCGTGTCTGCTCATAAGTCACCAGCGGCATCGGCGCGACTTCCCCCGGACGATGGCAACTCTGGCAGTGATCCTGCAGAATCGGCAGGATATCTTTGTAGAAAGTAGGACGCGCAGGCGCTCCCGCCTTCTGAAAACCGGCGCCGCAAAAGCAAATGGCCAGCCCCATCACCACGAGCATCCCGCCAATCCTGCAACCCATCCCAAGATTCTACAAGCTCAAGTTTTGCCTCTGTGTCCCCAGTGTCCTCTGTGGTTTATTTTCTCCTGTGTCCCCTGTGGTTAAGCTTCCTCCTCACAGCGCGCCAGCCGCAAAAATGCTACATTCATGAGTCCATGTCGGCCCCCAACTCCACCTTCGTCCGCGCCTGCAAATCGCAGCCTGTCGACCGCACGCCCGTCTGGTTCATGCGCCAGGCGGGACGCTACATGCCCGAGTACCGCGCTGTCCGCAAGCAGTACTCGTTGCTCGAAATCTGCAAGAAGCCCGCGCTGGCCGCCGAGGTCACCATCACCGCGGCCGAATTTCTCGGTGTCGACGCCGCCATCGTCTTCGCCGACCTCCTGCTCCCCCTCGAGGTCATGGGCCTGCCCTTTCACTTCTCCGCCGGCGAGGGCCCAGTCATCGGGAAGCCCGTGCGCACGAAAGAAGACATCGCCAACCTGCGCACCGACCGCGCCGCCGATCTCGGCTACGTCTCCGAAGCGGTCGCCCTGGTCGCGAAGCATTTCAAAGACCGCGTCCCAGTTATCGGATTCTGCGGCGCGCCGTTCACCCTCGCCAGCTACATGATCGAGGGCGGAGGCTCGCGCAACTACGTCCATGCCAAGAAACTGATGTACAACTCGCCCGCCGACTGGGACCTGCTCATGAGTAAGCTCGTCGAGGTCACTGGAGCTTACGCAGCCGAACAGGTTCATGCAGGCGCCGATGTGATCCAGATTTTCGATAGTTGGGTCGGCTGTCTTAGCGTGGAAGACTACCGCCGCTACGTCCTGCCGCACGTCACCGCGGTGGTGACGCAGTTACAGAAGACTGGAGCGCCAATCATCTATTTCGGCACCGACAGTTCGACGCTCTTGCCCGCTATGAAAGAAACCGGTGCCGAAGTCATCGGTCTCGACTGGCGCATCCCCCTCGACGAAGGCTGGGGCCGCCTCGATCACGCCGTAGCCGTGCAGGGCAATCTCGATCCCGTTCTCCTCTTCGCCGACTGGAAGGAAATCAAGCCCCGCGCCGAAGATATCCTCCGCCGCGCCGCCGGACGCCCCGGCCATATCTTCAATCTCGGCCACGGCATCCTCCCCGAAACCCCGGTAGAAAATGTGAAGAACCTGGCCCGCTTCGTGCAGGAATATTCCGCCGCCCCTGTGTCCGAACGCCCGACTCCAGGCGCCCAACGCCGCACTCTATGACTCGCATCGCCATTATCGGCGGAGGCATCTCCGGACTCGCCGCGGCCTTCGCCCTCGAAGAGCTCCGTCGCAGCGGCGCCGAGGTCAACTACACACTCTACGAATCTTCCCCGCGCTTAGGCGGCGTCCTCCGCACCGAGCACATTGACGGATGCCTCGTCGAAGCCGGCCCCGACTCCTTCATCACCGAAAAGCCCTGGGCCACCGATCTCTGCCGCGCCCTTGGCCTCGGCGACCAACTCATCGGCTCCAACGACGCGGACCGCAAAACTTACATCCTCACCCGCGGCCGCCTCGTCGAAATGCCCGACGGCCTCATGTTCATGGTGCCGACAAAAATTCTGCCGACAGGCTTCTCTCCGCTCTTCTCTCTGAAGACGAAACTGCGCATGGCGCGCGAACTATTCCATCCTCCTCGCGCCGTCGATCATGACGAATCCGTCGCGGCCTTCGTGGAACGGCACTATGGCTCCGAGATGGTCGACCGCCTCGCCGACCCGCTCCTCTCAGGCGTCTACGGCGGAGAAGCCGCCAACCTCAGCGTCCGTGCCGTGCTCCCGCGCTTCGCGGAAATGGAACGCACCCACGGCAGCCTCGGCCGCGCCATGCTCGCCGCGCGAAAAAACTTGAAGGGGCCAAAGAAATCTGCGCCCCCACTCTTCACCTCGCTAAAGAACGGCATGCAGCACCTGGCCGAGACCGTAGTCGCCCGTCTTGACCCCAGGTCTCTTGTCACCAATGCTCGAGCGCAAGCCCTTCAGCCCCAAGCCGGCGGTTGGCTGGTCTCGGCCGGAATGCAATCCGACCATTTCGACTCCGTTATCCTCGCCCTGCCCGCCCCCGCCGCAGCGCAAGTCCTTTGCCTCGCCAGTCCCGAACTCGCCGCCGAACTCGCCGCCATCCAATACAGCTCCTCCATTACGGTGGGCCTCGGCTACGACCGCGACGTCCGCCAGTCACTGCCCCCAGGCTTCGGATTCCTGGTCCCCCGCAGCGAAGGCAGGCGCCTGCTCGCCGCCACATTCGTGCACAACAAGTTCCCTCACCGCGCGCCCGAAGACCGCGCCCTCTTGCGATGTTTTTTCGCCGGATCGAATGCCGAAAACGTCTGGCAACTCTCCGACGACGAGACCGTCGAAATCGTCCGCACGGAACTGCAACAGATTCTCGGCCTGCGCGCCGCGCCCCTGTTCGCACGCGTCTACAAATGGAAGTCCGCCATGGCCCAATACGGCGTCGGACACCTCGACCGCATCGAACGCATCGAACGCATACGCCAGCAGTTGCCAGGTCTCGCCCTTGCCGGCAACGCCTACCGCGGCATCGGTGTCCCCGACTGCATCCGCGGCGGCGGCGAAGCTGCGGCCCAAGTCGCAAAGAGGTAACTCGTGACGCTACTTATGAAATGTGGCGCGGGCGCCCCCGCCCGCGTGTATCCAGCGACACGGCTCTGGAGTGAGATGGGAAGATTCCAGAAGTATTGGGAGCCATGGGCAGTGCGCGAGCGGGCGCTCCCGCACAATAACAAGGGCCTGCGTTGAGGCCGAAAGCAAGTAAAAAGGCCATCAGCGAATGCTGATGGCCTCATTTCATCTAACCCGAGTGTCTCTAAGCGCTAACCTGCGACTCCTCCGCTTCATCGAACGCAACTTCCGGCCGCTTCGGCCGCGCCTTCCGCCCGAACACCGCTTCTCTCAGCAACTTGAAGATCGTCCGCCGGTTCTCCGCCACCACTTTTACCCACGCCATCTTCCCCATCATCGGGAAATAAATCCCGCGGAAGCACAGCCGCGCGATAAAGATGTTCAGCCGATAGCCCAGCGGTTGGTCATCCAACGACTCTACCGCCTGAGCCAAAGCCTCCGGACTATAAGCCTGTGCCCAACCGTATTTCACCTCTGCATGAGCCTCGTCGATGCTCATCCTCAGCGGTGTGTGCGCCATGGCGAACGGAATAAACTCCTGCCAATGCTTCACCCGCGTCAACCGCCCCGACGCTTCCAGTCGTTTGTAGAGCGGCGTTGCCGGCAATGGAGTCAGCAGGCCAAAGATTGGCAACCCCGGCGGCCATGTCCTCACCTGCGACAGCGTGCGCTCGGCCACACCAGTCGTGTCGTTGTCCATGCCGAAAATAAACGACGTGATGGCGTACACGTTCCGCTTCGCCAACCGCTCCAGCACCTCGGCATACTCACCGGGTTTATTGAATCCCTTGTTCACATCTTTCAGATTTGCGGGATCGATGGATTCCATCCCGATGAACACCCACTTGCCGCCGGACGCCGCAATCAGGTCGACGAGTTCTTCATCACGCAGCAAGTTCGCACTGATCTGCGCCACCCAGTGCACCTGCGCCCCCGCCGCGATGATGTCGCGCAGCAGCGACTTGGTGCGCTTCACGTTGATGGCGAAATTGTCGTCGATGAAGAACACCGCAATCTGCCCTTTTTCCTTGCGCGCCCGCGCTTTCAGCAGAAGCAGTTCGTTCACCACGCTCTCGTTAGTGCGGAAGCGAATTGAGTCTCCGAAGAAGCCCGTGACCGTGCAGAATTCGCACCCATACGGACATCCGCGTCCCGACTCGACTGGAATAATCCGGAACGATCCCCAGCCTGCGCCGAGTTTCTCCAACATCGGGGTTGCAAGTTTAGGCACCAGATTAAACTGGCCGAGATCGATCGACTCCCATGGAATTACCGGGTATTGCTTGAGCGACGGCTTGCGATCCTTGCCCGTCTCGTCCACCGGAGCATAAATCGCCTTCAGTTTGCCACGCGCTGCATCGTTCACAATCTGCGGCCAGGTTTCGTCGGCTTCACCCAGAGCCACCGCATCTGCGTGCTGTGGGCCGCCATCGCGCCCCAGAGCTTCGTCAGCCAGTTCGGTAACATGCGGTCCGCCCATCACAACCTTCACGCCAGTGGCGCGAATCGCGTCCGCGATGCGGTACGCTTTGGCAATCATGCGCGTCATCGCACCAATGCCGACCAAATCGATCTTTTCGTCGCGCACATACTGCGCGATCTGCGCCTCGTCCATTGGCTTGGCGTTGCCGTCGATGAGCAGGACTTCATGTCCAGGCGGCGTCAGCGACTGGAGCAGGAACATCCATAAGTGCGGCATGAAATTGCGGGTGACACCGTTGTCGGGGTTATAGAGCAAAATCCTCATGACTGCTCTCCTTCTCGAAGAGATCGCGTGCGTTACCGCACGTTCTTACGTGCTTCACCGCACGGAGCCGTCACGAGCGATGCCAAGAATCGGCGTTCGTCTACTTTGCTGTACTTGTGAAATTGAAGGGACTTAGTAGAACCGCACGAATTGTACACCCACAGCGCAAGATTCCGGCGTTTAACTCACCTTCAATCCCAATGTAGACATGGGATGGTTCCGAATCGGATGCTTTGCCGTTGCCGGAAGCACGTTCAACGATAAGCAGGCAATCCTCCTCACGCGGGAATCGCCGTTCCGCCTGCGCTCCCCGCTCGCCTCAGCCGCGCTACCACCAACCGGATTTCGTCATAGGTCACTTCGGGCGGAACTACGTCCTTCACCGCCTTTAGTCTATCCAACCGCTCCAGACCGAGGTTCGCGCAGGCCGCCTCGATCACCGCCAGCTTGTTGCGGTCGATCCATTCGGGACGAAACTCAATCTCGCCCCTTTCCACCAGTCCCGCCACCGCGTTCACCACGGTCCCGACCTGACGACCACGAATCTGAGCAATCTCCTCGAAACTCTTGCCTTCTGCCAGCAATTGCAACGTCTCGATAGCTGGAGCCGACTTCTTCTCCAGCAGGGGTGCGGCGCGCTCGCCTTCACCATACCGCTTCAAGGCGGTCAGAATTTCTCGCCCATACAACTCTGCCTTCCGCTCTCCAATGCCCGTGATGGTCATTAGCTGCGCGACGGTCGTCGGCCGCATCCGGCAGATTTCATCAAGCGAGGAATCATGCAGCACCACGTACGCCGGCATCCCGTTCTCCTTGGCCGTGGTCCTCCGCCACTCCCGCAAATATTCCCGCAAAGCAGCATCGACTGCGCCGACGGTGCTCGCCGCCACCTGAGGCCCGGTGGAACGCACCGCAGCCACCGTCCGTCGCACCCCAGCTTTACTCGAAGCCACGGTCAGCCACTCCGGCGCCGCACCACACACATCGCACGCGCCGCACGACTCCCACTTTGGAGTCTCTCCAAAATGCGTGCAGATGGCGCGGTGCCGGCACTTTCCCGACTCCACAAATCCGCGGATCACGTTGTATCGCTCCCACGCCCGCTGCCGCTCAGCCTGGTCGATAATCTGGTTGGCGAAATAGGCCAGTAGCCCAGCGTCCGCCTTGCGCCACAGCAAAATGCAGTCCGCCGGGTTCCCGTCCCGCCCCGCGCGCCCCGCCTCCTGATAAAACTGTTCCACCGACTTCGGCAGCGCGGTGTGAATCACCGCCCGCACAGTCGCCTTGTTGATGCCCAGCCCGAATGCGATCGTCCCTACCAGCACCTTCACTTCGTCCGACATCCAGCGTTCCTGGTTGCGCCGCCGCGCGCCCGTATCCATCTTGGCGTGATAGCCAATGGCCGCAATGCCCTGGTTCCCCAGATAATCCACGGTCTCTTCCACCTTGCTGATCGTGGGCGAGTAGACGATGACGTTGCCTTCGTCGTAGTGCTCCAATGCCGTGACGAGCAGCGCACTATGTTCCGCGCTGTCGCACTCGCGCACGATGTAGCGCAGGTTGGGCCGATGAAAGCTGGCAATATATTTGTCGGGATTGCGCAGTTCAAGCTGCGTGAGAATGTCATGCCGCACATGCCGTGTCGCGCTAGCCGTGAACGCCGCAATCGGATGATCCGGAAATTTCCCTCGCAACTTGCTTAGCTGCCGGTACTCGGGGCGAAACTCATGTCCCCACTCGGAAATGCAGTGCGCCTCATCGATGGCAAAAAACGAGATCGGCACCTGTTGAAGCCAGCCCAGCGTATCCCCGCGCGACAATCGCTCCGGCGCGAGATATAGCAAGCGGAATGCACCCTCCCGCGCCTGTTTCGTGATTCGCGTCTGCTCGTCGTTGCTGATGGAGCTATTTAGAACTGCTGCCGGAATCCCCATCTGCGCCAATTGCGCCGCCTGATCCTGCATCAGGGCGATGAGCGGAGAAATCACCACCGCCGTCTTCCCCGAAACCACAGCCGGCAACTGATAGCACAACGACTTACCACCACCCGTCGGCATCACCACACACGTATCATGCCCGGCGATCAAGCTGCGCACAACCCGCTCCTGCAACGGCCGGAAGGCGCTATATCCCCAATAGC
>Ga0209863_10000786_pt1 | contig 13915 bp, 6 predicted proteins | sample OrgsoiDNA2013046_FD_185796 | JGI IMG/M metagenome (GOLD analysis project Ga0209863, IMG submission 185796) | Permafrost soil microbial communities from the Arctic, to analyse light accelerated degradation of dissolved organic matter (DOM) -... | ecosystem: Environmental > Terrestrial > Soil >...
TCGGAAATCGGCGATGCCGACTCGGCGAAATATATTCAGGATGTGATTGCCGCGGGCAGCCATCCGCTCATGACCATGCCCATGCTGAACTGGGTGGCGAAGGCTGCGGAGAACTCCACCAACAAAGACTGGAGTTTTTCGGTTGCGAAATATGGCGCGCAGTGCGGCGTGGACCCTTACAACGCCGACGCCGGCGACGGCTTGAAGCCCGATTGCAGCACGCCCCTCACGGCCAATCCCAACGACGCCAACGTGCCGCTGCTTGACCAACCCGGGACCAGTGATCCCGCGGGCAGCGTCTATCGCAGTCAGTGGACGGCCGCGCTAGCGCCGGCATTCGGCGCGGCTCCGCACTTCTACAACATGGACAACGAGATCGAGATCTGGGGATCGACGCATCGCGACGTTCATCCCGCGCCCACGGCTTACAACGAAATGCGGGACGCGTTTCTGACCGAGGCGCGTGCGTTGAAGGGATGGGACCCGAAGGCCATTCGCCTCGGCCCGGTGACTTGCTGCTGGTGGTTCTACTGGAACGGCGCGAACGGCAACGACAAAGGCGCGCACGCTGGCGTCGATTTTATCCCGTGGTGGCTGAACGAGATTTATTGGCAGGACAAGGTCGCGGGCAAGCGGTCAGTGGATGTATTCGATCTTCACGCCTATCCGGATACTCCTGACACTTCGGGATTCACGCAGGCGCAGAAGCAAGCGCTGGCGGTGCGCATTTATCGTGACTACTGGGATCCGACTTACGTCAGCGAGTCGGGCTCGATCAATCAGCCGTGGGCGACCTTCATTCAACCGAACAAAACGATTCCGTTTCGCATTCCGCGCATGCGGGCGGTGGCCAACATGATTTATCCGGGGACGCCGCTTAGCTTCACCGAGTGGAGCGCGGCGGTCGCCGGCGAGTCGGATTTCTCTACGGCCCTTGGAGATGCGGACGCTTACGGAGTTTTCGGACGCGAGCGCATGTATCTGGCGTCGCGCTGGGTGGCGCCCGATCCGGCGAATCCCAACTATTTGGCGTTGAAGCTGTTCACGAATTACGACGGGCTGCATCACCGGTTTGCGTCGACTTCCGTCTCGGACACCAATAATGGGGATCCGAATCTGTTCAGCAGTTACGCAGCGCTGGGTTCGACGGGCAAGACTTTGATGATGCTGGTGTTGAATAAAGATCCCGCCAATACGATGCACGTGACATTTGCGCTCGATGGATTTGCGCCGGCGCGGTTCACCTCGTACACCCTGGCATCGACGAATCCGATGAAGATTGTCGCGGCGGCGGCAACGCCTTGGTCCTCCGCGATGAACTTTGCGCCTTACAGCGCGACGCTGCTGGTCGTCACCGGCACCACGACTCTTCCAGGCGCGGAATGGGACTTGAGTCCGGACACGACGATGATCGCGGCGGGGAAGAAAGTTATTTTGCAGCCGAAGATCATGTCGGGCACTTCGACCGTCACTCTTGGCAGTCCGCAGTCCGACAGCGGCATCACCGTAGCCGTGACGCAGCCGACGGTGACCACGACCCAGCGCGGATCGATCGCCGTGACGGCGGGCACTACACCGGGGTTCTATCATTACTCTGTGCCGAGCACCGACGGGACCGGCGTGGCGCAGCAGCAGAGCGGATGGATCCTGGTGGGGAATCCGTCGGCAACTCTTGCTAAGACTGGCGACAATCAGAAGGGCGCGGCAGGGAGCAAGTTGAATCTTTCAGTCACGCTGAATCCCGGGCAATCCGGTGGCAGCGCAGCGGGCGCTACGATTTTGTTTACGGCCAGCGCGGGGTCGCTCTCCAGTCGCATCGTCACTACGGATTCGTCCGGGAAGGCTGCGGTGGTGCTGACACTGCCTGCGACCGCAGGGGCGGTACATGTGATGGCGGAAGGGCAATACGGGCTTGGACATCCGGTGGTCACTTTCACGGAGACGGCGCAGTAGCGGCCCGTTTGTTGTTTGATGGCGATTCACGCATAATCTCGACATCGCCAAGACTGGAACAATTCGCAAGCCATCGGCACGGGCCGCGGCAGCCGCTGTGCATCGGCCACAGCCGACCGACGTGCGCTTGGGCCGCATTGTGCGCCTGTTGATGGAGCACGCCACTGTAGTCGTCAGCGGCACGAAGATTGCCGAGGAAATCTCTTCCAGCCGCTCCGAAGTGTGGCGGCTGATTCAGCAGCTGCGGGGACTCGGTGTCGATGTAGCCGGGCAGCCTGCCAGCGGCTATCGTCTGCGATCGGTTCCCGACCTGTTGCTGCCCGAAGTCATGCAGCCGTTGCTGCGCGGCACGATCTTCGACGAACGCCTGCAACATTTCTACAAGATTGGTTCGACGAACACGGCGGCCATGGCTGCGGCGGCCGACGGAGCGGTCGAGGGAACCGTATTTCTTGCCGAAGAGCAGACTGCGGGGCGTGGGCGCGGAGCCAATGCGTGGCAGTCGCCGCGGTCGACGGGAATTTATTGCTCCGCGATTCTGCGTCCGGCGCTGCCGCCGTCAGATGTTTTGGTGCTGTCGCTGGCGGCGGGACTCGCGGTGTACGCCGCCATTCAACAGATCGACGCCTGTGTGCTCCCGGACTTGAAGTGGCCGAACGATGTGTTGATCGGCGGAAAGAAACTTTGCGGAATTCTTGCTGAGATGAACGCCGAGGCTACACGCGTGCGCTACCTCGTCGTCGGCATCGGCATCAACGTGAATCAGGCAAGCTTCCCCAAGGATCTGCCAGCGACCTCGCTGCGACTCACCACAGGCAGCGAGTGGTCGCGCGTGGAACTGGCTGTGGCTTTGTTAAAATCACTGGACCGCGAGTATCGCAGTCTGCTTGCCAATCCGGATGCGCGGGAGTCAATTCTGAAACGCTTTGCCGAGAATTCTTCCTGGGTGCGGGGTAAGAACGTTCGTATCGAAGAGAACGGTGCGGCGTTCGAGGGGACGACGGCGGGGCTGGATGCTCGGGGGTTTTTGCTGGTTCGGACTGACCAGGGAACGCAGACGGTGCTGAGCGGATCGGTTCGGAAGAGGTAGCGCCGGCACCCCTTCGACTTCGCTCAGGGCAAGCTCTGCCGACTGTCGCGACGGCGTCTTGGCGTCGGCGCGGCGGGCGAGGACGCTCCGCCGGACAGCCGCCGGGACGGCAGCGCTACGGAGAAAGATGCTTCTTGTTATCGATGTCGGGAATACGAACACCGTGCTTGGCGTCTTCTCCCGTGTTACGGGTGGGGAAGGTGATACTCCGCCGCGCTACGGGCGACTTGTCGCCAACTGGCGCGTAGCAACTTCGCGCACCAGCACGGTGGATGAATATGGAGTACTTTTCCGCAATTTATTTTCGATGGCGGGGTTTGAAGCGAAAGGCATTGGCGGTATCGTGATTTCTTCGGTCGTGCCGCCGCTCGATCCAGTGTTGCGGCAGGTGTGCGAGCGGTATTTCAATCTGCGTCCGCTTTATATTGAGCCGGGAATCAAGACCGGGATGCCGGTGCACTATGATAATCCCGCGGAGGTGGGCGCGGACCGCATCGTGAACGGCGTTGCGGCGTTCGAGAAATTTGGCGGGCCCTGCATCGTGGTGGATTTCGGCACGGCGACGACGTTCGATTGCGTATCGGCGAAGGGCGAATATCTCGGCGGCGTGATTTGCCCCGGCATCGGAATATCCGCCGACGCGTTGTTTGAGCGCACCGCACGACTGCCGCGGGTAGAGATTCGCAAGCCCGCGCGAGTCATTGGATCGAACACCGTGGGCAGCCTGCAGTCTGGTCTCTATTACGGATATCTCGGACTGGTCGACGGCATTCTTGAATTGTTGCTGAGCGAGCTTGGCCAGGAAACTCATGTGATCGCGACCGGGGGTCTCGGCTCGATGATCGGGACGGGATCGAAATACATCAAGGACGTGGACGATTTGCTGACGCTTGAGGGGCTGCGCATTATCTGGGAGAGAAACGCGGGTGCGCGTTCGAGAGGGACAGATGCCGCGCCCAAAGCGGGGTCCAAAGCAGCTTCAAAATCCGCGCAGCCCAAGTCCGGCACTGCTCCGGCAACTTCCACCTCGCGCTCCGCCCGCTGACCATCCGTGGAAAATTACTTCAACTACTTCAGCGAAATTGAAGAGCGGTTCTTGCAGCGCCGCGGCGGAGGGCTTTTGCTCTCGACGCTCGACTGGGCGCTGATTGAAACCTGGAAGGACGCGGGTATTCCGCTGGAGGCCGTGCTGCGCGGAATTGACGAGGCGTTCGATCGCTACAATCGGAAGGCGTCGAAGACGAAGAAGGTGAACGGCTTGGCATATTGCTCGCAGTTGGTGCTGACTGCGGTGGAGGAAATGAAGGAAGCGGCGGTGGGGGCGTCCGCTTCCGATACGGAGCAACCGCCGAACTCCCGTGCTGGGAAGGGCTTTGAGGCTGAGGTCGTGGGAGCGTTCTTGCGCCGCAACGCCGATTTGCTGCAGGCCGCCAAGTTGCCGGCTGGAAGTGGGGTATCCGCACAATCGGTTGCGCAGGACGCGGCTCAGATGCTGCGCCAGCTTGCGGAAGACGCCGAAAAGCAATCTGCGCCGCGCCTCGAGGATCTGGAGCGGAGGCTCACGGTGATGGAGGAAAAGCTTTTCGCTGCGCTGCTGGCCTCAACCTCGGACGACGAACTCGTAGAGGTTCGAGCGGAAGCCGATCGCGACTTGATTCCGTACCGCCGGAAAATGTCGGGAGCGCAGATCGAACAGCTTCAGAAACAGTATGTCCACAAGCGGGTGCTGGAGAAATACCGGCTGCCGCGATTGAGTTTGTTTTATATGTGAGACAGTACAAGATTCGCCAACGTGATCCACTCATTCGATGCACTGATTCTCGGCGGTGGCGCGGCGGGGCTGATGTGCGCCATTGAGGCCGGCAAGCGAGGACGCCACGTCGCGGTGCTCGAACATGCCGATCGTCTCGGCAAGAAGATTCTGATCTCCGGCGGCGGGCGCTGCAATTTCACGAACCTGCGCTGCCAGGCGGAAAACTTCCTCTCGTCGAATCCCCATTTTGCCAAGTCGGCGCTCGCCCGCTACACGCCAGACGACTTTATTGCGCTCGTCGAAAAGCACCGCATTCTCTACCACGAGAAGACGCTTGGTCAACTCTTCTGCGATGGATCGGCCCGAGAGATTTTGCAGATGCTGGAAGAAGAATGCCACGCTGCGGGCGTCAGCATTTTCCTCAGCACAACGATTGAGCAGGTCAGGCGGACCACGGAATTTGTAGTGCGAAGCAGTGATGCCGAATTTCATGCCGATGCGCTGGTCGTGGCCACGGGTGGACTTTCCATTCCGAAGATTGGCGCGACCTCGTTCGGCTACGACCTTGCACGCCAATTTAGATTGAACGTCGTCGCGCCCTGGCCAGGGCTTGTGCCTCTGCTGCTGGAAGCGGACGATCGTTCCCGCTACTGCGAACTGGCCGGCGTTTCGGCCGATGTGGTCGCCGCCTGCAACGGGCAGCAGTTTCGCGAAAAGATGCTGATCACGCATCGTGGGCTGAGTGGGCCAGCCATTCTGCAGATCTCTTCCTATTGGAAGAAGCCGCAGCAGATTCGAGTCGATCTGGCTCCGGGGCGCAGCGTAACCGAGCCGTTCAAGAATCCTAAAACGCCGAGAACTTTCGCGACGCTGCAATCGGAACTGAAAAAAGTCTTGCCGCACCGCTTCGCCGACAGCTGGCTCGAAGCATACGCGCCCACCTCATGGACCAACACTGCGCTCGCGGCGTTCGAACAGCAAGTGCATGAGTGGGCGATTGCGCCATCCGGTACCGAGGGCTACGAAAAGGCCGAGGTGACCGCGGGCGGCGTCGACACCGACGAACTCTCCGCAAAGACGATGGAGAGCCGCAAGGTTCCCGGGCTTTTTTTTGTCGGAGAGGTGGTTGACGTCACCGGCCAACTCGGCGGATTCAACTTTCAGTGGGCGTGGGCCTCAGGCGCGGCAGCAGGCGGAGCGCTGTGAAGCGATCCATTTTTGTTATCGGAGATGGAGTGAATGTTGCGTTGTCTCAAGTTGTTATGTCGCCTATTGAACCTGGGATCTTCAGAGCACGGCTCTGCATCATTTCAATATCCGATTCCTGTCAATAGCATCCGGCACAGAAGCGCCTGACATGCGGTGTTCTGGCGGATGTTATTGTCTCCACCCCCTTCCATCCTGCTGCATAGAATTCCAAAACTAGAAGTCGGTATGTGAGTTGCCGTATTCGGAGATTTCAGCGGTCTCTCCGAGCGCAGCTAAATCGCAGTAAAGCTCGTTGGCCGCGAAGTTGCACAGCAACCTTCATCGGGCGATCCCAGGTCCAAGTCAGTCTCGAGTTCCTGGGCAAAATTGCAATCAACAGTTTTCGCTCATTTGAAACGGAGGGAGTTCTCTATGCGTTATAGCGCGCGTGCGGTTGCGGCAATGATCCTGTTCTTTGTAACCCTGCAGATGTTGGTGGCACAGGGAGGCACAACATCACTACGTGGAACTGTTTCTGACGCAAGCGGTGCTGCGGTTTCGGGGGCGGCTGTCGTATTGACCAATGACGAGCGGAGCTTCACTCGCAGCGCCGCAACCAGCCCGACGGGCAGCTATGAATTCCTGCAATTGCAGCCGGGAACATATCATCTCAGCGTTGAAATGTCCGGATTCCGCAAAGTTGAGCAGAAGAGTGTTGCACTGCTGGTTGACACGCCGAGCACGAGTAATTTCAAGCTCGATGTTGGATCGAAGACCGAAGTCGTGGAAGTTACGGCCGAGAACTCAGTGGTCAACACGACCGACGCGTCGATCGGCAACGCGTTCGGTGAGGCACAAGTTAAAGAACTTCCCATGGAAGGGCGCAACGTTCCGGACTTGCTCACTTTGCAGCCGGGGGTTACGTATCTCGGCAATCGCGAGAGTTTGAACGAGCAGCAAAACGATTCCCGCAACGGTGCGGTCAATGGAGCGCACAGCGACCAGACGAACATCACTCTTGATGGAGTCGACGTCAATGACCAGGTAAGTGGCTACGCTTTTGCATCGGTCTTGCCGGTCACGCTGGATTCGATGCAGGAGTTTCGCGTCACCACCACCAACTACGGCGCCGACGCCGGACGCTCGTCGGGCGCGCAGGTTTCGATGGTCACGAAGAGCGGCACGAATAATTTCCATGGCTCGCTCTACGAATACCTGCGTAACACGTTTACGAGCGCCAACGACTATTTCGTGAAATCCGCGGAATTTCAGAGCGGTGGACCCAATGTCCCATTGAAGCTTATTCGCAATATTTTTGGCGGATCGGTGGGCGGCCCGTTCCTGAAGAATCGCCTTTACTTCTTCGCGAACTATGAAGCCGCACGGCAGCGGGAGGAAGAGAGCGACGTTCGGATCGTGCCCAGTGAGGCGTACAGGCAGGGCGTTATCCAATATCAGTGCGCGGATCCGGTGGCCTGCCCCGCGACCTCAGTTCTGGGCGCAGACGGCGTAACCTCCTTTGCAATACCTGCTGGCATCTACGGCCTTACGGCGTCGCAATTGACAACCATGGATCCAAATCACATCGGCCCAGACCCGATTATTTGCTGCGGCAGCTCCAGTTACTTCAATTCGTTTCCGCACGCGAACGATAATTCCGAAGGCGACGCATACAATTTTCTCGGCTACCGCTTCAAGGGACAGACTCCCTCCACCCGGAACTGGTACATTGCCCGGCTGGACTACAAGATCACGCAGAACGGGAATCACTCGTTGTTCTGGCGCGGCGCCATGCGCAACGATAACCATGCCGGGGCACCCTACCTTCCGCTTCCGGGGGCTGTTCCGTTGACCAGCCTGCTCGACTTCAGCAAGGGCTTTACCGTGGGATACACCGCCACGCTGCGCCCCACGCTGCTGAACAATTTCCACTGGGGATATACGCGCCAGAGCTGGGATCTGCCCGGCAACAACGACACCACTTCGGTAATTTACTTTCGCGGGCTGAACGATAACAATACGACGAACAACTCGAGCGAGGCGATTACCCGCGGTCAGAACTTCCGCTCCATCGTTGAAAACTTTGTCGACGATGTCTCCTGGTCGAAAGGAAATCACACGCTGCAGTTCGGCGCGAATGTCCGGTTCATCCGCAGCCCGCGCGCCAATTTCATTAATTCGTTCCCTTATGGCGTGACCAATGTTTCGGCGCTGGACACTGCCGGGTTTGCCGGCACGGGCAGCCCCTTTGACCCCGCCGCCAACGGCTTTCCGGCAGTGGACGGAGCCTTCGCCAATCAGTATGACTATCCGACGGTCGCGGCGCTCGGCATGGTGACGGTCTACAACGCCCTATTCAATTTCCAGAAGAATGGAACGCCCCTACCCGAGGGCGCGCCTGTCACCCGCCATTGGGGCCAGAACGAGTATGAATTCTATCTACAGGATTCGTACCGCATGAAACCCAATCTGACGGTCAACCTGGGCCTTCGGTACTCTTTGTTCTCACCGCCATGGGAGACGACCGGCACCCAGGTGACGCCAACATTCAGCATGGGGCAGTGGTTTAAGCAGCGGCAACAGGACATGCTGAATGGAATTCCTTCCAACGCCGATCCTCTGGTGACCTTCGATCTGGCCGGTGCGGCGAACGGGAAGAAGGGCTATTACAACTGGGACTACCACAATTTCGCTCCGAAGATTTCTTTTGCCTACACTCCGCGGTTTGACGCGGGATGGCTGAAGCGCATGGTCGGGGACGGCGATAAAACTGTCATTCGTGGCGGCTTCGGTCTGGCGTTCGATCACATCGGACCTGGATTGCTTGCCAGCTTTGACCAGCAGGGCTCCTTCGGACTTTCCACGAATCTGACGAATTCTGTTCTGCCGACCGCCAACAATGCCCCGCGATTGACCAGCCTGACCAGCATTCCAACCACGCTGTTCGACGGCACGACGCCCTTCGCGCCGCCGACACCGACGGGCGGATTTCCTTACACTCCGCCGTCCGCTGGCACGGGGTTGGGGATTTATTGGGGATTGGACGATCAGATCAAGACGCCCTATTCCTACACCCTGGATTTGTCGGTTGCCCGCGAATTGACCAAGAGCCTGAGCCTGGAAGTCACCTATGTCGGACGACTTTCGCGGCGTCTGTTGGTTCAGGAGGATTTGGCCATGCCGCTTGACCTGGTCGACAAGAAGTCAGGTATAGCCTATTTCGCGGCCGCCAATCGTTTGTCGCAGTTGGCCGCGCAAGGCACACCCACGAGTGCCATTACTCCCGCACTGGTGGGCCCAACGGCTGCCTACTGGCAAAACATGATTGCGCCTTTGCAGCCCGGGGATGAATACAACCTTGCGGGATCGGGGAACGTGGGCGGTTCAGGTCCATTCCTGTTCACCACCGACCCTTTGCAGGCTGCCTATGATCTCTACTCCGGCTTTTTGTTTAACGAGACCACTGCTCTATCGGCCATTGACTATGCCGGATCCGACTTTAATCAATCCAGCGTGGCCGGAATTGCGGGCATGACCCCGGGCCTTGCCGGTTGTACCTATTCGAACGGCAACTCTTGCTCGCTGAATCATTACCCAACTATTTTCGGACCGAATGCCTACTTCAATAGTCAGTTCCACTCGCTGTACGCGTGGCGGTCCATTGGGAATGCGAATTACAACGCGCTGCAAGTCAGCCTGCGAAAACATATGTCGGGCGGCGTGCAATTCGACGTCAACTATACATTCTCCAAGTCGATCGACCTGTCTTCCTCGGCAGAGCGCGTTCTGCCCTACAACGGCGTCAGTGGCGGCATCGGCGGGAACATCGTGAATAGCTGGAGCCCTAACCAACAGCGCGGGATTTCCGACTTTGATAATACGCACCAGCTCAACACGAACTTCGTGGTGGAACTGCCGTTCGGCAGGGGCAAGTACGTCGCGCCTAATGCGAGCGGCGTCGCCAACGCGATCGTCGGCGGGTGGAGTCTCTCCGGACTGGCTCGCTGGAGCAGCGGTTTTCCTCTCACCATCGGCAACGGCGGCACTTGGCCCACGAACTGGCAGTTGCAGGGGGCAGCGACGCAGATCGGGCCGGTACACACCGGAGTGACCAAGCAGAGTTCGGAGTTCCCATCCCAGGTTCCCAATATTTTCGTCGATCCCAACGGGCCGACAGGTATAGGCGCCTTCCGGCACGACTTTCCCGGAGAATCGGGCGGTCGCAATCAGATCCGTGGGCCCGGCTTTGCTGGACTGGATGCAGCCCTCAGCAAAAGCTGGAAGATGCCTTACGCTGAATCGCACTTGCTGAAGTTCCGCTGGGAGGTCTTCAACGTGTTAAATCATCCGGAATTCGACGTCAACACGGTTACGAACGAGATCGACCAGCAGGGCTCGTTCGGCGCCTTCAGCGGTCTGCTCACCAACCCGCGCGTGATGCAGTTCGCGTTGCGCTACGAGTTCTAACTCAGATCTACCTACAACGCCCTCGCCCTGCACCTTGGCGAGGGTTTTTTTCCGGGTCCACTGTGAAATCAGGGACTGGCGGTCACACAATGTTCACAGACGCGTTTCAAGGGAACGGCATCACAATTGGGGGTTTCCCAGCAACTCCCGATACCTGCAACGTTCCAGAAGTGGGCGCCGATATGGGCGGAATGATCATCCCGACCACCATCGGAGTCACCACCGAAAAGCGCTGCTCGATGGTTCAGCACAGCAAAGCGGACGGAACTTTGAGTCCAGTTGTCAGACCAGGAAACGTTGTTGAGTAGTCGGTAGTTCGAAACCTGCACCGGTTGTGCGTTATATGGCGGGCCCGCTAAAGGACCCGCCATATTTTTGGGCGGCATCAGAAAACGAGTCTCAGCGCGAACTGGATTGATCGCGGCCCGCCGAACTGATAGAGGGGATCGAGTCCTCCGCCCTGTAGATTCCCGCCCGACAGTCCTCGCCCGAGCATCTGGGTTGCCCTACCGAACTCTGAGAAATTGACCGGGAACTGGGAAAAGGACAGCAGCGGGTTGGGCGCGGCAAAATTGGGATGGTTTACGGCATTAAACATCTCCGCCCGGAATTGGAGCGTGAGCAACTCATGGATGGGGAAGTCGCGGTGCACTCCAAAGTCCCACTGCGCGGCGCCAAAAGCGCGCAACGAATTCCGCCCCAGATTGCCTTGCCGCGAGGGACGGCCGTGTGTGCCGGGGGGAGGGGGGCAGAACGGGCCAATGCTCACGGAACCGTCGAGGCAGCCGCCGAAAACGGCGCCTGGCGTGCCATTCAGGGCTCGACCGCCGGGATAATTGCTGCCGTACAGATAGAGAGGAACACCCGGCATAACTGCAGGGCGAACTTCCGTGTGGTCGGTCAGATCGGAAAGGTCCGGGATGTATACATTCACCGGCGGCGCCGTGCGGACCTGAAGAATGCTTTGAAAGGACCATCCATGCAGCGCCCATTTTGCGAGAGAAGATTGCACGCCGAACGAAGGCGTATAGGTCGTACCCGCTGAAAGCACATGTCGAACATCGAAGTCCGATGCGCCGCGATTTTCGTCTTTCGTCTGGGGTACGAGCGCATTGGCGGCGTTACCGAACGCCGAACCGGCGGACGCGTCGTCGATGGAATGCGACCACGAGTAGGACGCGAGGGCCTGCACTCCGTGGTTTAGCCGGCGATTGAATTGGATCTGGAGCGCGTCGTAGCGTGAACCGGCGGCATTTGTAATGAGGTCCGCTTCCCTGAAGTCGGAGTTCGGGAAGAAAAGTAGCGCAGTCTGGATCAATCGCCTTCCGGCGGCGCCCACGTAGGTCGCAGAGAGAGTTTGTTCCTGCCCCATCGCCTGCTCGACTGCGACATTCCATTCGACCGTGTATGGAAGTTTCAGATTCGGATCGAAGGCGGACAATCGTCCGTTCGTCAGTTCCGCAGCGGTGACTGCGGGTGGAGAGGCAGAACTCAGATCTAGGGGAAAAGAAGCGTCCGACAGGAACTTTGTCGCGCCGTATGGGAAGTCGGCGATGCCTACACTGTTGCCGACCTCTTGTGTCGCCAGATCGTAGAACATCCCGGCGCCCCCGCGGATCACGGTCTGAAATTGCTGACTCCTCCCGAGTTGGTAGGCGACTCCGATTCGTGGTGCGAAGTTTCCGTATGTGGTTCGGAACGGCGGCGTACCTGTCGGCGCGAGAGCGAGGCCTGACAGGTCGTTAAGATCGAATCCTGTGACGGAAATCGGTGGCGGCCCGCTCAGAGCTTTCGGCGCGGCGTCAATATCCCAGCGTACACCATAGTTTAAGGTCAACCGTGGACTGATCTGCCATTTGTCGAAGGCGAAGAGCCCAAAATTATTGAACAGGATGGTTCCCTGCAAGTGGGTTTCGATCCGGCTGAAAAACGTCTCGCCGGCGGTCAGGGAAGGTGTGTCGTTAAAGAAAATCCACTGCAAGTATGGGTCCGGATTCAGAAACGGAGTCAGACGGCGGGCATCCGTCCCGAGGTTCAGGTTGTGCCGGCCGAGTTGAATCGAAAGACTGTCGACGGCGTTGAATTGGTGTTGCAGGTTTTGTTGGTCTCTCCCCTGGGCCAGAAACATCGATGGCGTAAGATTATTGAGGACCAGCAAACTTCCGGGTAGGTGCAGCGGATCGGTGGGCCCTGGTTCGGCGAACGGAACCGCTCCGCCAAATCGATCCATATAGAAATAACTCGAGGCAGCGGTCCGGGTGTAGTTGAACCTCAAGTCATTCAGCAGAGAGAGAGAGCGCGACCACGTCGCCCCCAGAGTAAAAGACTGCGTGGCGAATCGGGACGGGAACACCGTACTGAGAGCCCCCGGCACGCGCTGCATCAGGCCCGAGGGCGAATCGCTAAATCTGACGAACAAATTCAGGGCCGCGGAAAGAGCGTGGTCAATCCTCATGCTGTACGCATTAAGCGTCGAGTGATCGGAATACGAAGCGCTGAAGAGCGCGGCGCCGCTTGGCTTCTGACTAAAGGTCAAACAGGAAGGATCGCTGGGATCGCACGCCTGCAGAATCTCGGGCCCGTTCGGCAAAGGAAACGCGTTCATATAAGGTCGCATCTGCGGGGCTGCGTTTTCTCTCGAGTTCAGACCACCCGCGACTGTAGCATCGTCAGGCACGGCTGAGGTGGAGGACAGCGGCAGTCGAAGACGGAGTCCTTCATAAGAAAAAAAGAAGAACGTACGTCCTCCTCCGATCGGGCCACTCAGCGTTCCCCCGAAGTCATTCTGTCTTTCCTCAGGCTTGGCCAACCCGGCGCTATTGGCAAACCAATCGTTGGCGTCGAGCGCGTCATTGCGAAGATAATCGAACAGCGAGCCGTGAAAATGGTTGGTGCCCGAGCGAGTAACGATGGAAATCTGGGCTCCCGGCATGCGGCCGAAATCCGCGGAGGCCGAGGACGACTCGATGCGGAACTCGCGCATGGCATCCAGCGATACCATGCTGTTAGTGCTGCCTTGTGCCGTAAACACCGGCAGCCCGCCACCCGTCCCGTTTCCCGGATAATTTGTGGCGCTGATTCCGGTGTTGGCGCTGACTCCGTCAACGGTCCAATAGTTGGCGTTGCCGCGTTGTCCGTTGATGCTGAACTGGCCGCCATCGGTGACGCTGCTTACGATCAGAACCACACCCGGCGTGAGATCGATCAGCGACTGGAAGCCGCGGCCATTCAACGGCAGATTATCTGCGAACTGGCGGTCGACCACCGTGCTGACGGCTGTCGATTGAGTGTTCACCAGAGGAACGCCCTCTTCGACGGTGACGCTCTCAAATACCGAACCGGCGCGCATTGCAAAGTTGATCGAGAGTTCGTCCTGCACATGGACCTCGATGCCGCCTTTGACCACGCTGCTGAATCCGTCTTTCGTCAGGTTGGCGCGGTAAATCCCCGGGAGCAGGCCCGGC
>Ga0209863_10000787_pt1 | contig 13878 bp, 9 predicted proteins | sample OrgsoiDNA2013046_FD_185796 | JGI IMG/M metagenome (GOLD analysis project Ga0209863, IMG submission 185796) | Permafrost soil microbial communities from the Arctic, to analyse light accelerated degradation of dissolved organic matter (DOM) -... | ecosystem: Environmental > Terrestrial > Soil >...
ATGAGACCACCCGAGATCGCCGAGACTTCCTCTTCGGATATCGTGCCGATCGAAACCAGCTGCGCCGGATCGTTCCAGTGGTGGTTGAAGAGCTTCGTGCGCGCATACTTTCCCGCCCGCTCGGCGGCCGTGATCCCGAGCCGCTTGTTGATGGCTTCGTCGCTCATCGGCGGGTGCGTGCCGAGCGCGACGATCACGTCGAAGGCGGTCGCCCCCGCCGCGCCGATCTCCTCGTGCAGGACCCGGAACATCAGGTCCATGGGCGCGGTGCGGGTGTGGTCGGGGACGATCGCCAGGACCCGCTTGCCACGCAGGCCCCACCCGGCGATCTCGCTGGCGCAGAGCCGGCGGACGGTCTCCTCGTCGAGCTTCGACCCCTTTTGTCCCGTGCCGGTCACCGCATCAAACCCCGGCGTAGGCCGTGAACCCGCCGTCGACGGGGATCACCGCCCCGGTCACGAACTTCGAAGCGGGCGACAGCAACCAGAGCAGCGCGCCCGTCAGATCCTCCGGTGTCCCGAAGCGACCCGCCGGCGTGTGCTCGATGATCTTCTTGCCACGCACGGTGAGCGCGCCGGTCTCCTTCTCGGTGAGCAGGAACCGGTTCTGCTCGGTCAGGAAGAAGCCGGGAAGAATCGCGTTGACGCGGATGTTCGGCGAGTACTCCTGCGCCAGGTGAACCGCCAGCCATTGCGTGAAGTTGCTGATGGCCGCTTTGCTGGCCGAGTAGGCCGCGATGCGGGTGAGCGGGCGCGACGCGTTCACGGACGAGACGTTGAGGACCACGCCCTCCTTGCGGTCGGCCATCGACCGCCCGAACACCTGGCTCGGCAGGATCGTGCCGAGGAGGTTCAAGTTGGTCACCGCCTGCAGGGCTTCGAGCGGGAGATCGAAGAAGCGCACGTCGGGATTGGTGGTGGCCTTGGGATCATTCCCGCCCGCGCCGTTGATCAGAAAATCGATCCGCCCCTGCTCGCGCAGCACGACCTTGGCGGCCTCTTCCAGCTCCGGCCGGTCGAGCACGTCCGCGCGCAGGGCCAGGTGTCGGCCGTCGGCCTTGGGGAAACCCGCGATCACCTGCTCCGCGCGCGCGACGTTGCGGCCCAGCAGCACGACGTTCGCGTTACACGCGGCCAGCGCGCGCGCCATCTCGGTGCCGAGCACGCCCGTCCCACCGGTGACGACGGCGGTGCGGCCCGAGAAGTCATAGGGCGCCGACGCTGGCATCAGCGCGTCCTCGCGGAAGACGACGCCGGGAGCCAGGCGCGAACCCGGGCCGCCACGGCCGCGCCCGTGAACCCGAAGTGCTCGGCCAACGCTTCGGTTGGCGCCGACGCGCCGAAGCGATCCATCCCCAGGAACAGCAACGGCTGCCGGAAGACGTCGCCCCACCCTTGCCGAATGCCCGCCTCGATCACCACCACGGGCGCGCCGGCCGGCACGACGTCGTTGCGGACGGCCTCGGGCTGCGCCGCGAAGATCTCGCGGCCCGGCATCGAGACCACGCGAACCGACAGCGCCGGCGCGAGCAGCCTGCCGGCGGCGATCGCCACCTGCACCTCGGACCCGCTCGCCACCAGCGTGAGGTCGAGCTTGGCGCCCGACTCCTTCGAGACGACGTACGCCCCTTTTTCGAAGGTCTGGGCGGACAGGGGCTGATCGCGCTCCACCGGCTCTAGCTTCTGTCGCGTCAGAATCAGCGCGGTCGGCCCGTGCCGCCGGGCGAGCGCGGTCGTCCAGGCCAGCGCCGTCTCGATCCCGTCGGCGGGTCGCAGCACGACGATCTCGGGGATCGCGCGCAAGGCCGCCAGATGTTCGACCGGTTGGTGCGTGGGGCCGTCCTCACCGACGAAGATACTGTCGTGCGTGAAGACGTAGATGACGCCCAGCCGCATGATCGACGCCAGCCGGATGGGCGGACGCATGTAGTCGGTGAAGACGAAGAAGGTCGACCCGAACGGCACGAACCCGCCGTAGAGCGCCATCCCGTTCAGCACTGAGCCCATCCCGTGCTCGCGGATGCCGAAGTGAAAGTTACGCCCCCCGAACTCGCCCGGCGCGACGGCCGGATAGGCCGCCATATAGGTGCTGGTCGACGGGTGCAGGTCGGCCGACCCACCCACGAAATCGGGCAGCAGCTCCGCGATCCGCTGCATGACTTTCCCGGAGTGCGCGCGCGTGGCGGCCGCGCCCGTCGGGGCGGCCGCGCGCACCTGCTCCAGGATTGCGTCGTCGATGGTGCCGCTATGGCCCGCATCCCAGCGCGACGCCAGCTCCGGGTGGCTCTTCCGCCAGGCCGCGAAGCGCGCCTGCCAGTCCTGGTATTCGCGCTTGCCCTCCTCGGCGCGCGCCGCGAACAGCTGCGTCACCTCGGGTGGCACGAAGAAGTCCTGGTCCTCCGGAAGGCCGAAGCCCCGCTTGGTCGCCTTGATCTCGTCCTTGCCCAGCGGCGTCCCGTGCGCCTCCGCGGAGTCCTGTTTCTTGGGCGCTCCGAAACCGATGTGGGTGCGCGTGACGATCAGCGTGGGCCGCTCGGTCTCGCGCCGCCCGGCCTCGATCGCGGACTCGACCTGCGCGCGATCGTGCCCATCGATGGTCAAGGTGTGCCACCCGTAGGCGTCGAACCGCTTCGCGACGTCCTCGGAGAACGTCAGGTCGGTCGTCCCCTCGATCGTGATCCGGTTGCTGTCGTAGAGGTAGACCAGGTTGCCGAGCCGCAGGTGACCCGCCAGCGAGGCCGCCTCCGACGAGACGCCTTCCATCAGATCCCCGTCGCTGACGATGGCGTAGACGAAGTGCGTTCCCAGCAGGTCCGCCCCGTCCGCGCCGTAGCGCGCGGCGGTCATCTTGGCGGCGATCGCCATCCCGACGCCGTTGCCGAACCCCTGCCCCAGCGGGCCCGTGGTGGTCTCGACGCCGGGGAGCAGCCCGCGCTCGGGGTGACCGGGCGTGCGGCTCCCCCACTGGCGGAACGATTTTAGATCGTCGAGCGTCACGTCGTAGCCGGAGAGATGCAGCATCGTGTAGAGCAGCATCGAACCGTGGCCGGCCGAGAGCACGAACCTGTCGCGGTTGGGCCAGTCGGGCTCCTGCGGGTTGTAGCGGAGGAACTTCGTCCACAACACCAGCGCCGCGTCCGCCATCCCCATAGGTAGGCCGGGGTGGCCGGAGTTGGCTTTCTGCACGCCGTCGGCGGCGAGCATGCGGATCACGTTGGCGGTCAGAGTCATCGATTTCGCGTCGGGCACCGTTGTTCCTTTTCGTCTGCTGGCGGCATTCGGGAGAGAAATCCAGATCTTGGTCAGAGTATTCTGCCGGGGCCGCCAAGGCTCACTCCAAAAAACCGACCTGTGTAGATTGCCCCGAATATGGCCCGAGAACGGCCGCGGGGGGACTGCTTGTTGCCCTGACGCTGCTCGGCGGCGGGAGCGCGGCGGTGCCGGGGGTATACGGCGGGCAAGGTGGAATGGACGCGGCGCGCGCGGGAAGCGCCGGCACCGGCGGCACTGGCGGACAAGGGCACCTCGGCGACCGAGGGGGTCGGGGCGGCCCAGCAGGCCTGGGCCGGCGTCCCGAACCCGATGTTCGGCTTCTGCTACGCCGGCTCCGGCTGTTGAGTCACCGCCTTCTAGGCGGAGCCACCGGCCCCTGCCGCTCCGCCACCTGCGCCGGCAGCGCTACCGGCTGCCCCCGCAGTTCCGCCCGGAGCGCCCCCAGAGCCACCGCCTGCCCCGCCCGCTGCCCGTCCGCCTGCACCGCCGGCCGCACCCGCCGAGCCGCCGCCCGCGCCCGCTGCGCCTCCGGCTCCCGCTGCGGCTCCTCCCGCGCCCGCCGTGCCGCCCGCACCAGCCGAGCCGCCGCCCGCGCCCGCCGTGCCGCCTCCCGCGCCCGCCGTGCCAACCGCGCCGCCGCTTGCGCCGTCGGTCTTCGTCGAGCCGTCGGTCTTCGTCGAGCCGTCGGTGGCGGTGCTACCGCCCGCGGAGCCGTCGGTGTGCGGCGGCAAAGCCTGGGAGCTTCCGCAGCCAGCCGCGCCGGTCAGTGCCAAAGCCAAGATCATCATTGCGGTCCGTTTCATGGGTCGTTCCTCGTTTCGTTTGGGTTTTTCGCCTGGGGCCGCGCGCGTCGTTGCGAACGTCACGCGCGCATCTTGATTCGTGATTCGATCAGCTTCTTTCCGACCAGCGTGAAGAGGGCCAGGATCGTGAGAATGGAGGCGACCGCGAACGCGCCCGACAGGTTGTATTCGTTGTAGAGAATCTCGACCTGCAGCGGGATCGTGTTGGTGCGCCCGCGGATGTGCCCGGACACCACCGAGACGGCGCCGAACTCTCCCATCGCGCGGGCGTTGCACAGGATGACGCCGTACAAGATTCCCCAGCGGACCTTGGGCAGCGTGATGCGGAACAGGATCTGCCAACCCCCGGCGCCCAGCGTGAGCGCCTGCTCCTCCTCGTCGTTGCCCAGCTCCTGCATGATCGGCAAGACCTCGCGCACCACGAACGGAAAGGTCACGAAGGTGGTGGCCAGGACGATCCCGGGCACCGCGAAAATCACGTGCACGTCGTGCGCCTCGAACCAGGGCCCGAACACGCCGCGCGCGCCCAGCAGGAGCACGAAAATCAACCCCGCGATGACCGGCGACACGCTGAAAGGAAGATCGATCAACGTCAGCAGGATCCCCTTGCCCGGGAAGCGATACTTGGCGATGAGCCAGCAGGCGGCCACGCCGAATGCAACGTTGATCGGCACGGAGATGGCGGCCGTGAGCAGGGTCAGTCGAATCGCCGAGATCGTCTCGGGATCGGAGATCGCCTGCCAGTAGGCGGGCGCGCCCTTGCGGAACGCCTCCACGAACACGGCGATCACCGGCAAGCCCACGAACAGGGTCAAGAACGCCAGCGCTATCGCGATCAGCAGCCAACGCAACGGCCGGGGATCCGTCATGGGCGCACCGACGACTGCAGCAGGTTGACGACCAGCAACATCACGAACGAAAGAACCAGCATGACCAGCGCGACCGCCGTCGCGCCGCCGTAGTCGAACTGCTCCAGCTTGGTGACGATCAGCAACGGCGCGATCTCGGTTCGGCCCGGCATGTTCCCCGAGATGAAGACCACCGAGCCGTACTCACCGACGGCGCGGGCGAAGGCCAGCGCGAAACCGGTCAGCGCGGCGGGCAGCACCGCGGGGACGATGACCTTGCGCAACGTATAGAGGCGGGAGGCGCCCAGGGTCGCCGCCGCCTCCTCCATGTGGACGTCCAGATCGAGCAAGACCGGCTGCACCGTCCGAATCACGAAGGGCAGACCGACGAAGATCATCGCCACCGCGACGCCGGCCGGCGCGAACGCCACCTTGATTCCGTGTGGCTCCAGAAAACGACCCAGCCACCCCTGCTCGACGTAGAGGGTGGTGAGGGCGATGCCGGCGACGGCCGTCGGCAAGGCGAACGGCAGATCGATCGCCGCGTCGACGATCTGCCGGCCCGGAAAATCGTAGCGCGTGAGCACCCACGCCAGGATCAGGCCGAACACCACGTTCACGCTCCCCGCGATCAGCGCCGCCCCGAAGCTGAGGCGATACGCCGCCAGCGCCCGCGGCGACAGCACGGCGTGCGCCAGCTCGGTGGCCCCGAGCGACGCCGTCTTCCAGACCAGGCCGGACAGGGGGATGAGCACGATCAGCGACAGACAGCTGATCGTGATCCCCATCGACAGGCCGAACCCGGGAAGGCTCCCGAGCGCCCGCGGCAAGCGCAAGGGCCCGCCGGCCGAGGCGGCTGGAATCGCTGCGCCCATCAAGATCCGGGCTGATAGATCTGGTCGAAGGTGCCACCGTCGGCGAAGTGGGTCGCCTGCGCCTTCTGCCAGCCGCCGAACAGCTGGTCGATGGTGAAGAGCTTGATCTTGGGGAAGGTGCCCGCGTGCTTGCCCGCCACCGCGGCGCTGCGCGGACGGTAGTGGTTCTTGACCGCGAGCTCCTGGCCCTCGTCGCTGTAGAGGAACTTGAGGTAGGCCTCGGCGACCGCGCGCGTGCCGTGTTTGTCGACGTTCTTGTCAACCACCGCGACCGGCGGCTCGGCCAGGATGCTGACGCTGGGGTTCACGATCTCGAACTTGTCCTTGCCGAGCTCGTTGACCAGCAGGTAGGCCTCGTTCTCCCAGGAGACCAGCACCTGCCCGATCCCCCGCTGCCCGAAGGTGGTCGTCGAACCACGCGCGCCGGAGTCCAGCACCGGCACGTTCTTGTAGAGCTTCCGCACGAACTCCCGCGCGGCGGCCTCGTTGCCCCCCGGCTTTTGGAGGGCATAGCCCCACGCGGCCAGATACGCCCACCGCGCGCCCCCCGAGGTCTTCGGATTGGGCGCCACCACGATCGTTCCCGGTTTCACCAGGTCGTCCCAATCGCGGATCCCCTTGGGGTTTCCCTTGCGCACCACGAACACGATCGTCGACGTGTAGGGCGAGCTGTTGTCCGGCAAACGCTTCTGCCAATCCTTGCCTATGCGCCCCGACTTCTCGGCGATGGCGTCGATGTCATAAGCGAGGCCCAAGGTGACGACGTCCGCGTCGAGCCCGTCGATGACCGATCGCGCCTGCTTGCCCGAACCGCCGTGCGACTGGCTGATGTTGACCGTCTGACCGGTCTTCTGCTGCCATTGCCGACCGAACGCCTGGTTCACGTCCTGATAGAGCTCACGCGTCGGATCGTACGAGACGTTGAGCAGCTTCACCTGGGCGCGCGCGACGCCCGCAGTCCCCAGCACGATGAGCGCGCCGACAAGCCATCCTCTTGTCCTCCGGAGCTTCATGTTCGTCCCCCCTCTTACTTTTCCGTTTCCGTTTCCGTTTCCGTTTCCGTTTTCCGTTTCCGTCTTCCAGAGCTAGAACGCGACCTGGAAGCGGCCGATCGCGATCTTCTCGGTCGGTCGATTGCCGGTCTTGGCGCCGCCGGTGAACGACGTCTGTTCGTAGTCGCCGGCCACCTTGAGGTTCCGGCTCAGTTGCCAGTTGAGCGCCACACCGTAGGCCTTGGCGTTGCTGACCGACTTGGTCGGATCGATCCCGGTCGGGAACGCCGCGCTGTCGATGTCGAGCCAGTTGTATCGAAGCGCCAGCTCCAGCGCGCCGTAGGTCCCCGCCGCGAGATCCAGCGGCTTGTGGGGCTTGATACCTTCATAGGTCACGTCGCCGCCCAGCGCCCCCGAGACGGTGATGTGGCCGGCCGAGTTGTTGTAGGCGCCGGTGCCAAACGTTCCGCCGGCGGCGGTCAGCTCGGCGACCTCCTGATGCTCCTTGACCCACTCGGCCAGCAACCCGACCGGACCGTTGTAGTAGTAGAGCTGCGGGTTGATCCGGGTGTGACGGCCGTAAGCGACGACCGTCCCGGTGATGTCCGTCGTGCTGGTCAGGTACGAGGCGATGGTCTGCTGCCCGCCCGACTTGAAGGTCCCCATCCAGGGGTTCGGCGCCGAGAGCGTGCTGACGCCCTTCTCGTTGCCGGTGCTGCCCGCGATCCCGATCCCGAGCCGCCCGAGGAAGGTGAGCGACTCGACGTTGAACGGCTGGACGAAGACGCGCCCTTCGAAGCTCTTGGCGTGATCGCTGTCGATGTCGGTGAGGGCGTTGTCGGCGTTGCCGTTGAAGACCCCCGCCTCGTACCGCACGAGCCCGCTTCCGATGTCCCCCCACAGCTCCACGCCGATCTCGCGCTGGGGCGTCAGGTTCTGATCGAGGGCGCGCTCGATGAAGCTCAGATCTTGATCGGCCTGCAGGCGCTCTAGGCCGAGCGGCTCCTTGAACTTGCCCACGCGCAGCCGGAGCCACGGGCGCGGATGAATGTCGGTGTACGCGTCCAGGAGCGCCGTGGTGTTGTTTCCAAAATCCGGCGAGACGCGAAAGTCGACCAATCCCAGCAGCGTGCCGTCGAAGATCGGGCGAATCCGCCGCAGGATGAAGGTGTCGCTGTTCTGAAGCGTCGAATCGCTGGTGAAGAAGCGACGCCCGTCGACCTGGATCAGCCCCTTGAGGCGAAACTGGTACTGCTTGTCGCCGCTGGAGATCGAAAAGCCACCTTCGTCGGCCTGAAGAACCGGCTTCGGGGGGGCCGCGGCAGCGGCCTCGACGGCCAGCTCCGCCTTTCTCTCCAGGATTCGCGTCCGCTGGTCGATCTCCTCCAGGCGATCTGGCGCGGGGGGCGAGACGACGACGGTTGGCGGTGCCGCGATCGGGGGCGCTGCCGGCGCTTCGGCGGCGGGAGGCGGCGGGCTGCCTTCTCCCGGGGCCGGTGTCGGCACACCCTGGGCGGAGGCCGCGCCGGGCGCCAATCCAAGTGCCATCAGAATAGTATATCTACCAATTTTATAGACTATTGAACGTGCGGGGCGGATCATCTGTCTCTCCTTGGTTTTGGGGTCAACCGCTAGATGCTGTACGTGACGGTCGCCGCCGCGCTGTGTCGTGCTCGCGCCATCTGCGTTTGCACGTCCGCAAGCGTGGTGGTGTCGAGAATCGCCGCGATGGCGTCGCGAACTTTCTTCATGACCTGCCGTGTGCCGCAGGTCGCCTCATCGGTGCACTCTTCGCAGCGCACGAAGGCCCGCTCGCTGACGCACGGAATGGGGGCCAACGGACCGTCGATGACCCGGATGATCTGGCCAATCGTGATCTGATCGGCAGCCCGCGCGAGTGCGTATCCCCCGCCCTTCCCCTTCTTGCTTTTTAGGATCCCGTCGTTCCTCAGCTCGAGCAGGATCGCCTCCAGGAACTTGCGCGGGATCTTCTCCTGCTCAGCCAGATCGGCGATCAGCACTGGCCCTCTGGCCTCGTCCGCCGCCAAGGCGTAGAGCGCTTTCAGCGCGTACCGAGCCTTTCGCGACAGGTTCGTCATCCCTACTTAGTCGATAGGGTTATCACCAACGCGTAAAAGCGGTCAAGCAAAAATTTGTGCGCTCGCTTCAAGCGGCCCGGCGCCTGGAGCGCCGTTCGCTTTTGCCCGCCGTCGGGCTGGCCCTGCCCGGCGGCCCCGGCGGCCCGCCGGCTCAGATAGCCGACGCGTCTTTGCGCTTGGCGGTCCGAATCCCGGGCAGGCTGGCGGCGACCGCGCTCTCGAAACGGGCACGCGAGACCGACATCGTCACGTCGGTCTCGTCGTCGATCAGATCGCGCGCCTCGGGGCTGTCGTCGATCTCGTAGCCGAGCTTCTCGAACAGCCGCCGCGAGGCCGCGTTGGCCGGGATGACGGAAATGTAGAGACGCTCGAGCCCCAGCACCTGGAAGGCGAAGACGTGCAACATGATCGCGTAGCGCGTGCCGAGCCCACGTCCCTGAACATTGCGGGCGCCGATCATGATGGCGACCTCGGCGGTGCCGTCCTCGATGTTTCGCAGGTCACCGTCCCCCACCAAAGAGGCAGCCCCCGCCGCGCTCTGCAGGAGCAGAAACGGTCGGCCCCCGTCGTCGCGCAGCTCCCGGTAATAGGCCGCCACCGCCTCCGACGTGAAGGCCTCCTCTTCGTGCGCCATCATTCGCCGGTTGTGCGCGTCGCTGTAGTACCCGGCCAGCTCAGAGGCCGCGCCCGCGATCTCCGCTTCGGTCGGTTCAATGGCGGTCAAGACCTGGTCTTCGTCGCGCCACTCGACGGTCCACAGCGCAGCGGGGGAGATGGGGGTCTCGCTCATTGGCTGAGGGTATTCCATCTCGGTATGGAGCGGGCGTCCTTGGGGTATCGTGTGGGCGTGAGCGGCCGAGGAGCCTGGGCAGCGATCGAGGCGGAGGCGCAGGGCGCGCTGGCGGGCGAAGGTCGGTTTCCGCTGCCGGCGTACTCGGAATTCATGCCGTCGCCTTACGTGGTGATCAAACCTTATGCGCCCACGCGCGCGGCTCGGGCCGCCACCGTGGCCGCCAGCGACGGCGACGCCCTGGACGTCACGGAGGACGAGCAGGTCCATCAGCTGACGCCCGGTCTTTCCAAGATCGCGGGGCACCTCGTCGGCGAGCTGGACCGGCTCGTGCGCGGGACGCCGCACGGTCTGTCGCGCACGCTGCTCGCCAACAACCCGGCCTGGCCGGGCGCGCTGGCCGCCGCCGCGGGCGCCCGCCGCGCCTCCGGAGAGCCGCTCTGCATCGCCGTGCCCCTGGCGCTGTCGCGGACGCAAGACGACAAGGGGAACGTCCGCTGGACCCTTTTCGGCGTCAGCCACGACGGACCATCGGCGGCCTTCTGGCGCAGCTTCTCCGACGGAGATGGGGATCGCTTCGCGGCGTTCGTGGCCTGGGCGGGAGGCGGAGAATCCTCCACAGCGGGTCTCCGCGTCCTGGCGGACTCCAGCACCGGCGAAGCGCCCGAGCTTCCGGCGTTCGCGCGCGCCCTGCGGCTCGGCGACGACGAGCCGCTCGCGGGCGTCCACACCATCGTCTCCTTTCGTCCCTTCGAACGGCTGCCCCCGGCCGTCCAGGGGGCGTATCTCGCGGGCCGCGTGAAGGTCGTTCCCCACCCGGCCGGAATGATCTTCTTCGAGCACCCCGGCTATCACCAGTTGGCGCGCACACTCCCGCGCGCGACGCAGATCCCGCTTTTGCACCTGTTTTCACACCTGGCGGACGGAAATCCGATCCGGATCCCGCAGTCCGGCTGGCTCGATGAGCGGGCCGACGCCCGCGCGCCGGCGCACGGCCACAAAGTGGTCAGCAAGATCGTGCGCACGCACCGCTGGCAACGGATGGCGCGCGACCAGAACGTGCGCGAGGTGGAGACCTTCGAGGACCAGGTCTCGGTCGCCCTGTTCTCCACCGATCCCGACGACCTGGAGCTCTACGGAAAACCGATGGCCCGCAACGCCCAGATCTGGAGCGAGGACTACGCGTTGATCCTCGACGGCCCCCGCGCCACCCAGATCGAGATCGAACGCGCCGCCGCGACCGTCGATCGCGGCGGCCGCTTTGGATATCGATTCATCTATCCGCCGATGCGCGCGGGGACGCGCGAGATCTTCTGGCACCTCCCGCTGGTGGCGCGTCTCGGTGCGGCGGCCACCACGGCCGAGCTGTGGACCGGCGCGCCGCTGTCGGGATACGCCCAGGCCGAGGCCCCGCCCGATCCCGCGGCGAAATTCGCGATCGCCGCGATCGCGCTCCGCCCAAACCTGCTCCAGCGTCCTGGGTACCTCGAGGCGGCGACCCTCTTCGACCGCGATCCGGGACGCGCGCGTTTCACGACCGCGAACAACCTCCGCAAGCTCCTCGCCTTCCGCGAACAGCTCGGCGAGCGTCTGACACCTTCGTTTGCGCGCGCGCTCACCCACGCCGCCAAGGCGGAGTCGCTGGACGCCTGGCTGGCGGCCTTGCCGGCGATGGCGGCGGACGCGTCGGGGGCCGCCCGCTGCACAGCCGCGCTCGCGCCCGTCATCGAGACGGGGACGGGAACGGCACCCGCCGACGCCGAGACGCCGCCGGCCGACCTGACGTTCGCCGAGACGAGCACGCGCCCGTTCGAGGAGCGGCTCTGGAAGACCATCGCCGGACTGGCGGAGGGGGAATTCCGGGCCAAGGAGACCGCGGACGCGGTTCTGGTCAACAAAGGGAAGACCGGCGGGCCCGCGGCGAAGGCCGCCCACCTGGAGCTGTCGCATCGCCGCGATCTCGATCGCCTCGGCGATCACCTGCACGATCGCTACCGCGCCCTCATCGGGGCGCACCAGATGACCGGCCGCGCGCAGGTCGTAGATCACGCGTTCCGCTGGGAGACCGATTTTCCGTTCCGCTGGTCCGAGGCCTGGAACCGGAATCAATCCCGCGAAGCGCACGAGCGGAACATCGTGCTCATGATCCCCGGCCGCGACCGCGGGGAGGCCGTGATCATGGCCGACCACTATGACACGGCATACATGGAAGACGTGTACGACGGCGACCGGGGGGGCGACGGGCTGCGCGCCGCCGCCGCCGGCGCCGACGACAACCACTCCGCCACCGCGGCGTTGCTGGCCGCCGCCGAGGTGCTGCTGCCGCGCGCGCGCGCGGGGACGCTGGCCCGGGACGTCTGGTTGGTGCACCTGACCGGTGAGGAGTTCCCCTCCGATTGTCTGGGCGCCCGTGCCCTCGGCCGTGCCCTGGTGGAACGGCGGCTCCGGTTTGCCTCGGAGACGGGAACCATCGTCGACGTGTCGGGCGTGCAGGTCGTGGGGGCCTTCGTCCTCGACATGATCGCGCACAACACGGATCGCGACCGCGACGTCTTCCAGATCGCGCCCGGCGAAGGGGCGGCCTCGGCCAAGCTGGCGCTGCGCGCGCACCGGGCGGCCGAGCGCTGGAACCGGCAGGTGCCGATCTGGAACCAGACCCCCGAGCGACGTGGCAAGAGGCGGGCCGAGCGCCAGGACCAGGGGGCGAAGATGCCGCCGCCGTTCGCCCACCTGCCCTTGCGCGGGGAGGTCCGCCCCGAATGGGACCCGCGATCGTCGCTCTACAACACCGACGGTCAGATCTTTTCGGACCTGGGGATTCCGGTGGTGCTGTTCATGGAGAACTACGACATCAGCCGCACCGGCTACCACGACACGCAGGACACGATGAAGAACATCGACCTCGACTACGCCGCCGCCCTCACCGCGATCGCGATCGAAACCGTGGCGGCAACGGCGACCGACGACGGGGCGTAGGCCCCCATGTTTACGGTCGGATTCATGGCCAGGAGCCGCCGCGAAGGCATGGTAGCCTCACCCGTGCGCTATAACAGACAGGCAAGCAGCGCCGACAGCGCGGTGATCGCCGCCAGGCACTCGAAGCCGAGCGGGTAACCGCCCCGGTCGAGCACACGCCCGAGCGCCTCGCCGGCCAGGATGCCGGCCAGATATCCGCAGGCGTCGATGATCGCGGCCGCGGTGGCGGCTGCCGCCGCGCCCCCGCTCTCGACCGCGAACACGCCCGCCAGCAGGCTGTACGGTCCATACACGAGCAACCCGACGGCCCCGACCAGCCAGACCGCGGACGCGGGGGTGCGCGCCGCGGCCCACGGCAAGAGCGCCAGCAGCAGCGCCAGCGATCCGAGGATCCCGGCGATGAGCCAGCGCCTCACGCGGGCCGGCGTTCGATCGTAGCTGGCCCCCATGATCAAGATCCCCAGGCCCCCGGCCAGATCGAAGGTCGTCGATTGCAGAGCCGCCACGCTGACAGAACGCGCGCCGGCGCGCTGGATCGACACCAGGAAGTCGACGCTCCAGGTGTTGAACGACTCGCGCATGAGTGTCAGCGCAAAACTGAGGGCGCAAACCACCAGGAACTGCGGCCGCGAAAGCAACACGCGCCACGGCGCTCGCGCGATAGCCGAGGCGCCCGATTTCCCCGCGGCCAGCGGACCGGCGCGCACCGCGAAGACGCAGACGATCCCGATGGCGAGCAGCGCCAGCGACGGCACGCCCATCACCGCGCGCCATCCCCCGCCTTCGGCCAGCACCTGCCGCGCCAGCAGCGTCGCCGCGATGCCACCGGCGACGTACGACAGGCTCAGTACCGCGACCACCGTCGCCTGCCGCCCGGCCCCGAACCAGGTCGGCACCAGCTTCATGATCGCCGGCCAGCCGCCCGCCCCCGCGTAACGGTTGGCGCTGTACGCGACGGTCAGCAACACCAGCGACGGCGCCAGCGCGCTGACCCCGCCGAAGAGCGCCACCGCGAACAGCACCGCCAGGAACCCGGCGCGTCCCCCGACGCGATCGATGAGCGGCCCCAGCGTCAGCTTGCCGAGCGCGTAGGCCGCCGTGCCGATGCTGGCGACGCGCCCGATCTCGCCGCGGTTGGCGCCGAAGGCCCGCCCCAGCAGCGGAACGGCGACCGCCAGGTTCTTGCGGCACAGATAGACGCCGACGTAGCCGACCGCCAGCGC
>Ga0209863_10000788_pt1 | contig 13863 bp, 14 predicted proteins | sample OrgsoiDNA2013046_FD_185796 | JGI IMG/M metagenome (GOLD analysis project Ga0209863, IMG submission 185796) | Permafrost soil microbial communities from the Arctic, to analyse light accelerated degradation of dissolved organic matter (DOM) -... | ecosystem: Environmental > Terrestrial > Soil >...
GATCGCGCCGCACTTCACCGACGGTGGCCGTGGTGCCACGCTCGTACGCGCGTCGCCTCGCGAGATCGCCGGCTGGCCAGTAGATCTGGTTGACGATGGCCGGCTGGGTCTCGTCGGGCGCGGACGGGAAGGTGAAGTCCGCGTAGCAACCGGTGTCGAAGAGCAGCGGGAGCTCGTCGTCGACGCCGCACCAGCGTCCGTCGCGGCGCGCGTTGGCGAGCGCCCACTTGCCGTGGATGAACGCGTAGCGCAGCCGCCCGTCCGGATCGCGCGTGAGGTGACCGTGCTCGTCGAAGAGCTGCAGATAGGTCTCGATCTTGGCCCGCAGCTCGGCGGCGGTTTCGCCGCCGTGGTGCATGTGCAGCTCGACTTCGCCCAGCCCCTGGCGGGCCAGATCGGCGAGGGCTTCGAGGTAGTCCGGGGCGTAGTCCTCGCCGGGAAAGAAGAAGGAATGTTGCGGCTGCCGTCCGTCGGCGTCGCGGAAGCGCGCCGCCAGCGCCGGGTAGCCCCGGTGCCAGGCGTGGACGCGCGCGGCGCCCCGCGCCCGATCCTCGGTCCTCCAGAGCGGCTCGAAGTGATCGCAGAAGGCAAACAGCAGGTGACGGGGGCCGTCGCCCGACCGGCGCCAGCCGGCCGCGGCGCGCGCGGCGGCGGTCCGCGCGGCCCAGCGCGCATACCCCGGGCCCCACCGATGAAGGTTCTTGTCCCGCGCGCGCGAGAACAAACTGCCGAGTCCGAGGCTGGCCACCGTTGTCGCTCAGCCTACCTCAGGCCGGGTCAGAGGCCCGAGCGGCAGCGCGATGGCGCCGCGCGTGCGTTGACAGCACCGGACGGCGCGTGAGTAGCTGTGGCGGCTCAATCATGACGCTGCTCCAGCGGATCCAGGCGCGGGAAGCGCGGGTGGTCGTGGTCGGCGCCGGCTACGTCGGTTTGCCCCTGGCCGTCGAGGTAGCCTCCGCGGGGTTCCGGACCACGGCCTACGACAAGTCGGCCGCCAAGGTGGCGTCGATCGGGCGCGGCGTCTCCTACGTCAACGACGTGCCGTCGTCCAAGCTCGCACCGTTGGTCCGCGCGGGAACGCTGTCGAGCTCGGTTGATCCGGAGGTGCTCGGCGGCGCCGACGTGATCATCATCTGTGTCCCGACGCCGCTCAACAAGACCAAGGATCCGGACAACTCGTTCATCTTGGACGCGGCGGAGATGATCGCGGCCCGGATGAAGGGGCCGCAGCTGGTGGTGCTGGAGAGCACGACCTTCCCGGGTTTCACGCGCGAGGTGCTCTTGCCGCGCTTCGTTCAGGCGGGCCGGACGCCCGACCTGGACTTCTTTTTGGCGTTCTCGCCGGAACGGGTCGACCCCGGCAACCCGAAATACTTCACGCACAATACGCCCAAGGTGCTGGGCGGGATCTCGCCGCAGAGCCTGGAGGTGGCGCGGGCGATGTACGCCTGCTTCATCGAGACCCTGGTGCCGGTTTCGTCCACCGACAGCGCCGAGATGGTCAAGCTCCTCGAGAATACCTTCCGCGCCGTGAACATCGGCCTCGTCAACGAGGTGGCGATCATGTGCGCGCGCCTCCGCCTCGACACCTGGGAGGTGATCCAGGCGGCGGCCACCAAGCCATTCGGGTTCATGCCGTTTTACCCGGGCCCGGGGCTGGGCGGCCACTGCATTCCGGTCGACCCGCTCTACCTGTCCTGGAAGCTCAAGACGCTCAAGTACCACGCCCGCTTCATCACGCTCGCCGACGAGATCAACTCCGCGATGCCGGAGTTCATCGAGGTGATGGTGGCCGACGCGCTCAACGCGCGGAAGAAAGCGGTGCGCGGCTCGCAGATTTTGATCTGCGGCGTCACCTACAAGCGCAACATCGACGACATTCGCGAGTCACCGGCGCTGGACATCATCGAGCTCCTCCAGCGCCGCGGGGCCGAGGTAGCCTACAGCGACGCGCACGCGCCGATCTTGCGATTCGGCGAGCAGGAGATGCGCAGCGTCTCGATCGAAGAGGCGGGCCGCTACGACTGCGTCGTGATCACCACCGATCACGACGATGTCGACTACGCCGCGCTCTGCGAGCGTGCGCAGCTGGTGGTCGATACGCGCAACGCCACCCGCGCCGTCCGGGCGAAGCACGCCGACAAGATTGTTTCGCTGTGATGGAAGGTGGCGGCCGGCTCAGTACCAGTTGAAGCCGACCATGAAGGCGAACATGTTGGTGTCGCCGGCGCCTGGGCCCCCGTTGCTGCCGGTGGGGTAGGTCGCGTTGCCGTAACGAACTTGTAGATCGAGCGCGAAGTTGTAAGTCTGCACGATTTCGACGCCCGCGGCGAGCATGAACGCGAACCCGGTTTCGTCCTCGAATACGTCGCCGAAGTCATCGCTGAATTGCAAATGCCCCAGCCCCAGCCCCGCCTTGACCCAGATGATGTCGACGATCCAGTACTGCAGCGCGAGTGTGTAGATCCCGTTGAACGTGTTGCCGCTTCCGTTCACGTCGTCGTTGAACCAGTGATTGGCTGCCCAAAAGTCGCCTTCGAGCGCCAACCGCGGAGCGATCATTCCGCCGATGTGGAGCTCCCCCGACAGCGAGCTGCCGCACGCCGAACCGCATTGGTCGAATGAGAACGATCCGAAACCGATCGAACCGCCGTAGACCAGGCCGCTGCGGTACACGCCGCGGGGCGGCGGCGGCGGGGGCGGGGCGTAGTACGGAGGCGGCGGATACCCCTGAGGCGGTGGCGCGTACTGCGCGTGGGCGACGGAGAACGATCCCAGCAACGTCAGAAGCGCGATGCCGAGTCCGACGGCCAGGTTTTTTCGGGATCTCATGGGGTCTCCTTTGTCCGGAATGGCTCAGCTGTGCCGCTGGGCGATTTCATTAAAGTGATGAAATGGATTTTGGCAACCCTTGCCGCGCAAAAGCGATGTCCGAAGTCACGCGGCCGCGAACGTGCTAAAGGCCACGGACAACGAAAATGCTCTGGCATCAAGCGCAGATCCGGCTCAAACCACGGCCGCGTGGGTTTCATCTGGTCACCAGCGAGCTGCTCGCGGCGCTGCCGGAGCTGGCCAAGTTCAGGATCGGCCTGGCGCACTTCTTCATCCAGCACACCTCCGCGTCGCTGGCGGTCAACGAGAACGCCGATCCCGATGTGCGCGACGATCTCGGGCGCTGGATCGATCGAACCGTTCCCGAAGACGCACCCTACTTCCAGCACACGGCCGAAGGGGCGGACGACATGCCGGCGCACGTGAAGGCGACGCTGCTGGGGGCGTCGGTGACCATCCCGATTCGCGACGGACGCCTGGCGCTCGGCACCTGGCAGGGGATCTATCTCGGCGAGCACCGGGACCATGGCGGTGGCCGCACCGTCGTCGCGACGCTGAGCGGCGAGTCGCGCTAGGCGTGAGCGGCGACGAGCTTTGCTCGTCGGAGCTCGTCGCGGGGGGCAAAGCCCCTTCGAGGGTCCCGAAGTTGTCAAACGACCCGGTTGCGCGCTTCGCCCTTCAGGAAGGCTGCGAGGTTGCGCGCGACTTCGGAAACCAGACGGCGTCGTGCTTCCACCGTTCCCCACCCGATGTGGGGTGTGATGACCACCCGGCCCGCCCAGGGGGCGCGCGGATCCGCGAGGGGGTGATTCGGGGGCGGCGGCTCGGCGGACAGAACGTCGATCCCGACGCCCCCGAGGTGGCCGCTCGCCAGCGCGTCAACCAGGGCCTCTTCGTCGACCAGTCCGCCGCGACCGGTGTTGATGAAGATCGCGCCGGGCGGCAGCGCGCGCAGAAACGCGGCGTCGGCCAGGCGGCGCGTCGCCTCGGTGAGGGGGCAATGCAGCGAGACCACGTCGGCGAGCGGGAGCGCCTCGAAGAGCGGCACGCGCGGCGCCTCGGCGCGCACCGGCGCGCCCGGAACGGCGGCGCGCACGACGCGCATCCCGAACGCCTCGCCGATGCGCGCGACCGCGCCGCCGATGGCGCCGGCGCCCACCACCACCAGCGTCTTGCCGGCGATCTCGGTGAGTGGCCGGCGGAAGAAACAGAAGTTGGACGACGCGGCCCACAGACCGGCCTTCACCACGGCGTTGTGCCCGGCGACGTCGTGCGAGAAATTGAGGATCAGCGCGAACACCAGCTCCGCGACCGAGTCGGTGGCGTACCCCGGCACGTTGGTCACGGCGATGCCCGCCGCGCGCGCCGCCTCGAGATCGATCACGTCGGTCCCGGTCGCCGTCACGCCGACGTAGCGAAGCGCGGGGAGCGCGCCCAGGTGGGCCGCGCCGATGCGCACCTTGTTGGTGATGACCGCCGCGACCTCGTCGCGGCAGCGCACCACGATCTCCTCCCCGTCCGTCTGGGCGTGAACCACCAGCTCGCCGAGGTCGCGCAGCTCTTGCCAGGTCGTTTCAGGCTCGCCCTGATCGACGGCGAAGCTGTCGAGGATCACGATCTTGGGACGTAGCGTCTCGCCCATGGCGCCAGTTTATCCCGGTTCGTCGTCGGGCGATTTCAGCGCCTCGGCCTGGAAGTGCGCCCGCAGGCTGCCGATGACTTCTTCCAGATCGCCGTCGAGAATACCGGGAAGATTGTGGCGCGTGAGGCCGATGCGGTGATCGGTGAGGCGATCCTGCGGGAAGTTGTAGGTGCGGATCTTCTCCGAGCGGTCGCCCGAGCCAATCTGGCTGCGTCGCGCCTCGCGCTCGGCCGTCTCCCGTTTCTCGAGCTCGATGTCGTAGAGCTTGGCGCGCAGCAGCTTCATCGCCATCGCCTTGTTCTTGTGCTGCGATTTTTCCTGCTGGCAGTGGACGATGAGTCCGCTCGGCAAGTGGTGGATGCGCACCGCCGAGTCGGTGGTGTTGACCGACTGGCCGCCGGGGCCGCCCGAGCGCATCACGTCGATGGTCAGATCCTTGGGATCGATCTGGATGTCGACATCTTCGACCTCGGGCATCACGGCGACCGTGGCGGTCGACGTGTGGATCCGACCCTGGGCCTCGGTGGCGGGCACCCGCTGCACGCGGTGCACCCCCGATTCGTATTTGAGTTGCGAGTAGGCGCCGCGCCCGTTGATGCCGGCGACGACCTCCTTGATGCCGCCGGCCGAGGCGCTCGAGGTCGACAGGATCTCGATTGCCCAGCGCCGACGCTCGGCGAAGCGGGTGTACATGCGAAACAGATTGGCGGCGAACAGGGCCGCCTCTTCGCCGCCGGTGCCGGCGCGGATCTCGAGGAGAATGTTCTTCTCGTCGTTGGGATCCTTGGGCATGAGCAGCTCTTTGAGGGTCTTTTCCAGGCGGTCCTGATCCACGCCCAGCTCGGTCTCCTCCTGCCGCGCCAGATCGCGCATCTCGGGATCCTTTAGCAGCTCGTGCGCCTCGGCGATCCGGCCCGAGACCTCGCGGTGCTGGCGCAGCACATCGACCAGCTCACGCAGATCGGCGTGCTCCTTGCTGAGCTTCTGCATCTGCTGGCGGTTGGCCAGCACCACCGGATCGGAGAGGAGCTGGGACAGCTCCTCGTAGCGCGTCTCGACCGCGGCCAGCTTGCCGAGCAGAAGTTGGTCGAGCAAGGTGACCGCCTACGGCGCGGTCTCGGTCTTGGTCTTGCCGTACTTCTTCTGGAAGCGCTCGATCCGGCCGGCCGCGTCGACGAACTTCTGCTTGCCCGTATAGAACGGGTGGCAGTTCGAGCAGATGTCGACCGAGAACGTCGGGCGGGTCGAGTAGGTGTCGACCTTGTGCCCGCACGCGCAGGTGACGGTCGCCGGCTTGTAGACTGGATGAATCCCTTTTTTTGCCATGATGTGGTCTCGGAAGCCGGACGTTATAGTTGGCCAAGCGCCCGGATGCAAGTCGGGGTTCAAGTCGGGTATATAGTGCAGCCGCTCATGCCGGAAGACTCTACCGCCGACGTTCTGCACCGCCGCCTGCCCCTGTACGCTTATCTGGAGCGCCTCTGGGTTGGCCGGCGGGTGCTGCAGATCGCCGAGACCGGCGAGACCGGCGAGATCGGCGAGACCGGCGAGATCGGCGAGATCGGCGGGATCGGCGGGATCGGCGGGATCGGAAAGACGGGCGAGGCCGCGGCGTACCTGACCTCGCTCGGTGCGGCGCGGGTCGTGACCTCCGACGGAGATCTCACGGGCATCGGCGAGCGGTTCGACGTGATCGTCGTTCCCGAGGCGGATGAGCTGGTCCGGCGGCCGGGGACGGTGGCCTCGTGGCGCAAGCTCCTGACGGATCAGGGCCGGTTGGTCGTCGCCGTCGGCAACGCGGAGCGGCCCGGCGCCTCGGGCGGCCTCGGCTACTACGAGCTGCACGACGCGATGAAGCCACATCTGGCGGGCGTGCAGATGCTGGGGGTGACGCCGTTTCTGGGTGTCGGCGTGGTCGAGTTCGACGGAGCTGTCGAGGCGCTCCGGATCGATTCCCGTCTGGTCAAAGAGCCGGAGCCGCCCACTTCGTACGTCGCGATCGCGGGAGCCGAGCCGCTCGGCGATCTCGGCTACGCGCTGGTGCAGCTTCCCTATTCGGCGGCAGCCGCGACAGCGGTCGGCGCGTCGAAGGGACGCGCTCCTGGTCCCGAGCTGACCGTCGAGCAGAGCCGCAAGCTGGAGGACGCGGAGGCGGCGATCCGGGTGGCGCGGGCGCAGGGAGACGAGATCGAGGAGCTGCGGGGCCGCCTGCGCCGCGCGGCGGAGGATCGCGCCGCGCTCGACGCGGAGAACGCCAAGCTGCGGCGGGCGCTCGCCGAGGCGGACGAGTCGGTGATGAATCTCACCCGCCGCACGACGGAAGAGATGGCGGCTGTCGCCGATCGACTGGCGGGGCTCCGTTCACCGCCGGAAGCCGACACGCGCGCCCGCGACGAGGCCGCCCGCGAGGAGGTCGCCCGGCTGCGGGTCAAGCTCGCCGAGACCGACGCCCGGGCGGCGTCCGCCGAGCAGCGCCTGGAGGAGATCGGCACGGCGTCGCGCGAGCGGCAGGTGGCGCTCGACGACGCGCTCGAGCGGCAGCGGCTGGCCGAGAGCGAGCTTGCCCGAGCCCGGCGCGAGGCGGGGCGGTTCGAAGCGGAGGCGCGGGCGGCGGTCGTCGACGGGAGAACGCTCGACGACCAGGCGCGGGCGCTCGCCGCGCGGGACGAGCGGATCGCCCGCCTCGAGGGTGAGAAGCAGGATCTGATCTGGCGTCTGGCGGAGTTGGAGGACAAGCTGCGCCAGGCGATCTCACGCGCCGTGCAGGGCGGCGTGGCCCGGCCCGAGGGGGCGCTTGCGGCGCAGGCGGCCACTTCACCCGTGACGGGCGAGGCGTCCGCGGCCGTACGTCAGGCGCGGGAGCGTGCGCTGGAAGACTTTCACCGCGCGTCGTCGGCGCACGTCGGTGAGATCACCGAGCTGCGCGCCTCGGTCTCCGAACAGATGGCGCTGGTGGCGGAGCTGGAGGACGCGGTAGCGGTCGCCGAGAAGCGTGCCGCCAGCGCGGGGACGGACGCGGCGACGCTTCGGAAGACCGCCAAGGATCTGGAAGAGGCCGACCGCAGCCGGCGCTCGCGCCTGGCCGAGCTCGAAGGGAAGCTCCTGCGCCTCGAGCACGAACGCAAGGTCGCGACCGACAAGCGCGATGGTTCCGAGGACGCCGAGCGCCGCCGCCGCGAGCTCGAAACCGAGCGCGACGATCTGCGCGCCCGGATCGGCGTGCTCGAGGCGAACGCGGCCGGTGCGACCAAGCCGAATGGCCACGACATCGGCAGCGCGATCGCGCGCGAGATGGCCGACCGGAACGATTCGGCGCCCGGATCGGGTGGCCCCGAGATCGTCGCGAGCCGTCTCGAGAACACGCTCGGCAACTATCGACAGCGTGCGGGCCGGCTCCGCGAGGATCTGGAGGGGATTCGTCGCCGTCTCGATTCGCTTTCGCAGGCGGAGCTGTCGGAGTTTCTCGAAGAGCTGGGCGAGGACCTGGCGGAGCTCGGGTGACCACCCAGAAGCGGGGGCCGCTGGTGCGGGTCGCGATCGTCGGCCTGGGCGCCATCGGGCGGGAGGTCTTGCGGGCCGTCTGCGCCCGCCCCGGTCTGTTGCTCACCGGTGTCGCCGATCCGGCCTTCGCCGGCCGTGACGCTGGAGAGATCGCCGAGCTCGGGACGGGTCCGCTGGGACTGATCGTCGCCGGGAGCGTGTCGGAGGCCCTGGCGGGCGCGGACGTCGCGCTGGTGCTGACCGGGTCGGGGGTGGCCGACGTGCTGCCCATCGTCGAGGCCGCCGCCGCTCACGGTGTCGACGTGGTTTCCACCTGCGAGGATCTCGCGTACGCGGATCTCGCGACGGCGGAGCTCGCGCGGCGCCTCGACGCCTGCGCGCGCGCGGGCGAGATCAGCGTGGTCGGGACCGGGGTCAACCCGGGCTTCGTGATGGATCGCCTGCCGCTGACGCTGGCCGCCGCGTGCGTCCGTGTCGATCGGGTGCAGGTCTTTCGCGTCGTCGACGCCGCCAAGCGCCGGGCGCCGCTTCGCGCGAAGGTCGGCGCCGGGATGACCGTCGAAGAATTCCGCGCGGGCGTCGCCGCCGGTCGGCTCGGACACCGCGGCCTGCGTGAATCCTGCGCGCTCGTCGGGCTCGGGCTCGGGTGGGTGTTCGACGAGATCCGCTCGACCATCGAGCCGGTGGTGGCCGAACGCCCTGGCATCGCGCCCGGCCGCGTGGCCGGCCTGCATCAGCTCGCCGTGGGGGTGCGCGGCGGGCAGGAGATCGTCCGGCTCGATCTTGAGATGTCGGTCGGCGCGCCCGATCCGCACGACCGGATCCTGATCGACGGCGATCCACCGCTCGACGTCCTCATCCGGGGCGGCACCCACGGCGACCGCGGGACGGTGGGCGCCGTCCTGAGCGCGATTCCCGCCGTGATCGCGGCGCCCCCCGGCCTCAAGACGATTCTGGATCTCACGCTGGGCGGATAGAGCGCGTTTTGCGCTATGGTCCGCGAATGACCCAACCAGCGAACCTATTTGCAAAGCGGTGGTGGCCGATCGTCGTTGCCGTTGTCGCGGGCGTCGCCTCGGGGCGCCCGGCACACGCCGTCGATTTCGGCAGTCTTGCCGGAAAGGCGGCCAGCGCGGGCGGTAACGCCGCGCGCGACAAGGCCGTCAAGGAGGTCAACGCCAAGCTGTTGGCCGAAGGGCGCAAGGATCAGTGCAGCTTCAAGACCGACAGCGACGAGCTGGCGCCCGGATGCGACGCGAAGGTCAAGAAGCTCGCCAACACCCTGGTCGACGTCAAGAAGCGCCTCAAGGTCGCCGGCGTCACCAGCTACAAGTTCGAGGTCTCCGGGCACACCGACTCGAGCGGCAAGGCCGCGCACAACAAGGAGCTGTCGGGAAAGCGCGCCGCGGTGATGGTGCGGGAGCTGGTCGCCAAGGGCATCGCACCCGGCGAGATCATCTCCATCGGCATGGGCTCCGAGCGGCCGCTGGTCACGCCCGACGACACGCCGGCCAAGAAGGCCAAGAACCGCCGCTACGAGATCCAGGTGCGCTTCTAGCTAGCCCATGGCGCGGGTAAGGATGCGCGCGGTCTCTTTGGCCGCGGCGTCCTGGGCCATCATTTGGGCGTTTGCGAGCCGACGGTTTCCGACCCCGTCAGGGCCACCACCAGGATCGCGCACTGATCCCGGGCCATCGATCGCGGCCGAAAACGCGCCGCCGCGTAGGAGATGACCGCCGAGGGCAGCTCAATCAGCTGCGCCGGGATCTGCATCTCGGCTCCGGCCGCACAATCGATCACCCAGGGCTCGACGTCGCGCTGGTACGCGGCGCGACCCCAGCTCTCGATCGCGCGCCGCACGCTGGCGGCCGACGCCTTGCCGATCTGGAGATCGGCGGCGAAGGACCGGATGTCCGTCTGGTAGCGCGGCGTGACCAGCGGCGCCGAGCGACCGGCCGCTCGCCGTTTCTCGGTCAACATCGCCAGAAAGGTGTCGCCGGTGTCGACGTTGGCGGCCTGGCTGACCACCACCGGAATACCGGGCTCGTCGGGCCAAGGCAGGGTCACGCAGGCCAGCGTCAGGCCAGCGCCGACGATGCACGCGAGACGGCGCGTGGAGCATTTCGCTCTGGGCACCAAGGCGATCCTAGCAGTGCCCGCAAGTTTCTTTCTCGGTGGTCAGCCGGAACGTGGCTGCTCGCGCGCGGCCAGCAGCGCCGCGGGCAGCAGCGGCACGAACAGCAGAACCGCAGCCGACGATCCCGAGTTGAGCCAGACCAGGCTCTTGAAGCCCATATGGAAGTGGTCGTAGAGGTACGAGCCCAACGGATCGGAGATCGCGAATATCGCAATGTTCCGGACGCTCATCATGAGCGCGAATCCGAAGCTTTCGCTCCCGGCCGGTGTCGCCCGGGCCGCCAGGTCGTAAAGAGGCAGCAACGCCAGCATACCGAGCAGCGCCGCCGTGCTGTCTATGGCCATCGCGGTGGCGGCCGAATCGTAGCGGAGATAGAGCAGCGTACTCGCGGCGTTGAGGATGATCCCGGCGATGAGAGAGACTCGGAGCGGCACGCGTCGACAAAGAACACCGTAGGCGAGCGCGCCCAGGATGGAACCGGCCCCACCCAGGAGTTGCAGGAAGCCCATGAAGCGCGGGTCGAACCTGAGGACATCCTGCTGGTAATAGAGCATCGGCGTTTGGAAGCCGGGCGCGAGATAGACCAGGAAAAGCAGTCCGCTCGCCCCCCACATCGCGCGCGAGCGAACGATGACAGCGATCTGGCGCCTGGCCGTCGCAAAGACTGCCGTGTCGCGCTTGGCCCCCCCTGGCTCTCGGTAGAGGATCGCGACGACCGGCAGGAACGAGCACAGGATGCAGGCCCCGGCCACGGCCGTCCAGCCGAAAGCGCGGACGGCGAGCCAACCGCTCACCGGGCCACCGAGGAGATTCATCATCCCTTCCAGCACCTTGCTCAGCGACGCGAGGCGGCCCGTGGCGCCGTAACGCTGCGCAGTCTCGACCTGCAGACCGCCGACGACGGTGGCCACGAAGGCCATCGCGATGTTGAGCAGGGTCGTGACGATGACGAAAGGGACGTAGTCGTGCGGGACGACGATGAACGCCAGCCAGAACGCGGTGCAGAGGACCGTGCCGGTCAGGAGGTACCCGCGCCGCCGCGTGCCGAATAGAGGATAGGCGTCCGAGATCAGGCCGAAGAGCGGCTTGATGTACCAGGCGATGGTCGCGACGGCCCAGTACGCGGCCACCTTGTGGGCCGGCATATGAAGCTGATTCTTGAGCAGCAGGTTGAACGGCAGCCGCCCGATGATCCCCGGCCAGCCGAAGCCGGTCACGAAGATACCGGTGGCTATGACGGCGATGAGCGGGCGCACGCGAACCGTCGTCGCGCCCGAGGGCTCGGCGTCGGGGGCGCTCATGCGCGTGACCGCGGGCGACAGAAACGGTAGATCAACGCGGCACGAGCATGAAGATCGCCACCTGGAACGTCAACGGTATCCGCGCGCGGCAAGAAGAGGTTCTGGCCTTCGTCGAGCGCGAGGAGCCCGACGTTCTGTGCTTGCAGGAGATCAAGGCCGCGCCCGATCACATCCCCAAGACCATCGCCGAGCTGCCCGGATATTGGTGCGCCTGGCACGGGACCAAAGGGTACTCGGGCGTCGGACTGCACGTGCGCAAGGCGATCGCGCCCGACCGCCCGATCACCATTCACCCCGACTTCGACTTCGAGACCCGCTTCGCCGCCGCGATCGTCGACGGGATCCTGATCGCGTCGATCTACGTCCCCAACGGTGGCAAGGACTTCGCGGCCAAGGTCCGTTTCCTGGAGGCGATGGCCGCCTACGCGATCGCCCAGCGCGCGACCCGAACGCCGGTCGTCCTGTGCGGCGACCTCAACATTGCGCGCACCGAGCGGGACGTGCACCCCAAGGAGCGGGACAGCCGGCTCATCGGCCAGCGCGCCGACGAGCGCGCGCTGTTCGAGCGGATCCTCGCCGGTGGCGGTTTGCACGACGTGGGGCGCGAGAGCGATCCCGACAACGACGCGCTCTTCACCTGGTGGGCGCCCTGGCGCAACATGCGCCAGCGCAACATCGGCTGGCGCCTCGACTACCTTCTGGCCAGCGGCGATCTGGCGGCCGCGGCGGAGAGCTGCGTGTCGCTGCGCGAGGTCGGGACCAGCGACCACGCACCGGTGGTGGCCAACTTTGGCCCCAGGCGGGCCCCATGATCGTCGTCTCCGACTTCGACGGGACGCTGACCATGGAAGACGTCACGACGCTCTTCTGGGACCTGCACTTGCCGTACGACTGGCGTCACGAGATTCTGCCGGAGACCTACGCCGGCGCCTCCACGCCGCTCGAGATGATGACCCGCGGATATGGCGATCTGCCGCTGCCACCCGAGGCGCTGCTGGCGGAAGCGCGGGCGGCGGTGAGGCTCCGTCCGGGTCTGCCGGCGCTGGCCGAGCTCTGCCGCGGGCGGCGCTGGCCCTTCTCGGTGATAAGCCACGGGCTCACGTTCTACATCGAGGCTCTGCTTCCCGCGGGCATCCCGATCACCGCGTTCGTCGGCACGTTCGTCGGTGGGCGCTGGGTGGTGACGCTGCCAGCGGGGGTGCGTCTATCGCCCGGCGAGGACTTCAAAAGCCACGTCGTGGCCGGGCTGCGCGCGCGGCATCCCGGACAGGAAACCGTCTACATCGGCGACGGGCGCCTCGATCTGCCGGCCGCCGAAACCTGCGATCGGGTGTTCGCCGTTCGCGGCAGTCCGCTCCACCAGCTCTGTTCGAGGGCGCTGCCATTCGACACGTTCGAGGAGGTCGTCGCGGCTCTCGAATTGCGTTAAGCTTCCGCGCCATGTCCAACCCCATCGCGACGCTGAGCACCTCCCTGGGCGACATCAAGGTCGAGCTTCTCGCCGACAAGATGCCCATCACCGCCGGCAATTTCGTCAAGCTCGCCAAGAGCGGCTTCTACGACGGTTTGCACTTCCACCGGGTGATCGACAAGTTCATGGTGCAGTTCGGCTGTCCCCACAGCAAGGACCCGGCGAGCCCGCGGGCCGGCACCGGCGACTCTCCGCACGGAACGATTCCCGACGAGCACCCCGAAGGCGCCAAGATCTCCAACGCCCGTGGCACCCTTTCGATGGCGAACAAGGGCCCGCAGAGCGGAAGCTGCCAGTTCTTCATCAACGTCGTCGACAACCCGTACCTGGACTGGTTCACGCCGGGCGCCTCGAAACACCCCGTCTTCGGCAAGGTGATCGAGGGGATGGACGTCGTCGACCGGATCTCGAAGGCGCCGGCCGCGAACGATCGCCCCAAGACGCCCATCAAGATGAACAAGATCTCGATCGCCGACTGAGGTCGGCCGCCCGTGCCATGCGCACGCTGATCATCGGGGATGTCCACGGCTGCCTCGACGAGCTGCAGGCGCTGCTCGCGCGTTGCGGGCGGGCGCCCGAGGATCGGGTGGTGCTGGTAGGGGATCTGGTCGCCAAGGGTCCGGACTCCGCGGGGGTCGTACGCTGGGCGCGCGAATCGGGCTTCGCCGCCGTGCTCGGCAACCACGACGCGCACGTGCTTCGGGCGTGCCGGGGCGAGAGCGATGTGCGGCCCAAGCATGTTGCCATTGCCGAGACACTGGCGGCGGCCGACGTCGCCTGGTTGGAAGCGCTCCCCTTGTGGTTGCGCTTCGAAGGCGCCAAGACCGAGACGCCCCAGACCCACATCGTCGTTCACGGCGGCCTGGTGCCCGGGGTCGCGATCGATCGGCAGGAGCGGGATCATCTGCTCAACCTGCGGAGCATCACGGCCGAAGGCAGGCCCTCGAAGCGGCTCGACGGAACGCCCTGGGCTGCCCTG
>Ga0209863_10000789_pt1 | contig 13860 bp, 15 predicted proteins | sample OrgsoiDNA2013046_FD_185796 | JGI IMG/M metagenome (GOLD analysis project Ga0209863, IMG submission 185796) | Permafrost soil microbial communities from the Arctic, to analyse light accelerated degradation of dissolved organic matter (DOM) -... | ecosystem: Environmental > Terrestrial > Soil >...
AGCGCAGTTTAAGTATTTGAAAAGATTGGTCGGGGAGAGAGGATTTGAACCTCCGACCCCCTGGTCCCGAACCAGGTGCTCTACCAGGCTGAGCCACTCCCCGACTGTGCGCGGCGCCGCAGGAAATGCCGGGCGCTTCGCGGGATTGCTGCGTTGACACTGAATTATAACATTCGGCGCTGGCGCTGCGCCGGGATTGCAGCGAAGGAGGCGGCGCCACGCATGGCGCTCTTGTCTCGCAGAAGTTGTCGGAAGGTTCGGCTTGCGGCTACGATGGATCGCACAAACCTCATGCGAACCGCTTTCACTTCAACCCGGCTGTTCACTCCGTCGGAGGAAATTCGTAACCCATTGCTCATTGTCGAAGATGGGTCGATTATCGAAGTTTCGTCGCGGTCGGGCAAAGAAGTTCCCGGGAACACACAGGTTGTAGATTTCGGCGACGCTGTGCTCGCGCCCGGTTTTTTCGATATCCATATACATGGCGGCACCGGGCTGGATGTAATGCGTGCTTCGCCGTTGGACCTGCCGCGCCTGGGAAAATTTCTGGCGATTCACGGTGTGACGGCATATTTTCCAACTACCGTGGCCGCGCCTCTCGATTCGACCTGCGCGGCGCTGGAACGGTTGGCGGATGCGATTGAGGCGACCCTATCGGATGGTCCGGTGCAGGCGCGGCCGCTGGGCATTCACCTGGAGGGGCCGTTTCTCAGCCATAAGCGGCGGGGCGTGCATCCTCCGGAGAATCTGGTCGAGCCCACGATTGCGGTATTCGATCGCTTGTGGCAGGCAGCTCGTGGACACGTGCGAGTGTTAACTATCGCACCTGAAATTCCAGGAGCTATGGAAGTGATCGTTGAGGCGGCGCGGCGCAATGTTTGCGTGAGTATTGGACACTCCGATGCCGACATGCCGACTGCGCGAGCCGCAGTCGAGGCCGGGGCGCGGCACGCCACGCATACATTCAACGCGATGCGTCCGCTCGATCATCGCGAGCCAGGAATTGTGGGCGAGGTGCTCTCCAATCGGAATCTGACGGCGGACATGATCGTCGACGGGATTCACGTTGACCCTGCGGTGGTGGAGCTTTTCCTCAAGGCGAAGGGAACGGAGCTCGCGGTGCTTATCACCGACGCAATTTCCGCCACCGGCATGCCCGATGGACGATATCAGCTTGGCCCCATCGAGGTCGACGTGAAAGACGGGAGGGCTACCTCGAGCAACAGCCTTGCCGGAAGCGTACTCACCATGGATCGCGCGGTTCGCAATGTAACCAAGTTTTCGAACTGGAGTTTGCGCGACGCGGTGCGGGCGGCAACCTTGAACCCGGCGCGCGCCGTCGGACTCGCGGCCCACCACGGAGTTCTTGCTCCTGGCGCCAGCGCCGACTTCATCGTGCTGAGTTCGGCTGGCGACGTGCGGAAGACGATTGTGCGCGGGCGCGGATACTAGAGGCCCGTCTACTCCCAACGAAATACCTTCGCCGAAAGCGCTGTGCACACCGCAAACGCCACAACCAGAGCTGCGACGTCGTGCGTGTGCGCCCACCACGAGTCACCCTTCCAAATCCCTTCGAGCAGTGACACTGCGTAGGTGAGCGGCAGGACTCTTGCCGCCGCCTGGCCCACCGGCGGCAGCAATGCGACGGGCACGAAGAGTCCCGAAACCGCGAGCATCGGATACATAATGAGGGCGCCGATGGGCTGCGCGAAACGCGCGGTGGGAACGATGCTGGCGATGAGGAAGCCGATGGACAGGATGCTCCAGGTGCTGATCAGGAGCGCCACGGTAAAGCCAAGCAACGGGGCATGAATGCCAACCGGATAGTAGCGTTTGCCGGCCAGCACCAATAGGACCAGAGTGGCGGCGCTGAGCAGCAGCTTGACGACGACGTGTGCGGTGAGGATCGTCTGCGGGCGCAACGGAGTGGCGCGGAGGCGTTTGAGGATTCCTCCCTCGCGGTAGATGGAAATGATCGTGACCAGCGACAGCACGGCGCCGATGGCGATGAGGACCGACGCCAGCACCGGCAGACCCACGCCGATAAAACTGCTGGCGGCGGGGGACGCGGGCGCTGTGCGGCCGAGCATCCTGCCTGCTCCCAGGAACACCAGGACGGGGATGCCGATTGTGCCTAATGCCCCGAGCGGCTCGCGGAGAAAGATCTTGATTTCGATCCACGTCAGTTTCCAGAGTCCACGCAGCATAGTGATTGAGCCTAGTCGCGAATCGAGTGACCGGTTAGTTTAAGAAAGACGTCTTCAAGGTTCGGGAGAATCGTGCGGAATTCGGTGACCCGGATCCGATTCTCAGATAGACAATGGATTACTTCGGTGACCAGATCGTCGCCGTGGCCGCGAATCGTGAAGTGCGAGCTGTGCGAGTTTCCGGACGAGTTGCTGGAAACGACCGACTCAACTCGCGGGATGGTTCGAAAACGCTCCGCGGCATTTCGATCGTCTGTGGCAAGGACGACACTACGCTCGGGGCAGTGCCGGTTCACCAGGCTCGCCGGGCTGTCGACGTCAATGATGCGTCCGTGTTCGATGATTGCGACCCGGTCGCACAACCGCTCGGCCTCCTCCATGAGATGAGTGGTAAGAAAAACTGTCTTGCCGCGTGCGCGGATGCCGCGCACCAGGTCCCAGATGGCCCGCCGCGCCTGCGGGTCCAGCCCGGTAGTCAACTCGTCGAGAAACACGAGCTCAGGATCGTTGATCAGCGCCAGAGCAATGAACAGTCGTTGCTTCTGGCCACCGGACAACGTCATGAACCAGGCATTTCGCTTGTCGATCAGACCCAACTGCTCGAGCAGGCGTTCGCCGTCGACCGCTTTCTTCCTGTAGAGGGAAGCCCAGAGGTCGACCGCCTCCCACACTTTGATCCGCTTTTGCAGCTGCGCCTGCTGCAACTGAACTCCAATGCGCTCTTGCAGTTCGTAAACGTCGTGAATCGGATTAAGACCCAGCACCGAGATGGCGCCCCGGTCCGGCCTGCGCAGACCCTCGATGCACTCCATCGTTGTGGTCTTGCCCGCGCCGTTGGGTCCGATCAGGCCAAAAATCTCACCGTCATTGACGTCAAACGATACTTCGTCGACCGCCACGGTCGAGCCGTAGGTTTTGCGGATTGAGGAAACTTGAATGACTGGACGCATGATCGCTTGCAGACAAATCTTAGACTTGCCGAACCGGAATGGTTGTTTGTTGGCCGCGACTTAGTCTAGGTCCTGATAACTTCGGTAGACAAGTGTTCGAAGTGGCCGGAAACACTGTCGCGGAAAGCGGAAATGCAGGGGTTCTGGCCAATTCGTTACTTCACCAAAAGCAATCGGAGCCACCACCCGCAGTGAGGAGATGTGAGGTGGTGACGGTTCCTTGAACCGCAGTCCGATTGACGGGAAAAAACAGAAGCGCCTGATAGGGTGCGGCGGGTTCACTTCAGGCACCAGGCAGTGCTGCCAGGCGTGGTCTTTTGGCGCGATCTTTGTCGGGCGGCAGTCCGAGTTCCGAAGGTGGTTCTACGCCTTTGCGGGTAGGAGCATTTAGACCCTTGGTTTTTGAAGACAGGTTGGGCCCGTCGTCATCGTGTAGAACAATGTTTAGCAGTGAACTGTGTACGCGCAAATTGTCGCCAACATCGTAGTTGATAAAGCCGAGCTTCCTGAATCGGTTCATGAAGAAGCTGACCCTGGATCGTGTGGTCCCCACCATCTCCGCCAAAGTCTCCTGGCTGAGTCTGGGGACCGACATTTCGGATACTCCTTCTTTGCCGAATTGCGCCATCAATAGCAGAACTCGCGCCAATCGCTTTTCGCTGGAATTGAAAAGTTGATCGACTAAATCATCCTGATACCGGATGTTTCGCTTCAGCAGATACTTGACGAATATGGCTGACAATTTTGGTTCGCGGCTCATGGCCAGCATCATCGCTTTCTTTCGCACATGCAGCAGAACGCAGTTCGTTAGTGCGACTGCGGAAGACATGCGGACGAACTGGCCGGCAAGGCTCCCCTCTCCAAAAAAATCGCCTGATCTCAGAATGCCAATCGTCGCTTCCTTCCCGGCCTCCGATACAACGCTCAACTGGACCTCCCCCTCTTGGATGAAAAACAATCCGTCGGTCGAGTCTCCTTGAGAAAAGATCCTGTTCTTCTTTTCAAACGACACGATCTCCCTGCCCTTTCCAATGGTGGAAAGAAAGGTGCGCGGATTAAAATCCGGGCTCTTACGGCTGGGAGTGCTTTCGTTTCGCAAAGGCCGTCCTGACTTGGATGTCGCCACTGTCGATTATGGCGCTGCAGTTGGCCTAAGACTGGTCACAAATGACCACAATTCATAAGGAGGCGCCCGCCCACTCGGGGCGCGTCGATTCGCAGGGTGAGCTCCCGCCGCTTCTTTCCTGTGAGCAGTGAGACGTAACAGTCTTCATGGACCGCCCGACCACATTCATCGGTCTTGCCTTCGTTCAAATCCACAGACTGTTTACAGATCGCGCAACGGGGAAGCCAACCTTCATAGGGCATAAATGCCTCCTGGGAGAGACAGTCCTAACTTAACTTTTCTCGGAATCCGAGGTCTGAGCAGTATTGCTCATCGACAAAAATAAGACAGGGTGGCGAGAACGAACGAAGGCAGCCCAGGTCTCTCTGCGAGAGGTAGGTTTCTTGGTTTTAGTTGGGTTTGCGGCGCTTGGATTCCGCCAGATGCTGCAGCAACACGAGCTCATCGCCGCGCGAGAGCTGGTCAAGAAATGAAGTCTCTAATTTCGGTTTCTCGTCGGTTGGGGATTTAGCGTTGGCGCTCTGCCTCAGCTTGTCGCCCAGCTCTGGATCGTTGTCCATCACTTGCGAGTAGAACCAGAGGAAGTGGCGCATCTGGTCGAGGGCGCAGCGCAGCGTGTCGATGGGCTCCGTCTCCGAGAGCGAGTTGAGCGTCTCCATCAGCTCCGGATCGCTGGGAGCCTGCATGGCAGCGCAGTTCAGTTCCTGCTGAATGTTGCGCAGGTCGTCGGTAACACGTGCGATGCGGCGATGAAGCTCGTGCATAGTCTCTCTGGCCATTCGGTTCGCCATCCAACCTTCTCATCGGCAAGGGGCAGCGAATAGATGTCCCACGGGCATGCGCTTTGGTAATTCTCGACATTACTTTCGTCAAAGAAAAGGTCACCGCGCCAAATGCCTTGATTGGCGCGGCTTTTCACGCGACTGAGCGGCGAATCTCAGGGACAGTTACCACTCGTCTTCCGTGCGCGGGATTTTCCACGGCGAACGTTAGTGCACTCGTCATCTGTTCTAACGTCACCAGTCCCAGGCGTTGTGCACCTTCGCGTGTCGACGGCAACAGTTCGGCCAGCTTGTAGATGGGCAGGACCAGATAGGGCCACCAGTGGCCCGGACCCAGGACATACCACGGGCGCAGGATTGTCGCGTTAAGGCCCGCCATCTCGATCGCATCTTCACATTCGGTTCGGACTGCGATGTAGTTCCCCATCATCGGCGCGGGATGGGCCACACTCAGATAAACGAAATGCCGAATCCCAGCCGACTTAGCTGCGGCCACCGCTCCCAACCCTGAAGGGAGGTCGATACGACGGAATTCCGCGCCCTTCGCCGGACTGGGATGCGCCACTCCCACCAACTGCACGAACGTGTCCGCGGGCGAGATCCGCGCGGCGTAGCTTTCGCCGTCCAGGGCGTTGCCGAACACTGGCGTGCAGCAGGCCGGCAGTTTCTTCTCCGAGCCGGATCGCACCAATGCCCGCACCTCGTGGCCGCGCTCCAGCAGGCGCGAGATTAGCCGTTGTCCCATGTAGCCAGTCCCACCCGCAATAAATACGCTGCGGCGTTCCCTCTCCATCGGATCCTCCCAAAGAACTCACTCTGATGAATTACGTCGGCGGCGCCGTTCTGGATTTCCAGCATTGTAAGGCTCGATCCACGCCGAGCGCGTACATGTGATACAACCACGCGGTGACCGAATCCTCTCCCGCTCCGCGCCAGCAACTCGTTCGTGACATCGGACGCTGGAGCCTGGCCGCGCTCACGGTGAACTGCATCATCGGAAGCGGCGTCTTCGGATTGCCCGCTGTGCTGGCTGGACTGCTGGGACGCGCGAGTGTGCTGGCGGTGATTGTTGCTGCCATCGGCATGGGCGTGATTATTGCCTGCTTCGCTGAAGTCACGTCGCGATTCACCGAAACCGGCGGCCCTTATCTTTACGCCCGTGAGGCCTTCGGACGCTTCATGGGGATTCAGGTGGCGTGGCTGGTCTGGTTCGTTCGCCTTACTTCCTGCGCGGCGAATGCCAACCTGTTCGTCGTGTACCTGGGTGAGTTCTGGCCGCGGGCCGTGCAGCCACTCGCAAAACTTGGGATCCTGACTGCGTTGATCGGGATCCTGGCGGTGATCAATTTTCTGGGGGTACGTACCGGCACGCGCGTCAGTACATCGTTCACGATCGCGAAGCTGGCTGCGCTGTGCCTGGTGGCAGTCGCGGGCGTAGTTTATCTAATGGCGGCGCATCCCATCGTGCACGACGCGGTTCTTTCGCCCAGGCCCAACGAGTGGGCTCGGGCGATGGTCCTACTCATCTTCGCCTATGGAGGATTCGAGGCCGCCCTGATTGCCGCGGGCGAAACCCGCAACCCGCGCCGCGACATGCCGTTCGGCCTGTTCGCCGGCCTGGTCACCTGCACCGTTATTTACGGCCTGATTCAGTGGGTGGTGGTGGGAGTGCTCCCGGACCCGGGCCACAGCCAGCGGCCTCTGGCTGACGTGGCCCGCATCGTTCTAGGACACAGCGGCGCCGCCCTGATTGCCGCGGGTGCTCTGTTCTCGATTTACGGCTACCTCAGCGGAAACGTGCTGACAACGCCGCGCATCACCTTCGCCCTGGCCGAGCGCGGAGACTTTCCTGCTTTCTTCGGCGTCGTGCATCGCCGCTTCCGCACGCCATATGTTTCGATTTTTATTTTCGCGCTCCTCGTCTGGATACTGGCGCTGTTCGGCAGCTTTGCGGGGAACGCGACTCTGTCCGCCGGATCTCGCCTGTTCTACTATGGTGTCGTCTGCGCCTCATTGCCGGCTCTGCGACGAAGACAGAGAACGCCCGCGATGTTCCGCTTGCCGGGCGGCTCTGCCATGGCGGTTCTGGGAGTGCTGATCTGCGCAGCGCTCCTCACTCAGATCGAATACAACAAATCCTTGATCCTGCTGGCCGCCGTTGCAGTGGCACTGCTGAACTGGCTGCTAGTGCGGCGGAATGTGCCCCAGAAACAGAACGGAGAGGTTTGAAGAGCCTGAGCCACAACAATGGCGGGTGCCCCATCTCTCGCGTCTTTTGCGAGAAGTGGCCGGGGTGAGTCCGACACCAAATTGTTCGCTCCGACGCAACCGCAGCATCACTAGTTCGTGTAGATGCGAACGTAGTCGACCAGCATCTCCGACGGAAATGGTGTGGTCCCGTCCGGCGGCCCGGGAAAATCCCCACCGATCGCCAGGTTCAGCAGGATGAAATTGCTCTGTCCGGCGTCGAACGGCCAGACCGCGCCATTGAGTCCGTTGAGGCTGCCAGTATTAAAAGTGGAGTAAGGGATTTGATCGACGTAGTACGTCACCGTGCCCTTAGCCCACGCCATACCGTAGGTGTGAAACTGCGAGGCTGTCTGCCCGGTGGGGAAGTTGTAGGTAACGCCGAGTCCGGCGCCTCCGGTGAAGCCCGGACCATGAACCGAGCCCTCATTCCAATCCGGATTCAGCGCAGCGTTCACGCGTTCCAGCACGTCCTGCTCGCCGCACGCCGGCCAGTTCACGGTCGCGATGTTGTTGCCCAGCAACCAGGCCGCCGGCCAAAAGCCTTGGGCTTCCGGTACCGCGGCGCGAAACTCCAGCCGCCCGTACTGAAAACTGAAAAGCCCTTGCGTCTTCAACCGCGCCGATGTGTAAACGTTGGACGACGGCTGCTGCGCCACGATGTGAAGGTAACCGTCGTTCGCTCCCACGAACTCGCTGGGATTCGCCGTGCTGCATGGAGATGTATTCGATCCCCAGGCACAGTAATTTTCCAGTTCGTTATTGCCGAAACCACTGTTGCCAGTGTCATAGGTCCAGATGGCCGGATTTGGCTGCGAGGGCGTCCCGGTGGACGTAAATTCGTCGCTCCATACCAGCGTGTTCGAAGCGATGTTGGGGGAGAAGGTCTCGCTCGTCACTGTGCTGGACATCCCCGCGGACACGGCGATCGCATTGACCGTAAGGTTCGATGCCACAAGAAACGGCGCCTGGTATTGCTGCGACGATGCGGTCGGAGTGCTGCCGTCCACGGTGTAGTAAATGGTCGCGCTTGGAGTCACGTCGGCAAGACTAACGATCACTGCACTATTCAGCGCTGCGGTGGTGGTGACGGTCGGCGCCGTTGTGTTCACCATCAGCTTGACGGCGGCGGTGGTCGTGGTGTACTTGGCTGTGTCGGTGGGCGTAAAAATCGTAGATAATGTCTCCGATCCCACCCCAAGAATGGCGCCTTCGGCAGGAGTGTAGGTGAACGTGCCCGGGACATTCGTAGTTGCATCTAGCTGCGTTGTACTCAGCGCGGTGCCGTAGGTAATGGCTGCGGGCGTGGCCCAAGTAATAACCGGAGTCACGGGTGGGGTTCCTCCGCCTCCGCTGCCGCATCCGCACATGAGGGCGCTCGCCAGAAGAATCGTCGCCAGGATCGTAATATCTGCACGCATAAACCCACCTTCTCGGAGTCTCAAAACTCACCCGCTGCTGGCAATTTTAACGCCGGAGAGTTGGGCGGGAAAGCGTGGTACCTCGAAGTCTGGAGACACCTCGGTCACGGTTCGGACTACGGCTTGCGGCGGCCGTGCCGAATGTGAAGGATGTTCACCGTGTCTCCCGTGATCGTGAATAAAATCCGGTAGACGTGTGGCCTTCGACCGTAGAGAAGTTGCCGGACTTCAAAGGGGAACGGACCGCTCTCGGCAGCAACCGGGCAGCGTTTGGGGAGTTGGGCGAGAGATGCAATCGCGTCTTCCAATGCCTGAAACCAGCGCATGCCAGTCTCTCCGGCATGTTGCGAGAGGAGCCATTGGAGGATTTCGTCGGCTTCGCGCTCGGCCCTGAGCCGAGATATCAACGCGAAATACCATATTTCTGGCGCATCGCGGAGAGGAATTCCGCCGCCGGCCGGGTACGTTCGGCAGTTACGTCCTGATGACCAACGCGAATACCTTCAACCGCGGCCTCAAAATCCTGGCGCTCCCACTCGAGGTAAGCCGCCAGTGCTTCGTCGAGTGCTGCGGCAGGGTCCTTTCCATGTCGCCGAGCGTATTCTTCTAACTGCACCTTGCGCTCGGGCTTCAGCGAAACCATATCCATAAGCGGTCCTGCCAGTATCCTATGCCAAGGCTAAGATGCCGGGGCACTCAAGTCAAGCGTTCTACTCCCCTTGCACACCCTGCCCCTCCATCCCCAGCAGCGCCTTCTTCCTCTCGATGCCCCAGCGGTAGCCGCCCATGCTGCCATCCTCGCGGACCACGCGATGGCACGGAATCGCAACTGCAACCGGATTCGTGGCGCAAGCCCGGGCTACGGCGCGCACCGCGGTCGGCCGCCCGATTCCTTTCGCAACCTGGCTGTAGGACCGCGTGGCGCCGAAGGGAATCGACTGAAGGTAGGTCCACACGCGACGCTGGAACGCCGTGGCGCGAATATCGAGGGGCAGGGATGAGTCGAGCTGTTTGCCCTGCATGTGTTTGAGCAGCGCGCCGGCCCAGGATCGCAGGCCGCCTTCATCGGACTTGCGGGTGGCGAAGGGAAATTCGCGGCGCAGGCCTTCGAGCAATTCGCCATCGGAGCGCGCGAACTGTATAGCGCAGACGCCGCGCTCCGTGGCCGCGATCAGCATGCGTCCCAGCGGCGAGTCGGCACAGGTATAGCGAATCGCAGCGGCGATCGCACCGCGGCGATATTTATCCGGGGTCATGCCTAGCTGCGACGCAGTCTTCTCATACAACCGACTGCTGGACCCATAGCCCGCGTCGTACATGGCGCGGGTGACCGAATCCCCGGCCTTCAGGTTGCGCTTGAGCGAACGCAGACGGCAGGAGTCGGCGTACTCGCGCGGCGTGATGCCGAGTACCGCCTTGAATCGGCGCTGCAAATGAAACGGGCTCTGGTGAAATTCCTTGCCCAGACGAGCCAGCGTCACAGGCTCGTCCAGATGCTGCTCGATGAAGCGGCAGATCGCCTTTATGCTGTCCGAGTGCGCATTGCCGCTGGCCGACTTGGGACGGCAGCGCAGGCACGCACGATATCCCTCCTGCTCGGCTTGCTCATTGGTGAGAAAGAACTGGACGTTCTCCCGCCGTGGCCGCCGCGCCGCACACGACGGCCGGCAGTACACGCCCGTGGACGACACGGCGAACACAAATTCTCCGTCGTGCGCGGCGTCACGTGCGCAGACTGCGTTCCAGCGCCGCTCGTCGGCTGCGCTGGCGCGACCTTCGGTCGCCGGGTCTGATTTGGGGGAAGGCATTGTCTCGATGCTGCCAGGTGCGAGTATTGCATTGGTTGTCATGGCAAGGAAAGCCTACGGCGAATGGCCCGCAGCGGACTATCCGATTCTTGCGGTCAAAGTGAAATAGGAAGCGATGAGCTGTGAGCAATGAGCGATGAACTGCTGAGCTCACAACTTGCGACGCACAACTCGCCGCCCATTGCTCATCGCTCATTGCGCCCGACTGCCGAAAGGACTAGATTTCCGGTAGGTTAAGTTTCACATCAAGAATCGAGGACTCATCATGATCCACTCTCGTTTAGCACTCGTAGGCTTGCTAATTCTCGCCATTTCGTCCCTGGCGGTTGCGCAGGAGGCGTCGAAGCACATTCTCAGCAGCGATGAGGTCAAGAAGGCCGTCCCGGCGGAATATTTCTTTCGCGGGCAGAAGGCGCCGGTGCAATTGCGCAACGCCGTAGGATTTCAGTTGGCCAACGGTAAGATGGCGCTGGCCGCCCTGGTCGACGCTTCCGGATATTCCACCGCGATCCAGCAGAAGTTCCAGGGCCTGCTCATTACGGAGACCAAACTCAGCCTCGGCGGAACCGACTTGGCGCCAGGCCAGTATGGCTTCGGCTTTACTGCCGACGGAAAGTTTGTGGTGATGAGCGTCGCGAACGACGATGTGCTCAGCGTGGCCTACGCGTCCTCCCCGCAGATGCAGCATGCCGTGCCGCTCAAACTGGAACCGGACGGCAGCGGGTACAAACTGTACGCGGGGAAGAAATGGGTAGGGATTAAGGCAGACTAGCCGCGCCTTGGGTATAGAGATTCCTCCGCCCCTCGCGTTCGCTCGGGGTCGGAATGACAAAGCCGGTTGAGTGGCCTTGCGGTTTAGCTAGGAGCTAGAAGCTTGCCCTAGTGCTCCAGCGGATGGAATGGACCGCGCAGCGATTTGTTCATGCCGGCGCGCTTGCGGAGCTCGGCCAGCAGCGCTCCTGCCGCGTTCTGATACGTCTTGTTCGGGTCGGAGGGATCGGCCCATACGGCGTCGTAGATAATCTGCGCCGCTTCTTTCATGTCCATATGCAGGGCGGCCCCGTACACGTCTAGGCGCTCTTGCAGGCGTTCGTAGCATCCCGTGCAGACGGCCGCGGTGGCGGGATCGCCGGTGTGGTGCTCTCCGCTGCAGAACGATTCCGGAGCGGTGACCACTTCGGCGTGCGCTTCCATGAGCTGGCTCTTGAACTGCCGAAGGAATTCTTCGCGCTCCTGCTCGACCAACGTCGTATCAGGAATAGGCTCGACCGCGGTCTGCACCGCTCGTGGCGCAATTCTTGGGACGACTGGCGAAACGCGCTCATGATGCCGGCAGGTGGGGCAAATATCGAGATCCGCGGGATAGTACAGGTGGCACTTGGCGCAGGGTAAGCCGTAGCCCGAGATTTTTCGGGCCGAATCCTCGGCGGAGCCGGGCCCAGCGGCCTGGGCGCGGCGCGCTTCTTTTTCCTGCGTCAGGGCTGCATGGACTGCCGCGCTGGCAGCACTGGTTGGCTGAGTTCGGGTCGCGTTCGTCGCCATAAGCCTCCTTGGCGCATGGGTAGTGAGGTTCCCGCGGGCCTTGAAACTCTAGTTTAGAGATGGCGTGGCGCTTCGCATACGCACCGGAGTACAGCACCGGCATTGGCCGTTGGGAAGGTTGTCCCGCTTTAGCGCGAAGTGTCTTTCATCAGCTTAAGCAATTCTTCGCGGCGAGCGCGGTAGAGAGTGCGGTCAGGATCAAGCTTGGACGCGGTTTCCAGTTCGCTCAGCGCTTCATCGTTGCGACCCAGGCTCATCAGGCAGGCGGCCAGGGAGTAGTGATTATCGGCAGTCGAGCTCAGGCGGAGCGCTTCCCGGAACTCTTTTTCGGCAGCCTGCAGTTGTTGTTGTTCAAACAAAGCGGTACCGAGCAGGTGATGCGCGACCTCGGAATCGGGATTGAGCGTGACCGCGAGGCGAAGCTCGCGAAGAGCTTCCTCGGGCTGATTGTCGAGCAACAGAACCTGGCCCAGGATGCGGTGTTCGGCCGATCCCGTGGGATTCTGTTGCAGCGCCAGCCTTAGCTCTTTGACTGCGCCGTCGAAGTTTTTTTTCGCCATGTAGGCGCTGGCCAGGCAGGCATGACCCTCCTGCCACTCCGGATGCTGGCGGTAGAGCTCGTGCATCTCGCCGATGGCTTCGTCGAACTTGCCCTGATCGCAATACGTGTTGCCCAGATTGTTGCGGACCGAAGCTTCGCTGGGCGCGATCCGCTTGGCCTCGCGATATTCGGCGACGGCCAGGTCGAGGCTGCCCTGTTCGTGCAGCACCAGACCAAGATTGGCGTGAGCCTCCCAGAAGGAGGGCCGCAGGCGGATGGCCTGACGATAGGCGGTGATGGCGCCGGTATGATTTCCGTCTGCGTGCAGGGCGATGCCCATGTCGTAGAGCGTGTCGGCGTTATCGCGATCGCGCGCCAGCGACTCGGCATAGGCGTGAACTGCCGCCGCATACTGGCCGCTCGAATACAGACCGAGACCGAGATACTGATACGCCTCGGCATTCTTCGGGTCGAGGCTAAGCGCGGTGCGGGCCTCCGCAATGGCGTTCGGCCCGTCATCGAGGCGATAGAAGATGTAGGCCAGCGCGCTGTGATTTTCCGCCAGATCGGAGAGCAGATGCGCGGCCTGGGTGATTTCATCGAAAGCGTCGTCGAACTGTTCCTGCTGGCGCAGCATGATTCCGAGCGCGAAGTGCAGGGCGGAATTTTTGTCGTCGGCACTCAGCGCTTCACGAAGCTGCAGTTCGGCCTCGTGATAGCGCTGCTGACGAGCCTCCGCGGCGGCCTTCGAGAGGGCTGTCGAAATCGAGTCGCCCACAGCGGCAGACTGAACATTCCCTGAACTCAGAACTGCCATCAGATCCTTTTCGGCACCCGCCGCTTCCACTGCGTGCAACTCAGCACGAGTCGGAAGCGTGGCCAAACCGCGTTCCTTGACCAGGCGCGCAAGGCGGCTGCTGGAGACGCCCCCAACCAGCCAGGCGGTGACCTGCGTGGTGTTGACGGGTTCAGTTGCGGCAGCGCTGGCAACACAAGCAGCTGCGCTGAACAGCAGAAAAAGGAATAAAGACTTGACTCTCACCGGACTCCGGAACGCAGTGGATTAGCTTGCTGGTCGTGGCATTTGGAGGAATACGCTCCGCAATGCCCTTCAGAAACATAGCCCGCCCGAGCACTCGCAAGTAAGATCACGGAGGTAACGGGTGGACGTGACTTCGCTCTTGATAATGTGGATCAGCCTTGCTTCCCGGGTAGGTCCGGATTTTGCGCAAAAGA
>Ga0209863_10000790_pt1 | contig 13859 bp, 15 predicted proteins | sample OrgsoiDNA2013046_FD_185796 | JGI IMG/M metagenome (GOLD analysis project Ga0209863, IMG submission 185796) | Permafrost soil microbial communities from the Arctic, to analyse light accelerated degradation of dissolved organic matter (DOM) -... | ecosystem: Environmental > Terrestrial > Soil >...
TCGATCATCATCGAGCCCGCCCGGGACCCCAAAAAGCCAACCAAACTGACTCTTTATGGGTCGTTCGGCGCCGATTTGCGCTGCAGCGGTTAGGGTAGATTGTAGGAAGCCGCCGGGACGGCTGGCACGCGGGCCTGCGCGATGACGGTATCGCGCGGGCCCTCGGCAAGCCATGCGATCGGCGCCTGTAGGCGGCCGGGTGAGGGCGACCCGCTCGCCCGTTACCGGGCTCTCGTGAGCGATCGCCATCCCCGCCCTGGCCTCGCGGTCACTGACCGGGGGCGCGATAGCTGGGCATCTTCTTGACGACCTCGTCCATCTCGGCCGGAGTGAGGAGCTCGACTGCTTCGGTGATGGTCACCCCGCCGGAAGCGATGATCGCGGCGGCAATGGCCGCCGCGGCCAGCTTGCTGGGCACGTTGAAGACCACGAAGTAGCTGGGAGAGGCCGCGGCGTAGTACAGGGTCTCGAGCTCGCCACCGACGGATGCCGCCATCTTCCCGATGGCCTCCTTGCGGGCCGAGCCGCCGTCCTTGATGAGACCCTTGGTGCCTTCCGCCGTGTAGTTGCCGTGAGCGATGAACTTGTACATGGTGTGCCTCCTCGTGTTGGTTGAGATGTCCCCTGATTGGGACGTGAGCACACCCTAACGAACAGCTCGAGCGCTCGTAATTGCCCAGGAGGTAAGGCTCGTCGCTTTCCCCTTACCCGATGGCAAGGGTTTCGTGTCTGCCCCCGGCCAAGTGGTATACGAGCCGGGCGTGGAGAGCTCCAAAACAGGCTGGCGTCCCAGTCGGAAGCTGACCCGAAGAGAGCGGGACGTGCTCGACACCTTGTGCGGTCCGCTGGCCGAAGGCGGCACTTTTATCGAGCCCGCCTCGATTCGCAGCATAGCGGAATCGCTTGGCATCAGTGATGCGGCGGTCAAGCAGCACCTGCTCCAGCTCTACGACAAATTTCAGATCGACATGGCGGGCGAGCGTCGACGGACCCGCCTGGCCAACAAGGCGGTCGATGCCGGGTTCGTGAATTTCGCCGCCTCACCGCCCGCAGGCCCAGCCAAGGAGGACGATCCGCTGGTGCTCGCTCGCAAGGCAGCGGCCGTCCGCAACTGGCAGCGCGCGTTCGAATACCTGTCGCGCGTGCCGCCGCACGAGATCGAGGATTCCGCGGACGGTCAGGAGCTCCTCGGGGAAGCCGCGCTCTGGTCGGGCCAGCACGAAACCTCGATGGCGGCCCGTCAGCGGGCGTACGGGCTGCACGTTCAGGCCGGCAACAGGCAGCGCGCCGCCGTCGTCGCGTTGTCGCTGGTCGTGAACCATGCGATGCGGGCCAACATCGGTCAGGCCGCGGGCTGGCTCGCCAAGGCGCACCACCACCTCGAAGTGAATCCAGAAGGCCTGGCCTACGGCTATGTCCTGTTCACCGACGCCCTGTTCGCCGGGTTTGCCGGTCAGATGGCCGGGGCCTTGGTGCCAGCGGAGCGGGCCCTGCAAATCGCCGATCAGTGTGGCGACGCGGATCTCCGGGCGCTGTCGCTGGCCGCGCGAGGCTACGCGCTGTGCGTGCTCGGTCGGCGCGCCGAGGCTGGGCCAATGCTGGACGAGGCCATGGCAACGGCTACCAGCGGCGAGCTCGGGCCGTTCGCCACCGGCATCGTCTACTGCAGGACGGTTTGCGCGAGCCTGGACACGCTGGACTATCAGCGGGCGCTCGAGTGGACCGATGCCATCGAACGCGCGGGATCGGACACCTGCATGGCAGGCTTCGCGGGGGATTGCCGCGCCCACCGGGCCAGCATCTACGTGATGCGGGGCGAGTGGGCGGCCGGGGAGCGCGAGGCGAGGACGGCGAGCGCGGAAGCTCGAAATCTCGATCTGAGGCACGCGGGGCTGGCGGAATACGAGCTCGGCACGATTCGACTCCGGGTGGGTGATTTCACCGGCGCCGAGGCGGCGTTTCTGAGCGCTCACCAGCTCGGCCACGCCCCTCAACCAGGGTTGGCGTTGCTTCATCTGGCGCGCGCCGACGTCGGCGGGGCCCGAGCGCTGATTCAGAGCGCGTTGAGCCAGATGCCGGCCGAGACGCCGCTTCGCGCCAAGTTTCTCCCGGCGCTGTTCGAGATCGCGCTCGCGAGCGGCGATCTTGCGGCTGCCGACGCCGCCCGCCGGGAGATGTCGGCGCTGTCGCTCCTTCACGACACGCCCGTGTCGCGCGCCGGAGTTGCGACCGCGGACGGTTTGCTGTTGCTCGCGAATGGCAGCGCGCAGGGGGCATGCGATGCGTTGCGGAGCGCCGTCTCGATCTGGCTCGAGGCTGGAGCGCCGTACGAGACGGGTTGTGCCCGTGTTCACCTGGCGGGGGCGCTCCTGAAGGCGGGCGATGGGGTGTCCGCGGCGCTCGAGATCAACGCCGCTCGCCCGCTGCTGGAGCGCCTGGGCGCCAAGCCAGCGCTCGAACGAGCCGACGTCGTTTGGTCCGCGTGCCACGCCACGTCACCGGCGTGATCAACTCTCGGAAACGGAAAACGCCGCCCGATCTTCCGATCAGGCGGCGTCAGTACCTCAATTCGGGAAGCCCAGCCCTGCCAGCCCGATCGCTCGCTGAGCGATCTCGGGTGGGGGTTTGGGGAGGCGTGGCCCCCCGCCCTCCTTAGAAGTCGTCGTGGTCGCCGCCGCCGCCGCCACCCATGCCGCCCATGCCGCCACCAGGACCGCCCGCTCCGGCACCGGCTCCGCCAGCGCCCTTCTTCTTGGGCCGTTCAGCGATCAGGGCCTCGGTGGTCAGCATCAACGACGCCACGGAAGCTGCGTTCTGTAGCGCTGCCCGCACCACCTTGGTCGGGTCGATGACGCCGGCCTTGACCAGATCTTCGTACTCCTCGGTGGCCGCGTTGAAACCGAACGCGCCCTTTCCGTTCTTCACCTTCTCGACGACGATCGAGCCATCCACCCCCGAGTTGGCGGCGATCTGACGCAGCGGTTCCTCGACCGAGCGGCGGATGATGTTGACGCCGTACTGGCGATCGTCGCTGAACTTGAGGCCGTCCAGGGAGGCGATGGCCCGAATCAATGCCACTCCGCCGCCGGGAACGATCCCCTCTTCGACAGCCGCGCGCGTGGCATGCAGGGCATCCTCGACACGAGCCTTCTTCTCCTTCATCTCGGACTCGGTGGCGGCGCCGACCTTGATCACCGCAACACCACCCACCAGCTTGGCCAGGCGCTCTTGCAGCTTCTCCTTGTCGTACTCCGACGAGGTCTCCTCGGCCTGGACCCGGATCTGCTTGACCCGTGCCTCGATCTCGGCCTTCTTGCCCGCGCCCTCGACGATGGTGGTGTTGTCCTTGTCGACCGTGATCCGCTTGGCGCGGCCCAGATCCTTCAAGGTCAAACCTTCGAGCTTGAGCCCGCGATCCTCGGTGACGGCCAGGCCGCCGGTCAGGGTCGCGATGTCGATCAGCATCTCCCGGCGGCGATCACCAAACCCGGGGGCCTTGACCGCACACACATGCAGGGTGCCGCGCAGCTTGTTGACGACCAACGTGGCCAGCGCCTCGCCCTCGATGTCCTCGGCGATGATCAGGAAGGGCTTGTTGGTCTTGGCCACCTGCTCCAGCAGGGGCAGCAAGTCCTTCATGTTGGAGAGCTTCTTCTCGTGAATGAGAATCAGGCAGTCCTCGAGAACGGCTTCCATGCGATCCGCGTCGGTCACGAAGTAAGGCGAGAGATAGCCTCGGTCGAACTGCATGCCCTCGACCACGTCAAGCGTCGTCTCCATGGACTTGGCTTCCTCGACGGTGATCACGCCTTCCTTGCCGACCTTCTCCATCGCTTCGGCCAGGATGTCGCCGATGACCGACTCTCCATTGGCGCTGATGGTGCCGACCTGAGCGATCTCGGTCTTGCCCTTGGTGGGCTTGGACTGCTCCTTGAGATGATCGACGATCTTGGCGACCGCCGCATCCACCCCGCGCTTGATGTCCATCGGGTTGTGGCCGGCCGCGACCAGCTTGGAACCCTCGTTGTAGATGGCCTGAGCCAGGACCGTCGCCGTGGTGGTTCCATCGCCGGCGATGTCAGAGGTCTTGGACGCCACCTCCTTGACCATCTGCGCGCCCATGTTGGCCAGACGATCCTCGAGCTCGATCTCCTTGGCCACGGTCACGCCATCCTTGGTGACGGTGGGCGAGCCCCATGACTTCTCGATGATGACGTTGCGGCCGCGGGGGCCCAGCGTCACCTTGACGGTGTTGGCCAGAATGTTGAGCCCGGAGGCGATGCTCTGCCGGGCGTGCTGTGAAAATACGATCTCTTTGGCTGCCATTGTCTGAATCTCCAGTCAGGTGTCGTTGATGGGTCTATGAAACTAGTCGATCACGGCAAGGACGTCGTCCTCGCGCAGGATCAGGTGCTCGGCGCCATCGATCTTGATGTCATTGCCCGAGTATTTGCTGAAGAGGATCTTGTCGCCGGCCTTGATCTCGAGCTTGCGCAGCGAGCCGTCCTCCTGAATCTTTCCATTGCCCACGGCGACCACCACGGCCTCCATCGGCTTCTCCTTGGCGGTGTCGGGGATGTACAGACCGCCGGCGGTCTTGCTCTGCTCCTCGAGGCGCTTCACGAGAATACGATCGTAGAGGGGACGAATCTTCATAGCTTCTGCTCCTTGATGTCTGGTTCGAGTGATGGGTTGATGAGATGAAACCCGTCGGGTCCGGGGTTATTCCCGCGTCGCCTCAAGCGGCGCGGGTTTCAGATTTTTTTGGGCTGTCCTTTTTCTTGGCATCCTTGCCCTCGGTCTTCTTGCTCTCGGTCTTGCCGTCGTTCTTGCCCTCGCTCTTGCCCTCGTTCTTGGTCTCCTTGCTGACCGCCTTCGAGCTCGAATCCGAGTCCTTGCCGCCGCCGCCGCCGTCCGAGCCCCCCCCGCTTTCCGAGGACGCGGATGAATCGCCGCCCTCCTTGGCAGCGCTTCCGGCCTTGGATGACGAGTAGAGATCCTTGTACCAACCGCCGCCCTTGAGCTGAAAGGCGGTCTGACTGATGAGCTTCTCGACCTTCTTCTTCTTACATTTGGGACAGGTCTTGACGGGCGGGTCCGACATCTTTTGCCACTCCTCGAAGGTGTGGCCGCAAGCCCCGCAGGCATATTCGTAAATTGGCATCAGAGCTCAGCACCTCGAGATGGGTTCGTTGAAAACCGGGCCTCTACGATAAGCACGGCCCGAAGGCTGTCAAGCGAACCATGAGAGTGCCAACTAATTTATATAAAGCTGTATAATATCAATATGTTAACATGACCAACTAGCACTGGCAGTGACGGTCCAAGAGTGCAAGACAGACTGCAAGACAGACTGCAAGATAGAACCGCGAGAGGGCGCGCCGCCAGGCGAAGGGTCACGCGACGACGGCGCGCAGGCTGCCGATCAGCGCGTCGATGCGATCTCCATGCAGCTTGGCGGCGGCGCGGCCGACGCAGATCCGGGCGCTGACCTCAAAAATGGTCTCGACCTCGCGCAGGTGATGCTGGCGCAAGGTCTCCCCCGAGGAGACCAGGTCGACGATGCGATCAGCCAGCCCGACCAGAGGCGCGATTTCGATCGAGCCATAGAGCTTGATGATCTCGGCCACGATGCCGCGGTCTTGCAGATGGCGCCGCGTGATCTCCGGAAACTTCGTCGCGTAGCGGAGGTGGACCTGCGCCGACTCATCGACGGAACGTCCCTCCGGCTCCGCCACCACCATGCGACATCGGCCGATGCCCAGATCGAGCGGCTCGTAGAGATCCCGTCCTTGCTCCTCGAGCACATCGCGACCGGCGATGCCCAGATCGGCCGCACCTCCCTCGACGTAGGCGGGCACATCGATGTCGCGGACGATCAGCACGCGAAGGTTCGCCGACTCGATGGGGATGATCAGGCGCCGCCCGGCGCGGGCCTTGTCGACCGCTCCCAGATCGATGCCCGCCCGCCGAAACAGCGGCAGGGCCTCGTCCAGGATGCGGCCACGGGGCAGGGCCAGCGTGAGCGGGCGGCCGGCCGGTGTCGCGACGATCTGCCCGACGGATCGGGACGCCGCTGGTTCCCGGGCGGGCCCTCTGGTTGGCTTTCGCTTCACAGTCCGCCCTTGGAGCGGCGGACGTCAGCCCCCAGCGCGCGCAGTTTCTTGTCGAGGCGGTCGTAGCCTCGGTCGAGGTGATAGATCCGGCGCACCTCGGTCTTGCCTTCCGCCACCAGACCCGCCAGGACCAGGGACGCCGAGGCGCGAAGATCGGTGGCCATGACCTGGGCGCCGGTCAGCTTGCAAGGGCCGCGCACGATCACGGTTCGTCCCTCGACCTGGATGTCGGCGCCCATCCGTTGCAGCTCGGGCACATGCATGAATCGGTTCTCGAAGATGGTCTCGGTGATGACCGACTGACCGCTGGCGCGGATGGCCAGGACCATGAACTGGGCTTGCATGTCGGTCGGGAACCCCGGGAAGGGCTGGGTCGAGATGTCGACGGGCTTCAAGGCCGCCTTGGCCCGCACCCGGAGACCTCCGTCCTCGGGGGTCACCTCGGCCCCGGCGGCGCGCAACTTCGCGACGACGGCCTCCAGGTGCTCGGGCAAGCAGTCGCGGACCAGGACGTTGCCGCGCGTGATGGCAGCCGCCACCAGCAAGGTGCCGGCCTCGATGCGGTCGGGGATGATTGCGTGCTCCACGGGGTGCAATTCGTCGACGCCCTCGATGTCGATCAGGTGGGTCCCCGCGCCCCGGATGCGCGCACCCATCTTGTTGAGGACTCGTGCCAGCTCCTCCACCTCGGGCTCGCGGGCGGCGTTCTCGAGCGTGGTGTGACCATCGGCAAGGGCGGCCGCCATCATCAGGTTCTCGGTTCCGGTCACGGTCACCATGTCGAACACGATGGTGGCCCCGTGCAGGCGGCGCGCCCGCGTGGTCACGTACCCGTGCGCGAGCTCGATCTTGGCGCCCATGGCGGCGAGGCCCTTCAGGTGCTGGTCGATGGGCCGCGCGCCGATGGCGCATCCTCCCGGCAGCGACACGCGTGCGCGACCGTGGCGGGCGGTGAGCGGACCGAGGACCACCACCGAAGCGCGCATGGTCTTGACCAGATCGTAGGCGGCCTCGACGTTGTCGACTGTGGAGGTGTCCACCACGGTGGTACCAGCCGACCCGGTCGTGACCTCGGCTCCCAGATCGTCGAGCAGCCGTTGCATGGTGCGCACGTCACCGAGCGCGGGCACGTTGCGGTAGAGGCACCGACCCGAGCAGAGCAGCGACGACGCCAGGATGGGAAGGGCGGCGTTCTTCGAGCCAGAAACCCGCACCTCACCCGACAGGCGGGCGCCGCCCTTGATGACGATGTTCTGCACGAAGCGGGGACGAGCCCGAGATCGGGTTAAGAAGTCGCGGCTGCGGTTCCGGAGGCCGCCGCGTCGGCCTTACCAGCATGCTCGGCGCACAGGCTGCCGAATTCACGCTTCTTGCGACAAGCTTCCTTGGTGCAGATCTTGTACTGGTGGTGACCGCCCAGCTTGCCGCGACGCCAGGCCATGAAGTGCTTGCGGCAGTAGCCCTTGGCGCGCAGGGGAAGCGAGCACTTCTCGGCGGTGCAGGTTCCGCGCAAGGAGACTGCAGCCGGAGACTTCTCTGCGCTGTCCACGCTGGCGGCGGCGGCGTCCTCCGCTTTTGCCTTGGTGGGTTTGGCCCGGGGCGTCTTCGCGGCTGCTTTGTTTTCAGGCATTTCGGGCAACAGGATAGGCCCACCTGAACCCGAGTCAAGCGCAACCACCCGGGCGACCTCCGACCGCGCGGGCCTTCCCGGACCCTTGCGGCGGTAAAGCCGCACTAGAATCCTGGGGCATGACCTCGGTCGCCGCCCAGAATGTCGAGGATATCCTGACCCTCGCGATTGCCCACGGCCCACAGAGGGAGGCCGTGATCGTCTCGGACGCGGGCTGCGGGCTGGCCCGAATCCTGGCCCGGGCCTACCGCGATTGCCTTCCTGGCGCCGCACACCTCGATTTTGACGCGACCTCGCCCGAGGCCATCATGCGCGCGTTCGATCCACTCACACCTGGCGATCTGGTGGTGCTGATTCAGTCGACCAGCTTCCGTCTGGAAAAGTTCCGCATCCGGGTCGAGCTCTTCAAGCGGGGGCTGAAGGTCATCGAGCACCCTCACCTGGCCCGCATGCGGGAGGACGAATACGCCACCTATGTCGACGCGCTGGCGTATGACCCCGAATACTTTCGCCGGGTCGGCTCGGCCCTCAAGCAACGGATCGATCGCGCGAACGCGGCCGTGATCGACAGCGGGGGCGAGCACCTCGTGTACGACTCGAGCTTCGAGCCAGCCAAGATGAACGTGGGCGACTACTCACTGATGAAGAACGTGGGCGGGCAGTTTCCCATCGGCGAGGTGTTCACCGAACCGACCGATCTGCGCCGCGTGAACGGACGGGTGCGGATCTTCGTCTTCGGCGACACCGATTTTCGCGTCAATCTACCCGCCCGCCCCATCACCCTCGAGATTCGCGAGGGCAAGGTGTCGGGGGTCGTCGACTCCACGGCGGCGTTCGATCGCGTGATCGCCAGCATCGAGGCCGACGAGGAGGTCTGGGTTCGGGAGCTTGGCTTCGGCCTGAATCGGGCCCTGACGCGAACGCGTCTGGTCAGCGACATCGGCACGTACGAACGCATGTGCGGGATCCATCTGTCGCTCGGCGCCAAGCACGGCGTCTACGACAAACCGACCTTGAAGAGGCGCGAGGCCAGGCACCACGTCGACATCTTCGCCGTCACCGAGCAGGTGCTGCTCGACGGCGACGTGGTCTTTCGGCAGGGGGCCTGGGTGGTATAGCGGCTACCCTGAAGTCGTCAATTGCCTGTACCAATATCGACGACACCTATATCCTGTGCAGACTCCAAGGGGGATTCGCACATGAAGGTTTCGATGAAGACGTACCAGCCCAAGCTGACTTTGAAGCGCACGCCGAAGCGGACGTCGAAGCTCGGCGGATTGTTTTTGTCGATGTTGCTTTCGGCCGCCGCGACGCCCATCGCCCGGGCCGACGCGATCAAGAGTTATCAGGTCACCGGCCCGGTGCTGGAGGTGACGGACTCCTCGATCACCGTCGCCAAGGACAAGGAGAAATGGCAGATCGCGCGAGACAAGGACACCAAGATCACCGGTGATCTCAAGGTTGGAGCCAAGGTCACCATCCAGTACCGCATGGCCGCGACGGCGGTCGAGGTCAAAGGTGCTGGCAAGGGCGCCGCAGCTGCCGACGCCAAGCCAGCCAAGGACAAGGCCGCGAAGAAGTAGTGGCCGGCCCCGATGCCCCGGAGCCGGATCCATCGTGAACGACACCGCTCCAACCGGATCGGCTGGTTGCGAGCGGCAGTCCTCGGTGCCAATGACGGGATCGTGTCGACGGGAAGTTTGGTGGTGGGCGTGGCGGCTGCGCATGCGGCCACCCACGACGTGATCGTGGCCGCGGTGGCCGGCCTGGTGGCGGGATCCATGTCGATGGCGGCCGGTGAATACGTCTCGGTCAGCTCCCAATCGGACACCGAACGAGCCGACATGGACCGGGAGCGCCGCGAGCTTGCGACCGATGTGGAGCACGAGCGTGCCGAGCTGGCGGCCATCTATGTCAAGCGAGGACTGGAGGTCGCGCTCGCCCGGCAGGTCGCCATGCAATTGATGGCGCATGATGCGCTCGGCGCCCATGCCCGGGACGAGCTCGGGATCTCCGACGAGCACAAGGCGAAGCCGGTCCAAGCGGCCGCCGCGTCAGCGGCCACCTTCGCGGTCGGCGCGGCCATGCCCTTGCTGGCCTGCATGGTCGCGGCGTCCAGCATCCTCATTCCGGTGGTGGCCGGAGTGTCCATGGTGTTCCTGGCGACACTGGGGGGCGTGGCGGCGCTGGTGGGTGGTGCGCGGGTCCTGGCTGGCGCGGCGCGGGTCAGCCTGTGGGGCGCGATCGCGATGGGGATCACCGCGGGCGTGGGCGCTCTTTTCGGAATGCTCAAGTGACGAGCCCAAAGTGGTGGTCGGCCACCGTCGTGGCGCGCGTGGCGAAGGCGCCTCGTCGAGGAGGATGCCCGTGGCGTTGTCGGCGACCGTCTATCACGTGAGGATCGACCTGTCCGACGTCGAGCGCGGCGTTTACCAGCTGCTCGACTTGCGAGTGGCCCGGCACCCGTCCGAGACCATGCGCTTCCTTTTGACCCGCATCATCGCCTACTGCCTGTGTCACGAGGAGGGCATCGCGTTCTCCAAGGGTCTGTCGACCAACGACGATCCGGCCGTGTGGGTCAAGGATCTGCAAGGAAACCTGCGGGCCTGGATCGAGGTCGGGACGCCGTCCGCCGAGCGGCTGCACAAGGCCAGCAAGGCATCACCGCGGGTGGTGATCTTCACGCACAACGATCCGGCGCTGCTTCAGAAGGCGGCCCGCGCCAAGGTCATTCACAAGGCCAGCGCGATCGAGATCTATGCCCTGGAGGGCGCGTTCCTGGACGCACTGGACGTGGCGACGGACCGCAATGCCAGCTGGACCCTGGTTCACACGGAGGGAATGTTGTACGTGACGAGCGGCGAGACCAACCTCGCCGCCCCGATTGCGCGCCATTCCTTGACGGCGTAGCCGCCTTAGCGGACCAGCAGCCGGTGGCCGCCTCCCGGGCGGCGTGGGGCGACCGGCGAGATCCCGGAGGGCGCCTCGTCGTCCGGAGCGAGCGGATCGGAATCGTCCGCCGCCAGATCGCCGGTCTCCCAGCAGGTCAAGGCGTCCTGCAGAGACAGGCCCGCTCCCAGGCAGTCGGCGAGCGCGTCGACAAACTCGGCCTCGTGTTCCTCGACGGGCGCGTCCGATCTCCAGGCCTCCGTCAAGGACGGGAAACCGGGTGGCGGATCCATGGCGAAGCGAGCTCTGACCCGCGCCAGATCTCGCGTCCAGTGCTCATTGACATCCCCTTGGATGTCCCCGCGCGCTCCGTCTCCTTCCCCTCGACTGCCTTCGCTCTCGTGCCAAAGCTTCCCCATGATGCCCCCCTTTCGCGTACCCCGTACGCCCAGGCAGGGATGCTACACCCGCCCAGGACCACGAGGCTCGGGAAAAAGGTGGTCCGTGATCCTCGATCAGAAGGCCCACAGTCCCGAGGCACCAGCGGCGCTGGTGTTGACGTAGACGACGACGCCAGTTCCGACCGCGGCGGCGCCGGTCAAGGCCCAGAGCAACGTGGCCCGGTGGGCCCGCGACCGAACGTCGTCGACCTGGCTGGGATCGCATCCCACGGGGGTCTGACCGCATGAGCCCTTCAGGTCATCGAAGCGATTCGAGGCCGACAACCCCGAGACGATGGCGCTGGTTCCGAGAGCGACGGTCGCGACGGCCGCCGCCCAGGGCACCCAGCGTGGCAGGGGAGGCTCTCCCGAGCTCGGAGCCGGTTGGCTCGGCGGCTGAGATGGGGCGGTCAGATCTGCCCCCGGGACCGCGCTCGCGGTGACGGCAATCGGTGCGAAAGGCGCCGGAGCAGTCGCAACGGGGCGCGCGGGTGCTGGAGGAGATCTGCGCACGGCCACGGGAGCTGGAGCCGTCGGTGGCGAGCTCGTCGGCGGAGGGAACGGAGAGATCACTACGGGGGGCCGAGGGGGCGAGCGCACAGGCGGTGGCACGGCCGGTGTGACGACCCTTGGCGGTTGCACGGCGGGGGGAGGCGGCGCCGGCATCGGCGGTGGGACCACTGCGACCGGAGGGGAGACTGATACGACCGCGGGGGGCAATGCGACGACCGGTGCGGGTACGACCACTGCTGCTCGGGCGGACGGCTCACCTTCGTTCCTCTCGGCCTTCTCGGCGGGAGCCGGGCTCGGAGCCCGCGCCGCTGCCGCTGCGCCGACGCCGATCGCTTTGGCCGAGCCGCCCTTCTTCACTTTCTGTTCCAGCTCCTTGATCTCGCGGTCGGCCATCTCGCGATGGACGCCCTGGGGATCCCGTTTCACGTAGGTCTGGAACGTTCTCAGGGCGTCGGCGTCACGCCCGGCCTCGCGGTACGCCTCGGCCAGCCTGAAGAGCAATGCATATTCTCCCGTGAGCTGGTAGGCACGCGCGTAGCTCTCTATGGCCTCGTTGAATCGACCGAGATCATGCGCCTGATGTGCCTTCTCGATCAGGCGAGCGGCCTCGGGATCGAGAGGTTGGGCCTGAAGCGCGTACGCGTTGCTCGATCCGACCAGGACCGCCACCGATAGAAAACTAAGAAAGACCATGCACCGCAAGCGATTCTCCTTCCGCGCGAGCGCTGAGGTAAGGGAGCAAATTAACACAACCCTTCGAACCGCCCTCCATGCCTTCACTGCTTTTCGCCCGGGAAGCCCACGACGCGTCCGGGCAGCCGGGCCAAGCAGCGCGAAACTGCGGCCGCCGCCAGACCCCCGACCCCTGCAGCCAGCCATGCCCGCGAAAGGACAACGGCTATACTGTGCCCCTGCCATGGATTCCGCATCCCGTCCCGCGTTCATCGTCGACGCCGTGCGTACCCCCATCGGCCGCCATGGCGGCGCGCTGGCCGGCGTTCGCCCCGATGATCTGGCGGCCATCGTCGTCGCCGAGATCGTGCGGCGCACGGGCGCCGATCCCGCGGGCATCGATGACGTCATCCTGGGGTGCGCGAACCAGGCGGGCGAGGATAATCGCAACGTCGCGCGCATGGCGGCGTTGCTGGCCGGCCTGCCCGTGACGGTTCCTGGCGTGACCATCAACCGGCTGTGCGGCTCTGGTCTGTCCGCAGTCATCGACGCCGCCCGCGCCGTCGCGAGCGGTGAAGCGGATCTCGTCATCGCGGGAGGTGTCGAATCGATGACGCGCGCGCCGCTCGTGACCGCCAAGGCCGCCGAGCCCTGGGCGCGCGGCAACACGACCTCCTACGACTCGACGCTGGGCTGGCGTTTCGTGAACCCCCGCATGGAGGCGGCGTACGGCACTCATGCCCTCGGAGAGACCGCCGAGCTGGTCGCCGAGATGCACAAGATCGGGCGCGCCGAGCAGGACGCGTTTGCGCTCGAGAGCCAGCGCCGCTGCGCGGAGGCCCAGGCAGCGGGCCGCTTCTCCGTCGAGATTTGCCCTGTCGAGATCTCCACCCGTCAGGGCCTTCTCCGACTGGTGGCCGTCGATGAGCACCCTCGCCCCGAGATCACGGCCGCCGATCTGGCGGCGCTCCGCCCGGTCTTTCGGAAATCCGGCGGCACCGTGACGGCGGGCAACTCGTCGGGGATCAACGATGGTGCCGCCGCGCTCTTGATCGCTTCCGAGGCCGGCTTGCGGCGTCTCTCCGGGGCGACCCGTGCGTCCGCCGCGGGTGCTGCCGCCGTGACCGGTGCTCCGGGTGCCTCGGCTCCTTCGATCAGGTCACCCAGGCCGCTGGCGCGCGTGATCGGCTCGGCGGTCGCCGGTGTCGAGCCCCGCACCATGGGGCTGGGCCCCATCCCGGCCACCCGAAAGCTGCTCCAGCGGGTGGGCGTCCGAGCTACCGATCTCGATCTCATCGAGCTGAATGAAGCCTTCGCGGCCCAGGCCATTCCCTGCATCCGCGACATGGGATTCGATCCGGCGCGCGTGAACGTGAACGGAGGAGCCATCGCCCTCGGCCACCCGCTCGGCTGCTCGGGGGCGCGCCTGGTCGGCACCCTGGCTCACGAGTTGGAACGGCGGGGAGGTGGCGGGAGTCTGGCCAGCGCCGCCCGCTATGGGTTGGCCACGATGTGCGTTGGCGTCGGTCAAGGCGTCTCCTTGCTGGTCGAGCGAGCGAGTTGATGGCCGCCCCGCGAGGACGCAAGGTGCCCCCCCTG
>Ga0209863_10000791_pt1 | contig 13843 bp, 11 predicted proteins | sample OrgsoiDNA2013046_FD_185796 | JGI IMG/M metagenome (GOLD analysis project Ga0209863, IMG submission 185796) | Permafrost soil microbial communities from the Arctic, to analyse light accelerated degradation of dissolved organic matter (DOM) -... | ecosystem: Environmental > Terrestrial > Soil >...
CTGATGCCCGCGACCGACGACACGTTGACCACCGCCGACGCGCGCCCCGATGCCGCGGCACCGGCTTCCAGCAGGCTTCGCGCCGCCCGCACCATCTGGAACGGGCCGATGGTGTTGACGCCGAACAGCCGCTGGAAATCCTCCGCCGACAATCCGTCCAGATTGTCGTGCGCCATGTGCTTGGTGGTGCCGGCATTGTTGATCAGCGCATCGAGGCGTCCCCAGGATGCCGCGGCTGCGACGATCTTCCTGCAATCCTCGTCGCGGGAGACATCGCCCTGGACCACGACCACTTCGCCACCCGCGCTGCGGCAGAGATCGGCGGTCTGTTCGGCTTCCTTCTGGCTGGAGGAATAATTGACGACAATGCGCGCGCCGCCTTTGGCCAGAATGACCGACGTCGCAGCGCCCAGACCGGACGCCGAACCCGTGACAATCGCGCACAAACCATCCTTCGACATCCGCGTTTCCTCATATCGATTTTGAGCGCCATGTGGCGCGCCATCATCATACCGTGCAGGCAAACGCATGCAAATCCGCCAGATCTCCGTTGCGCGGAATTAATTATTCCACGCCTTCCGTTCATGTCGCCCTTGCAGGCTGCCCTGCGGAGACAGGCGCTTGTCATGGCCATGGCTTTTCCTCATCATCCGGTGCAAGAAAGCAGGAAAAGATTGCATCGGACGCTGGAGCGGAATGGCCCGGTGAGACAGGTGCCAAATGAAAACGGGGAACGCTGTGGCGGAGAGTGACAACATTGTCGGCGAGACCGCGGAAAAGATATTTTCCGATCTCGCCGACCCGCAGACCATCAACCGCGACCAGAAAGGCGACTGGAAAGCGCCGCTCTGGCAGGCGCTGACCGAGGCCGGCCTGCCGCTGTCGTGGGTGCCTGAGGATTGCGACGGTTCGGGCGCAAGCCTTGCCGAAGGTTTCAGCGTGCTGAGTGCTGCCGGCCGCTTTGCGATCGCGGTGCCGCTGGCCGAGACGATGCTGGCGGGATGGCTGCTGTCGCAGTCGAAAATTGCTTCGCCCTTGGGCATGATGACGATCGCGCCGGCAAGCCCGAAAGACTGCATCGCGCAAAACGCCGACGGCACGCTGTCCGGGCGCGCGCGCGGCCTTCCCTTTGCCGGGGACGCCCAACATATCGCGGTGCTCGCGCACGGCGCCGGCGGTCTTGCGATCGCACTGGTTGAAGCGGCAAAATGCCGGATCGAGGCCGGCCTCAATCTCGCCAGCGACGGCAGCGACACCGTGACGTTCAGCAACGTGCCGCCGGTCGCGATCAAGCCGGCGCCGAAAGGTTTTGACCAGACGTCGCTGATGCTGATGGGCGCGGTGGTGCGGAGCCTGCAGATTGCCGGCGCCCTTGAATCGATGCTCGACGTCAGCGTGCGCTACTCCAACGAGCGTGTTGCGTTCGAAAAGAAGATCTCGAAATTCCAGGCGGTGCAGCACAATCTCGCGCGGCTCGCCGGCGAGACCGCAGCGGCAATGACCGCGGCGAGTTCGGCGGCGGACACCATCGCCAACGCATCCGGATTCGACGACGCGGTTTTTCTGGAAGCCAGCTCGGCGAAAATCCGTTGCGCGGAGGCTGCCGAAAAGGGGGCGGCGATCGCCCATCAGGTGCATGGCGCGATCGGCTACACGACCGAACATATCCTGCATCGCTACACCATGCGCGCGCTGGCGTGGCGCGACGATTTCGGCTCCGAAAGCTACTGGGCGGTCGAACTCGGCAAGCGCGTCGCCGCGCGCGGCGCCGACGAATTATGGCCGCTGGTCGCGTCGCGCTAAAGGACGGCTCATGAATAAAGCCCAACGTGCGAGTTCGAACACCTCTCCACCCAACTCGGGTAAACTCGAGTTGGGTGGAGAGGGGGCGCGTTCCCGCTGACGCGAGACTCAGGCCCATCACTTTACAAACATAACCCCGTCCGGGACGATACCTAACATGACCGCAGCTCTCCGTTTCGATCCCATCCGCCTGCCGCCCGAATGCGAAAGGCTGCGCAAGGAAGTCCGCAGCTTTCTCGCCGATGAAATTGCCGCGGGCACCTTCGACCCGCACAGTCCGCAGGGCGGCGACAACGACGTTCCCGGTTTTTCCAAGCGCGTCGGCGAACGCGGCTGGATCGGCATGACCTGGCCGAAGAAATACGGCGGCCACGAGCGCAGCTTTCTGGATCGCTATGTGGTGACCGAGGAAATGCGCGTCGCCAACGCGCCGACCCGCCGCTTCTTCGTCGCCGACCGGCAGAGCGGCCCGGTATTGCTGAAATACGCCCCCGAGCACATCAAGATGGACATCCTGCCGCGCATCTGCCGTGGCGAGGTGTGTTTCTCGATCGGCATGAGCGAGCCGAATTCCGGCTCGGACCTGTTCGCCGCGAAAACCAAGGCGACCAAGACCGACGGCGGCTGGCTGATCAACGGCACCAAGATATGGACCTCCTCCGCGCAGGTCGCCAATTACATGCTGGCGATCTTCCGCACCTCGCCGCCGACCAAGGAAAACCGCCGGCACGGGCTGACGCAATTTCTCGTCGACATGAAAACGCCGGGCATCAAGGTCAATCCGATCCGGCAGCTGACCGGCAAATCCGAGTTCAACGAGGTCGTATTCCAGGACGCCTTTGTGGCCGACGACCACATGCTCGGCGAGATCGACGGCGCCTGGAAGCAGGCGACCTCCGAGCTCGCCTATGAGCGCAGCGGGCCGGAGCGCTTTCTGGAAACCTACTACGTGCTGACCGAACTGGTTCGCGCGCTCGGCGAGGAACCCGACAATCGCGGCGCCGAGGGAATCGGACGGCTGGTCGCGCAGCTCCACACCATGCGCCGCATGTCGGTGTCGGTTGCCGGCATGCTGCACGCCGGAAAGGAACCTGTGGTGGAAGCCTCGATCGTCAAGGACATCGGCACGATCTGGGAACAGCAATTGCCGCAGCGGGTGCGGGATCTCGCAGCCTTTGTCGAGCCGGACGCCAGCAATCACGAAATCCTCGACACCGTATTGCCCTACGCGATGAAGATCGCACCAAAACTCACCATCCAGGGCGGCACCACCGAGGTGCTGCGCGGCATCATCGCGCGCGGGCTCGGCCTGCGCTAGGCGCGCGGCCTGGACTGCGTTAATTCAAAATCAATCGAGGGCTATCCATGAGCAAGTTCACAGACATCGGCGTCGAAAAAGTCGGGCACGTCGGCACCATCGAAATCCAGCGGCCGCCACTGAACTTCTTCGATATCTCCCTGATCAACCAGATTGCCGATGCGCTGGAGGAATTCGATCGCGATATCGAAATCCGCGCGTCGGTGCTTTCAGCGCAGGGCAAGGCGTTCTGCGCCGGCGCCAACTTCAACGATCCGGCGCGACAGGAGCAGGAGGCACGGGCGGCCAAGGGCGATCCGGCGGACGGTCTCGGCCCGATCAACCACCTCTACGTCCAGGCGGTGCGGATCTTCCGCAACAAGAAGCCGATCGTCGCGGCGGTCCATGGTGCGGCGATCGGCGGCGGGCTGGGGCTGGCGGTATCGGCGGATTTTCGCGTCACCTGCCCCGAGGCGCGGTTCGCCGCCAACTTTACCAAGCTCGGCTTTCATCCCGGCTTCGGACTGACCGCGACGCTTCCCGAACTGGTGGGCAAGAACAACGCGGAATTGATTTTCTACACCAGCCGCCGGGTGACCGGCGAGGAAGCCACCAGAATGGGCCTCGCCAATGTCTGCGTGCCGCAGGATCAGGTGCGCGCCGAGGCCATGAAGCTGGCGCGGGAAATCGCCGAGTGCTCGCCGCTCGGCCTGCTCGCAACCCGCGCCACCATGCGCGCCGGCCTCGCCGACCGCGTGATGGCCGCGACCAATCACGAACTCGCCGAACAGTCCCGCCTGCGCGCGACGGATGACTTCAAGGAAGGCGTCAAAGCCACCGCCGAGCGCCGCGTCGCGATTTTCAAGGGGCGGTGAGGGCTGTCATTCCGGGGCAGCCCGCAGGGCTGAACCCGGAATCCAGAAGTTATTGGCGCGAGATTCCGGGTTCGCGCTGACGTGCGCCCCGGAATGACGACGTCGTCCGGCGTTCGCCGGGACGACTCGTTGAGAGCTTAGTGCGTCTTCCGCACCACCAGCGCATCAACAATGGTGACGCCCTGCCCTTGCTGATGCGCCAGCACCGGATTGATCTCGATTTCGGAAATCTCCGCACAAGATCGCGCCGCGAGCACCGAAACTTGCGAAATCAATTGCGCCAATGCCGGGATGTCGGTTTTCGCCGCCCCCCGAAAACCATTGAGCAAGGGTGCTGCCTTCAACCCGGCCAGCATGGATGATGCTTCGACGGCACTCACCGGCGCGGGCCGATAGATCACGTCCCGAAACAGTTCCGTGGTGATGCCGCCGAGGCCGACCATGATTATCGGACCGAAGGTGGCATCGAGCAGGGTGCCGACAATGATCTCGACGCCCTTTTTCGCCATCGGGCTGACCAGCACGCCTTGAATGGCGGCATCGGGCCGATGGCGGCGCGCGCTTTCCGAGAGTGCCTGGTAGGCCGCGAAGGCTTCGCCCTTGGTCGCGATGTTGACCCGCACGCCGCCGACTTCGCTCTTGTGCGGGATGTCGCGCGACTGGATTTTCATCACAAGCGGAAAGCCGACACGGGCAAGTGCAGCGTCCAGTTCGTCTCTCCTAGACACCAACACCTCGTCCGGCAACGCGATGCCGGCATCGCGCAGCAGCGCCTTGCTGTCGAATTCGGAAAGCGTCGCAGATTTCAGATGTGCGGAAATATCGCGCGGAGGCAACGCCGCGGCATCGGCCGGCGGCGCCAGCCTGAATCTGGCGCGCGCAACCATCTGACGCATGGCGACGCCGGCATGGGTCAACCCCGACAACACCACGGCGCCCGACGCCGCAAGCTCCATGCGCGCGAAATCAGACGGCAGCGTGTAGGAGTAGAACACGATCGGCTTGTTCTGCGCTGACAGGACAGGCTTCAGTTCCGCCTGCTTGAACGGCATCCGTGTGTCGCTCGACAGCGACAGCACCACCAGAATGGCATCGACCTCGTCCGAGACGTCGAGCAGATCGATGCTCCGCTGCAGCCCGCCGGAGTGCACGCCTTGCGCGGTGACGTCGATCGGGTTGCCTGTTGCCCCATAGGACGGAAGTAGTGCGCTGATTTCCGCCTGGATCGACTTGGAAAGTTCCGGCACCTGCAGGCCCTGCAGTGAAACCGTGTCCGCGCCCCAGATGCCGGCGCCGCCCGACACCGTCAGCACCGCGACGCGGTCGCCTTTCGGCAGCGGATTGGTGGTCAGCACCGCGGCAATGGTAACGGCCTCATCGAGATCGTTGGAGACGATAAAACCGTACTTTGCAAATACCGCGTCGTAGGCCGCGGACCAGCCCGCCATGCTGGCGGTATGCGATGCCGCGGCGCGCTCGCCGGCGCCGGAGCGGCCGACTTTGGTCACGATGACGGGTTTGCCGGTTTCCGCGGCCCGCTGGGCGGCGGCCAGAAATTTATCGGCGTCGCGAATGCCCTCGATGAACAACAGGATCACGTCGGTCGAAGCATCCTGCACCATGTATTCAAGAAATTCGCCGGCGCCGAGGTCGGATTCGTTGCCGGCGCTGATGACGTAAGTCAGTGCTATTCCCAGGGCCTTGGCGCGGTGATAGATCGCAAAACCGATGCCGCCGCTTTGCGCGACGATACCGATCCGCCGCCTAGTCGCGACCAGCTGCCGCGCGCCCGGCTTGACATCGACGGTCGGGCTGAAGGTGGCGGCGACGCGCTGGACCTGGCTATAGAATCCTTCGGCATTGGGGCCGGAAATCCGCATCCCGGTTTTTTTGGCCAGCGCCACGATGGCGTCCTGCATGGCGGCGCTGTCGCCGCCCTCCTCGGCGAAACCCGACGAGATGATCACCGCGTTCTTGACGCCGACGGCGGCGCATTGCTCGAGCGCGCCGAGCACCGCGCGCGCCGGAATGATGACGATGGCGAGGTCGATCGGCTGCCCGACATCAGCGATCGAGGAATAGCATTTCAGGCCGTCGATATCGCCGTAATTGGGATTGATCGGATAGAGTTTTCCGGGAAACTCGTTCTTGCGCAGCATCGACAATAGCCGGCCCGGGATTTTCTCCAGATCGCGCGACGCGCCGATCAGGGCGATGCTGTCGGGCGCAAAGAACGAGTCGAGCGGGTGCGGCATTGAGGCGGTCCTACGCTTTAAGTTCGAGTGGCGTGTCCCGGACGCGGTGCAGCGTGTAACGCTGCTCCGCAGAGCCGGGACCCACAGAGACCGAGTGTGGACCCCGGATCAGCAGCGCACCACGCCGCAAGTGCGGCGCGCTGCGCAGCATCCGGGGAACAACGACTGCCGCCCGTTGGCTGCATCCGCGCTTTTCGCTCACGCCACGAGCCGGAACGTAACACCGCCGAGCAGAAACGAATCGCCCGACAGCGCATAACCTCTGGCTTTGGCGGCATCGCGCACGGATGCGATATCGCCGACCCGAAACGTCAGGCCGCTCATGATGTCGCTCTCGCCCTTGACGAAGCGGAAGCTGCAATTGGGAAGTTTCAGTTCAGGCTCGCCGGCTTGATTCCTGGAGACGGGAATGTCGAGGATCCTGCCCCAATGTTCGGCCAGCGCATGCGGTTCGGGGCTTTGCATCTCCACGCCGATGAGCGCTTGCGTCACATCCTCAGCGATCGATTTCTGCCAATCCGGGCCCGCCGGCGGATAGGGGCCCAAAATATCCTCGCTGCCGTCGGTGTGGTTGAATTCGATGAACGCCGCGCGGCAATCGCGCGGATGCAGTTGCACGCCTTGATAGGGCGCGTGATCGATGACGTTGGCGACGCGCACGCCCATGGCCTTGGCGTGCTCGCCGCGTTCATCGGGGTCGTCGCAGCAGAAAATCGCCATGTAGCCGCCGCGGCCGCCGGTCTTGTCGATAAAGCGTCCGGCCGCGGTGCCGGGCTGGAACGGCGCCACCACTTCCAGCAAAATGGTATCGACCGGCAGCAGCGCGTTCTCCAGGCCATATTTGGCGACATTGCCGTCGCGGTAGCAGACCTTGAGGCCCATGATGCCGGCGATATCGGAGATGGCAGGCTCGAGATGCGGCGCCACCAGGCAGATCTGCCGCAGCCTCAAATAGCTCGCCACCTCAATGCCCCTGGAAAACGGGCTTGCGCTTTTCGACGAAGGCTTTTGCCGCTTCCTTGTGGTCGGCGGTCTCGCCGGCGCGCGAGTGATGGATGGCCTCGGCGTCGAAACAGGCTTCCAGCGACAGGTGCTCGGCGTTGTTGATGTTGCGCTTGATGTAACCGAGCGTCACCGACGGACCCTGCGCCAGCGACATCGCCAATTCATGCGCCGCCGCTTCGACCTCGGCGTCGGGCACGACCTTGGTCACCATGCCGAGTGCGAAGGCTTCCTGCGCTGACAGCACCGGCGACATCAAGTAAAGCTCCCGCGCTTTCGCAGCTCCGAGCAGATGCGTGAGAAAATAGGTGCCGCCGTAATCGCCTGACAGCCCGACCTTGGCGAAGGCGGTGGTGATCTTGACGGAAGCAGAGGCGACGCGGAGATCGCAGGCCAGCGCAATCGATAAGCCGGCGCCGGCGGCCGCGCCGTCGACCTGCGCCACCACGGGCTTTGGCATGTCGTGCAGAATCCGGGAGACTTCCATGCCGCGCCGGAGATTGGCCATCCTGGCCTCGAACGGCAACGGCGCCCGGCCCTCCGCCATCGATTTCACATCGCCGCCGACGCAGAACGTGCCGCCGGCGCCCTTGAGCAGAACCGCGCGGACCTCGTGGTCCTCCGCCGCGCGCCGCGCCGCTTCCACCAGCCCCAGCGTCATGTCCGGATTGAGCGCGTTGCGCCGATCCGGACGATTCATGGTGATGGTGAGCAGGCCCCGGTCGAGTTTTTGCAGGACGATGTCGTTCATGAGTTTTTGCCTTTGCGTTGTTCGTTGCAGTTGTTTCACCGTCATTCCGGGGCGATGCGAAGCATCGAACCCGGAATCTCGAGATTCCCCGATGTGCAATTGCACATCTGAGGTTCGCGTCTTCGACGCGCCCCGGAATGACGGCTACCACTATTACTTCTTCACCAGCGGGCAGCGTGACAGTTCGAGCGACTGGAACGCCTCGTTGCCGGGGATGGTCGCGAGCAGCTTGTAGTCGTCCCAGCGGCCCCTGGATTCCGACGGCTTCTTGACCTCGAACAGATACATGTCGTGCACCATCCGGCCGTCCTCGCGAATCCGCCCCTGCTTGGCGAACACATCGTTGATCGGGGTGTCTTTCATGATCTTCATGACGGCGGCCGAGTCGGTGGTGCCTGCAGCCTTCACCGCCTTCAGATAATGCGTGACCGACGAGTAGACGCCGACCTGGGCCGCGGTCGGCACCCGCTTGACGCGTTCCATGAAACGTTTTGAGAAAGCGCGGGTGTCGTCGTTGAGGTCCCAATAGAACGCTTCGGCGAGCAGCAGGCCCTGCGCGGTCTCAAGACCGACGCTGTCGATATCGGTGACGAAGGCCAGCAACGGCGACAGCTTTTGGCCACTCTTGGTCAGCCCGAACTCGGCGGCCTGCTTGATCGCGTTGATGGTGTCGCCGCCGGCATTGGCCAATCCGATCACCTTGGCTTTCGAGCTTTGCGCCTGCAGCAGATAGGACGAGAAATCCGAGGTGTTGAGCGGGTGGCGGACGCTGCCCAGCACCTTGCCGCCGGACTTCAGCACGACATTGGTGGTGTCTTTTTCCAGATCCTGCCCGAAGGCGTAGTCGGCGGTGAGGAAGAACCAGCTGTCGAGGCCCTGCTTGACGGCGGCGAGACCGGTGACGTTGGCCTGCGCGAAGGTGTCGAACACATAATGCACGGTATAGGGACCGCAGGCTTCGTTGCTGAGGCGGATCGATCCCGGACCGTTGAAGATCACGATCTTGTTGCGCGTCTTGGCGATCTCGCCGGCGGCGAGCGCGGTCGCGGAGGCCGCCACGTCAAAGATCATCTCGACGCCCTGATTGTCGAGCATGTCGCGGGCAATATTGGCGGCAAGATCGGCCTTGTTGAGATGATCGGCCGCGATGATCTCGATCTTTCGGCCCAGCACCTCGCCGCCGAAATCCTCGGCCGCCATCTTCGCGGCCGTTTCGCTGCCCGACCCGGTGATGTCGGCGTACAGACCCGACATATCGAGGATGCCGCCGAGTTTCAGCGGAGGCTTGCTTTGCGCCACGGCCGCGGTGGCGGCAAGCACCAGCGCCGATGCGAAAACACCGGACAGTACGCGGTTCATTGCAGCTCCCTCGCGAACGTGCCGCATTCACTGGCGGCCTCGATTTCTGTTGCTGCGATCATGCCGCAAGCGATGCGCAGCGGCAAGCGCAGTCACCCGCGGCCACGCTCCGCGCTTTGAATTCAAAGCATTTTCCGCAAAACGGAATGATCATTGTCTCAACGCCACCACGCTCGAATTTGCATCGCCGCTCAACCCAAAAGCCCCTTTCCCGGAACATGATTGAGCTCCAGCCTGATGCCGTCGGGATCTTCGAACAGCAGCGAATAATATCCCGGCGCCCACTGATCCTCGCGCGGCGCGCGAACGATCGTCACACCGAGCGAACACAGGAAGCCGTGCAGCTCGTCAACGTCGGCGCGCTCGCGGGCGCGAAAACACAGATGGTGCAGGCCGACGCTGTTCTGCTCGAACGCAGCGCCGGCGTGCTCGGCCGCCGGCGCCCGGATCGCGACCGCGGTGCGGCCGCCGACGCAATAGTAGACGGCGTCGGTATCGATGACAGGCTTCAGCCCCAGAAACGGCAGCAGCTTGCGGTAGAATTCGCGGGAACGTTCGAAATTCGATGCGGTCAGGAAAATATGCGCGATGCCGTTGACTTCCATCGACTTCCCCTTTGTCAGTGAAACGATATCGGATACCGAGCGGGTTGGCAGATGGTCAACATACAGAAATTCGACCGGACGTAGAGGTTCGTCATGGAACCGGCGAGCAGGGCGGAACCGCGGCGCGGCAGATTTGTCGCGGTAGCATTGCCGTGCAGCTTGTTGCTCGTTGCCGCCGCGGCCGGTCCGGCTGACGCAGCCGGATGCGCGTTCGAGCCGCAGGGTGAGGGCCGCGTCGCCGCCGTGATCGATGCACGCAGCTTTCGCCTGCAGGATGGTCGCGAGGTCCGCCTCGCCGGCATCGAGCCGGTCGCAGTCGAAAAAGACCAAGCCGGCCGCATCTCGGCGCTGGCGGCCATCGTGATGGGGCGCGATGTGACGTTGCGTGGAGAAGATGATTCGCCCGACCGCTACGGCCGTCAGCCCGCCTTCGTGTTTCTGGAGGGCACCGAGATGTCGGTGCAGGGCCTGCTGCTGACGCAGGGCGAGGCGCTGGTTTCGGCCACTGTGGCGGATAAAGACTGCGCCTTGAGCCTGTTAGCCGCGGAAACGGCGGCGCGCGACGCAAAACGAGGCACCTGGGCCGATCCAGCCGCCATAAAAAACGCGGAAAGTCCGGGCGATATCTTGACCGGGATTGGGCGATTCACGGTGGTCGAGGGCAAGGTTTTGTCGGTGCGACAGGCTGGGGCAACGACTTACCTAAATTTCGGACGGAGCTGGACACAGGGCTTTGCTGTGACTATTTCAAGGCGCGCGACTGCGGCGCTTGAGATTGCCGGAATCATCGTTAAGTCGCTTGAAAATCGACGAATTCGTGTCCGAGGCTGGGTCGAGGCGCGCAGCGGGCCGCGGATCGAAGTGCTCCGCGCTGGACAGATAGAGTTGCTGGGCGAGAATTAACTTTCTTGACAAATACGAGTAGCTGACGTGGCAGAATGCGCGGGACGGCACAAGACCTGGATGAGCCGCCGCCTTTGGGCTGCGCCGATGCTGCTGTGCGCGGCTTTTGCGCTTTCCTGCTGCAGCGATGTCGCCAAGTTTCAAACCCCGATCCCGACCGCAAGCCCGCTCAAGGCCCGGACGGTCGCGCAAAGCCCGGCCGCCGAGCGCGAGCACGAACGGATCCTGTCCTCCTATGGCGGTTCCTATGACGATCCGAACCTGGAAGCCCTGATCGGCAAGACGGTCGACCGGCTGGTTGCGGCATCGGACCGTCCCGACCAGGCCTACAAGGTGACGATCCTCAATTCTGGCGCGGTGAATGCATTCGCGCTTCCGACCGGACAGCTTTACGTGACGCGTGGCCTGGTCGCGCTGGCCAGCGATACCTCGGAATTGTCCTCGGTGCTGAGCCACGAGATGGCCCATGTGCTGGCCAAGCACGCGGCAATCCGCGAGGACCAGGCGCGTCAGGCGGCCGTCGTCACCCGCGTTGTCACCGACATGGGCAACGATCCCGATCTCACCGCCCTTGCGCTCGCCAAGACCAAGCTGACGATGGCGAGCTTTTCGCGCGCCCAGGAATTCGAAGCGGACGCCATCGGCGTCAGTATTTCAGCGCGTGCCCATTTCGATCCCTACGGCGCGGCGCGTTTCCTGACGTCGATGGAGCGCAATGCCGAGATGAAGGCGGGAAAGACCTCGCTCGATCCGCGCGCCCAGGATTTTCTATCGTCGCACCCGGCAACGCCGGAGCGCGTGGAGAACGCGCAGGCGACCGCAAGGCAATACACCTCGCCGGCGAGCGGTGAACGCGATCGCGAAACCTATCTGGCCGCGATCGACAACATCGTCTACGGCGAAGACCCGAGCGAGGGATTCGTCCGGGGCCGCCGCTTCCTGCATCCCAAGCTCGGCTTCACGTTCGCCGCCCCCGAAAACTTCACGCTCGACAATACCGCGCAGGCCGTGATCGGGGTGCGTGAGGGCGGCGCCCAGGCGATGCGCTTCGACGTAGTAAGAGTGCCGGCGGAACAATCGCTCGGCGACTATCTCAATTCCGGCTGGATGGAAAATGTCGACAAGCCGTCAACCGAGGATCTGACGATCAACGGCTTCCCGGCGGCATCCGCTCAGGCGCGCGGCGAGCAATGGCAGTTCAAGGTCTATGCGCTGCGCTTCGGCAGCGACGTCTACCGCTTCATTTTCGCCACCAAGGAAAAGACCACCGAGAGCGACCGCAACGCGCGTGAAACCGTGAATTCCTTCCGCCGATTGTCGCTGGAGGAAATTCAGGCGGCGCGACCGCTGCGAATCAAGATCATCACCGCGCAACCCGGCGATACCGTCGAATCGCTGTCGCACCGCATGGCCGCGGTCGACCGGCCGATGGAGCGCTTTCGCGTCCTCAACGGCCTCGACGCCCATGCCCAGGTCAAGGTGCGCGATCTTGTGAAGATCGTAGTGGATTGACGCGAAGCGTCATTCCGGCCAGACGAAGCGCGCGCCGGGACCAGTCCCACTCTTGAGTTCAACTCCCGTCATTCCGGGATGGACCGGAAGGTCCAGACCTCACATGTGCAATTGCACATCGGGGAATCTCGAGATTCCGGGTTCGACGCTGCGCGTCGCCCCGGAATGAAAAAAACAAAAAAGCCCGGTCTCAAGACCGGGCTTTGATTGTTTTGAACCTTCCGAAGGCTGCCTTACGCCGCCTCGTCCGCTACCGCTGCGTCGTCGCCATCGGCATCGGCTTCACCGTCCGCTTCGACTTCGGTCTCCGCCTTGGCGCCGCGGCGCGGGCTCTTGGCGAGCTGGCCTTCGATTTCCTTCACCGCCTCGGTTTCCGTCCCGTGCTGCACGACGGCGATTTCCCGCGACAGGCGATCGAGCGCCGCTTCATAGAGCTGACGTTCGCTGTAGGACTGTTCGGGCTGCGATTCCGAGCGATACAGATCGCGCACCACCTCGGCGATCGCGACAATGTCTCCGGAGTTGATCTTGGCCTCATATTCCTGCGCCCGGCGCGACCACATCGTGCGCTTGACGCGCGCGCGGCCCTTCAGGGTTTCCAGCGCGCGCTTGACCAAAGCCGGTTCCGACAGCTTGCGCATGCCGACATTGGCAACCTTGGCGGTGGGCACCCGCAGCGTCATCTTGTCCTTCATGAAATTGATGACGAACAGTTCAAGCTTGGCGCCGGCGATCTCCTGCTCCTCGATCGCCAGGATCTGGCCAACGCCATGCGCGGGATACACCACGAATTCGTTCGTCTTGAAGCCCTGACGCTGTGTCAAAACCTTCTTCGGCTCTTCGATCCGCGGCGCGGCAGCCACAGGCTTGGTGGCGACCACGGGCTTCGCCGCAACCTTCGCGACGGGCTTCGGAGCAGTCTTGATTGGAGGAGTCTTGGCAGGAGCAACCTTCGAAGCAGAGGGCTTCGAACCGGTCGCTTTCGCGGCAGTTTTCGCGGTCTTGTTTGGCATTGCGCTTCTTTTGTTTTTCGAGGATTTTGCAGCCGAGGCCCTGGTGGCCTTCCGGGTATCCCTTAGAGAAGACCGGACGCGGCTTTTGGTTGCGCCACGGCTGCCCGCAGCAGATCTTTTAGAATCTTTGGAAGCACTCTTTTTACGCGTTTTCTGTGACACAGCCTGCGCGCGGAACTGCCACGCCCCTGTTCGATGTTTTCACGGGAACCCCCTGAGGCCACAAGTACGCGCACGGCTGGGTTCGGCTTGAATATGGCCAATATAGCACATTTTCCGTGAAAATCAATGATTTACGCCCCGTTCCGGGGCTCCGCGGGGCGATTTCGCGGATATCAAAGGTATTAGGGTTAGCCGTTTGTCGTTGAATGAGGCCAAAAATGGCCGCCGCTCAAGCCGATAAACACCGTAACAGATCAGTCGCCGGTGCCCGGAGCCGGAGAAAAATATTTCTCGAATTTGCCTTCC
>Ga0209863_10000792_pt1 | contig 13841 bp, 11 predicted proteins | sample OrgsoiDNA2013046_FD_185796 | JGI IMG/M metagenome (GOLD analysis project Ga0209863, IMG submission 185796) | Permafrost soil microbial communities from the Arctic, to analyse light accelerated degradation of dissolved organic matter (DOM) -... | ecosystem: Environmental > Terrestrial > Soil >...
CATGGCTGCCGAACGCGGTCTGACGTTCACCGCCGCCAAGACCGGCGAATATGTCAGCGGCACGCTTGTCGGCTCGGCCCAGCTTGCGAGCGGCCGCTTCGCCATGATCGATGACGGCATCGGCTTTCAACTCGTGCCGTGGCAACCCGTTCTCGACAACCGCATCGGCCAGCATATCACCGGCACAGTGCGCGATACTGGCGGCATCGAATGGAATTTCGGCAGGAAACGGGGGCTGGGGATATGAGTGTCACCAACGCGCTATGAATATCCCCGACACAGTCACCCGCTTGTCGCCAAGGGGCCAGACCGGCGCCATCCGGTAAAAGCTGGCGCGCATCGCGCGCCCCCGCTTCGCGGCTTTCGGCCTTGAGGGGGGCCCCGGTCCAGCACGGGCTCGGCAAGCGGGTTAGGGCTTAGTGGGAATGTCACGTTCCCTTCACGACGCATGCGGCGCCGTTGGACGATGGAGTCACACGAGGCCTATTCGCCGCGCGAAGTAGCACCATGGCGGAGCCATGAGCAAAAGACTTCGTTTTACACGTACGGACTAGGTTGGATCTGGGGATAAATTGGCTCCGCCGGCGTTTCTTTGTTCGGCTAGAAGGGGGCGTTTCTCCGCCCCGGCCAACCTCATGCCAAGTATCGCGCGCAGCGACGGTCGCGAGCACGGTGCTTATCCAGATTGGAAGTGCGATGACAAGGCGGCAAACGATCTCAACGAGCGAAACGAGACTGGCAGATGTCAGCTCTGATTCTTGTCGAAAAACGCAGCTACATCCGCATCACCGGCAGGTCGTCGGTCTTTCGCGTCAGGATGCGATCGGCGTAGAATGCGACTTATGCCGATATCGGCATAAGACGCATTGGACTAAACCGCTCCGCGGTAGGCAGCGATGGCGGCGGCCTGAAGAAGGAAGCGGCAGAGTGCGCGACAGCGGTATTAACGATCCTTCGCTGTGCGTCGCGCCGTCCGACCCGTGGCCTCGCTGAACAGGTGGCGGGGGATGTTGATTATCGCAAAACGTCGCCGTTCTTCCGGGTGCGTTTCAAAATCTGCCTCCACAAAAATCTCGACGGTCTCCTCACTGGCATGAACTTCGACGCGTACCTGCGCATCGTCAAACTCCACTTCATATCGGCGACCATTCTTTCCTCGGATAATCGCGTGCGCCATTTCTATGCTACCTCCGGCCCTGCTTCTTGAGCTTCTTCACTCGGTGCTTCTGATAATCCAGAACGGCCGCTGCAAGTGGCATCGAGCGTGGCACGCGCACATGTGTGAGGGAGACGACAAGCGCTCTGCTTGTTTCTTCCGAGCGAGACAAATGGCAGATGATGCCGCCCTCGTCACCGGCGTATGACAAATCCCAGACGACGTGGTGCATCCGATCAGCATCGGCAACATTCTGGGCTTGCAGATATTCGATCAACGATGGTGCCAGTTCAACGTCAAATGGCGCAGCTGCCTTGAGTGCGGCGAGCAGCCGGGTGGTCTTCTCGGGATTGTCGAGCATAGCGTCGTCCATCTTTAACGGGCGAATCAGAGAGCCGACGATTAGCGATGATAGCGAACATGGCTCAACAGAGCCATACTCGCTATCCGTCGCACAACCCGCCTTCCTCCCATTGCTGGTTGACCCGATCCAATGGCGATGACCTCACGGGCATTACCCCGCTTCCTCGCTAATACAAGGCCGTCCGCCCCACTCCGGCGCATCACCGCTTCGCGGTAGGCGACTCGTGGCAAGTTCGGTGCCACCATCTGATCTTCCTGCATTCCCGACGAAGTTCGATTGCGAGACGCTGGAGGCGCTGCTTGCAGCGCTTTCATATCGCAAAGGAGCTTCCCATGACGGTTCTTCGACAACGGATGACTGAGGACATGCAGGTGCGGAATCTGTCGCCGCATACACAGGCATCGTATCTCCAACAGGTATCGCTGTTTGCACGTTACTTCCGTATGTCGCCGGATGCGCTGACCCCCGAGCACATCCGGACTTATCAAATCTACCTCACGAACGAGAAGAGGTTGGTCCCCAATTCAATCCATACGGCTGTCGCGGCGCTTCGGTTCCTTTACAGGATTACGCTCAAGAAGGACTGGACCTTTGGAGAAGACATCCCCCTTCCAAAAAAGCCGCAGAAGCTACCCGTCGTCCTGAGCCCTGAAGAAGTTGTGCATTTCCTCAGCTGCGTGGATTGCAACAAACATCGGGTGATCCTGACCACCTGCTACGCGGCAGGCTTGCGCATTTCGGAGGCCTTCCGGCTGAAGGCCGCCGCCATCGATAGTGCCCGTATGGTTGTTCGCGTCGAGCAGGGTAAAGGTCGCAAAGATCGATACGTGATGCTGTCGCCCATGCTGCTGGAGATCCTGCGCAGCTACTGGATCGCCGTTCGCCCGAAGGAGTGGCTGTTCCCTGGCATTCACGATGATCGGCCAATCACGAAGGACGCCGTAGAAGCAGCCTGCCAAAAGGCGCATCGGTTGTCCGGTCTCTCTAAACCCGTCACCCCACATTCGCTTCGGCACGCATTCGCTGTACATCTCCTCGAATCAGGTACTGACTTGCGGACCATTCAGCTCCTCCTCGGTCATCGCAGCCTCGCCACCACGGCCAAGTACTTGCGCATCGCGACCAACAAGGTCTGCGCGACGTCCAGCCCTCTGGACCTCTTGCCGCATCCAGTTCCAGCCGAACCACAGCCGGCGCCGCCAAAACACTTCTGAGTTACAGACCGATGGCCCGCTCGGGGCCGGAAGTGGCGGACATATTCCGCCGCTACGGTGCAGCCTATCGTGAGAGCCATGGCGCCTCGCTATGCATTGCACAGCGTCGCGTCATGAGCGCGATCGAATTGTGTCGAACTGCGGCACTTGGTGGTCATGTCGAGCGCTGCGATCACTGTGACCGCCAGCGCATCTGCTACAATAGTTGTCGTGATCGCCACTGCCCAAAATGCCAATCACTGGCTCGTGCCCAGTGGTTGGACGACCGTCGATCAGAACTTCTCGACACCCAGTATTTTCATGTGGTCTTCACCATACCGCAGTCCATTGCAGCTATTGCCCTTCAAAACAAGGAGATCGTCTACGGCATTCTGTTCCGGGCCGCCAGCGAGACGTTGCGCACCATCGCATCTGACCCCGAGCATTTGGGCGCGCAAATCGGATTCTTCGCGGTGCTTCATACTTGGGGTCGGGCTCTTTTTCACCATCCGCATCTGCATTGCGTGGTTCCGGGTGGGGGCATTTCTCCGGATGGCACACGATGGATTTCCTGCCGGCGCAAGTTCTTTTCGCCCGTTCTCGTGTTGGCGCGTCTGTTTCGTCGACTGTTTCTCGATTATCTCCGGAAGGCCTTCGACGCCGGAGACTTGCAGTTCTTTTCCTCGCTGGAATTCCTTCGGACGCGCGACGCCTTTTGCGTCACATCGCGCCTATCCAGAAGAAGGATTGGGTGGTTTACGCGAAGCGCCCCTTCGCCGGACCTGAACAAGTCCTCAAGTACGTCGCACGATACACGCACCGCATCGCCATCTCCAACAATCGCCTCCTCGATATCGACGACGGAAAGGTTCAGTTTCGCTGGAAAGACTATCGCAATGGCCACCGCCAAAAGACGATGACGCTTGGCGCTGACGAATTCATCCGTCGGTTCCTGCTTCACGTACTTCCCAACGGGTTTCAACGTATTCGGTATTTCGGCTTCCTGGCCAATCGCTACCGCGCAGAGAAGCTCGCTCTGTGCCGGCAGCTCATGCAAATGTCGCCGCCAACGGCCACCCGCAAAGTCAGCATGGATTACAGAGATCGATATGAGGTACTCACGGGCGTTTCCCTGAAGACATGCCCGCTGTGTCGCTGTGGCACCATGGTGGTCATCGAAACTTTCGAATGCGCCGCCAATCGTGCGCCAATCATGGACACTTCATGACCGTAAACGGTTACCCACCATCATGTCTCGGCCAAACCTGCGCGATCTGGCGAACGGGACAATTTCGCCCCGTGAGGCCTCGCATCGCATTTCCAAGGCAATTCTGTTGCTCTTTGCTCGTGATCAGTACCTCCGATGCGTCATCGCGTCCGCTCAAGTCTCCTGTCTTCACCATTCGCGACCGCGTTTGCGGTCCCTTGCAACTCTTGGCCGCGTTACAATTCCCATAGCTATGGCGCTGCCGTGCCCTGCGGTTTAGTCCAACACGTTTTTAGCCCACCAGCGCGGGTCGCACACTTGTGTTCAACCGCACCGCCGTGGCCGCGCCGCTGAGCTAAAAACGCTCTTCGTAATGCCGACTTCCGGATTATGCCGCGCCGGACGTTGAGAGGCCCGGAATCAGCGACTCTCCGGCGCGACTGCTCGGCATAATCAGAGGGATTCGAGGAGGGCAAGCAGCGTCGGGACCATATCGCCGCGTCGGGCGCTGAGGTACTATCGTCCAGATCCGCTACCAATCTCCATTCGGCCCGATCTCATAAATTCCAAGAAACTCATCCCACGGTACCGTAGCGTCTGCTGAATACTCAGCAGCGTGGCGTATTCGCGGTGCCCTTTGGGTGTGCTCGTACCGATGGTGTTCCGCAGACGCGTAAAAGCGCGCACCGCATGCTCTGCATTATTGTTGTTCCAAGGCACTCCATCGTAATCGAGGAATGTGAATAGCTTGTCCCTATTTTTTGCAATTCGTTTCTGAAGCGCCAGTCCGGCCTCCGCCTGGCACTTCATCGCACCAACATGCTCGATGAATCCGGTGGCCGCCTTCTTGTGCTTACCCAGACTTCGTGCTTTCAGGCCATGCGAATCTACGGTCTCCACAATCTCGCGAAGCAGCGCACCAAATCGCCTGGCGATTTCCTTCAAATCCTCATCGAACGGACTTTTGTACAAGTCCTCATTAATATCGCGCATCAGGTGAATTAGACATTTCTGTTGAGCGCACGGTACCGAGTCGTATGCGGTGTAGAAATCGGACACAAGCACGCCGGTGAACCCGTTGAGCACATCGTTCAGAATCGTCGACTCACGCGATTCCGCATGCACGTAGGCAACGGTCGTTAAGTTCGTAAACACCCAGACGTAATGGCCGCCGCCTTTTACGACCCCCTTTGTCTCGTCGGCATGGACCAGTGGGCCTTTTGAGATCTGGCGGAGGATGTCGTGATAAGTCGGCAAATACTTTTCGGCTATATGTGACTTGATTTCGTGAGCGGACGAACTGGGCAGCGCTACATCGAAAAGCGACGACACATGTTCGGTCACCTTTTGAAACGAGAGGCGTACTTCGATCAGAAGATATGCCACAAAGGCTCGCAGGTTCGGGCCGTATTGCGAGTCTTGCGAATAAATGGTCATCTCTGCGCGACATTCGCTGCATCGATGCATGTTGTAGTGGTACCGCACGGCCCACCGCTTGATCCCCCTCCGAGTGAACTTCAGGTCATAGACGATGTGTGACTTATCGCGGTGGTAGGTCCAGAGTCGCATCGCCCCGCACTTGGGGCACTTGCTCGGGGCATCCCTGACGGTCACCTCTTTTTCGACCGTTGTATTTTTGCGCCTGCTTTCAGATTCGCGGACAGCCCGCCGGATGGCCTTGTCGGTTCGTGCGTACACTTTTGACCTCTGATAGTCCCAGTACGCCGCGTCGTTGATTTTTGCGAACTCCGGCAGGGCGCTTTCGAATTTGCCAAATGTTCGCTGGAAGCCAACTTCTAGCGAACCGACATCGACTGCTTCAAGACCGGACGCGCCGCTGCCGCAGAGCCGCACCAGGGCGTCCGCGACCTTCGCAGCTGCTCTGCAATCGTCCATATTGTATCCAATGAGGTCGCGCTTGAGTCCGTCGTTGACGCCAAGCTCCCACGCTCGTCGCAGCGACAGCGCTGCGGCGCCAGAAGCCTGCGGCCAGTTCCACTCAAAATCCAAATATCGACCGACTTCCTTGAGACTATTCGAAAACGTCGGAAAATAAATCTTGCCGTAAAGGCAGCCAACGAGGTTGATCGACTTTCCGATAAGCTGATCGACAAATTCCATGTCATCAGGCTTCAGAATGTAGCGCGCCTTCATCTGCTTGAGAAATCGGGTCTCATACGCGCCGTAGCTGACAACCTGCGCATTGCCTATCGCCTTGAGTTCCCGCAGGCAGCTGTCCCATATTGTGCGCTCTCTATCCAATCCATCAGCCCAGAACGAGCGCTCCACGGGTTGGCCGCCGGATTCGAACCGAAGCCCTATAAGGTAGTAGAAGTCCCTGTCCGGCATCCCTTCAACGTCGAGGAAGGTCGGGGTGCCGTCGAACTTTAGCGACGGGGCTCCGACGACATGGATCTGGTTCTTCTTGATCGCCAGGGCCTTGAGTTTGTGGTCGTTCCTGGTTATCGGAGTGGTGCGTTTGCCAGATGTTTTGGAATTCTCAGCGTCAGGTCTGCTGTGCTTTCGTCGTCGTGGGCGATAGCCGTATGACAATTGCGCGACCGTGAAGATGCCCTTGGCATTACACTTGGCCCGCTCCTTGCCAGTCATCGCGCTGAGCAGACTCAAATCGTCGCGTCCGACAGCGAGGCCGCGACATCTTGGTTGGAAGTCGCACACGGCACAATGCCTGTTCAGCACCAGCGGTGGTGGCTCGGAACTGTGACAAGTTACTCTGATCGCGTCGATGATCTGGCGCGTCCGGACGGCGTAGTCGCCAATCTTCACATTTTTTCGATGGTGCCCGTCGCCGTAGATCACCATCCCGGTATCTGCAAGAATCCCGGTGACCTGCGACAGCGCGAGCGCACCGAAACACACAAGGAGACTGTCAGAAAGACCCGGCTTGTCCCAGGGCAAAAGCAGGAGCGGGACAAAGGTGCCGGATGGCGACAATTCTTGCCGGCGTTGGCCTCCCGGTCTGTGTCGCGGCGGCGTGAAGTCATAGACGGCCGTATCGCAGTCGAAATAATGCGTGATTGCATCATCGTCGAGGCTGCGCAACCGCTCTCTAAAATCAGGAAATTCGGCTACCTCGGCCGCGATTGGGGATTGCCGCTTAACCGCTGCCTTGTACACAGACGATATGCTCGCCTCAATGTCGATGAAGTGGGTGCCCGGCGCGGGCTCGCCGATCGCTATGAGATGCGCTTTCATAGGGCATTTGAGGAATGCGGAAAATAACCCGGCCGTGATTGAATAATTCGCGTCCATAGTAGCTGATTGTGCCAGAGTTTCGACCCGCACGATACGCGAACGGTGCCCCCGACCGCACACGGCATCTGCCACCACTATCAGTGGCTCCCGCTGTTGTTCCATTTGCGACAGCCCCGGTGGGCGACCAGTGGGAGCCCGGGGGCGCAACGACGGTCCATCCTCATTCGAAGGCCGTCGATCGATATGAGGATAGAAGATATCGACGCTGCCATCGTGGGCGACTTCCTCGCTCACGTCGAAAGCGAGCGCGCAGTAATAGTGCCCGCAGCCGCAATGCTCGTCTTGCCGTGATCCGATCCTTCTTCCGGTCGTGGCCAAGAGCGAGCCCGCTTACATGCTTCACTGCCAGAGAATCCTGGCCATGCCGAGCAAACGCTATGTATGACGAACGGTTGAGTTCCTGGATCGTGCGGAGATGGATGCGTTGCTGACAGCGCCCGACCGCTCCGCATGGGTCGCGCATCGGGACCATGTCATTCTCATCCTGGCCCTGCAGACAGGATTGCGAGCATCGGAACTCATCAGCCTCCGCCGTTGCGATATCGTCATAGGGCACGGGAGCCCACATCCGTTGCGAGGGCAAGGGACGCAAACAGCGCTGTACGCCGCTGCGACAGGAAACGCTCAAGGTTCTGGAAGTCAGGCTCAGGGAACGAGCCGGTGTCGACAGCGATCCGCTCTTCCTGACCATCCGAGGGGCCAAGCTCAGCCGTGATGCTCTCGAACTCATCGTGCGAAGGCATACGCTTTCGGCTTCGAGGTCGTGTCCCTCGCTGACAGGAAAACGCGTGAGCCTGCATGTCCTCAGGCACAGCACCGCAATGGAACTGTTGCACCATGGCGTCGATCAATCGGTGATCGCACTCTGGCTCGGGCATGAATCCATCGAGAAACGCAGGTCCATATGCGTGCTGATCTGCGTCCGGCGCGACGTGCGAGTCGCACCGTTGCAACGGCCACAACCGTCGGCGCTCAATTGTTCTGACCAAACGATATTTATATTTCGCAGCCGTGACGGCGAATGCGCGCTCTCTAGACAAGATTCTGGGTCGGGCTCCACGAGAAATCAGCCGGGCGCGAGTACGATAACTGCCGCGATCCCTGCCGATTCTGCGCCAGGGCCAGATTATTTGTGGTGAGTTTATGGTGAGTTTTGCTTTCACTCACATCAGCGCGCTTTGGCTAAGTCATTGATGTTATGGCGCACCCGACACGATTCGAACGTGTGACCTTTGCCTTCGGAGGGCAACGTTTCACGCCGCCGATCGTGGAACGACTCTTTCGATTAGTCCCAGGAATTGGGTGTTGCGAGTTGCCGCCACCACCGATACTTGCGATGTCGACGCAGGCGATCCGGAAAGTCCCCTTTTGCGTTTTGAACCCCATGGAGCGTAGCCGTTGCCACAATTTATCCAAGTAGCGGGCGGCATCTAATGAGCTTGGCAACCGCGATGCGATGTCGAATAGAAGCGACCCCTCCCGCTCCATTCGTCCTTGTCGATGCTGCTGACACGAACGCCGTCGTAATGATCTGCCAAATCTCTTCATTAGAGTCGGGTCACAATGGCGGGTGAGGTGGCGGCGGCGGAGCGATATTTGGCACCGTTCCGAACCAAAGTGCCCCTATTGTGCCCTGGCTTGTTTGGGGCATCCTTCAAGGGAATCGGTCCGTTAAGAAATTGAATATGAAAGGACAATGGTGGACGCACAAGGGATCGAACCTTGGACCTCTCCCGTGTGAAGGGAACGCTCTCCCGCTGAGCTATGCGTCCGGGATGTCGTGCATGATCGAAGGCCGGTAGATCGGCGTCTGATCGGACAAAGCACGCTATCAGAGCCCGCGATTTACGAAGGGCAGGGTGCCGGTGTCAAGCTGTCAGCGTCAAACCGCTCAAAGACATCAGGTCGGCTGCTGCTGACGGGCGCGGGAGGCGTGGTATTGCAGCGCCCGGATGCGCTCGGCCAGGGTGCCGCCGCCCTCGGGGGGAACGCTGCCATTGGCGGTGGCGCCGTTCGCCACGGTGCCGCCGGCGGGTCGGGGGCCTTTCGCGGGCATTTCCGGTTCCGCGGCCAGCATGGCCTCGATCGGGGAGTTCGGGCCCTCGAGCTGCATGGCGAGCTTTGCGACCTCGGCGGCGATGTCGTTGATACGTTCGCGCAACAGCGCATTTTCCATGCGTTCGGTCGCCCATGAGCTTTCCGCCTGCGCCTGGATCGCGTTGATGTCGCGCTGCAGCTTGGCGCGCTCGTCGCGGGCGATGCGCAGCGCTTCCTCGACCGCGGCCTTTTCGGCGCGCAGCTTTTCGATCGCCGGCGCCTTGCCGCCGTTCATGGCGGCAAGTTCGTCGCGCAATTCCATTGCGGTGCGTTCCGCGGTCGCGGTCGACTGGCGCAGCAGATTGTTTTCATAGTCGCGTTCGGCCAACAGCTTGCCTTGCGTGGAAAGCCGCGTCTCCAGATCGTTGACGCGGTTGCCGAGCATTTCGGCTTCCTTGACCTGGATGATCAGCTGGCGATCGAGATCGGTGACGCGCTGGCTCAGGTTTTCGACGCGGCTGCGCGCCTCGGCAAGCTCGCGTGTCGCCATGCCGGATTCGCCGCGCTGCTGTTCGAGCCGGGCATGCGTCGTGGCGAATTCCTGTTCGGCGTCGCCGACGCGGCTCCTCAGTTCGACGATCTGGGCGCGCACCGCCACCAGCTCGACCTCGCGGCTCTCCGCCGTCATCGAACGGTCCGACAATTCGGCGCTTAATCTGGCAAGCTCGCTTTGCTTGTCCTTGAGCACGGTCTCGGCGGTACGCAGCGCTTCGGTCTTGTCGGCGAATTCCTCTTCGGTGGTGCGCAACTGTTCCTTCACCGCCTTCTCACGCGCCTCGAGCGAAAAGATCGTGGCGTTCTTTTCGCCAAGCTCGATCTTCATGCGGTTGATCGCATCGGATTTCTTGCCGAGTTCGGCAAGCTGGCTGGTGGTCTTGTTCTTGAGCTGATCGACGTTCATCTCGAGCCGTCGCGCCGACATCGCGAATTCCGCGCGCAGTTGATCCTTGTCGGCCTGGATTTCGGCCATCGACAGTGGCGTCGCCGCCTCCATGCGCCGGGTGGTCAGCCGCACCGCGCGGTTGTGCACCAGCGGCACAATCATCAGCCCGAACAGCATCGAGACCAGAAAACCGATCGCCAGATACATGATCGGTTCAATCATAGGACAGGACTCCCCGCGAGAGACTCTTTTGATCACAATGCCATCGGACGGCGAAAACGCCAGCCCGATGCTGCGTTAGCGTGAATTTGTAACCAGAGCCGACCTAACCCCGGACGCGCCCCCGAACGAGGCAGGTCAGAACGGGTTCCAGGTCGCGCGCGGCGTGTATTTGAGATAGCCGATATTGGCGCCGAGGCGCAGACCGAGACCGGAGCGGATCGGCACCAGCACGATGTTGTTCGCAGTCAGCGCGGTCATCCCGAAACCGCCGATGATGTAAGCGGAGCCGTCGATGCCGGCGAACCGCTGGTAGATCGCATTGGTCGCGGGAAGATTGTAGACCAGCGTCATGGTGCGGGCGCCGTCGCCGCCCCAGTCGAAGCCGACCGACGGTCCCTGCCAGTAGACCCGCAAATCGCCGGCATTCTTGGTATAGAGCGTGCCTTCGCCGTATCGCAGTCCGGCAACAAAGGCACCGGAGCCTTCCTCGCCAAGAACGTAGCCGTTCGGCAGGCCCCATTGGCTGACCGCGCGCTCGATCACCGAGGCGAGGCCGCGCGACACATTGCCGAAAAACCGGTGTCCGGCGCTGGTCAGTTCCTCCGGCCGGTAAACACTGGGGCCGGGGTCGCGTTCCAGCGGCGGCGGCTGTGGCGCCGGCTGGGGCATCGGCTGCACCTGCTGCGGGGGCGGCAGCGGCGGCGGCATTTGCGCGAAAGCAGGCACGGCCCAGCACATCATGGCGGCGAGCGTCACCGCTGCAAGGCGTGAGGCGAAAATCATGAAGGAACCCCTGGGTATTGAAATCCGGCCACTGCCTTAACCTGATGCCAACAAGCACGGCTCTAGGTTGCGTCCAGTGTCCCCCGACTCGGATGTTTATCGGCACCAACTATGACGGCACAACGGCAAGAAAGAAAAGGCAATCGGTACCGAATGGAATTTCGCCCCGGAATAGCCTTTTTCGGCATGCGGGCAAGCCTTTTGTTGGCTGGTCTAGTGTTGGCAAGTCCGGTGTTGGCAATTCTTGGCGCACTGGCCTTTTCGCCGTTTGCGGCTCAGGCCGCGACGACCGAGCGGGTCATCGTGAACCGCTACACGGGTCTTGCGATCGAGGGTTTCGACCCCGTCGCCTATTTTGTCGACGTTCGCGCCGTGGTTGGGCTGCCGGAGTTCGAGGCGTCCCAGGCAGGCGCGGTCTGGCGCTTCCGCAACGAGGGCAATCGCGCTTCTTTTGTTGCCCATCCGGATATTTACGGGCCCCAGTTCGGAGGCTACGACCCGGTCGATCTGGCGCGGGGCGTCACCTATGCCGGTAACCCCCGGTTCTGGCTGATCGCGGGAGAACGGCTTTATCTGTTTGGCCGCGAGGAAAACCGGGATGCCTTCGCCGCCGATCCCGAACGCTTCCAGGGGGAGGCGAACTCGCGCTGGCCGGCGCTAGAGCAACGGCTGGCCCAATAGCGCCGCCGCGGGATCGCCCCAGGCGATGAATTCCGGCACGATAAAGCCCTCGCGCCGCTCGCCAAAACGCAAGTCCTTGCCGTTCGCATCCGTGATCTTGCCGCCAGCGGCGGTGACGATGGCATGGCCGGCCGCGATGTCCCATTCGCTGGTTGGGGCGAGGCGGGGATAAATATCGGCTCCGCCCTCTGCGACGCGGCCGAATTTGACCGCCGAGCCAAGCGCTTGCCGGATCGCACCCGGCCTTGCCTCAATAAAGGCCTCAGTCCTTGTATCTCCATGCGAGCGGCTGACGGCCGCGATCCAGGGCGCGCCGCCGCGCGGGAAGGGGCGGGTATGGATCGGCTCGACATCTCGCACCGATCCTTCCGCTATCGTCAGTCGCTGGGCGCCGCGGCCCACCAGCCCGCGCCATATCAATCCGAGCGCCGGGGCGCCGATGATGCCCAATAGCGGCGTCGCGTCGGTCACCAGCGCGAGATTGACGGTAAACTCGTCGCGGCCGGCGACAAATTCCTTGGTGCCGTCGAGCGGATCAATCAGGAAGAAACTGCCACGGTAAGGTGACCGGGCCGGATCAACCCGCTCCTCCGATAACGTCGGAACCTCGGGAATAAGCCGCGCCAGACCTTCGCCAATGATCCGGTCGGCGGCCAGATCGGCTTCCGTCACCGGCGATCCGTCCGCCTTGCCGTCGATCCTCATCGCGGCACGATTGATGGCCACAATGGCCGCGCCCGCCCGGATCACCAGATCGGTAAGGGGGTCCATCAGCGCGGCCGCGGCATCACAATCGATCGCCGGTCTGGACGAACGTGCCTCATTCATTGGCAAGCCTCATTTGCAGTCGGTCCTTCCCTCTGGTGACCTTGTGTTGGCAGCACAAGCGTCCGCGGTGTATCAAGCCAGCGAGCATGCGTGATTCGCCGTGTTCGCGCCTGTCGCGGCTTTCCAGGAACATCATATGTCTGGTACCTCGTCTCCCGTTCCCGCCCCCGATGCGCTCGAACTCGCGGCGCTGTTATGTTCGCGGGTTTGCCACGATCTCATCAGTCCGGTTGGCGCCATCGTCAATGGGCTTGAGGTCCTCGACGACAATCCCAAGCCGGACGATCGCGAATTTGCCCTCGATTTGATCCGCAAAAGCGCCAAGACGGCCTCGGCGCGATTGCAGTTCTGCCGGCTGGCGTTCGGGGCTGCGGGATCGACGGGCGCACAGATCGATCTGGGCGATGCGCAGAGCATGGCGCGGGGTCATCTTGAAGACAACAAGACCACGATCGCGTGGAATTTGCCGCGCATACTGCTGGCGAAAAACCGGGTCAAACTGCTGCTGAACATGATGGTGATTGCGCAGCAGACGATACCGCGCGGCGGCGTGCTTACCGTCGATCCGGTCGGCGAGGGCGATGCAATCGGCTTTCGCGTCAGTGCCGCCGGACTGAACGCGCGGATGCCGCAAAACATCGCCGGTCTCTTGAGCGCGGATTCGGCCTCGAGCATCGATGCCCATGCGGTACAGCCTTATTACACGCGGCTCCTGGCCGAGGCCTGCGGACTGAAAGTGGTGCTGGCGCCCGAGGGCGAAGCGGTGGTGGTGACCGCTTCCTGAGGCGCCGGCCGCGAGATGATGGTTAACCAAGGGTTGACGGACGGCCTCCGGATTCGATGAGGTTGCCTTATCTCCTTGTTGAGCCCGTTCTTTTCCAATTACTCAACCAATATTAAACCCTTTGCGGAGATGCTGGCCAAACTTCGAATGGCGTGTCGACGTCGCGCGCCCCTGCGTTGAAGGCTGGTTTCATGGATGATTTGTTGCGGGAGTTCCTGACGGAAACCAGCGAAAGTCTGGATACGGTCGACAATCAGCTGGTGCGGTTCGAGCAGGATCCGAATAACGCCAAGATCCTCGATAACATTTTTCGTCTGGTCCACACCATCAAGGGGACGTGCGGCTTTCTCGGGCTGCCGCGCCTGGA
>Ga0209863_10000795_pt1 | contig 13796 bp, 13 predicted proteins | sample OrgsoiDNA2013046_FD_185796 | JGI IMG/M metagenome (GOLD analysis project Ga0209863, IMG submission 185796) | Permafrost soil microbial communities from the Arctic, to analyse light accelerated degradation of dissolved organic matter (DOM) -... | ecosystem: Environmental > Terrestrial > Soil >...
CGCACACGAGTAACAACGAGTACACCGGAATCACCCGGCATTCCCGCACGCCATGGTTTTACGGCTTATGTCGTGCTCTCCCCGGTGACCGGCCGGTGACCGGGCTCTTTTGCCACCGTCATCAGCGGATATGTTTTGTCTAAGCCCGGTTGGGCCGACGCAACTCCGCGAACTTGACGCCAGCATCGGGGCGTCAGGACCACACGATTTTGCCCAGCAACATCTCTCGTCCGCGTGCCGGATATCGCTCACAAGTCTTTCGACCCGCCCTGCGATCCCATCGCGCGCAAGACGCTGCCGCGTCCACCGCATCCCCACCCCGCGTCCGTGACGATCGCGATACGCCCCTCTGGTGGGGTGGGATGGCGCGAATTTGTAGAGATGATTTGCCCGACGGGTGAAGGCAAATATTTTTGCAGATGGGACTGGACAGCTAGAAACAGCTTGATCCGCTTGAAGAAATCAGTTTTTTCGCGCAAGCCCGTCAGCAATAGCCGTAAAGCCCGCAGACATAGGGCAGGCGGCCGCCGCTAAAAACCAGGGGCCCGCCGTAATAGGGGCCGCTGTCGTAGGACCACGACGAACCATAATAGTAGCCGCCGCGATTCCACGGCGAATTTGGCAGCAGGTTGAACGGCATGATCGGGGCCGCACGCTCGCGTGAGCGATCGACACGCGTGCCAACTTCGGAAGGCTCCGCAAAGATCGCGCCCAGCCGGCTCTGGGTCGATAGATCGGCGGCGCCCGCGGCCGTTGCGGTGACCGCGAGTGCGAAAACGGACAGCATTATCCTGCGCGGCATGGCCAAGCTCCCGGTTGATTCGGGAATCCTATGCTAGTGCCGTTAGCAAAGCTTAACGGTGCGCGAGCGTCGATCCCTTGATTTTATTGATCGCAGCCTACCCAGAGGGTTTTCCTGCGGGAGAACGGCCTGGCTTGGCCGAACATACCGGGGCGGTGCGGCTATCGATTCTGGCTCTGCAAGATCACGGCTGGTCGCTGTGCCGCGTCGTCGTGATCATCGATCGGCATATCGATAGCAATGAGCAAGTGCCCTCGCAGTCAGGTCACGTCGTGCCCGCTCTCTGCACCACGCGGCCTCGGTGTCTTTGATCCAGGCGGGCGCTGCCCTCGGCCAATCAGGCGACCATGCGCGTATGCTTCGATCCAACGTGTCGGCATAGCAAAGCACGTCCGCATAGTGCACACCATGCACGCGTGCGACTTCAAGGTATGGGAATGTTGTTGTCATGCCGATCTCAGCAATGCTGCCCATCGTTGATGCCGAAGCAGGCGGCGATGTCGTGTTGCCGATCTCCGCGAAATAGCATCCCTTTAACGACCGCGATCTCTCGGTCATTCAATGCCATGTGGGCCTCTCTGCGTTGGAGTTGCGATCTGAGCAATATGGCACAATCAGGGCGCAATCGTGCGTGAGGGGAAACGTTAACCCACAGATTTCTCGTCTTGGCAACGGGCCAGATCGAGACCCGAACCCTCTTGCCGATCGCTCGACCTCCAGCGTCAAAGCTGCCCGGCATTGTGCGAAGAGAGGCGCGGCATCAGCCAATCAGCGGCTGTCGGCGCCGGAGCGGGCCTGCCATATTCAAAGCCCGCATCATTCCAATTCGGGCGTGCATGGGTGACTTCGCATATTGGCCAGCGGCACGGTCTTGGAGCAGAAGGTTCGGCATTGTCCAAGGCATGCCGCATTGAAGCGCGGTCCAAGCGGCAGCGCACTAATTTCAGGCCCCGTAGTATTCCGGGGGTGTTACAAACTGCACAGACAGACGGAGCCATTGCAGTTTAACCACGGGCATCCACTGACCTTTCCGCGGACCGCCACGCTTGTGGAGGCGAGGGCGGATAAACCTGTTTCAATATTCGGCACTTACATCGATCGCTTGCCGATATCTTCGGCCCGTTCGGCGTTTCATTCGCCAGCTTCGCATTCTCGCAGATGCTCGAACCGCTGACTCCGAAGTCAACGGCTGCGGTCGCGGAGATCAGAACGCACACCGGCATTTGCAAGGTGAAGCGCTACGTCTTCGACATGCCGTGACGAGGAGGAACGCTTGATCCACCGGGCAACCAGGGTCTGACCGTTACGTTTTTTACGGACGTTGCTTTTCTTTTCGCAGTTCTTATGGCCGCATACTTTCGTTCTTTTCGGTTACCGCCAAGCAAGCATCGGAACTCGCTCGGCCGCCGTTTTGGCTTTCTTCGACCATTGAAGTGGCCCCGAATTGCCGAAATTTAGCCCTTAAGGGCGGAGCAGCCTACGACAAGGACAAATCATGCGGGTTGTAAAAATGAAGCCCTATGATCTCAAATCGATGTCGGTTGACGAGCTTTGCTACCTTCACGAGTTTGTCTCCTCGGCATTGGCTCGCAGAATACCAGCCGAAGCAGAACGGCTTAATCAACGATTGCGCCTGCTCGGCCTGGCTGCCGTGCCTCACGATGTCAAGAAGACGAGTCACGCGCGGCGCCCTTACCCGAAGGTGTTTCCGAAATACAGAAATCCCGCGAAGCCATCCGAAACCTGGGCAGGCCGCGGGAAGAAACCACGCTGGCTTACCGCACAGCTTAAGTCGGGGAAACGGATCGATGAATTTCGAATCGATTTAGGGGCGGCGTAAGCGATTTGGAGTTTCAACGCCGCCGAATGGCGCTCTTTTCCGCCGCTTCGACTGCCGCAATCTCCGGGCAGATTGTTGTGCTTGCCTGAGCCGCTCACGGAGTTCGTTCAGTTCCCATAACTGAATAACGAGATTGGCTGTATTATCGGTGAAAGTTGCAAGTCTTTGTTGAAAAGAGCGCATTTGAACACCGCTCTCACTGACGCTGAAACTCGCAGCGCACACATCGCCCCTGGTTACCTTATGCTTCAAATATTACCTTTGAAACCCGTACCTGCATTCGTTCCATGGAACACCCTGTTCCGATTTTGCAATGGTTCCGAATCTTCGGCCGTGACTTCGCATATTGGCCAGCGGCACAGGCTTGTTTTGGAGCAGAAGGTTCGGGATTGTCCAAGGCATGCCACATTGAAGCGAGGTCCAAGCGGCAACGCACTAACGGGCATTCACTGACCATAATAAATACTTGCGATCAGCCCGGCCTTCGAGCCGGGCTTTTCGCTAGCGGTCTGTTTGGAATCCGCGATGCCTGGCGCCGCCCGCGAGGGCTCGGCATTGGCTCTTCGGCTTCGTGCCACGGCGATTTGCCATTCCTCGAGATCCTGCTCGGCCTTCGGCAGTTTCATGATGTGGTCGGCGGCATCGCGCAGAGGCAGCAGCTCGCGCCCACCCGCCCGCGAGACAGGATCATCGAAGAGGCGAGCTCAAGCGGCAACAGGCTTCAATTGTGCGATCAGCTATCCGTGATCAGGGATATGCAGGGCGTTCTTTTCCGCGGCTTCGACCGCCGCGCTTTCCGGGCAGATTGTTCCGCTTTCCTGAGCCGCTCACGGAGCTCGTTCAATTCGGAAATTTGAAGAAGGAGATTGGTTGAATTGCCGGTGAAAATTAAAAGCTTCTCTTGAAAAGAGCGCATTAAATACACTCGCTGATTGACGCTACACTCGCTTTTGGGAAGGCTGCCCATGTCGCCCTAGACGTGAGTCACCGTGAGCACCTTAGTGTGCACATGTCACCTTTGAAAATTCCGTAAAAATACGGGTGTGTTCGTCGCACAAAACACCCTTTGCTCGAAGTGTTCCTTTTGATCGTCGGCGTTTTCCGCTCATGATAGTAGTCCGCGATCGGAAGCTGTCATGAAGCAAAGCGACCTTGATTCAATGTCTATCGACGAGCTGTTGATGCTCCACCAACGAATCACTGCAACGCTGGACGCAAAGATCACTGCCGAGAAGAAAGCGCTTGTAGATCGGCTGAAGCAGGCCGAAATGAGCGTGCACTAGCGGGTCCGCGATCTCCGGGACCGATCAGCCATGATGCAGCCATGACGGGCTGACATCGGCGCCGCGATGATCGCACACTGTGCAGACCATGCGTGGCTGCGGGTCGTTGAAGATCACGTCGTCCGCAAGACGGCTGACGTCCAATTCGGCGTTATGATGACAGCCCGGATTGCTGCAATAGGCGAACAGCCTGCTTCGACGGTGACCTCGCCTGTTGGCCAGCGGCACGGGCTTTGTCGTGGAGCAAAAGGTTCGGGATCGTCCAGGGCACGCTCATCAAAGCGCGGCACAAGCCGGCGAGCATCGACGCTTTCCCCGATATTCTCTTTCCGTTCCGCTATTCGCCGCGTGACACCTTGCGGTAGCATACGACCTTCCGATGTTGCGTAGGGTACAGCCGGATGGCAGAGCGGGGCGGGTCTTCCGGCCGGACACAGGGTTTTGCGGGCACCTGGCCGCCGCGCACCGCAACGCAGGCGGGCGGCTTTGCGCCGTCCGGTTTCGGGGCGTGGTCGTCTTTCATCGAGAAACTGCGCGCGTGGATCCGCGCCGAAGCCGGCGCCGGCCGGCTGTTGCCGTGGGTGCCGGTGGCCTTCGGCACCGGCATCGCGTTCTATTTTGCCGCCGATCACGAGCCGGTGGCGTCGGTCACGGCGGTCGCCGCGACCGCGTTTGGCGTGGCGGCGTTCTTGCTGCGGCGGCAAAAAGTATTTCCGATCGCCGTGATGATCGCCGCCATGGCCGCAGGGTTCGCCACCGCGACCTGGAAAACCGCGCGGATCGCGCATGGCGTGCTGGCACGGCCGATGTATTCGGTGTCGCTGTCCGGCTTTGTCGAAGCCCGCGACATCCGCGAGCGCACCGATCGTTTTGTCCTGCGGGTTTCGCAAATGGAAAGCCCGCGCGGACAAACAACACTGGAGCGGGTTCGGCTGTCGGTGCGCAAAGGCACAGCACCGGCGGTCGGCAGTTTTGTCGAGTTGAAGGGTCGGCTGCAGCCGCCGCTGACGCCGTTGCGGCCAGGCAGTTACGATTTCGGCCGCGACATGTATTTTCAGGGCATCGGCGCGTCCGGTTTTGTCACCGGCGCGATCAAGACCGTGCAACAACCGCCGCTCGCAGGCGGGCTGTCGCTGCGCTACGCCGCATTGATGCAAGACTTGCGCGATGCGATCGACGCGCGAATACGCAACGTGCTTGATGGCGACCGGCGCGCCATCGCCACCGCGCTGTTGACCGGCCGCCGCGACGCGATCACGACGCCGGTCAACGATGCCATGTTCATCTCCGGGCTCGGTCACGTGCTGTCTATTTCCGGGTATCACATGGCGGTGGTCGCCGGCGTGGTGTTCTTCGCGGTGCGGGCGCTGCTGGCGCTGATCCCGGCGTTGACCGTCGGCTTTCCGATCAAGAAATGGTCGGCCGCCGCGGCCCTTGCAGCCGCCGCGTTTTATCTTCTGTTGTCCGGCGCCGAGGTCGCGACGCAAAGATCGTTCTTCATGACGGCGGTGGTGCTGATCGCCGTGATGGTCGATCGCCGCGCCGTCACCTTCCGAACGCTCGCGGTGGCGGCGATGATCGTGCTGGCACTGGCGCCGGAAGCGCTGGTGCATCCGAGCTTCCAGATGTCGTTTGCTGCGACGCTTGGCCTGGTGGCGCTGGTGCAGATCGGCATGCCGCGTTTGTTTGCCTCGCCCGACAATTCGGCCACCGCTCGCGTCGCGCTATGGGGCGGACGGGAGATCATGACGCTGGCGCTGGCCTCACTGGTGGCGGGACTGGCGACTACGCCCTATGCCGCCTTTCACTTTCACCGGGTGACGCCGTATGGCGTGGTCGCCAATCTGGCTGCGATGCCTGTCGTGTCGGCGGTGGTGATGCCGGCGGGCCTGCTCGGCCTCCTGGCGATGCCGTTCGGACTCGACGGCGTGTTCTGGCAGCTCATGGGCTGGGGCATCGACTGGATGATCGTGGTGACGGAGTGGGTCGCAGGCTTACCCGGTGCGATCGGCCGCATGGCGGCGTTCGGGATCGGCCCGCTGATCGCGGCGAGCGCGGGGATCGTCCTGCTCGGACTCTTGCGCACGCCGCTGCGCTGGGCAGGTGCTGTCGTGCTGGTGCTTGCAGTGGTCTGGGCGCTGGCGGTGCCGCAGCCGGATATCCTGATTTCCGGTGACGGCCACACTATCGGCGTGCGCGGTCGCGACGGGCGGCTGCATCTGATGCGGACGGCGAAGGACACCTTCCTGGTGAAGGAATGGCTGGCCGCCGACGCCGACCCCAGGCTGCCCGGGGATGCCTCGCTTGCAGACGGCGTCTCGTGCGACGAGGCTGGTTGCGTGACGCAATCGGCCGATGGCGGGTTGGTGGCGTTGGCGTTGCGGCCGGACGCATGGAGCGACGATTGCGAGCGCGCCGCGCTGGTGGTGGCGGCGAGGCAAGCGCCGCCTTCATGTCCAGCTCCGGTGATCGGGCAGGATCGTTTGCGACGACAGGGTGCAATGGCGCTGCGGCGAAGCCGTGACGGATTTGCGCTCGAAGCGGTCAAGCCGAAAGGCATCGATCGTCCGTGGTCGCCGGCGACGGCCGGCGACACGGAGGCCGAATCAAACCTCGCGACACGCCCGGCGGCGCCGCGTGCCGTTGACGCGACGCCGGCCGAAGCCGACCAGCAGACCGAGGACTGATGGCTCATTTCGGTCGCGGCAAACCCGGCGCCGGTTCGTGTCATCGGCGTGGCCTGGCATTGCCGCAAAACTGCAACGAGGGCAGAGGAAAAGGCGTTCAACCTGAGGGGTATCTTGAAAGGTAATCTGTGCCGGTGTTAGATCTAAACAATGGACCCGACCAAGCTTCGGATGAGATACCTGCTCGGTATTTTCCTTGCGGCGGTGCTGACCGCCGCCGCGTTACGCCATTTCCTTCACGTTCAGGTCGGCCTCGCCCGCGAAGATATTCGCACCGGAGTTTTGATAGCCGCCGGGATCGGCATATTTCTCCTGATCGCGTTCTTCCGATGGAGCGGGCGTCGTCCGTGAACGGCCTTCATTTCGCGGGAACGCCGGCGTCTGCGGCGTCGGGCTCCTCGTACTCCACCACGATCGAAACGCGCGGGACATGCTTGCTGCCGATCAGCGTCAGCAAGGTCTGCGGCTCGCGCTTCACCCGGTGAATCTTCACGACTTTGATCGATGGATTTTCCGACAGCCAGAGATCTCTTTGTGCTTCTGCATCGCGCTTGTCGGTGCCAAGGATCAGATGCTCTTTCACGATCCTGCCCGGACGATCGACCTTATTGGCTGACAGGATAACGTCTATATCCATCATGGGTTGCTGCGCGGTCGTTGCATGTATTTCGCGCAATAGAACATTTGCGACAGCAGCCATTTGCGACCTCCAAAGCTCGACTCCCTGGCATCAGGCCCAGTTGAGCGTTGGTAACCCGAGTCCGCGCGCGGCAAATGTGATCTGGGTCACTGACCGGACAAATCTCGGCCGACCGCAATTGCATTTGGATGATGAAAGGCACGACGCCACTTCATGCCGGCCGGCCTGGCTGGCATGCTTATCCGGCGGTGAGAGTGACCGATCGTTGCCTTAAGCGCGCGCTATCGGCAAGCGCGCGCCATCTGGTAGGCGGCCGGAGAGTTCGGCGTTTTCGACGAACCTGCAGTCTGGAGCATGATCCGGAAAAGCATGCCCTCGGGCTTGACCCGAGGGTGGAAACCGGTTTTCCCTCGCGACAAACGCGGAACGCGTTTGCGCGGAGATCATGATCTAATAGGCGGGCGGCTGGTACAGAACGGGGCCATAATGGCGAACCCGATGGAAAAACGGGCCCCAGTTCGCGGCGGGGTAGATGTAGCCCGTGGGCGATAGCGTGTTGCCATGATCATAGTCGTAGTACAGCGCGTAGCTATAGTAGTGATGCCAATGCCGGTGGGTGCGCGCCTCGGCCGAACCGGGGACCGCAAGCGCGGTGACCGCAAGCACGGCAACCGAAGCCAAAATCGTAGCTGCCTTTTTCATCGTCGATCCTTCAAAAAAAGGCACCGAGCCAAGCCAACGCTACACCAGCGCAATCGTTTCGACCCGTGGTGATTCCGTCCGCCTTCGGTGCGGCGTCGACGTTACCGTTTCGCGGCGCGCGCGCCAAGCGGTCTCTCGGCAGGAGCGACGCCAGTCGGAATCCGGCCTGCAGCAGGCGGATGGACGCGATGTCGAACCGATATTTCCCGAAAATGCTTCACTTCTCACCGAGCGAGAGATCCTCCCCCAGTTCGAACGTGCCCAACCGAAACTCTCCTGCGGCGTCCGTCCACGCGGTCGTCCGGACCAGCGAAAACGCCGCATTCGGGAGCTTCTCCCAGACCGCCAGATCCTCCGCGGTAACCGTGAGCCAACCGAACCGGAACATGTATCGGCCCGGTTCGGTCACTCGGCCGGCTTGTTGCCATGTGACTTTATCGACCAATCATTTTTTCCATCTGAAGTCAGTAAGTTTTCCCTCTGAAGTCTGTAACCGACATCGGGCGGCCAAATCGGCATTCCAGCCGTCGTGCCGGTCCTGAACGGTTGTTTGCGCGTCCGCATTTCGAAGGCGTCGAGCTGCAAGGCAAATGTCGCCAGCGCCAGCCTCAGATTATTGAGCTCTTTGGCTCGCGCGTCGTCGCGATGACCCGTAGCGCCGTCGCCTGTGGTTCGATGCGGGCCAATACTCATTGACGCTGCTCGCTGCCGCCCCGCCGGGCGCAGCCGGCGGGGGTCCAAACGAATGTTTTAATCAACGGAGACGCGCGGCGTTGCGTTGGCGCCGGCACTGGACTGCGCATGCTCCGCAGCCCGATCAAACACCGGCAATTGCAGGACGGTCACGCGTTGCCCTTCGCAGAGCTGCGTCACCAGCACATGGCTTCCATCTGGAAATTCGATCGCATCATGGTGACGATGCGGAACATCCGGTTCGATCTCGCCGAATTTCCCAACCCGGAAATTGACTGTTTTTGTCCAGATCCATCGATTGTCGTATCGGACGTTTTCGGCGAACGCCAGTTCGGTCCCGGGAAGCATGCAGACCGCCACCGCGGGCGCATTTTCCGAGGCGAAACCACGAGTCGAAGTTCCGCGGAATGTCGTCGAGATGAGCGTCTCGCCAACCTGGGCGGGACGCGTTGCTACAGCGTGCAGACTATAGTCACACATCGGCTTGCTCCTCGTTCGAGATAGCAGACCGGCGCCGCCTAGAGGCGCAGGCCTCTATCAGAGTGGACAGTAGCACGTGAGCCTTTGCCCGGTTGTGGGCAAATGTGCGGCTCCGGCCGACGAGGCTGATCACAAATATGTTTTAAGAGGCTGGACCGACGCGGGGCAGGGATGCGTGCCGTTGGAAGGCGCATCAGCCGGCGGATCAGTGGGCAAGGCGCTGAATTTGCGAGCACCGCCTGTCGCCGGCGTCGCTCTCGCTGAACTTCTATAAAATTTGCCGTCGCCACCCTGCGCGAAAGCGGGCAGTCCAGTAAACGCCGCGCCACGATTCCCACGAACGTTGCGGAATACCGGGAGCCTGTCATCGGGCCGCCGGGATCATGCCCGCTCAATACTTCCGGTAAAGCCCGATCAGCTTGCCCTGAATCTTGACCCGGTTCGGCGGCAGGATGCGGACTTCATAGGAGGTGTTGGCGGGTTCCAGCGCGATCGAGGCGCCGCGGCGGCGGAAGCGCTTGAGCGTGGCTTCCTCTTCGTCGATCAGCGCCACCACGATGTCGCCGGTCTCGGCGGTCTCGTTGCGCTGGATCAGCGCCATGTCGCCGTCGAGAATCCCGGCATCCACCATGGAATCGCCGCGCACCTCAAGCGCGTAGTGCTCTCCGGAACCGAGCATGTCCGGTGGCACGCTGATGGTGTGACTGCGGGTCTGCAACGCCTCAATCGGTGTTCCGGCGGCGATGCGACCCATGACCGGCACGGCAACCGGACGGTTGCCATCATCGTCGGAGCCGATGCTGGAGCTGCTGCGGACCCTGCCGAGCGTGCCTTCGATGACACTGGGCGTAAAGCCGCGGCGGCCGTTGCCGCTACTGCCGGCCGAAAGCTCGGGCAGCTTGATGACCTCGATGGCGCGGGCGCGATTGGGAAGGCGGCGAATGAAGCCGCGCTCTTCAAGGGCTGTGATGAGGCGATGGATCCCGGACTTCGAACGCAAATCCAGCGCATCCTTCATCTCGTCGAAGGAGGGCGGAACGCCGGATTCCTTCAGGCGCTCGCTGATGAATCGCAGGAGTTCGTATTGTTTGCGCGTGAGCATCTCGACCAATCCCCAGGTTTGACGTCGTTCGATTCCGAGACGCGGGAGTTAGCTATTCCCAATTCCAAGCGTCTGATACTCGAAACAAATCATGAACGGACCCTATATGTTCCATATGTGTTCCGCAACCACTTAATTTTGCGTCAACGAAATCACTTTCGCCAATGCGCCGCCTAACATGGGGATCAGTCCGGAAGCCGAAACAGTACGCAGGGCGATCCCGCGGCGGCGGCTGGGGCGAACGGCGCACGGATCACAAGCGCCCGTGCCGCAGCGAGATTTCCCAACAACGAAGAGTCCTGGAGGTCGACCGGCGTGGCGATCAGGACGCCGTCGCCGCGCAGTTCGAGGCCGGCGCGCAGATAGTCTGCGCGCAAATCGTTGGCGGCGACGCTGCGTCCGAGCAGCGCCGTTTCGCTTGTGTGGTGGATGACGCTGCGGCCCGAAAGCTTACGAATCAGCGGGACCAGGAACAGGAATCCGCAGACGTAGGACGATACGGGATTGCCGGGCAGGCCGATCACCTGCATCGCGCCCAGCCGTCCATGCATCATCGGCTTGCCCGGGCGCATCGCGATCCGCCAGAACGCCATGGTGACGCCCTCGGCTTCCAGCGATTGCTTGACGAGGTCGTGGTCGCCGACCGAGGCGCCACCGGTCGTGACGAGGATGTCGGCGCCTGAGTCGCGGGCGCGGCGGATGCCCTGCGTGGTGGCCTCGACGGTGTCGGCGGCAATGCCGAGATCGATGGTCTCGGCACCTTCGGCGCGGGCCAGCGCCCGCAGCGCGTAGCCGTTGGAATAGACGATCTGCCCGGGGCCGGGGGTCGAGCCCGGCATCACCAGTTCGTCGCCGGTGGCGAGGATCGCGACCCTGGGCCGGCGGCGCACCGCGAGTTCGGGATAGTTCATGCCGGCGGCCAGCGACAGATCGCGGTCGGTGAGGCGTATTCCGCGCGCCAGCAGCACATCGCCTTGGCGAAAGTCGATGCCGGCGGGGCGGATATGCCGTCCGCCGACCGCGGCTTCGGTGATGGTGATGCCGCCCCCCTCGGCTACGGTGTCTTCCTGGATGATGACGGCGTCGGCACCTTCGGGGATCACGCCGCCGGTAAAAATCCGCACCGCCTCGCCGGCGCCAACGGTCTTGTCGAACGGGCGGCCCGCCGCGACCTCGCCGATCACCTTGAGCCGCGCCGCAACGTTCGACGCGTCGGCCGCGCGCACCGCATAGCCGTCCATCGCCGACATCGCCTGCGGCGGCTGGGTGCGCCTTGCCGCGACGTCCCGCGCCAGCACGCGGTGATGCGCCGCATCGAGCGCGATCATCTCCTCGGGCAGCGGCTCGGCGCCCGCGAGAACCGCCGACAGCGCCTCGGTAACCGGCATCAGTGCCAAGGGAGAACTCCTAAAGCCAAAACGTCTAGATTCCGAGTGCTGCCAGCGCGTGGGCCACATCATCAGGTGACGTCACGTGAACGGCGGTCAAGCCCCGCGCCCGCGCGCCTTCGATATTCTCGGCGAGATCGTCAAAGAACACGATACGGGCGGCCGGTACGCCGATGGCTTTCACCACATGATCATACGCCGCCGCATCGGGTTTCCGGAGCCCGATCGCGGACGACAGGAACATTTCGCGGAAATGGCTGAGCACATCGGCATAGGCTTGCGAGAAATGTTCGACATGGGCGCTGTTGGTATTGGAGAAGGCGTAGAGCGGCAGGCGCTGCGATGCCCGCGCCAGCAGCTGCGACATGCCCGGCATCTCGCCGACAAAGATGGCGTTCCAGCCTTCGAGAATTTGTTCGTTCGAGGCGTTGATCCCGAGCGACGCCCGCAGGCTCGCAAAATACTCATCATCGCCGATCTTGCCGATCTCATGATGCTTGTAGGCCTCGTCGCGGACAAAGCGCGCAACGATGTCATCGGGTTCGCAGCCGGCATGACCGGCCCAGCAGGCCAGCGTTTTGTTGAAATCGATATCGAGCACGACGCGGCCGAGATCGAACAGCAGCGCGTCGGCTGAGCCGGGGGAGAGCAGGGGGCGGGTCATTGGGATTGTGTACGAAAATTGGCGGAGGGGAGCAACGGTGGGACGATTGTCCGTTTGGTCCAATTTGCAGATTCAAGTCAGATCCGAAATGCAGAGATATGAACCGGCCGGTCGTGCCGGCGCATCGGCCTCGTCGAATCTGACCAGGAGTAGAGAGCATTCGCTCGCGTGCAGGCGCGATCGGCGAGCGGTACCCGCGCGGGCGCGCCCGTCTCCGGGCCATGGCCGGCTATCCAACAGCCCGCAAGGCTCGAGACCGCTGCCGGAACGCGCGCGTCGTCGTCCACACGACAGGGCTGTCAGCGCGTTGCCGCGCTGACGAGGGGGTGGTGGGGACGTCGATTGTGGCTTTATGACAGAGCGATTAGCCGGTCCGACGCTCGTCGGCTTGGCGCGTTTCCGGCTTCGGGTTTAACTGAAACCCGGTCCTCAGCAGTTGTTGCTGACAGGCCTTGCCATCCTCCGCGAGCGCTTCAATCGCTCCGGTGAGCCAGGTCTGATATTCGCGGAGGATATCGAAGTGCGTGGCGGCGTCGCCCATGCGCTTGACGGCTTCAATCCCCGCCTGCGTGGTCTTGTGACGCCGGGCGAACCAGCCATCGGTAAATTCTTTCATGCCTTCGAGCGTGCTTCCCTGGTTTTCCCAGAACTTGATGCTCAGAGGCGCATAGGTCTTCAAAGCCACAGCCGGCTGCAAGAGATTCGGAAACAGTGTCACGTTATCGCTCATGACTATCCTCCGTTGGCGTTTCGTCCCACGCCGACACAAATAGCCGTTCAGTTCCGGACCGGATGTTCAATTTCGCACAGTCGCAACAAAGATTCGGCGCCGCTTGTCTTCCTGTCAGTCCTCCTGTCATGACGACCCGATCGCGCGATGCGACGCCATCAATAGCGATACGGCTCGATCTCCAGCAGCGGAAACGCACTGAACACATGGGGCAGGTTGGTCGGCGTAGTCGTGTGCAGATAGGATTTGTCGAGTTCCGCGAAATCCCTGACGCCGAGCAGGCCGAGGCATCGGATCACTTCGTCTTCGAGCAGCTCCAGCATCCGCAGGACTCCGGCTTCGCCGGCAGCCGCAAGCGCCCAGCATTGCAGGCGGCCGATGCCGACGAGATCGGCGCCTGACGCGATCGCCTTCACGATATCGGTACCGCGGCAGAACGAGCCGTCGACCATGATCCTGGCGCGGCCGGCGACGGCGGCCACGATCTCCGGCAGCACCTGCATCGAGCCACGGCCATGATCGAGCTGGCGTCCGCCGTGGTTTGAGACGTAGATCCAGTCCACCCCATGATCGAGCGCGATCGCGGCATCTTCCGCGGTCGCGATGCCCTTGATGACCAGCGGGATCTTATACTTGTCCTTGATCAGTTTTACGGTGCGCCATTCGAGCCCCTTCTGGAAGTCGCCGCCGGTGGCGCGCAGCCGGCTGGCGCGGACATAACGCTTGGCGATGTCGCGCTCGCGCCGGCTGTAATGCGCGGTGTCGACGGTCAGGCAGAACGCGGC
>Ga0209863_10000797_pt1 | contig 13761 bp, 13 predicted proteins | sample OrgsoiDNA2013046_FD_185796 | JGI IMG/M metagenome (GOLD analysis project Ga0209863, IMG submission 185796) | Permafrost soil microbial communities from the Arctic, to analyse light accelerated degradation of dissolved organic matter (DOM) -... | ecosystem: Environmental > Terrestrial > Soil >...
ATCGCGATCTTCGGCATGGAGGCGCTCGATGTGGTGGTGCGGCGCAAGCAGGGGCTGGACGCCACCGACGTGATCAGGCGGTCGCCGCATCTTTCGCGCGCGATCAAATCGATCGAGAGCGGCGAATTCTCGCCTGACGATCCGGCCCGGTTCGAATCGATCGGGCACGCGTTGCGCAATCTCGACCACTACATGGTCAGCGCGGATTTCGACACCTATTTCGAGGCCCAGCGCGGCATCGACACCCGCTGGCAGGTGGTGCCGGCTTGGACCCGGGCCTCTATCCTCAACGTCGCGCGGATGCCGTGGTTCTCGTCCGACCGCACCATCCGCGAATACGCCAGGGATATCTGGAACGTGCCGGTGCGCGGGCCTTCGCCGCAGGGGCAGCAGGAGCCGGGCGTGCAGCGCGAGGCAACCCGCTGACGTGGCGGGCGTATCCCGATCGATCCATTATCGAAAAACCATTGCCTCGCACGTCATTGAATTTTGCCCGTCGAGCCGCGATGCTGCGCGACGGCATCGGGGGGATGTCATGCTGACCAAGACCCAGCACCTGTTCGACGACGCCACCCGGGTGACCGCCGGCGACAGCCGCTGGCAGGGGCGGACCAGCGATGATTACTGGGCGTTTGTCGGCCCGTTCGGCGGGGCGACCGCCGCCACCATCCTGCGGGCGCTGATCGATCATCCGCAGCGGGCCGGCGATCCGCTGTCGTTGACCGTCAACTTTTGCGCGCCGATCACGGAAGGCGCTTTCGATCTCGACGTCCGCCTGATCAAGGCCAACCGGTCGACGCAGCATTGGTGTGTCGAGCTCAGCCAGGGCGGCGCCGAGGTTGCGACGCTCGCGACCGCCGTCTTCGCCGAGCGCCGCCCGTCATGGTCGCACCAAAGCGCCGAATTTCCCAAAAGTCCGCCGTTCGAGCAGATCCAGCCCTATCCGAAGGTGGCGGCGCCGTGGGTCAAGCAATATGATTTTCGTTTCATCGATGGCGATCCGGATTTCTCTGGCGCGAAAGGGGATGGGCCGGCGCGCGCCTTCTCCAGGCTGTGGATCGGCGACCGGGTTCCGCGAAAGATCGACATGCTGTCGCTGATGTCGATGTCCGATGCGTTCTTCGGCCGGGTCTTTCATGCCAGGCGCGAACTGGTTCCGTTCGGCACGGTATCGCTGACGACCTACTTCCACGCCGACGCCGAGGAGCTTGCGTCGGAAGACATCAACCGCGTTCTCGCCGTCGCCGACGCCAAGATCTTCCACAAGAGTTATGGGGATCAGGCGGGGGAACTCTGGTCACCGCAGGGCCGCCTGCTCGCCACCACGCATCAGATAGCGTACTTCAAGGCCTAGCCGCATTCGGGCGTTGCTTCCGTTCCAGCCTTGAAAGTCAGACCGACCATGTCCGGCATATCGAAAAGCCCCGGCTCGCCGCAGATCGCCTTGCTCGGGGTTCCCATCGAGATCGGGGCTTCCCAACGCGGCACCCTGATGGGGCCTGACGCCTTGCGGACGGCGGGCATCGGCCGCGTGCTCGAGCAATTGGGATTTGGCGTCGAGGATCACGGCAATCTTGCGGTAGAGGCCGCATCGGCCCCCGAAGGTCCGCCGCCAAACAACGCGAAATATTATGACGACATCAAGCGCTGGATACGGGCGCTCAGCGAACGCGCCTTTCTGCTGGCGCGCTCGGGCGCCATTCCGATCTTCATGGGGGGCGATCACAGCCTGTCGATGGGATCGGTAAACGGCGTCGCGCGACACTGGCAGGGATTGGGCCGTCCGGTTTTCGTGCTGTGGCTCGACGCCCACGCCGACTATAATACGCCGGCGACGACCGTGACCGGCAACCTGCATGGCATGTCGGCGGCGTTCCTCTGCGGCGAGCCCGGCCTCGATGGCCTGCTGGGTGACGGGGCGCGGGTCTCGATCAGTCCCGATCAACTCGATCTGTTCGGAATCCGCTCGATCGATCCGCTTGAACGGGATCTGGTCCGCGATCGCCGCATCGCAGTGGCCGACATGCGCGCGATCGATGAGTTCGGTGTCGGCGTCCTGATCCGGAGGGTCATCGAAAAGGTCAAGGCGCGCAACGGCGTTCTGCATGTCAGCTTCGACGTCGATTTTCTCGACCCGGAGGTCGCGCCGGGCGTCGGCACGACCGTGCCGGGCGGCGCGACCTATCGCGAGGCGCATCTCGTCATGGAGCTCTTGCACGATTGTGGATTGGTGCGCTCCGTCGACATCGTCGAGCTCAATCCATTCCTCGACGAACGCGGCCGCACCGCGCGTGTCGCGGTGGAACTGCTCGGCAGCCTGTTCGGCTTGCAGATCACCGATCGTCCGACGCCCAGCAACGCGGTGCTTCCCGACGGCACCTGAAAGCTGATCGACGATTCGGATGGCAGCGGATCGCTAGTCCGAAACAAGCGCCGGCTTGCGCTCCCGCGTAGTTTTACGAGTGTCAAAATTATAAGACCATTATCAAACAATCTTTATTTCTTGGACGTGGCATCTGCCAAGCCCGCTTCAAGGACCAAACATGCCTGCATCCGAATTCATTCGTTCCGCCCGGTCCGGTCCGGTCGTAGCGGCGGTCGTCCTCGGCTTGATCGGATTCACGAACCTTAGCTTTGGTGCTGCGATTGTCGGAGAGACGCGTCGCACCGAACCCGGCCCGAAAGCCGCCGTAGCCATTGGCGCGATGAAGACAGAATACCGGCGTCCGGCGCTGATCCCGTTCCCAAAGGAAAACCCTTACACCCCCGACAAGGCGTCGCTCGGCAAGAAACTCTATTTCGATACCCGTATCTCGGTCACCTCGGCGCAGTCCTGCGCGAGCTGTCATAGCCCGGGCTTTGGTTGGGGCGACGGATTGGCGGTCGGGGTCGGTCACGGCATGGCGAAGCTCGGCCGGCACTCGCCGACCATCGTCAATGCCGCATGGGGTGGAATCTTCATGTGGGACGGTCGGCTTGCGAACCTTGAGGAGCAGGCGCTCGGTCCGATCCAGTCTCCAGGCGAGATGAATATGCCGATCGAGCAACTGATGGAGCGGCTGGCTACCATCGCCGAATACCAGCCGCTGTTCGCGGCGGCCTTTCCCGGCGCCGGCCTATCTCCCAAGTCGCTCGCCGCGGCCATTGCGACCTACGAGCGAACCGTGGTTTCCGAGGAGGCGCCGTTCGACCTCTGGATAGAGGGAAACGAGCAAGCGATTTCCGACGAGGCAAAGCGCGGCTTTGTCCTCTTCAACACCAAGGCTCAGTGCTCATCGTGCCATGAGGGCTGGAACTTCACCAATGATGGTTTCCAGGACATCGGCCTTCCGAGCGCGGATGTCGGCCGGGGCCAGTTCCTGCCCCAGGTCATCAAGATGAAGCACGCTTTCAAGACGCCGGGGCTGCGCGAAATCGCCAGGCGAGGTCCTTACATGCACGATGGCTCGATCGCCACGCTCGAACAAGTAGTCGAACACTATGACCAGGGAGGCGTCGAGCGGCCGAGCCGCTCCGACCTCGTGAAACCGCTCAGCCTCACGCCGCAGGAGAGGTCCGAATTGGTCACCTTCCTGAAAACCTTGACCAGCAATCTCGATCCGACAACCGTGCCGGTCCTCCCCCGCTGAACCAGTCAACGCCAACCGCAGGAACATCCCATGCGCAAGCTAGCTTCTCTCACTTTTGTCGTTCTCGCCGGCCTGTCGGTTGGCGCGCTGGCCGGCAATCTGACGATAACCCAGAAGGGCCGCGTCTTCTCGTCCGAAACCGTCACGATCAAGAAGGGCGAGGCGCTGACTTTCGCAAACGACGACAGCGTGCCCCATAACATCATTTCGACGAGCAAGGGGAACGAGTTCAATCTCGGATCGCAGCCGCCCGGCGCGGCGACGGATGTGACCTTCAAGGAACCTGGCGAGGCACTCGTCATCTGCGCGATTCATCCGCGAATGAAGCTGACGGTGAAGATTACGGACTAGCCCATTGGAAGTTCGCCGGAGCAATTTCTATGTCAATTCGTTACAAGTTTTTTTGCGCCTTTAGTGTCGTCATCGCCCTTGCCTGCGGGCTGGCGTTTTACGGCATGCGTGGCATCTCCACCTCCGGCGATCTTGTGGTGCGGCTCTACGATGGACCGCTGATGGGAATCAATCACGCGCGTTCCGCGCATGCCGCGTTGAACGGCGCACGCCTTCTGATGCAGGCTGGCCTCAGCGCGGGAGCGCCGAAGGAGACGGTCGAGAAGATCGAAAAACTGGTCGCCGGGATCACGGACGATCTGAAAGTCGTTCGGGATCGGGTCAAAACCAAGAATGTCGTCGCCGCTCTGGAGCAGGCCGAAACCAGGCTTCGTGACTGGTCGGAAACCGGGCTGAAGATCCTCAAACCGCAGGCCGGCGGCCTGACCGTGCTTCCCATGCCTTTCTCGGTCGCCAAGAAAGGCGATGCCGCCGCTGCGGCCGTGGACGATCTTGTGGAAATGGTCGCTGCTTTTGGCTTCGACTACCGCACCGAAGCCGAGGCGACGGTCGCGGCAGACCACGCCACCATGCTCGCGCTTGCGGTTGCAACGGCTCTCGTCGGGTTGGCGCTCGCGGTCGCTTTCGCGCACTCCATGAGCAAACCGATCTTCGCCGCCATGCAGATTGCGGAACATGTGGCGGCAGGCAACTTCACCGACCGGATCGAGCTGCGGCGGCGCGATGAGCTTGGTCGCCTTCTGAAATCGCTTGCGGTGATGCAAGCCGGCCTGAAGGCCCGCGCCGAAGAGGATTCCATCCTGATGTCGTCGAAGGACCAGGCAAACTCGGAGCAGGTCAATCGACGAAGGCGCATGGAGGCGGAGATCGAGGCTTTCCGTTCCACCGTCACTTCCGTCCTTTCCAATGCAGATGCAATGACGAGCGAGTTGACCGAGACCGCGCGAACGCTGTCGTCAATTGCCCACGTGGCCGGTCAACAATCGATCGAGACGGCATCGAGCGCTGAAGAGACATCCGCCAACGTCCAGACCGTCTCGACCGCCGCAGGCCAGCTTGGAGTATCCGTACAGGCCATCGAGGGGCAACTCCACGAAGCCACCGGCATCGTGCGGCGCGCCTCAAGCATGGCTAATGATGCAAACGAAACAATGGGAGCGCTCGCAACCGCCGCCCAGCACATTGACGAGGTGGTAGGTTTCATCCGAAACATCGCCGGCCAAACCAACCTGCTGGCCCTCAACGCCACCATCGAGGCCGCGCGAGCTGGCGATGCCGGCCGCGGCTTCGCCGTGGTTGCTTCGGAAGTGAAAGCGCTGGCTATCCAGACCGCAAAGGCCACAGAGGAAATCTCCTCTCAGATCGCAGAGGTGCAGTCGGCAACAAAGCGGGCTGTCGACAATGTTGGGGCCATCACAGCCGTCATGGGGGAGATCGACAGGTTCACTGCGACGATCGCCACCGCGGTGAATCAGCAGAACACCGCGACCGCTGAAATAACCGAAAATATCCGTCAGGCTGCCGCCGGAACGGAAGGCGTCGCACGGGGCATAGCGGGAACTGCCGCGGCGAGTGAGAATACGAACCGATCGGCGGACCTGGTGCTCAGTTCTGCACACGGCCTGTCCCGTCAGGCCGCCGAACTGCGCTCGTCGGTCGATCGCTTCCTGTCCAACGTGGCGGCGTAATAAAAAGGCGGCCTTTCACGGGCCGCCCGTCCGTCCGTCATTCCGGACGCTCCGTCTGCGGAGCGATCCGGAAACTAGAGATTAATTAACTCATGTCGAGATTCCGGGTTCGCGCTGGCGCGCGCCCCGGAATGACGATGCCAATCACTCCGCCGCGAGTTTCACTTCAGGTGCCGCGGCGCGGACCTCGGCGTCTACCTGGGCTTCGAACTTCGCGAAATTGTTCTGGAACATGCCGACCAACGCGCGCGCGGTCTTGTCGAACTCGGCCTTGTCCTTCCAGGTCTTGATCGGATCGAGGATATGCGGCTCGACGCCCGGCAGCGAGGTCGGCACCGCGAAGCCGAAATAGCGGTCGGTGCGGAAATCGGCGTTGCGCAGCGAGCCGTTCAGCGCCGCGGTCAATAGCGCTCGCGTGACCTTGATCGGCATGCGGCGGCCGGTACCGTATTTGCCACCGGTCCAGCCGGTGTTGACCAGCCAGCAATCGACGTCGTGCTTGGCAATCAAGTCGCGCAGCAGATTGCCGTACACCGAAGGATCGCGCGGCAGGAACGGCGAGCCGAAGCAGGTCGAGAACTCCGGCTGCGGCTCCTTGCCGAGCCCGCGCTCGGTGCCCGCCACCTTCGCGGTGTAGCCGGACAGGAAGTGATACATCGCCTGCGCCGGCGTCAATTTCGCGATCGGCGGCATCACGCCAAACGCATCCGCCGCCAGCATCACCACATTCTTCGGATGACCGGCACGGCCGGTGCGCGAGGCGTTGGGGATGAAGTCGAGCGGATAGGCCGAACGGGTATTCTCGGTTTTCGAGCCATTGTCGAAATCCGGTTCACGGGTGTGCGCGTCGAGCACCACGTTTTCCAGCACCGCGCCAAAGCGCTTGCTGGCGGCATGGATTTCGGGCTCGGCTTCTTTCGACAGCTTGATGCACTTGGCGTAGCAGCCGCCTTCGAAATTGAAGATGCCGTCGCCGCCCCAGCCGTGCTCGTCGTCGCCGATCAGCGTACGCTTGGGGTCGGCCGAGAGCGTGGTTTTCCCGGTGCCGGACAGACCGAAGAAGATCGCCGCATCGCCGTCGGGGCCGACATTGGCCGAGCAGTGCATCGGCATCACGCCCTTTTCGGGCAGGTAATAATTCAGCGTGGTGAATACCGACTTCTTCATCTCGCCGGCATAATAAGACCCGCCGATCAGGACGATCTTGCGGGCGAAATCGATCGCAACCACGTTCTCCGAACGCACGCCGTGGCGTTTGGGATCGGCGCGGAAGCTCGGCAGATCGATGATGGTCAGTTCCGGCACGAAGCTCGCGAGCTCGGATATCTCCGGGCGAAGCAACAGCGTGCGGATGAACAGCGAATGCCAGGCGAGTTCGGTAAAGACGCGGGTCTTGATCCGCAATACTGGATCGGCGCCGCCATAGAGATCCTGTGCGAACAGCGTCATGCCTTCGGCGTGCCCGAGGAAGTCGGCGTAGAGCGCTTCGAATTGTTCCGACGTGATCGACTGGTTGCCGGCCCACCACATGTTCTTGTCGGTCACGGCGTCGCGAACGGTGAACTTGTCCTTCGGGCTGCGGCCCGTGAATACGCCGGTGTCCGCGCACAGGGCGCCATCGGCGGAAAGCACGGCTTCACCGGTAGCCAGGGAGTGTTCGTAAAGTTGCGGCGCGCCAAAATTCCAGTTCACGCCTTTGAGATTTCTTAAACCAAATTTGTCGGCACCGAAGGCACCGTTGCGTACGCCCGTCTCTTGCACCGAATAATCCTCCCAGAACCCGCGTAACCCGAACGCGCCGACGCCGCCAGACGCGCCTCTCGCGGTGACCGTCTATATAGCCTTCCGGCTTTGGTCCGAAACCCTAATACTGATGAACACCGGAGTTGCCAAGCCGATCCCCTAGTATTTGGTTTATTCCCAGGCGGGTCATTGACCCAGCTCACACTCGCTGCAGCGCGGACCTGGTCGGCACGTTGCGCGAGAAGCCATCGCCGTCCGAAACGCCGCCGAGAGTCGCAAATTTTGTAAATTAACCTCCGTAACGCAGATGCTGCGGTGCACACTCCCGACCTATCGGGCCGCCCCCTCGCCGATCAACGCACGGACCCCAGACTGCTGGACGGAATGGCAGCGCTGTCAACGCGCCTGAAGGTCTTGTCGACACCGGGCTCCGGCGAAACGCCGGCGATGTCCGCGAGAGCGGCTTCCAGTCAAAACCGCTCGCGCGCCAGCGCGCTGAACCGCATTGAGCGCATCGTCCAATGCTTGTTCGGCCGGCATCAATTGCTGCCGCGGCGCGGCCGATAACACCGGAAGGGCAACGCGCAGCTGCGCGTGTCCGCTGGCGATCGTCCTTTCCACCAGCGGCAAGACATCGGGGGTGCGGCCCTCTGCCTGGTAGAGGAAAGCCAAATTGTTCAGCGAGGTCCAGAGATCGGGATGGTCGGAACCAAGCGCGCGCTCGCGGATCGCGACTGCCCGCTGGTACAGCGGCTCGGCATCAGCGTAATGGCGCTGCCTTTCAAAAAGGTCGGCGAGATTGTTCAGCGACCTCGCGACGTCGGGATGATCGCGTCCGAGCACTTTTTCGCGAATCGCAAGCGACCGCTTGATCGGTGGCTCGGCGTCGGCACAGCGGCCCTCGGCCTTGTCGACCTGACCGAGATTGTTCAAGAGGGTCGCGACCGCGGGATGCTCCGGACCGAGCGCGTTCTCGTAGATCGCCAGCGATCCCGGCGTTGAGCGCGGCCACCTCATTCTTTTGCGCTGACGCCGGCGTGCCGAAGCCGGCGCTCAGGATCAGCGCCAGCCACGCTACCAAAACCAACCGCAAGGCCAATCGACTGCCGGTTTCATGATGCGCGTGCCTCATACCGCCTTGCGTGCGCCGCCGATGCGCCGTTCACCACGCGAATGAGATCATATGCGACGGGATGACTTGCGGACGTGCCAAGGACGTAACATGGGTCGCGGCGACTGCCGCACCCGTTCAATATTCGCTGCGATTATCCGCTATCCCTTCGCGCGCGCTTCGCCCGCCAGCCGCACCAGCATTTTCCTCAACTCTCCCGGCCCGGTCACCCGTTCCGGGAAATCCAGCCGCAGCGTGGTTGGGCCGGCCTGCATGTCGATGCCATCGGGATCGCAGCCGGTGCAGCACCAGTCCGCAGGCGCGGCGCCGAGCAGCCTGGTCGCATAGAGGTTCATGGCATCGCGATGATCGGCGTTCATGTGCTCGATGGCGCCCTGCTCGGCCTCCAGCAGCGCCCCGGCATCCAACGTCTCGGTCAGAAACTGCTCAGGCTCGAGATCCACGATCCGCCCGAAACCGGCCACCAAATGAGCGCCGGCGGGCCTGATCCGAAAAAAGGAAAAATCCTTAAAGTCTACAAAGGCCTCCGCGGAAGGGTGGGCGTTGAGATAGCGGCGGCGCAAAGTCGCCACCGCATCGCCGCTGGCCTGCTCCGCCCGGCCCGCCAGCATGATTCGCGATCCTTCCAGCGGGTCGCCCTGGGCACGCTCGTCCAGCATCAGCGAGACCCGCGAATCGGCCAGGACGTTCTGGGTATGCAGCGCCAGACGCGAAATCAGCAGAATCGGCGAGCCGTCGCCATGGCTTGCAACGTTCACGAGCGAGCAATAAGGATCGCCGCTGCCGGGCCTCAGGGTCGCCAAGGCCCCCTGGCGGCTCCGCCGCAGCAACGAGCGGGCTAATTTAGCCGGATCGAACTCAGCCGTGGGCTGCATCAATGATATCTCCATATCTCATTGCAATAAAGGCCTTTTCCGGGCTAATCTGCCGTCTCTATCGACGGGGAACATAGACGTTCGCTCGTTATTACGGAACTCGGTCACACTTCAGCCCAGCTTGCATTGCTCGTTGACCGTTACAAAGCCCACTCATGCGGCGCATAGCTGGAAATTGCCCGTGTTTCAGACATCTTCGGAAAGCAGGCTCATGCCCACAATCGCCTTGGTCGATGACGACCGCAACATTCTCACATCCGTCTCGATTGCGCTCGAAGCCGAAGGCTATCGCATCATGACCTACACGGATGGTGCGTCTGCGCTCGACGGCTTCCGCACCAGTCCGCCGGACCTTGCGATCCTCGACATCAAGATGCCGCGCATGGACGGCATGGAGACGTTGCGCCGGCTGCGGCAAAAGTCCGATCTGCCGGTGATTTTTCTCACCTCCAAGGATGAGGAAATCGACGAATTGTTCGGCCTCAAAATGGGTGCCGACGATTTCATCCGCAAGCCGTTCTCGCAACGCCTGCTGGTCGAGCGCGTGAAAGCCGTGCTGCGCCGTGCCGCGCCGAAAGATCCCACGGCGGTGCCGAAGGAAACCGATGCCAAGGCGCTCGACCGCGGGCTTTTGCGCATGGACCCCGAACGTCACACCTGTACCTGGAAGAACGAACCGGTGACCCTGACGGTCACGGAATTTCTGATCCTGCAGGCGCTCGCAACGCGCCCCGGCGTCGTGAAAAGCCGCAACGCCCTGATGGACGCGGCCTATGACGACCAGGTCTATGTCGACGATCGCACCATCGACAGCCACATCAAGCGGCTGCGCAAGAAATTCAAGGTCGTGGACGACGATTTCGAAATGATAGAAACCCTGTACGGAGTGGGCTATCGCTTCAAGGAAATCTGATTTGGGGCGCGTGGGCGCGTTTTGGTAAACGAACGTCCCCATTGCCTGGGGTAGGATGCGAAGGCGGCGCGCATCGAAAGACTAAAATCGAAACAAACCGGCAGTTTGGCCATTGCTTGATCGAACGCAGCCTGATTCAAGCCTGAGTGCCGAGGACGCCTCGTCGTCGCTCGTGCTGGATGGCGCCAACTTCGAGAACCCGCCCGCGCAGGGCTGGCAGCGGCCACTCGGCTGGCTGCGCAGGGCGGGGCAGTTTTTCTTTGCGCTCAGCTTCTCCAGCCTGACGCGCCGTATCGTATCGCTGAATCTTGCCGGCCTCGTCGCGCTGGTGGCGAGCATCCTTTATCTCTCGCAATTCCGCGCCGGCCTGATCGACGCCCGCGCGCAAAGCCTGCAGATATCGGCCGAGATCATCGCCGGTGCGATCGCAGCCTCCGCAACCGTCGACACCAACAGCATCACCATCGATCCCGACCGGCTGCTCGATCTGAAGCCGGGGGAAACCTACGGTGCGCCGGACGAATATTCCGGGCTGGATTTTCCGATCAATCCGGAACGCGTCGCGCCGGTGTTGCGGCGGCTGATTTCGCCGACCAAGACCCGCGCCCGCATTTTCGACCGCGACGGCGGCCTCATTCTCGACAGCCGCAATCTATACGGCCGCGGCGACGTGCTGCGGTTCGAACTGCCGCCGCCGTCGATCGAAAAGCCGGGTATCGCGGAGCGAACGATGATCGCCGTCCGCACCTGGCTCAATCGCGGCGACCTGCCGCTTTACCGCGAACTCGGGCCGGAGAACGGCAACGGCTATCAGGAGGTCGTGCAGGCGCTGAATGGCCAGAAAAGCAGCATGGTGCGCGTCAACGACCGTGGCGAGGTGATCGTTTCGGTCGCCGTGCCGGTGCAGCGTTTCCGCGCGGTGCACGGCGCGCTGATGCTCTCGACCCAGGGTGACGACATCGACCAGATGGTGACCGCCGAACGCCTCGCGATCCTGAAGGTCGGCGGCGTTGCATCCGCAGTCATGATCGTGCTGTCGTTGCTGCTGGCGAGCACCATCGCGGGCCCGGTGCGCCGGCTCGCCGACAGCGCCGAGCGCGTCCGCCGCCGCATCCGCACCCGGGTCGAGATTCCCGATTTCACCCGCCGCCGCGACGAGATCGGCCATCTCTCCGGCGCGCTGCGCGACATGACCGATGCGCTCTATAACCGCATCGAGGCGATCGAGATGTTCGCCGCCGACGTCGCCCACGAATTGAAGAACCCGCTGACATCGCTGCGATCCGCGGTCGAAACGCTGCCGCTGGCGCGCAGCGACACCAGCCGCGCGCGGCTGCTCGCGGTGATCGAGCATGACGTCAAGCGGCTCGACCGGCTGATCTCGGATATTTCCGATGCGAGCCGGCTCGATGCCGAACTGCAGCGGCAGGATATGACGCGGGTCGATCTTCGCCGCCTGCTCACGACCCTGACATCGGTCGCCAACGAGGCCCGGCTCGGCAACGACATCGCCGTCGAGTGCCGTTTCGAAGGCCGGGGTCTGGCGGACACCTTCTCGGTGCCGGGCCACGATTCGCGGCTTGGGCAGGTCGTTTCCAATCTATTGGTTAACGCCCAGTCCTTTTCCGAAGCCGGCGGCAAGGTGCGCATCGTCTGCCGCCGCGCGAGAGCGGAAATTGAGATCATCATCGACGACGACGGGCCGGGGATTCGCGAGGATGCGCTGGAGCGGATCTTCGAGCGCTTTTACACCGACCGGCCGCATCAGGGCTTTGGCCAGAATTCCGGGCTGGGGCTGTCGATCTCGAAGCAGATCATAGAGGCCCATGGCGGGCGCATCTGGGCCGAGAATCGCGTCGGTCCGACCGGCGTCGACGGCGCCACGACCATCGCGGGCGCGCGCTTTGTGGTCAGGCTGCCGGCGCCATGACGGATGCCGCGCGGGCGAGCGTCCACGCTTCCGCAGTGCTGGTAGGAAATCGTGCCGTGCTGATCCGCGGACCGTCGGGGGCCGGCAAGTCGCGGCTGGCGTTCGATCTCGTCCTGGCCGGGCGTTCCGGGCAAATACCCAAGGCCGTTTTGGTCGGCGATGACCGTGTCCATCTTGACACACATGACGGAGAAATTGTCGTCCGGCCGGCGCGCGAACTGGCCGGCCTGATCGAGGTTCGCGGGCTCGGTATCCGCCGCTGCGAGTTCGCCGGCGCGGCCATCGTGGGCCTGGTGGTCGATCTCTGCGCCGCCGACGCGGAGCGCCTGCCGCCGCCGGAAGCGCTCATGGCGCGCATTTTCGGTGTAAAAATACCGCGTATCCCCGTGAACGAGGGGTACGCGGCACTGCCATTGGTTGTCGGTGCCCTGACGACAACCGGGAGTTCAACTTCTACCCAACCTTCGACCAATTGCTTGGAGGGGATTGGTAACCATATGAGGCACACTATCGCGACCGAATAGACCGATGCAGGCTCTCCTCAACCCGCTAAATTCGGGGAGAAGCCCGTAGATCCCCTCTTGCGCGGGGGCTCTGGATGGTCAAAGTGGCGCGTGTTCGTGCGGTGCACCAAAAAGCACCCGCGAGGAGTTTCCGATGATTGGTCTAGTACTTGTGACCCATGGGCGCCTTGCCGACGAGTTCAAGGCGGCGCTCGAACATGTAATGGGTCCGCAAAAGCAAATCGAAGCTGTCACGATCGGAGCCGAGGACGACTCCGATTTGTGTCGAAGTGACATCATTGAAGCGGTCAACCGCGTCGATAGCGGCGATGGCGTCGCCATCCTCACCGACATGTTCGGCGGTACGCCTTCCAACCTTGCGATCTCCTGCATGAGCCGGCCGAAAGTCGAAGTGCTCGCAGGGATCAATCTCCCCATGCTGGTCAAGCTTGCCAAGGTTCGCGAGGAGCGGTCGCTTCCCGACGCCATCGCCATGGCCCAGGAAGCCGGCCGAAAATACGTCACCATCGCCAGCCGAGTTCTCGCCGGCAAATGAGCGACGAGGACGCGTCGGCTGAAAACGATCCCGGGCTAGCTGTCCCTTCGGGCGCGGTATCCCGGGAAATTCCCATCATCAACAAACGCGGTCTGCACGCACGCGCTTCCGCGAAATTCGTCCAGATGGTCGAGCGCTTCAATGCCGAAGTCTGGGTGACAAAAGGCAACGAGACGGTCGGCGGCACCTCCATCATGGGCCTGATGATGCTGTCGGCGGGGCCGGGGACATCGATCGTCGTCTCCGCGATCGGACCCGACGCGCAAGCGGCCGTCGATGCGATCACCGAACTGGTCGCCAGCAAGTTCAACGAAGAAAGCGCGTGATTGTGCGGGGTTCGGAGCCCTAGCAGCCTGTCGGACTGAGGGGATGCGGAGGCGATTTTGGGGCTTTTGAAGCCAGCCTTTGGCTCTGTGCGGCTGAGCAGCTCTCAGGCAGGCA
>Ga0209863_10000798_pt1 | contig 13749 bp, 3 predicted proteins | sample OrgsoiDNA2013046_FD_185796 | JGI IMG/M metagenome (GOLD analysis project Ga0209863, IMG submission 185796) | Permafrost soil microbial communities from the Arctic, to analyse light accelerated degradation of dissolved organic matter (DOM) -... | ecosystem: Environmental > Terrestrial > Soil >...
CTGACCAAGAAGCCCGAGCTCGGTGGGCGCATCATGGTTCAGTTCACGATCGCGGCGTCGGGGCAGGTCATCGCCTCGGTGTTGCAGAACTCCACCATGGGCAACGCCCGCGTCGAGAACTGCACGGTTCAAGCGGTGCGGCGATGGGAGTTCCCCAAGCCGCTCGGCGGAGGAATCGTGATCGTGTCCTATCCGTTCGTCCTGACCCCGGCCGGGGGCGGAGAGTAGGTCCAATGTCAAAGCCCAACCTGACCAGCATGATGGTGTCACCCAAGGCGATCGTCTTGATTCTCGGGCTGCTCCTCCCGGCCTGCGAAGGTTTCGTGTGCAGCCAGGAGCGCATCAAGGCCATCGAGCTGGCCAATCGAGGCGCGGAAGCCTTCCGGAACAATTTGTTCGACGCCGCCGAGAAGGATCTCAAGCAGGCCATTCAAACCGATCCCTCCTACGACATCGCGTACTACAACCTCGGCAAGGTCTTCCAGAAGCAGCGAAAGTGGGACCAGGCGGCTGAAGCCTTCGAGTCGGCGGCCCAGAAGTCGCCGAACAATGCCAACTTCCAGTATGACCTCGGCGAGTCCTACCTCGAGGCCAAGAAAGTCGACCAGGCCGAGAAGGCCTTCCTGGCCGCCACCAACGCGGATCCGAAGCTCTTCAAGGCCTGGTGGCGTCTGGGGCTGGTCTACAAGAACCTGGATCGTCCCAAGGAGGCCGACAACGCGCTTCGCAAGGCCATCGAGGCCAACACCCGGTTTGCCAAGCCGTACGTGGCGCTCGGGTACCTCTATCTGGACTACGACTTCGACAAGGAGGCGGCCCAGGTCTTCTCCCAGTGCGTGCTCGCCAAGGACGACGATGCCGAATGCCACAACGGGCACGGGGTCGCCTTGAAGAATCTGAAGCAGTTCGACGAGGCCGCCAAGGAGTTGAAGGCCGCCGTCGACCTGGACCCGGAGCTCTTCGACGCTGTCTACAACCTGGGGATGACCTACTCGGACTGGTACGACGCGGACCATGCCCCCGACCACAAGGACAAGGCCCAGGAGTACCTGAAGAAGTTCGTCGCGACCGGGGGGGGCAAAGAGGGCGGCTTCGGTTATATCAAGGCGGCCAACGACAAGCTGTATGCTTTGTCGGGCCCCTGACCTACGTTCGCGGCTCGAAGGGGCGGGGGCGCGTGGGCGGCTCCCGGGCGCCCACCGCCCGGTCTGAGCCGATCCTGGCGGGAGGACGAGCGCGAGGACGGTTTGGCCACCGGGCCATCGCTCCCACCGGTTCTTGTGCCCTCCTTGGCCGCGTTTCCGTCTCATCCGTGTTATAAAACGGACCCGTTTTCGTGTTCCGTGTCGCCGGCTTACCTGCGGTGTCGGCGGGGTGGCGTAATCGTCGCCAGCGCCGAGTGCACCGCGACTTGAGAGGCGCTCGGGCTTGAATGCCGAAGTGGAGGAGCGCCAAGTGGAGCAGGAGTCGAAGCAGGGCAACGAACCGATCCGAAAGAAGGACAAGGACAGCGAATCGACTGGCGGTGCTTCGAACGGAGTTCACGACTTCCCACCCGAGCTCGTGAACCAGGCCACGGCGGCTCTGGAGGCCGAGAAGCAGTCGCTCGAAAAAGGGATCGATGCCTGGAAAAAGGTGGTCCTGGCCGCGCCCGGCGCCTGGGCGCCTCGTCGTGAGCTGGCCCGTCTGTACCGGAAGGCCGAGCGATGGAACGCGTTCATCGAGGCCATGAAGGACGCCCTCGACAAGGCGAGCTGGGCCAACTCGGAGGACAAGGTCCCGCTCCTGCTGGAGATGGTCGATGTTTACCGGGAGAAGCTCAAGCTGGACGTGATGGTGGTCAGCGCCTTCAACCAGATCCTGAGCATCCAGCCCGGCAATACGCAAGCGACCGAGGCCCTGGCGAGCCAGTTCGAGCAAATGAAGCGTTGGCCCGACCTCATCGCCTTGCTGCGAAAGAAGGCCAACCTGGTCGAGGATCCCGCCGAGAAGGTCGCCCTGCACCTGCGGGTGGCGAACCTCTTTCTGGAGAAGTTCTCCAATCAGGCCGAGGCCATCAAGGCCTTCGAGACGGTCCTCGAGATCGATCCGGACCACCCACAAGCCCTCGGCTTCCTCAAGCAGATGTACGAGAAGCGCCGGGACTGGGAGAAGCTGATCGCCGTCCACCAGCGAGAGATCGCCAAGATCACGGAGATCTCGGACCGGAAAGCGCGCCGGGTCGAGGTCGCCAAGCTGGCGTCCGAGAAGCTGAAGAAGCCCGTGGTTTCCATCGACCTGTGGAAGCAGGTCCTGGAGGATGATCCGGCCAGTGTCGAGGCGCTCACCGAGCTCGAGAAGCTCTACGAGCGTGAAAAGTCGTGGACCGAGCTGGGGGACGTCCTTCAGCGCCAGGTCACGGTTCATGAGGGCGACCCGGGCAAACAGTCGCCCTTCCTCGTCAAGCTCGGGATTCTGTACACCGAGAGGGTCACTGTGCCCGACAAGGCGCGTGCCGCCTGGCAGGCGCTGCTGGCCACCGAACCCGACAATCGACGGGCCCAGGACGCCCTCAAGAAGCTCTACCTGCAGCAGCGCGACTGGGACGCCATGGAGCAGTTCTACGCCGCCCAGGGCAAGTGGGATGAGCTGGTTCGGGTCCTGGAGAGGCAGACCGAGGTCGAGGACGACGCCGCGCGGTTGAGCCTGTGGAACAAGATCGGCGAGATCTATCGCGATCGCCTGATGAAGTCAGACAGAGCTCAGCGGGCCTTCGAAAAGGCCCTGACCCTGGACCCGCAAAATCTGGGGGCGGCCGAGGCCCTGATTCCGATCTACGAGAGCACCGGGGCGGTGGGGCCCAGGGCCCACGTGCTCATGGTTCAGCTCCGACACACGAGGTCGTTCGAGGACCGTCAGTCGCGCATGATGCGTCTGGCCAGCCTGCTCGACCGCGAGGCGCGGGATCAGGCGGGAGCCCTCCAGATTGCCCTCCTGGCCTTCGAGGAGAACCCCGCCAGCGAGTGGGCCCGCCCGGATGCCGAGCGGTTGGCGGCTGGTTCGCGCGGCTGGGACAAGGTGGCCGAGGTCTTCGAGCGAGCCCTGCCCGCCATCATGGACATGGACCAGTCGGTTCGTCTCGCGACGCTGGGCACCCTGGCGCGGGCCTACGAGCTGGAGCTGGCCAATCCTGAGCTGGCCATCGAGCGCAACCAATCCATCCTCGAGCTCGCGCCAAAGGACGAGGCGGCGGTGGGCGCGCTCGAGCGCCTGTACATCGCCACCGGTCGCTTCCCACAACTGCTGGAGATCTACGACAAGAAGCTGGAGCTGGCCCGATCGAAGCAGGAGCAACTGGAGATCAGGTTCAAGCTGGCCGGCCTGTACGAGGACGAGATCCGGGAGCCGGGTCGGGCGGTGGAGATCTACCGGGAGATCCTCGCGCAAGCCCCGACCGAGCTCGGAGCCTTGCACGCCCTGGATCGCATCTACGCGGGGCTCGGTCGCTGGAAGGACCTGGCCGACACCATCGACCGAGAGGTCGAGCTGACGCGTGAGCCCGCCCTGGTCGCCGAGCTGAGCTATCGGCGCGGACAGGTGCAGGAGCAGCAGCTCCGCGATCCGGGAGCCGCAGTCAAGTCCTACCGGGCGGCGCTGGCCCTGGCCCCCACCCACCAGGGCGCCCGCGACGCCCTGCAGGCTTATCTGAAGGATCCCGACTGGCAGGTCGCAGTCGTCGAGGTCCTGGAGCCGATCTACGAGCAGACGTTCGATCTGCCTCGGCTGGTTGAGGTCCAGCGCATCAAGCTGGCCAGGCAAAAGGACGCCCCGGGTCGGGTTGCGTTGTTGCTGCGCATTGGCGAGCTGCAACGAAGTCTGGGCGACGTCGATGGAGCCTGGCAGGCCTACGCCGACGCGTTTGCCGAGGATGCCGCCTCTTCGGTGGCGCGCGAGGCGCTCGAGGAGCTGGCCAGCCTCCTCGATCGATGGGCCGACCTGGTCAAGCTCTTCGAGTCGGCCCTCAAGAAGAGATTGACGCCCCCGCTCGAGAGGGAGCTCCTGCTGGTGGTGGCGATCGCATACGACGAGAAGCTCGACAGGTCTGAAAGGGCAGTCGAGTACTTCAAGCGCGCCCAGGACATCCTGCCCCAGGACCCGGCCGCGCTGGTGGCGCTGGAGCGGCTGTACGCGCGCACAGAGCGCTGGCCCGAGCTGATCGAGACCTTGCGCCGGAAGGCGGATCTGGTCCTCGACGGTGAGGAGCGCGTCGCCATCCGGACGCGGATCGCCACCGTCTGGGAGGAGATGCTGGCCAATCCAGAGGAGGCCATCTCGGCCTGGAGCGAAGTTCTGTCCGAGCGTCCCGACGATCTGACGGCGCTGCGCGCGCTCGATCGGTTGTACCTGTCGCAGGGGCGGTTCCGCGAGCTGGCCGACAATCTACAAAACCAGCTGGAGCTGGCCGGCCAGCCCGCCCACCAGGTGGAGTTGCTGGTTCGGTTGGGCCTGTTGCGGGAGCAGCGTCTGGGTGAGCTGGGCGCGGCGGTGGAGACGTATCGGCGTGTGCTGAAGATCGAGCCCGAGCATCCCGAGACGATCGCGGCCCTCAGTCGAATTCTTCCCGACCCCGACTACGAGCTCTCCGTCGCGGAGTTGCTGGAGCCAGTTTACCGGGTGCGCGGCGACTACCAGCACCTGGCGGCGATCCAGGAGGTGATGGCGCGGCACGCCGGGAACCCCGACCAGAAGATAGCCATGTTGACCCAGATCGCGGAGACCTATGAGCTCGGCCTCGACGATCCGGCTCGCGCCTACGATGCCCTCGGTCGGGCACTGCGCGAAGATCCCCTGCACCCCGAGGTTCAAGGTGCCATCGAACGACTGGCCCGCGCTCTCGGCCAGCTCGAGGATCTGGTCCAGCGTTACGGTGCGCTCGTCGCGGGTGTCTCCGACGGTGATCTGCGCAATGCCCTCTATCACAAGATCGCGACCCTCTGGGAGCTCGACCTGCACCGCGACAAGGAAGCGGCCGAGGCCTATGCGGCGGCGCTGGAGACCTCCCCCCGGGACTTGACCGCCGTCAACGCCCTGGAGCAGATCTACTTGCGCTCTGGTGACTACGCCCAGCTGGTGGGCCTGCTGCTGCGCAAGGCCGAGATCGTCCCGGGCCTCTCCGAGAAGAAGGCCCTCTACTACAAGGCGGCCCAGCTCTACGAGGAGGTGCTCGAGAACCTCGACAAGGCCGTCGATGTCTACCGGCTGGTGCTGGGCGTAGACGATGCCGATGCCATGGCGCTCGACAATCTCGAGAGGTTGTACATCCGGCTGTCCCTGTGGACCGACCTGAGGGACATCTACGCCAAGAAGGCCGAGCTGGCGACCACCCCGGCCGAGAAGAAGCGGATGCTGTTCGTGCTCGGGCAGGTTCACGACCGGGAGCTGCGGAATCCCGATCGGGCCATCGAGACTTACACGTCGATCTTGGACCTCGATCCGGAGGACTACGACGCCGCTCAGGCGCTCGACCGGTTGTATCAGAAGACCGAGCGCTGGTACGACTTGCTCGCCATCATCGAGCGACAGACCGAGATGGCCCCGTCGTCCGAGGAGGTCGTGAGCCTCCGGTTCAGGATGGGCGAGCTGTGGCGCCAGCACCTCAATGACCTCACGCGGGCGGTCGAGTCTTACCGGGCGGTCCTGGCCATGGATCCCGGCCACGAGCCCACCCTCCGCTCGCTGGAGGCGTTGATGTCGGGCACGCAGGAGCCCGTCCTGGCCGCCCAGGTGCTGGAGCCGATCTACGAGTCGGCCGGTGAATGGGATCGGGTCGTGGCGGTATACGAGGTCATGGCGGTCCACGCCGAGCAGCCCGAGCTGCGCATCGATCTGCTGACCCGGATCGCCGAGATCGAAGAGCGACGCCTGTCCCACCAGGGCGCGGCCTTCGAGGCCTATGGCCGGGCTCTGCACGTCGATCCCACCAATCAGGCCGTGGTTGCTCACCTGGAACGGCTGGCGGCCGAGACCAACGGTTGGCAGAAACTGTCCCGCCTCTACGCCGCGGAGCTGGAGAAGAGCGACGATCCCGCGCGACGGGTCGAGCTGCTCTTGCGCCTGGCGCGCATCCACGAGGAAGAGACCGACCAGGCGGATGACGCCATCTCCGACCACCGGCGGGTGCTCGAGGTGGAGGCCGACAACCGCACGGCGCTCGAGGCGCTCGATCGTCTCTACAGCCGGACCCAGCGGTGGGACGACCTGGCGGAGGTGGTCAGGCGAGAGATTCGAACCGGACGCTCGGACGAGGAGATCGTCGAGCTGACGTTCCGGCTGGCGCAGGTCTACGAGCTCGCCTTGATGGACCTGCCCAAGGCCATCGAGGCCTATCGCGATGTCCTGGCGGTCGACGCCAATCACTTCGAGACCCGCGCGGCGCTCGAGCGTATGTTCATGGGGGGGACCTCGCAGGGCGAGATCGCCGACGTGCTCGAGCCCCTCTATCGGCAAAATCAAGAGTGGGAGAAGCTGGCCCGGATCTACGAGGTGCAGCTGGGGCGCCTGACCGCCCTGGAAGAGCGGCAGACACTCCTTCAAAGACTGGCCGAGATCTCGGAGCACAAGCTGGTCGACCAGATCGCCGCCTTCGCGTGGTGGGCCCAGGCCGTCAAGGAAGATCCCTCTTCACAGATTGCGCTCAACGAGCTTTTGCGCCTGGTGCGCTCGACTCACCAGTGGGATGAATACGTCAACACTCTCTTCGACGCCGCCTCGGCCATCGCGATCCCGGCCGTGCGTCGGGACGTCCTGTTGCGGTTGGGGGCGGTCTTCGAGAATGACCTCGGCGATCTGGAGCGTGCCGAGAAGGTCTTGACCCAGGTGCTGTCCGAGAACGATCGGGATCCCGTGGCCCTCGAGTCCCTGGATCGGATCTACGTGGCGCAAGGGATGTTCGAGAATCTCGCCACGGTCCTGGCGCAGAGGATCTCGATCACCGATCAGGTCTCGGAGCTGATCTCGCTGCATCTGCGGCGGGGCCGAATCAGCGCTGACGCGCTCGACGACGTGCCGGGGGCCATCGCCAGCTACCTGGCGGTGCTGGAGCACGAGTCGCGCTCGGTCGAGGCGCTGGAAGCTCTCGAGCGGCTCTACTTTCGCAGCGAGCGCTGGACCGAGCTCTATGGCATCTACGAGAAGCTGGTCGACGTCGCCAAGAATGACGACGACCTGGCGGGATGCTACGCCCGCATGGCCAAGCTGGCGGCCGAGGCGCTCAATGATGGCGTCCGCGCCGTCGATCTGTGGGGCCGCGTCCTCGAGCTGCGCGCCGGCGATACCACGGCACTGGCTGGCCTCGCCGATCTCCACGAGGTCGCCGGCGACTGGAAGGCGCTCACCGACGTGCTCGACAAGCTGGTCCTGGCGCTGGCCGAGCCCGAGCGCCAGGTGCCGATCTACAAGCGTCTGGGCCGGGTGTGGGGCGAGAAGCTCGGCAAGGAGCGCAACGCGCTCGAGGCCTGGCAAAAGGTCCTCGACCTCGACCCCCAGGACGTGGATGCCTTGCGGGCCATCGTCCAGAACTATCGGACCGCGGGCGCGTGGGAGGAGCTGTCGGAGTCGTTGCGCCGGCTCATCGGGGTGGCCCAGCTGGGGGAGAGCGGGGTGAGCCAGCCGGAGCTCAAGGATCTCTATTCGCAGCTCGGCGAGCTCGAAGGCGACACGCTCATGCGGACGCCGGAAGCCATCGAGGCCTGGCGTGAGGTGCTGGAGATCGACGCCCATGACTTCCGCGCCCTGGCGGCGCTGGAGAAACTGTTCATGCAGGAGGCCCGCTGGGAGGATGCGGTCGACGTCCTGGAACGCCGGGCCCAGGCCCTGGCCAGCCCGAGCGAACAGATCGATGTGCTGATGCAGGCCGCGTCGTTGTGGGCCGACAAGATCGGTGACGGCGGCTCGGCGGCCGGGGTCTACGAGCGGATCTTGCACCTCGACGCCTCCCACCAGGCCGCCTCCCAGGAGCTCGAGCAGCTCTATCGCCAGCGCAAGAGCTGGGTCAAGCTGATCGATCTCCTGCTGGCGCGCACCGAGTTCGTGGGCGAAACGGCCGCCCGCATCGCGCTCTTGGTCCAGGTCGCCGAGACCTATGAACAGCAGCTGGACGACCGCGAGAGCGCCTTCGTGACCCTGCAGGCGGCCTTCCGCGAGGATTACTCCAACGACCACGTCGCCAAGCAACTGGAACGCCTGGCCACCAGCACCGGGCGCTGGAACGAGCTGATCTCCGATTACACCCAGGTGGTGCAGGGGATCTCCGACCCCAAACAGTCTGCGGATCTCTGGGTGAAGATCGCGCGCTGGTACGATTCGGCGCTCGGTCACGTGGACTATGCCATCGCTTCGGCCCGACAGGCGCTCCAGCACGAGCCCGGTCACGTCGGCGCCCTGACGGCGCTCGAGGACTTCTATCGCAAGCAAAAGAAGTGGGCCGACCTGGTGGCGATCCTGGCCAAACACGCTGATCTCGAGAAGGAAGGGCGCCGGCGCGTGGATCTGCTGCTGGCCCTGGCCGACACCTACGAGACGCAGATCGGTGACGCGGCTCAGGCCACCTATGCCTATCAACGGGCGCTGGACGCCGACGAGCGGTGCCTGGAAGCCATCAATGCGCTGGAACGGCTGTATCGCCGCACGCAGGCCTGGGATCGCCTGGTCGACGTGCTGGCCAAGAAGGCCATGGTGGTCGACGACACAGAGCTGGCGGTGCGGCTGCGCTTGCAGGTCGGCGAGCTCTGGGAGGACCGGCTGGGGGACAATGATCGTGCGGTGGAGGCCTACAAGGAGGTCCTTTCGGTCGATCCCCAGAATCTGGCGGCCCTCAAGGCGCTCGACTCCCTCTACCAGAAGACCGGCAACATGGAGGCCTATCTCGAAAACCTCGAGCACCAGCTGGAGGTCTCGTCTCCGGAGGGGGATCGCGTCGAGATCTACCAGCGCATGGCCACCGTGTGGGAGGAACAGTTCTCGAAGAGCGATCGAGCGGCCGACGTGCTGGAGAAGATCCTGCTCGTCGACGACGAGAACCAGCGCGCCTACCGTGACCTGGAGCGGATCTATGCCCAGGAAAAGAAGTGGGAGAACCTGGTCGAGACCTATCGAAAGCACCTTCTCATCACCGCCGATCAGAAGGAGCGCATCGACCTCTACACCAGGAAGGGGCAGGTCCTCGAAAACGAGTTGCGTGATCTGGAGCGCGCCATCGAGGCCTACAACGACGCCTTGAGCCTCGAACCCGATCACGCTCCGGCCCTGTCCGGGCTGGCCCGCCTCTACGAGGAGACCGAGCAGTGGGAGCGGGCCGTGGACGTGATGCGCCGTCTGGTCGGGATGTCGGTGGATGTCCAGAACAAGGTCGAGCTCAACTATCGCCTGGGCAAGATCCACGACGAGCAGCTGCGGGCGCCCGAGGCCGCCGAGGAGTTTCTGGTGGAGGCGCTGGCCCAGGGACCCACCCACGTTCCGTCGATGCTGTCTCTGCTGGCGCTGTACCGACGCCGGGGCGACTGGGTGAAGGCGGCGCAGCTCATGGTGCGCGCCGAGGCCAACACCCAGAACCCGCTCGAGAAGACCCGGCTGCTCAACGAGGCCGCCAAGATCTACCAGGAGAAGCTCGACGACGAGGAGCAGGCGACCCAGCTCTACGCCCGGGTCATCCAGCTCGATCCCGAACACATCGAATCGGCCGAGCCCCTGAGCGAGCTGTACTTCAAGCGCAAGGAGTGGGCGCCGCTGGTGCCCCTCATGGAGACCCTGGCGCGCAAGGCGGGCAAGGTCGGCAAGAAGACCAACCGCGAGATGACCCAGCTCTATCATCGGCTGGCCAAGGCGGCCGATCAGGTTGGTGACTCCGAGAAGGCCCTCAAGTACTACAAGCAGTCCTACGACCTCGACCCCACCTACCTGCCGACCTTGCTGGATCGGGCGGCCTTGCTCTACAAGCTGGAGCACTGGGACGACGCTTTTCGCATCTACCAGACCATCCTGGTTCACCACCGGGACTCACAGAAAGACGAGGACATCGTCGATCTGTTCTTCCGGCTGGGTCGCATCAAGCTCAAGCAGGGAGAGCGCACCAAGGCCGTCAACATGTTCGAGAAGGCCCTGGAGATTCAGGGGGGACATCGGCCCACCATCGAGGCCCTCACGGAGCTGTACTCCGAGTCCAACGACTGGGAGGCGGTGATCAAGCAGAAGCGAGCGCTGCTGGCGGCCACCCGCGACGTCGAGGAGAAGTTTGCGGTCAACGAGCAGATCGCCAGCATCTACAAGGGCAAGCTCAACAACCCCCAGAAGGCCATCGCGGCTCACCTCGAGGCGCTGGAGCTCAAGCCTGCTGATCGGCAGTTGCTTCACAATCTGCTCGATCTGTTCAGCGAGACCAAGCAGTGGAAGAAGGCCATCGAGATTCTGATCAAGCTCGCCGACCTCGAGAAAGGAAAGCTCAAGGCCCGCTTCCTGGTCGCGTCGGGCAACATCGCCAACTACGAGCTGCACAGCACTGACGACGCGGTGGAGTTCTACAATCAGGCTCTGGACGCCGATCCCGATGATTTGAAGGCCTTCGAGCGCATCGACAAGATCATGACCGCCAAGAAGGACTGGCGGAATCAGGAGCGGAGCTACCGCAAGATGATCAAGCGCCTGGGGGCGGATCCACCGCCTGAGAAACGCTCGACCCAGATCGCGCTCTGGCACGCCCTGGGCGAGATCTATCGCTCGCGTCTCAAGGACTACAAGTCCGCGACCGCGGCCTTCGAGGTGGCGGTCAGCCTGGACCGGGATGCCCTGCCCCGGCACCAGATCCTGGCCGAGCTCTACCAGATGTCGGGCCCCGACACCTATGACAAGGCGGTTCAGGAATATCGATTCCTGGTTGGCAACACCCAGGATTTCGGCGAGATGGCCCTGCATCTCAAGACCCTGCGGCGACTGTTCATGGAGATGCAGCTCTACGACCGATCGTGGTGCGTCACGGCGGCCCTGGCCTTCTTGCGCAAGGCCGACCCCGAGGAGCAACAGTTCTTCGATCAGTATCGCCCCAAGGGCTTCGTGCGTGCCCGGGCGCGCCTGACCGAGGAGCTGTGGCAGAAGAATATCTATCACCCCGACGAGGACCGGTTCATCTCTCACATCTTCGCGACCGTCAGCTCGGCGGTGGCGGCGGCCTACGCCAAGGAGCACAAGGACTGGGGGCTCAAGCGCAAGGATCGACGTGACGTCCAGAACGACCAGCTGCTGTTCAGCAAGATGTTCAGCTACCTGGTTCAGGTGATGGGGGTCCCGCAACCAGAGCTATACCTGAGGCCCGAGTCACCGGGCGAGCTGGATCTGGCCAACGCACGCGAGAAGGCCCAGCTCATCCCATCCTTCGTGGTGGGCGCCAGCTTGCTCCAGGGCCGGCCAGAGAAGGAGATCGCCTATGTGACCGCGAAGAAGCTGACGCTGATGCGCCCCGATCACTTCGTTCGCTGGCCGACGGTGGTTCCGACCCTGGCCCACCTCCGGGTGGTGTTCCTGGCCGCCTTGAAGCTCTCGCAGCCCAGCTTTCCGGTCAAGCCCGAGCTGGCTCAGCCGGTGACCCAGTACCTGGATCTGCTTCGGAAGATGGTCCCCCCACAGATGATGGAGCAGCTCACCGTGGTGGTTCAGCGCTTCATGGCAAGCAAGGGAGAGGCCGATCTCACCCGCTGGTGCACGGCGGTCGACTACACCGCCACCCGGGCGGGGTTCTTGATGTCCAACGATCTCGATGTGGCGGCGCGGCTGGTTCAGTCCGAGCCGGTGGCGGTCGGGACCGCGGAGCCCAAGGAGAAGATCCGGGATCTCCTGCAGTGGTCGATCTCCGACGAGTACTTCATGGTTCGCGAGCACCTGGGGCTGGTCATCGGTGGCTGACGTGATCGAGGGCGCACGAGCGTGATCTCGCCCATCTCATCGATTCTCTTGATGGTCGCCTTCGTGGCGGCGGGCCTGGTGTTCGGCCGGCTGGTGGCCCGGCGGGGAGCTGAGCTACGCGCCGCCTCCACCAGGACGTGGTTGGAGACCATCCGGACCGCCGCCGAGAGCCAGAGCGCCGAGATCCGGCGGGCGGCGGAGATCACCGCGCGTGAGGAGGCCGAGATGGCCGGTGCGGCCTTCGAGGCCATCTCCCAGGTGCGCGAGAACGAGCTGTCGGGCCGCCAGGCTCAGTTCGATGCTCGCCGCAAGACCATCGAGCGGCTGGAGGGCGAGGTGGTCGCCCGGCGCAAGAGGATGGATCTGTTGCAGGCGGGAGCCAGGACCCGCGACGAAAATGCCCGTCGTCTCGGGGGAGAAGCCGCCGCCCACGAGCGCGGACGGACCCTGGCGGTCGAGTCCCGGGCGGGGATTTCGAGGGCCGGCTTGCGCGCCTCGATCATCGAGGCGGAATCGGAGGCCGCGCGGGTGGCCGGTGTGCTGCTGCTCCGCGCCGTGGACCAGTCGGCATCGGATCCGGAGCAGGTCCGTCATGCCAAGCGAATCATGGGCATCGCGGTGGGCCGGTTCTCGGGCCACTACCTGACCGAGCGCTTGCTGTCCACGGTCCCGCTGCCGCCCGGGATGACCCTGGAGCAGATGTCGGGTGTCGACGAATCGAACCTGCGGGCCATCGAGGCCGTGGCCAACGTCAAGCTGGCGCCCACCGAGGGACGCGACGGTGTGCGCATGGAGGGCCTCGATGGGGTGGGGCGCGAGGTGGTGCGGCGCACCCTCACCTGGGTCGGCCGCAATCCGCGCGCGGCCGGAAATCCCGGCAGCATCACCAAGGCGGCCCGCGACGTGTCCGCGGCGCTCAACCGCGAGCTGACCGAGCTCGGTCGTCGCGCCTTCGTAGCCCTGGAGATTCCGCGCGCTCACGACGAGATCGTGTCGCTGGTGGGGCGTCTCAACTACCGCACCAGCTTCACCCAGAACCAGTGGAAGCACGCGGTGGAGGCGGCCTTTCTTTGCGGGATGATGGCCGATGAGCTCCACCTGGACATCAAGGTCGCCCGTCGGGCGGCGCTCATGCACGACATCGGCAAGGCGCTCACCCACGAGCTCGACGGCTCGCACGCCGTGATCGGCGCGGACTACGCCCGGCGCCTGGGAGAGAGCGAGGTGGTGGCAAACGCCATCGGGGCCCATCACACGGACGAGCCCTTCTCCAGCCCCTACGCCTATCTGGTCGCCGCCGCCGATGCCATGTCGGGCGCCCGCCCCGGGGCCCGGCGACAGATGGAGGACAACTACGTGGCCCGCCTCGACGATCTGGAGCGCATCACACGGAGCTTCCGGGGGGTCGAGGAGGCCTATGCCGTTCAGGGAGGGCGGGAGGTTCGCATCTATGTGTCCGAGGACCAGATCGACGATCGCGCCGCGATCGGGCTGTCATCCGAGATCGCCCGAAAGATCTCCGCCGAGATGACCTTCCCCGGTCAGATCCGGGTGACCGTGATTCGCGAAATGAAGGCCATCGAGATCGCGAGCTGATGGCTTGTGGATCGGCGGCCAGCTCGTTAGAGCTATTCTCTGACGAGCTGTCAGGCATCGAGAAGGACACACCACGTCATGAACCTCGTCATCCCGCCGCTGGTCTTCTATGCCGTGGGGGCGGCCTTGGTGATCGGGGGGACCGTGCGCACCTTGACCCTGGGACGGCGAAACCCGGAGCGCGAGATCTCCGACGACGATCCGGCCCGGACCAGGGCCCGCCGC
>Ga0209863_10000799_pt1 | contig 13725 bp, 24 predicted proteins | sample OrgsoiDNA2013046_FD_185796 | JGI IMG/M metagenome (GOLD analysis project Ga0209863, IMG submission 185796) | Permafrost soil microbial communities from the Arctic, to analyse light accelerated degradation of dissolved organic matter (DOM) -... | ecosystem: Environmental > Terrestrial > Soil >...
AACGCCGTAGATGTAAGTCAACGACGCTTCGATCCGTTTGTCGGCGGGAATTTCAACTCCTAGTAAGCGAGGCATAACAAAATAAAATCGCTAAATGATTATCCCTGCCGCTGCTTATGACGCGGGTTCTTGTTGCAGATCACGCGCACCACATTTTTGCGCTTCACGATCTTGCACGCTTCACAAAGTCTCTTAACTGATGGTCGTACTTTCATAATCCACGAGACGAAAAACGCGGAGCCAATCTCCGCGCTTACCGATGGCGAAAAGTAATTCGCCCTTTCGACAAATCGTAGGGTGAAATCTCTAGCATAACTTTGTCTCCTGGCAAGATGCGAATGAAGTGCATCCGCATTTTTCCCGAGATGTGTGCAAGCACGCGGTGGCCATTCGGCAGCTCGACCCGGAACATCGTATTCGGCAGCAACTCGACCACTGTGCCTTCTACCTCAATTGCGTCTTTGCGCGCCATGTCAGGATTTCGGGTTCGTCTTTCGTGATCAAGACCGTGTGTTCGAAATGCGCCGAGGGCAAACCATCCGCCGTGCAAACGGTCCAGCCATCTTCCATCAGCCGGACCGTCGCGCCGCCGAGATTGATCATCGGCTCGATCGCCAACGTCATGCCCGGTCTGAGGCGTGGACCGCTGCCGCGTTTGCCATAGTTAGGCACTTGCGGCTCCTCGTGTAGCTTCCGCCCCACCCCGTGACCGACAAATTCCCTAACGACCGTGAAGCCGTGACGCATCGCCTCGTCCTCGATCGCCGCACAAAGATCGCCAAGGCGTTCTCCAGAATGGGCGATGCCGATCGCTCGTTGCAGTGCGCTCTCGGTGACGCTGAGTAATTTCTCGATGCGCTCGTCGATCATTCCGACGGGAATGGTCGCGGCAGTATCGCCCACCCAGCCATCCTCCACTACGCCAATGTCGAGCTTCACGATGTCGCCATATTGAATGCGGCGCTGGCTGCCTATGCCGTGCACAATCTCGTCGTTGAGTGAAATGCAGATGTTCCCCGGAAAAACGCGATGGCCGAGCCGGTATCCGAGAAACGCGCTCCGCACGCCCGCTTCCTGCATCAGATCGGCCGCGGCCTGGTCAATTTCTTTCGTGGAAATTCCGGGCCGGATCAATTCGCTCACACGTTCCAGGACATCGCTCGCCGTGCGGCAAGCCGTCCGCATCTTGTCGATTTCCCGAGTCGACTTGATCGGGATCATTGAACGCGCGCTTCAACCAGCCCGGCTACATCCGTGAAAACCGCCTCCCTATCTCGATTTCCATCGATCCGATGCAGCGCGCCATCCTTTTCGTAGTAGGAAAGGAGTGGTTCGGTCTTGGCCTTGAACTCCGCCAATCGCGTTTGCAGCACGGAGGCATCATCATCGTCGCGCCGGATGAGCGGCCCGTCGCAATAGGGGCAGATCGAACGCTGCGCAAAACTCGCACTCGTTAGGCTGGTGGTAAAACCGCAGCGCCGACATTGCAACCGGCTCGCAATCCGATCCCGCACCGTATCCTCGGAGACCTCGAGCCAGATGGCCAGATCGAGCGGCGTCTCCCGGCGATTAAGAATCTCGTCGAGTCGCTCCGCCTGCGTAATGGTGCGCGGAAACCCGTCGAACACGAAACCTACTTTCCCATGCAGATTCAGCCAGTCTTCGATCAGGTGCACGATGATCTCATCGGAGACCAAGCCTCCCTGTTTGGAAATTTCCTCGGTCTCCAAACCAAGTGGCGTCCCGAGATCGCGCTCGCGCCGCAGAATCGCGCCCGGCGAAGTGACGGAGATGGCGAAATGGCGCGTGATCATTTCCGCCTGGGTCCCCTTCCCGGAACCGGGCGCACCAAGGAGCACGATTCGACTTTTCACCTAGCGCCCGTAGAGAAAAATGGCCACTCCACCGATGACCAGCACCGCGATTCCGACGTAAAGCCACATCAACGTTCCCTGCTGCGCCGCTTCCCCGCGACTGTAGGCGGCACGATCGAAAGCCCGTCCACGAATCCGCCCCTTGCGCAGGAACCCATCGTAGTGTCGCTGAATCAAATGAGTTTCCACTTGCCGCATCGTGTCGAGCATCACGCCCACAATAATGAGCAAACTGGTGCCGCCGAAAAATTGCGCGGTTATGGTGGGCACGTGCAGGCCTTGACTCAGCAGGCTCGGCAAAATCGCGATCATGGTGAGGAAAATCGCGCCGGCAAACGTTAGGCGCGTCATCGTGAAATCGAGAAAATCCGCCGTCGGTTTTCCCGGACGCACCCCCGGGATGTAGCCACCGTATTTCTTCAGATCATCCGCGATCTGCGACGGCTGAAATTGAGTCGCGACCCAGAAATAGCTGAAGAAAAAAATCATCCCTGCGAGGAAAACATAGTGGAGCCAGCCGTTCGAAAGATTGTCGGCGATCATTTTTGCGGTGCGGCTGTTTTTGAAGGCCAGCCCAACGATCGTCGTCGGGAAAAGCAGCAGCGCCCAGGCGAAAATGATCGGCATCACACCGGCGTAATTCACTTTCAGCGGCATGTACTGCGTCTGGCCGCCGTACATCTTTCGGCCGACCACGCGCTTCGCATACTGCACGGTTATTTTACGGACCCCTTGCGTGACGGCGATGACGGCGGCGATGACAATAAACAGAAACGCCACCATCAAAACCAGGATCGCCGGATTCACCTGACTCGTCCCCGTCTGCGCCGAAGGCACAAATGTTTTCCAAGCCTGCGCGAGCGCTGCGGGCAAGCGCGCGACGATGCCAATGGTAATGATCAAAGAAATGCCGTTGCCAATGCCGCGATCGGTAATTTGATCGCCCAACCACATCAGGAAAAGCGTACCCGCCGTGAGCGTCAGGACTGTAATAATACGGAATGAAAGTCCGAGATTCTCGACTAATGGAACTCCCATCTTGGCCGTCGTCTCGGTGATGCCCGGAAGCATCGTGTGATACGACTCCGGATGCTGAAACGAGACGGCCAGCAGGTATCCCTGGAACAGGCAGAGGACCACCGTCGCATAACGTGTGTACTGCATGATCTTTTGCCGGCCACCATCCTCTCGCGACAAACGACTCAGTGACGGAATCACCGCCGTGAGCAATTGCAGCATGATGGATGCGCTGATGTAAGGCATGATGCCTAACGAAAAAATGGCGCAGTTCTCAAGCGCGCCGCCGCTGAAAAGATTGAAGAGAGCGGCGACGCTGCCTCCCTGCTTCTCCGTCAACGCGCTGCGGAACCACTCCTGCAAGACTCCCGCATTGACTCCGGGAGTGGTGATTGCAGCGCCCAGCCTAACGATAACGATGACCGCCAGGGTAAACAAAATCCGCCGGCGCAACTCGGGGATCTTGACGCTGTTTAGAAAAGCCGAAACCATCCGCTACATCCGCTTCACGACACCGCCTATTCAGCAGTCTTCTTTTTCTTCGCCACGGCTTTTTTTGGTTTTGTGGCCGCTGCAATCGGGATCTTCGCCTCTTCCGGTTGCGACCGTTTTCCGCTGATTAACGACTGCCGTTGTTTGAGCGTTACCGTCCCGCCGGCCTTCTCAATCTTCTCGCGGGCCGAGTCGCTGACGCGGTCCGCTTCGATCGTCAGGCCGTGCCTCAATTCGCCCCGCCCAAGAATTTTCAAGCCGACGATGTGGCCTCGCACATGTTTCGATTCGCGGAGCATTTTCTCATTGATAACGGTTCCAGCGTCGAACTGGTTGAGGTCGTCCAGATTAATCACGGCGTAATGCTTCTTGAAAGCGGCGTTGTTGAATCCACGCTTCGGCAAGCGACGGATCAGCGGCATCTGGCCGCCTTCAAATCCAAGACGAATGCTGCCGCCGGAGCGCGCCTTTTGGCCCTTGTGCCCCTTGCCGCTCGTTTTGCCATGACCGGAACTTTCGCCGCAGCCGAGCCGCTTGACGCGATGCCGCGAACCCGGACGCGGCTTCAGGTTGTGCAACCGAATCATGACCGATCAGCCTTTCCGTCGTCGTTAGGGCGAATTCCACGGGTTTTTAAGATTTCATCGCGCCGGCGTAAGGAACGGAGCGCTTCGATCGTCGCCTTGACCACGTTCGCATGATTGCTCGAGCCTAACGACTTCGCGAGCACGTCACGAATCCCGACCGCTTCAACAACGGCACGCACGCCGCCGCCGGCGATGACGCCGGTTCCAGGCGATGCTGGTCTAAGGAGGACGCGTCCGCCACCGAACTGTCCGAAGGCCTCGTGTGGAATCGTGTTTTCGTGCAGCGACATTTTTTCCATCGACTTGCGCGCCGCTTCCGAAGCTTTGCGAATCGCTTCCGCCACTTCGTTCGCTTTACCGAAGCCGCATCCAACTTTGCCGTCGTGATCGCCCGCCACGATCAGTGCGCTGAAACTGAATCGGCGGCCACCCTTCACGACCTTCGCGCAACGATTGATGAACACGACTTTTTCGGTCGTGTCACCTCTTGCCGGAGGCGTCCGGTCCGTGGTGCGAGAGTCGCTTCGTCTGCCTTGGTTGCCTGCGTATGCCATGATGAATTAAAGTTTCAGACCGCCTTCGCGCGCCGCGTCGGCGAGCGCTTTCACTTTGCCATGGTAAAGGAATCCACCACGATCAAAGACCGCCTTGTCGATGTTCTTGGCGAGAAGCCGCTCGGCGATCAATTTGCCAACTTTCTCGGCCGTCGCTCGATTCGCGGCGTTTTTTCCTTTTCCGCCGAGCACTTTCTCCGTCGTGCCTGCAGAGACTAATGTTCGGCCCGCTTCGTCGTCGACGACCTGCGCGTAAACATGTTTCCCGGAAAAATAGACACATAGACGCGGACGTTCCGCGGTCCCCGATACTTTCCGCCGAATGCGGTTATGGATGCGCCCACGGATGACTTTTCGATTGATCGCAGCCATGACTATTGAACCGTTTTACCTTCCTTGCGGCGAATCTGCTCGCCGGCATAACGAACGCCTTTGCCTTTGTAGGGTTCCGGCGGATAGAAACGGCGAATGTCCGCGGCAACTTGACCGACGGTCTTCTTGTCCGCGCCTTGAATCAAAATCTTTGTGTTCTCCGTGACCGTGATTTTGATATTCGGTGGAATCGGAAAGAGGACTGGATGGGAGAATCCAAGGCTAAGATTGAGGTTTGTTCCCTGAACTGCCGCCTTAAAACCAACCCCTTCGATCTCGAGCTGCTTCGTGAAACCTTCGCTCACGCCGATGACCATGTTATTGATCAAGCTGCGCGAAAGCCCGTGAAGCGCTTTTGCGCTGCGCGTCTCCGCGTCGCGGACTAACGACACGCGATTATCCGCGATGTTCGCCTTGATGCCTTTCGGCAGTGTCCAGTTGAGCTTTCCCTTTGGACCCTCGATCGCGACGAGACCGCTTCCGTCGATGTTCACTTTAACCTTGGCAGGAATTTCGACCGCCTTGTTTCCAATTCGTGACATAACTCTTGGGTTACCAGACGTAAGCCAGCAACTCGCCTCCCACTTTCTGCTTCCTAGCCTCGCGCCCTGACAAAACACCGCGCGGCGTGGAAAGAATCGCCGTGCCCATCCCGCCAAGAACGCGCGGGATCTCATCGGCCCCCACATATCGGCGCAGACCCGGCCGACTGACTCGTTTCAGGCCGGTGATCGCGCTCGTGCGGTTCGATATTTTGTTCGTGATCTTGATCCGCGGGTGCGCGGCTGTCGTATCGAGCACGTAGTCCGCGATGTAGCCTTCTTCCTTCAAAATACGAACGATCTCGCTCTTGATTTTCGAGTAGGGAACAAACATCTCGATCTTCTGCGCCTGCGTGCTGTTACGCACACGAGCCAGGAGATCGGCAATAGGATCAGTGACAGTGCTCATGAAAGTTAGGCGGCTTGCGCGACGGGCTTCTTCGGCCGGTCGCTGAAGGGCATTCCCATTTCGCTTAGCAGCGATTTGGCCTCTTCGTCAGTGCGCGCGGTGGTTACGATCGTAACATCAAAACCGATGTTGCGCTTGATTTTGTCGAGCTCGACTTCGGGGAAAATCGATTGGTCGGAAACGCCGAGCGTGTAGTTGCCATGTCCGTCGAAACCCTTCGGCGGCACACCGCGAAAATCGCGAATCCGTGGGAGCGCAGCCTTGATCAGTCGCTCCATGAATTCATACATCCGCTCGCCGCGGAGGGTGACCTTCGCGCCTATGGCCTGGTCTTTGCGCAGTTTAAAATTGGAAATGCTTTTCTTGGCGCGCGTTTCTGCCGGACGCTGGCCAGTGATAAGACCGAGTTCGGTCTTGGCATCTTCCAAGGCCTGTTTCACGTCCGATTGCGAGCCGACGGAAGTATTAATGACCACCTTATCGAGCTTGGGAATTTGATGTGCGTTGGTATAGCCATGCTGTTCCCGCAACGCCGGCATCACGCGGTCTTTGTAATCGCGATAAAATTCGTTTTCCATGTTCTTAGATTGTCATCACTCACGCCGTATCATCCTGAGCGTGGCTCGTCTCATTTAGTCTTCGCCTTCGTTGCTTTCGCCTTGCCATCCTTCTTGGTCGCTTTATCGCCGCGTTCGACCACCTTTACATTCGAGATGTGGATCGGGCCTTCGCGCTCCGCGATCTTTCCGCTTGGATTGTCCTGCGATTTGCGCAGATGTTTTTTGATCATCCGCACCCCTTCGATCAACACGCGATTTTTTTGCGAGATCACCTGGAGCACCTTGCCCGTCGAACCTCGGAAGTTCCCGGAGATAACCTCTACCTGGTCGCCTTTCTTTACATGGTGCTTCGCGCGGTTCATAAAACTTCGGGCGCCAGCGAAACGATCTTCATGAAATTGCGTTCGCGCAGTTCACGCGCGACCGGGCCGAAAATGCGGGTCCCGCGAGGATTCAAATCTTTATCGATGATCACGATCGCGTTGTTGTCGAACCGGAGGAGCGATCCATCGTCGCGCCGGATGGGTTGTTTGGTACGAACCAACACTGCGCGCACCACCTCACCCTTCTTTACCGTGCCGGTCGCGCTCGCTTCTTTTACGTTGGCGGAGATCACATCGCCGATGCCAGCAGATTGCGCGCTGCCTTTGCCAATCACGCCAATCATCGTCGCCATCCGCGCGCCGCTGTTGTCGGCCACGTCCAGTCTTGATCTGAGATAAACCATAAGATTCCTTTATTTCTGGACGACCTCGACCAGTCGCCAGCGCTTTAGTTTGCTCAGCGGACGCGTTTCCATGATCCGCACTGTGTCGCCGGACTTGGCTTTGTTCTCCTCGTCGTGCGCGTAAAATTTCCTTTCCTGTTTCACGATTTTGCCGAATTTCGCATGCGGAACACGCGTTACCGTGCGCACCACGATCGTCTTGTTCATCGCGCTCGAGATCACTTCACCGACGCGTATCTTGCGCGCTCCACGCACGTTGGTGGGGGATGTTCGCGGTTCCTGCTTGGTCGCTTCTTCCATATTAAATTATTTCTTTGTCACCGCCTGTTTGCCCCGTTGCGTAAGGACGGTCTCAACCCGCGCCACTTCGCGACGGAGCAGGCGCAAACGACTCGGCTGTTCGAGTTGCCCACTCTGCTGTTGCAAGCGCAAATGCAGACTTTCCTGACGCAGGTCGCGCTTCTTCGTCAGTAATTCGTCCGTGCTCATTTCTAAGATGTCTTTAAATTTCATTTGTTCGTTAGTCGTTAGGTGGCGACATGGTGCCGGGTCAGGAACTTTGTTCGCACCGGCAATTTATCGGCCGCCAGACGGAGCGACTCACGTGCGACTGACTCCGACACGCCGTCGAGTTCGAACAAAATGTTGCCGGGTCTCACGGTCGCGACCCAGTATTCCGGTTGACCCTTGCCTTTGCCCATCCGGGTCTCCGGTGGACGCGAAGTCACCGATTTGTCAGGGAAAATCCGGATCCAGAGTTTGCCTTTGCGTTTCATGTTGCGGGTCAGCGCGACACGTGCGGCTTCGATCTGGGTGTTCGTGATCCAGGCGCGCTCAAGAGTCTGCAAACCAAATTCGCCGAAATCGATCCGGAGATTGCGTGAAGCCGTCCCCTTGCGGCTCCCCCGCTGGGTCTTTCGATACTTTACGCGTTTGGGCATTAAGGGCATGGCAATATCTCCTTCGCAGCAACTCGTTAGGCAGGAAGCTGCGCCGGCGCAGCGGGCGTAGCCGCGGACGCTTCTTCCTTCTTACAAATCCAACATTTCACTCCAATTTTGCCGTAAACCGTATTGGCTTCAGCGAACCCGTAGTCGATCGGCGTCCGCAAAGTGTGAAGCGGCACTTTCCCTTCCCGATACCATTCCGAGCGGGAAATTTCCGCGCCGTTCAAACGGCCCGAGCTGCGCAGACGAATGCCCTGCGCGCCAAAATCCATCGCGATCTGCACCGCTTTTTTCATCGCGCGACGGTACGCGATCCGACGCTCAATCTGGAGCGCCACGTTTTCGGCCACCAGCTGCGCGTCGAGTTCCGGCGTTTTGATTTCCTGGATGTCGATCTTGATCTGTTTGCCCTGCGCCATCTTTGAAATTTCCTCAGTCATCTTCTCAATCTCGGCGCCCTTCCGACCGATGACGATCCCCGGCCGCGCGGTATGAATTGTGACCCGGATGCTATTCCAAGCGCGTTCGATGATGATTTTTGCGACTGCGGCGAACTGCAATTTTTTCTTCACGTAATTGCGAATCTCGATATCGCTGTGCAAGAACCCGGGCATCTCCTGCGGCGAGGCATACCAACGCGAGCGCCAATCGCGGTTCACCGCGAGACGAAAACCAATTGGATTAACTTTCTGTCCCATAACCTAAATTTCTGATTTTCGATTTTCGATTTTCGATTGTTCTGGAGCAGCTCCCGTTTCTTCGGTTGCGGCGGCACGGGTTTCTTTGCGCTTCTTCGTTGCGCCGTTCTTCCTTGTCCGCGCGCCTCCCGCCTTCTTCTCGCGTCGCTTAATTTCAATCTCGTCCGTAAGGACGATCCGAATATGACTGCTGCGTTTTCTAATCGTACTGCCGCTGCCGCGCGCCCGCGTCATCATGCGTTTTAGAGTCGGGCCTTCGCCGACAATCGCTTCCTTCACCACCAGTCCATCGACACGCAGGTTCGCATTGTTCTCCGCATTCGCGATTGCGCTCTTGAGTGTCTTGCCGACCAACGCGGCTGCCTTTTTTGGGCTGAACGCAACCAGATCAAGCGCCGCCGAAACTGGCAGGCCCTGAATGGCGCGCGTGACCTCGCGCGCTTTGAACGGCGAAATCTTCGCGTAACGATATGTCGAGCTAACTTGCATTATTTTAGAGTTACATTCTAGCGCGCATCCACCTGAAGACGATCGCCTACTTTTATTTTTTCCTTTTCCGAATCCATTTCTTGAACGACGGCGCCGCTGATTTTTTCGCGCACATCCACTACCCGCAGCGTCGCGAGCGTGTGGCCTGCCCGCACGACACGAAGCGGCATTCCGAGCTTTACTCCCTGCTGCGCACCGAGATTGCCCACGACGAACGACCACTCTTCCTTCACACTGATCACTTTCCCGTCCATCAGATCGGGCGCCGCGTCCTCGTTAGGCACTTTCGCTACTTGGGCCGCGACCAGTCGATTGGTCGCCCGGAGTTGCGCTTCGACTTCCATCCGCGCCTGCGCGTCGCCGCTCGGCGTGTTCTTCACGTAACGTAAAACCGTTTCGCTTAAACGCAGCAGTTGCTCACGATAGGCCTCCTTCTGCTTGTGCATGAGCTTAAGGTCGCTGACCGCTTTCAGGAGTCGCTGCTCGAGCTTGGCCCGGTCCTTACTGACCGACTCCACCCCAAGGGCGTCCATGCGCAACTGCAAATCGGAAAACTTCCGGCGAAACAATTCTGCTTCCGCGTTGGAGACAACCAGACTGTCAGTCAGCGTCTTCACTGTCTCCTGGTCGAGCAAGAGTTGTTTGCGCAAGAGGTCGTTCTGCGCAGGCAACGTTTCCGCCGTCACCTTCGCTTCCACCGCTTTAATATTGGATTCTGACAAAGAACTATTTTCCTGCGCGTTCGCGTCAACTAGCGCAAACGCGCCTCCGACCACTGACATGATTGCCCAATGGCCAATTGCCAATTTGGTCCGGCGCGAACCGGCTCTCCTCAATTGGAAATTGGCAGTTGGCAATTGGAATTTTTATTTCGTCACCTTCGCGGTGTGCGACCCGTGCTTCTTAAAGATCCGAGTCGGCGAAAATTCGCCCAACTTGTGTCCGACCATGTTTTCGGTCACAAACACCGATTGAAATATCTTGCCGTTATGAACCAGGAACGTATGGCCAACGAAATCCGGCGTCACCATCGATCGACGCGACCAGGTCTTGACCGGTTTCTTCACTCCCGAGCTGTTCATCTTGTCGATCTTCTCGAGAAGATGCGGTTCCACGAAGGGTCCTTTTTTTAGAGATCTGCTCATAACCTATTTTTTCTTCCGCCGACGCTCGATGATGAACCGATCGCTCGCTTTCCGTTTCGCGCGCGTCTTGAAGCCTTTGGCCAGTTGTCCCCATGGGCTGACCGGATGATGACGTCCCCCGCCGCCCTTTGATTTGCCCTGGCCGCCGCCCATCGGATGATCGATCGGATTCATGGCCATGCCGCGCACGTGCGGCCTGCGCCCCTGCCAGCGCGTGCGGCCCGCTTTGCCGCTCGAGACATTCATGTGATCGACGTTGCCAACCTGGCCCATCGTTGCGTAAGCGGCCTCGTGGATGCGGCGGATTTCGCCCGACGGCAACTTCACCAGCGCGTAACCGCCTTCGCGGTTGCTAAGCGTCGCCTGTTGACCAGCACTGCGTGCAATTTGGCCGCCGCGGCCCGGCATGATTTCGATACAGTGAATATTCGCGCCTAACGGAATCGCGCTCAGCGGAAGTGCGTTACCGACGTTAGGCGGAGCATTTTCGCCCGCGGTCACCTTTGCACCAACAGCGAGACCGTCCGGTGCGAGGATATAGCTCTGCTCGCCATCGGCGTACTTAATTAGAGCGATGCGGGCCGAGCGATTTGGATCGTACTCGATCGCCAGAACGTCGGCCGCGATGTCGCGCTTGCGTCGTTTGAAGTCGACTTTGCGATATTTCTGTTTGTGACCGCCGCCGATATGACGGGAAGTTAGCCGGCCATTGTTATTGCGGCCGCCGCTTCGTTTCTTCGGCTCGGTGAGGCTCTTCACCGGCTTCGCTTTGGTCACTTCCTGGAACATCGGAAGCGATGAGAACCGCAGCGTCGGCGTAAGCGGGCGAAAATTTCGGAGAGCCATAAGACAACTAAACGAGATCGATCTTCTCGCCTTCCTTCAGAGTAACAATCGCCTTTTTCCAGTGCGGCTTGCGCCCGAAATCAGCGCGCCGTTCGCGTTTTTTCTTGCCGGCGTAATTGCAGGTGTTCACGTCCACCACTTTCTTCTTAAAAAGAAGCTCGATCGCCTGCTTGATCTGGATCTTGTTCGCACGTGGATTAACCCGGAAAACGTACTTGTTGAGCTTCTCGCTCAAGAGCGAAGCCTTTTCCGTGAGCTGCACCGTCTGGATCAAATCGTAAGGTTCGTTCATCAGCGCGTTGTCCTTTCCGCCAGTTGCGCGAGCGCGCCGTCGGTCACGATAATTTTGTCAAACGCGAGCAACTGCTCCGTGTTCACATCGCCTGCGGTGGCAAGCAAGACCGGCTTCACATTGCGGGCGGACCGAGAAAAATTCTCATCAAAGGAATCCGAAATCAGCAGCACTTTTTTCGCATCGGTGTGCCCCTTGATCAGACTAACGAACGCTTTCGTTTTCGGTTCCTTCACACTCAGAGCATCGATCGTAAGGACATCGCCCGCGTTAATCCGCTCGGTCAGTGCTTTTTGGAATGCCAACCGACGGACCGTCTTCGAAACCTTCTTCGAATAATCGCGCGGCTTGGGACCAAAAACGACACCGCCGCCACGCCAGACCGGCGACGATTTGTAACCGGCGCGAGCGCGACCAGTTCCCTTTTGCCGCCATGGTTTCGCGCCTGAGAGATTCACGTCCGCTTTCGTTTTGGTGTTGGCCGAACCGGAACGCCGCGCGGCGCGCATTGCCACCACGACGTCGTGGACCGCCTGCGTTCCGCGACCGCCTTCGATCAAATTGATCTTCGCCTCCTTAGCCGCCGCGACTGTCAAAACTTTCGCGCTCATTTGCCAGCCTCGGTTCTGGCAGGTCGCTTCAATGCTGGCCTAACGACCACGTAACTGCCGTTTGCACCCGGGACGGCGCCGCTGATCAAAATCACTTTGTCGGCTTCGCGCACTTGCAAAACTTGCAGGTTTTGCACGGTCACCCGCTCGTCGCCCATATGGCCAGGCATGCCCATGTTTTTCCAGATTCGGCCCGGTGTGGATCGATAGCCGACGGCGCCGTTGCGACGGTGCGTCTTCGAGCCGTGCGCTGCACCTTGACCGTGGAAGTTATGTTTCTTCATCACGCCCTGAAAACCTTTGCCTTTCGACCGGCCAACCACATCAACGAAATCGCCCGGTTGAAATTGCGTGACCGCAAGATTGATCTCGCCTTCGGGAGCATCTGCCTCGAGACGAAACTCGCGCACCAGTCTTTTCGGTTCGGCGCCAGCTTTCTTGAAGCCGCCGAGCAACGCTTTCGTCACCCGCGATTCCTTCTGCGTATCGAAGCCGACCTGAATCGCGGAATAACCGTCGTTCTCGTTCGTTAGGCGGCGGAGCAGGACATTATCGCCCGCCGCGATGACAGTAACCGGACGCATTTTGCCATTCGCGTCGTAGACGCTGGTCATGCCGATTTTTTTTCCTAAAAGTCCGATACTCATGCTGGTGGGCGTACAAAGGTTCCGATGCCGATGCATTAAATCTTGATCGTGATATCCACGCCCGCTGGCAGGTTGAGTTTCTTCAACTCATCCACCGTTTTGGCCGTCGGCTCGATAATGTCGAGCAGGCGTTTATGGGTTCGAATTTCAAATTGATCCATCGACTTCTTATCGACATGCGGTGAGCGGTTCACCGTGAATTTTTCAATCAACGTCGGCAGCGGAATTGGTCCCGCCACTCGCGCGCCAGTTCGCTTTGCGGTCTCGACAATGTCGATGGCGGACTGGTCGAGCATTCGATGGTCGAACGCTTTCAGGCGAATGCGAATGCGCTGACCGTTGGCCATAAATTATTTCGTCTCCTTCTGGTCGAGCACGGCAGCAACGAGCTGTTGCGGGACTTGTTCAAAATGGGAAGGCTCCATCGAATAGCTCGAACGGCCTTTGGAAAGCGAACGGATCGCGGTCGCGTAACCGAACATTTCCGCGAGCGGAACTTCCGCCTGCACCATTGTTAGGTTTCCTTTCGCTTCGATGCTGCCGATCTTGCCACGACGGCGGTTCAAGTCGCCAACGATGTCGCCCTGGTATTCTTCCGGCGTCGCGTTTTCCACCTTCATGATCGGCTCGAGCAGAATCGGCTTCGCCTTTTTGAAAGCGTCTTTCACGGCAAAAATCGCCGCGAGCTTGAACGCGAGTTCGTTCGAGTCCACATCGTGATAAGAACCGTCCACGATATCGACATGCGCGTCGATCACCTGATAACCGCCGACGACGCCGTTGAGCATCGCTTCCTCGATGCCTTTCTTGCAGGCGGGGATGTATTCCTTCGGAATATTTCCACCGACGACTTTGTTCTCAATCGTAATGCCTTTGCCGCGCTCGTTAGGCCGGGTTTTGACAATGACGTGGCCGT
>Ga0209863_10000800_pt1 | contig 13723 bp, 7 predicted proteins | sample OrgsoiDNA2013046_FD_185796 | JGI IMG/M metagenome (GOLD analysis project Ga0209863, IMG submission 185796) | Permafrost soil microbial communities from the Arctic, to analyse light accelerated degradation of dissolved organic matter (DOM) -... | ecosystem: Environmental > Terrestrial > Soil >...
TACGGCGACCAGACAAAGCGCCGCCAGGCGCATCGACAAGACTCTTCCGATGATGGTTCGTCGTTGATTTTTCGGCATCAAGGATCGAATCGACCGACCTGGCATACGCAAGAAAACCTCCAAAATCTGGCCCTAAACTAGAAATACAACGGTTTCTAATAATGCGCCACTACCGCCCGTAATCAGTAGGACGGTAGTGGCGTAACCTTGACTACTGGCCGGTTCCCGTGAGAGTGACAATCTGCGGACCGGTGGGATCGTTGTCACCGACATACAGCGCCGAAGCCCGCGCTCCCGTGGCCAGCGGAGTGAACGTGACGCTCACCGTGCAGGTTGCCCCGGCAGCAATGGGGCTGACGCAGGTGGTTGTCTTCGCGAAATCCTTAACATTTCCAGTCTGGAAAGTCAGGGTGATCGGAAGCGATGTGGTGTTGGCGTTCTTGATGGTGACCACCTGGGCGGCACTGGTCGTCCCAACCGTCTGGGCCGCATACGTCAGCGCCGACGGCTTCACCGAGATGCCGGTCCCAATCCCGGTCATCAAGATCGCCTGCTGACCGTTTCCGGGCGAGAAGTGCCCGAACGTGGTCAGAGCCGCCGTCCGCGAACCCTTCAAAGTCGGCTTGAAGAACACATCGATGTAACAGATTCCCTGCGGACCGATGCTAAACGCATGCTGGTTGTTGGGATCTCCGTTGCAGCCGTTGGTCACTCTGTCATTGAACGAATAGTCTTGAGTATCCAGACCCGTCAACTCAACAATGGCTACGCTCACCGTAAGGTTGGTGTAGTTCTTGAAGTTGGCATGGAAGGCCGGACTGGTGGTACCCAGCAGAGTTGTCGGAAAGGTGTGCGGATCAGGTTCGATCGCCACGCGGATCTGTCCCACGCCGTACAGACCGATTCCAACGCTGGCGCCTGCGCCGCCTTCAGGAATAATGATCTGGGCAGTGCGATTCCCCAGATCCTTCGGATTAAAGACGATCGAGAACGTGCAGGTCTTGCCCGCGCCAAGGCTGATGCCTTTGCAGGTATCGGTTTCGGAGAAGTCCCCGGCATTCGGTCCGATGATGCTTGGAGTACCGATGCTGATTGCCACCGTGCTGGTGTTGCGGACAGTAACGATCGAGGCCGGGCTGGGGAATCCACCCATTTGCCTGGGGAAGCTAGTCAAGCTGGGCGAGACGTAGAGAGGAGTCTGGGTAAGAATAGTTACTCCGCCCGCCGTAGTGTCAACGACCGCCATGTCGATTCTGCCATCGCCGTTGAAGTCACCCAGAGACAGCCAACCCGGAGCCGCGTTGGTCGGGAAGACTTCCTGGGATTTGAATGTTCCATCGCCAACGCCAAGCAGCACGGAGACGGAATTGTTGGTGTAGTTGACGTCGGCCAGGTCGAGTTGGCCATCGCCGTTGAGGTCCGCAGCGACCATCATCTGCGGGTTCAGGCTGACCGGGTAGTCCACGTGCGTTGCAAAGGTTCCATCGCCGTTGTTCTTCAGGATTGAGACCTTACCCGCAGCCGCGGCCACAGCAAGATCAAGCTTTCCGTCTTTGTTAAAGTCGGCCGTCACCACCCAGGTGGGTGAGCCCGCGGTCGCGTAGTCGACGTGAGTCGGGTAAGTTCCGCTTCCGCCATTGATCATCACGGAGACGGTGCTGTCGGTCGCGTTGGAAACCGCCAGGTCGAGCAGGCCATCGCCGTTAAAATCTCCAACCGCAACGGAGTCCGGTCCGCCGCCTGTGATGTAGTCGAGCTTGGTCTGGAAGGTGCCGTCGCCATTGCCGCGAAACACGGAGACGGTGTTGTCTCCGGAGTTTGCCACCAGCAGGTCGAGCTTGCCGTCATTGTTGACGTCGGCCACGGTCACTGCCTGCGGATTGGTTCCGGTGGCGAACTGCTGACCGGTGGTGAAGGTGCCATCGCCGTTACCGGTCAAGATGAGCACCATCTTGGTGTGCCCGAGCAGCACGACCAGGTCCAGCTTGCCGTCGCCGTTTACGTCCGCAGGCACGATCGCGATCGGAAATCCGGAAGCGATCGGGTAGTTGACCGCTGCCTGAAAGGTGCCGTCGCCGTTGCCCAGCTTAACGTCGATGCTGTTGGCCGAGTTCGCGATCGCCAAATCCTGCTTGCCGATGCCGCGGAAATCGCCCACCGCTACGGCCATTGCCGTTGCGTTCACCGAAATATCGTTGCGGGCGAAGAACGTACCGGTGCTCGACTTAGTGACTTCGAACAACACCGGCACGGAAGTGCCGCCACCGGGAGCCGGATTGGTCACGGTCACCACCGCGGTCTTCGCCGTAGCGATGTCAGCCGCCGAGATGGGAGCCGTTAACTGCTGGGCGCTGACTACGGTCGTGGCGCGCGCGCTTCCGTTCCACTTGATGACTGCGCCGGTCGCAAAGCCGGTACCGTTCACGGTTAGAGTAAACGCCGCGCCGCCAGGTGTTGCAACGGTCGGACTCAGAGGTTGATTGACCTGCGGGATGGCATTCTGCGCCATCAACTGCGCTGGAACCACAGAGGCCAGAACAATCAGGATGAGTGCAGCCTGTAAGGCTTTGCGCGAAACCGTCGCCAGACGGAAGGGTGTTGCCATTGCGTTGTTTGCTGTCATGACCTGCATAAAATTGATCTCCACATTCATCCGATTGCGCCGGGAGAACCAGCACAGCCTGGGATAGCTTGGGTCGGCCATTGGGCCAAACCCGTTAGGGTTAATGGGGGAAAACGTAGCCAGAGAAAACCAACTGCTTTGGCCCCTACTGCGTCTTCACAGAATTCAGAACCTCGGACAACCTGCTTCAGATTGCTGCGGCCACGTCTTCTTCAATCAAAAGCTCTTAGGCCGAGCAACTCCAGCAGGACATTCCACACGAACACCGAACCGGACAAAATGTAGCGCCGCCATAACCGCTTGGGCTCCGCGCTCAACCGAAACAACCATTCCAAACCGTTCTCCCGCATCCACGCCGGCGCCTGCTTCAGCCGGCCCGTGTTGAGGTCGAACGCCGCCCCGATGCCGAACATCGCCGGGACGCTGAGCTTGTCGCGATGCTCATACATCCAGGTCTCCTGCTTCGGCGTACTCAGGCCGACCCAGACGATGTCCGCATTGGCTGCCTCAATCAGCTTCACCAGATCACTGTCTTCCGCTTCGGTAAGCGGCCGGAATGGAGGACAGTACGTGCCCACGACGCGGATTCCGTGCCGATGATGCAGTGCCTGTGCCAGCGAGTCTGCGACTCCAGGAGCGCCACCGTAGAAAAAATGGCGATACTTATTTCCGGTGACGGAGCAGAAGGTTTCGGTCAGCTCCGGCCCGTAGACACGCCGCTTCAAACCGAAGCCGTGCCAGCGGCCGAGCCAGACCAGCGGCATGCCGTCGGGCACGACCAGATCTGCCGACTGCAGAACGTGTCGAAAATTAGCATTGTGCCGCGACTCGCTGATGCCGTGCATCCCCGTGACGGCGATGAAGCGGCTGGGCCCGCGCTCCGCGATCCAGCCTTCGACTTTCGCGATCACATCCGGAATCTGCACCGCGTCCACACGAATGCCCAGCACTTTGTAAGACGGGCTGCCCGCAGCCTCTGGCGTATCGTCCTTCGCGTATTCTCGGCTGGGCAAGTCCAACTCTGTCGACATAGGCGTAGTTCTGGCGTAGTTTTCCGTTCTTAGGACACTACAGGGGAGGATGAAGCGTTTGCAGCTTTCCGACCGGCCTAAGTTGCTACGCGATCTGGCTCGCATCCTTCACTGGCTTGCGAACCTCGGAATCGAACCAATTATAAGTGATGGCGATGCCTTGTTCCAGCTTGATTAAAGGCTGCCAGCGCTCGGCGAGAAGTGCAAAACTTTGCGGCATTCGGCTCCGAAACTGGCCTCGCGCGGCAACGTCGTCTTTAGACTCTCGACGCGCGATCACGGTCGGGCATGCAAAGTGATGAATTCTCAGGCGGGCTTTCGCCAACATCGCGACCATGTCAAACGATCTCGCTACTCGCGTCACCTGTATAAACCATCCGTTCTTACGAACCCTGAGGTCTCGCAGGTAGAAGAGCAATTGCGCCGCCAAACGGCCGGTTGAGATCGTCAGTCGGCGCCGGACGAGGGAACCCGCTCGCCCTGCTTGGCGATCTCCGGCGGGCGCCTCATTTCGCGATACATGCGTAATAACGAGATCGGCCCGAAGCAGTACAGCAACAAGACCATCCGATCGAAAGTCTTATAGCTTCGATACAAAAGAGAATCGGAGATGCGTTCCAGCCAGTTGGGATTACCCACGCCGGCGGTTTCCGCTTCGGCAAACGCCGGCCAGTGGCCGTCATACTTTTTCCGCCAGAGATGCGTGTACCGTGCGATCTTCCTCTTCAGCGCCGGAGAGAGCACTTCTTCCCGCGGACCGGAAGGGCGAATCTTCTTTCCCTTCACATTGGCGTGATGATCGGCCTCGTAGATGGCCGACCGTTCCGCGTTTTCGAGCGATACCATGCGTGGATCGTACGGAATCTGGAGAAAGTCGCAGATGCCCCGCAATACGCCTTCCGGCTCGCGCACTAATTCTTCGTATTGCAGAAGATGAACCTGCATCCCGTTGGCGGCGATGCGGTCGGCTCCCTTTTTCATTTCCGCGTAGCCGAGCAGGGCGCGCAGCGTCATGCCCGAACGCGAGAACCACGAAGCCTTCTGCCCCGCGCGCACGATGCTGCGGCAAATGTCGGCGGGATTGCGATAGATCACGATGAACCGCGCCGTCGGAAAATCCCGAGCCAGTTGTTCCATCGCGTCGTGATACGTCGGCGACTTGCAGCCCCACATGGCATCGCCGGAGTACTGGCGGTACGCCAGTTCGGTCGCGGCGCGCAGCCCAGCGACTTGCGAAGGAATTTTGCCCCGTTGTAATTGATGGCGCGACAGCGCGCTATTCCAGAATTCCCATCGCTCCGGCCAGTCGGACTTGGACTTGCGCCCCAGAAACAGCGGCCACATCAGCGGCAGGTCGCCCTCATACATCAAGGCAATCTGCGGATGCTGGTTGAGAAGTGCGTACAGCAGCGACGTACCCGAACGCCACATCCCAACCACGAACAAGGGCCCGTTGAACGCGTTCTGTGAAACAGGGTTTTCTGCGACGTTAGTCAATTCAGTTTGCATATCTTAATCTTGCTTATCTTGGATAAGGTCGAGGTTGGGCTGAAACGGACGGATTCAGCGCGGGCGAGGATCAAGCGCTCAGGCGGTCGCTTCAATAAGGCTCGGACTGCGGTTCAAATCGGCCACCGGCTGGTTCCGCTTGCGCCGCAGAAATTCGGCATAGCAGACGATCGCCAGAAATAGAAATGGCGCGTGCCAGCTCATCTCCACATTGAAGAACGAGCGCACCGTGATGGCGCCGAAAATGCCTGCGACTTCCGGCAGCCATTGCCGCTCGTCAGCGCTAAGCGATGGGTCCGAGTAGCTGCGGCCGATGATCCACCAGGTGCCAAGCACCGCGACCGTAAACGGAACCAATCCCCAGAAGCTTTCGCCGGTAAGGATCTCCATCCAGTCGCTGTGAATCTGCGACGCCTCGATGCCGATCTTGCTCAGCACCGCGAATTTGCCGGCAGCAAAGGCGCCGTACCCGGTGAACGGACGCTGCATGAATTGCTGCCAGGCAAAGGTCCACCAGTCTACGCGAGCGCTCATGTGCGTGATCTGGCTCTCGGTCTGATCGCGCGACAGGAATTGAATTACCCTTGGGCCCAAGCTGGTGAACATCATCACCGGGATCGAGCACACCAGCCCCAGAATCGGAACCCAGATCTTGCGCTCATACACGAAAATCAGGAACGCGCCGAATATAAAGCCAGCCATCGAGTTGCGCGTCTGCGATGCGATCAGAGTGATGAGGCCTGCGGCCAGCAGCAGGACGTACCATGCGCGGCCAGTCTTTCCCTGGCGCCGGGACACAAGTCGCGCCAGGGCTACCAAGGCCACTACCGCGCTTGACGATCCCAGGCTGTTCGAGGAAATCACCGGCCACACCGACGACAGCCGGCCCAATTCATCCAGACATTCCGAAGGCCATACTGCCGCGCCTCCCCACGCAACTACCAAATCCAAGCCGTAGAGTACAAAGACCCAGTTGCAGACTTTTCGGATATCGGCGGCTGACGGGTTGGTCGCCAGAATGGCTGCCACCGTAGAAATGTCGAGCAGCATCTCGACCGACTTGTACAGCGTCCAGGCCGGATATACCGACCAGACTGAGGAGATCAGGCAGACGATGCCGAACACCGCCAGCACCCCCACCAAGCCACGAAACAAGCTGCGACGCCACGTCGTTTCCCGGTTCCGCAGCCGCAACCACAGAATCGCAACGACAATGACCTCAGGGCCGATGCGCAGGATCGCGTAGGCATCCAGCGGATTGGAAGAGGCTACCGAATTATCTCGGATGCGAAACACCAGCGTGCTGAAGATCAGCAGGAAAAACAGCCAGTGCCACCACGTCCAGGCCGCCCGCAGTTCCGAAAAATATCCCATCCCTTCGCGCAGGCCTGCGACCACAAGAATGCCGACCGGCACGACCAGAAGGATCAGTGCGATCATCGGCCCCACGCCGACCCGCTCGAAGCCTCCCGACAGCGCGTAGGTCCCCAGGCTGATCGCCACGCCCAGAGCGGCAAACAGCGCGAGCAACACGAGGTTCCGCTTGTTGCTGAGGCTGGGTTGTATGGTCTCGAAGTTCATGATGCGTTGCGAGCGCGTGCCGAAGAACCTACGGACGGCCTTCCTTCAGCGCCTGCAGCACTCCGTAATAGGCGGGCTTCTTCTGATAGCGCTCGTCGAACATGAGCGGCTTCGCGTCGGTCAGGCCCTTGGCTTCGTGCAGCCAACTGGCCGTGTCATAAAGGCCCCAGGTCGTGAATGTGGTGCAATTTGTGTCCTGCAGGCAGGCGTGAGCAATGTTGTAATAGATCGTCTTCTGGTTTTCAAATGGATCCTGCATCGCGCCCGCTGGCCCCTGGTAGACGTCGATTTCCGTCACTTGCGCGGTCACGTGGGCCTTGCGCGCCTGATCGAGGAAGTACTTGAATTCGTCGAGATAAGTCGGGCGCAGCCGTTGCGCCTCAAGGTGCATCTCGGTGCCGACGGCGTCGAGGTGACCGCCGATCGAGTTCACTTTCTTCACCAGGTTGAAGAAGTCATCGACCTTGGCCTTGTCGAGACCTTCCTGACCGAAGGTATCGTTCAGCAGGATTGGAACATTGGGGTTCGCCTCGTGCGCATATTGCGACGCGTGCGCGATCATTTTTGCCTGGCCTCCATTCTCCCATCCTCCGTAGAGGTGGGACCAGCAACCGTTGTGCCCCGGAGAGACCGGTTCGTTCACGATCTCCCACGCGTAATACATGTCGCCGCCGTGGCGGACGATGGTGGCGATGTCCTCCTTGATGATCGGCTCAATCGTCTGCTCGGTGTAGCCGCCGCAATTTTTCTCGAAGTGTAGCCACTCGGGAGAAGCGTTGTTGCGATAGAGCAGGCCGGCGCCAAACAGCTTCATGTTATGCGCCTTGGCGAACTGCATCTCTTCGTCCATCAGTTCGAAGTCGTAGTGCCCGCGCTCGGCCTGAATCTTGTTCGCGAATGTGACCGCGCGATTGAACTCGCGCCCCATAATCTGCTGGTGCTCGGGGTCGCGCTTCCAATATCGCGGCTGGATGAACACGCCAATCCCAAAACCCATTTTGTCTGCATATTGCCGTAGCGTCTCATCGTCGCCTTTCGGCGCAGCCGTGCCGCCGGGAGCGAGAGCCAACAGCACGATCGCCGCGGTCAACAGGACAAGGATTTTCCCGGTCGATGCGATGGTTCCCTTAGCCGACGTTTTGTGAGCAGAAGTCGTATTTGCCATGGCTTGTCTTCCCCACCTTTGAATTTGGTCTGAAGACATTTTAGATGCCGTGTGGTGGATTCGCGTGGTGTGTTAATTGATTGCTTGGTTAGGACGCTGATGTGGCGGCAAGCACGGTACTCCCGGCGGCCATCTTTCGCCGCAGCAGCACGACGGCGAACAGAAGCGCCGCCGCATTCGCCAGAACGATTCCGAGGACGCAGCCCCACAGACCATACTTAATGGTGAGCGGGACGCCGACGGCCAGCGACAGCACGCTCGCCGCGCAGCGGGCGTAGAACACTGACGACGGAGATTCCATCCCGCGCAACACGATCGTAGGGCCGAACGCGGCGCTCCACAGAATCGTCTCCGCAGCCACGAATGGCAGCAGGTAGGTCACTTCCATGTACTTGCCGTTGTACAGAAGATGAAAGAACTGCGCCTTCATGGGGATCACAATCATCCAGTACGCAGCGGCCCCGCCGACATAGAGAATCGTGATGCGCCGGGTCAGCACCCGCGCCGCCGAGATTCCACCTTCACCATGTAATCGCGCGGCATACGGAAGAAAAAGACAGGCCAGCGCGGTAAAGCTTTGTTCCAGCGGCAATGCAAGATTCATCAGCGCTCGCAATTGCCCGGCCTGCGTCAATCCGGTGAACGCACTGAGCAACGGATAGTACATGTAATACGGAATCCATGTCGCTGCGGAAGTGGCCAGCGCCCAGCGCCCGTAATCCCAGTGACGCGACCAGGTCTGACTGAGATTTGGGCCGGGAGTCTCGTCGACGAGTGTAGTGCGCACATGGAACAGCAGATACGCCGATGTGAAGAGCGCGCCGACGGCCATCAGGCCAAACGCGCTGAACGGCGACATCCATCCGCGACGGTAGACTACGAACAGCCCACCATTCACGATCACGCAGTAGAGGAATGCTCCTACAGCAGCGCGCGCCGGAGCCAGCTTCATGTAATACGCCCGCCGCGCCAGAGAGAAGAGGAGAATGCACGGCGCAGCCAGCGTCACGCCCAGAAGCGCTCCCGGAAGCCCGTTCGCGCTGCCCCGCTTATACGCAACGAGCGTGGCAACGCCCATCACAATCAGTCCCGGTCCAGTCAGCCAGACGTGAATCCAAAGCAGCGCGCCAAGATATCCGCGCAACGATTTGCGGTATGCCGAGCCGCTGAACACCGCCATGGGCTCAAGCAACAGCGATTGATAAAGAAACGTCAGCAGCAGCGAAACCGAGAACGCCAGCGCGTAAGCACCGTACTGAGCCGGAGCGAGCCAGCGCGCCAGAAAGATGCCGACCAGAAAATTCGATCCTGAGATCAACGCCTGATCGAGAATCGCCAGGCTCCCCTTCGCAGCCCAGCGGGATGCCGTGCGCATCGCCGGAGCCGGTCTTTCGGGCACTGCGGCGTCGAGCGGTTCGGCCACTGCCACGCTGGTATCTTCGCTGCTGTAACGCTCGGTCATGTGTGTCTTTCTAGAGTTGGGCAAGAAACTCGGGCAACGTATGTACAACCGTCGCGTGTGCGTGCAACCGCTGCATGTACAGCCGTGGAAGAGCGGCGCTTCAGCGCCGCGTCCAGGTACCAACAATAATTTTGGCTTTCAGCCCCTGTGGTCGTCTTCGTGGCTGGCAGAGAAAATCTATTTCTCTTGCGCGGCTAACGTGTGCAGAGTTGACTTTCAAGCTGCGCGGCATGCGCCGCTTCCAGGCGCGCTTTCAACTGCTCCGCCAGAACCGCGACCTGCGGCTCGCTCAACATGCTGACGTGCCCACCGGAAATCTCCACCACTTCCAGCTTGCCGGCAGCCAGTTCGCGCCAGCCGGCGTAGGAGTCGTTGACTCCACGCAGCGATTTCTCGCTGGCGCGAAACAGAGTGATATCGCCCGAGTAGGACTTCGGAGAATATTGCGTACCGGCAAGATGAATGCCGCGCCGCACATTTTTCAGCGCCTGCGGCAGGAACATCCGGTCGATGCGCCGCTTCCAGTTGCGCGCATACTGCCCCGTCTTGCGCTGGATGTAGTCGAACTGCTCTCGCGCCGGCATCTTGCCCAGCTTGAGCAGCAGAGACGTTGCCGGTTCATATTTTCCCGGGAAAGTGTCGAGCAGGGCGAGCACTGCCACTTCTTCGCCTTTCGCCTTGAGTTGCCGCGCCATCTCGAATGCGACCGTCCCGCCAAACGACAAGCCGCCGAGCACGTACGGCCCCTCGGGCTGGATCTTGCGGATCGCCTCCAGATAGTGCGACGCCATATCTTCGACGCTCGTGAGGCACGCCTGTTTTCCATCGAGTCCCTGCGCCTGCAATCCGTAGACTGGCTGATCCATTCCCAGATGCCGCGCCAGATCGCGATAGATGATGACGGTGCCGCCCGCTCCATGCACCAGAAACAGCGGCCGCTTCGATCCCAGTGGCTGAATCGGCACCAGCGAGGACCACGATGGCGCCCATCCCTTCGTCCGCAGCAGCTCAGCCATATGCTCGATGGTCGGCGCCTGGAATAAAACCGTGATCGGCATGCGCTTGCCGAAGGCCTGCTCCAGCCGATGCATCAGCCGCACCGCGAGTAAAGAATGCCCGCCGAGATCGAAGAAACTCTGGCGCACGCCGATGGGCTGCTTGCCGAGAATCGTCTCCCAGATTCTTACCAGCTGCGACTCCAGCGCATCTTTCGGCGCGGTTAATTCCTGGCTGGTCGCGGAATCCGCCGCGCTGGGCTCAGGCAACTGCCGCCGATCCACTTTGCCGTTCGGCGTCAGCGGCATCTGCTCAAGCTTAACGAAAGACGACGGCAGCATGTAATCGGGCAAGCGCTCCTGCAGAAATTCGCGCAGATCGCTTCCCGTCGGCGCCGGCTCTTTCGCGGGAACGAAATAGGCGACCAGCGTCTTCTCGCCGCGCGCGTCTTCTCTCGGTACGACCACAGCCATGTCGATTCCGTGGAACTGCGCCAACAGCGCTTCAATCTCGCCAAGTTCCACGCGGAAGCCGCGCACTTTCACCTGATCGTCGGTGCGGCCAAGGAATTCGATGTTGCCATCGGGAAGGTAGCGGGCTACGTCACCGGTTTTGTATAACAGCGCGCCGCGCCCCGCGGAGAAGGGATCGTTCACAAATTTCGCCGCCGTCATCTCCGGGCGGTTCAGATATCCGCGCGCCACTCCCCTGCCGCCAATGTGCAATTCGCCGCGAATGCCCACCGGCTGCGGCTGCATCTGCGCGTTCAGAATGCGAATCTGGGTGTTGGCGATAGGCCGCCCAATCGGAAGCGGCGAAGGAACCTCGCCATGCGGCTCGTAGGCGGTCGCAATCACGCTGCACTCGGTGGGACCGTAGGTATTGATCCACCGCACGCGGCCGCCGGCCAGTTTCTTCCACGCCGCCAGCGTTACCGGCGACGCCTTCTCGCCGCCGACGATCACCAACCGCAATCTTTCCGGCAGCGCTTCGTTCGACTCAGAAAGCTGATGCACCATTTCGTGCCAGTAGGCAGTCGGCAAGTCGAGGACGGAGATGCGATGCTGCCGGATCCAGCGCACGAAATCGCCCGCCGCCAACGGCATGTCTTCCGTCTTCAGCACCAACCGCGCGCCGCTGATCCACGCCGGGAAAATCTCTTCTACCGCGATGTCGAAGCTGATCGACGAAAACTGCAGAACATAATCCGCTGCGGTCAATCCATAGAGTTTGATTGCCGCTGTGTTGTGATTCACCAGACCGCGATGCGTTAACTCAACTCCGCGAGGCTTTCCGGTCGAGCCCGAGGTGTAAATCACATACGCCAAATTCTCGGCGCTCAGATCGATATCGAGATTGTCTGAATTCTCTTCGTCGATGTCTCTCCAGTCCCCCGGCAGGCTGATGACCTCAGCCCCTGGAAACAGAGCCGCATTGCGCGCGTCGGAAATGAGCACCCGCGCGTTCGAGTCCTCCACCATGTAGGCCAGGCGTTCCTGCGGATACTTCGGATCAAGCGCCAGGCAAGCCGCTCCGGCCTTCAACACGGCCAGCAGCGCGACCATCATGTCGGGCGAACTGTGCAGGCAAATGCCCACCGGCGAATCGGGGCCAACGCCGCGCTTGCGCAGATAATGTGCCAGTTGATTCGCCCGCAAATTCAGTTCGCGATAGCTGAGCGAGCGTTTCTCCTGCTGTACTGCGATGGCGTCCGGCGTGCGCTCCACCTGCCGCTCCACCAACTGGTGAACACATTTTCCGGCCGGATAGTCCGCCTTGGTGTTGTTCCACTCCGATAACTGCTTCTTCTCGGGCTCAGTGAGAAGCGGCAGCATCGCGATGGGTCGATCGGGATTTGTAACCAGGCTTTGCAGCAGCGTTTCCCAGTGACCGACGGTGCGTGCGATGGTCGGAGCGTCGAATAAATCGGTGTTGTAGACAAAGCGCCCGCGAATGCCGTCCGGCCGGTCTTCCAGTTCCAGATCGAGATCGAATTTCGCCGCGCCCACATCGACGGACATCTGGCGCAGATCCCATTCGGGAGAAATGTCGGACATCTGTGGCGCCAGCGATATCAGCACCTGCAGAATCGGGCTGCGAGTCAGGTCGCGCTCCGGCTGCAACTCCTGCACCAGCGTGCCAAAAGGCACTTCGTCGTTCGACAACGCGCCCAGCGTAACCTTTCGCGCCCGCGCTAGGAGCTCGCGGAACGTGGGATTGCCCGACACATCCATGCGCAGTGCCAGCGGATTCTGGAAACAACCGAGCAGGCCCTGCACTTCGGACTGCCTGCGCCCCGCGCTGACCGTGCCAACAATAATGTCTTCCTGCCCCGTATAGCGGTGGAGCAGGCTGACAAACGCAGTCAGCAAAGTCATAAACACGGTCGCGCTTTCGCTTCGTCCGGCGCGCCGCAATCCATCACTCAGGCTCTGCGGCAACTGGAACGATTGCATCGCACCGCGGAAGGTCTGGATCGCAGGCCGCGCACGGTCGGTGTGCAATTGCAGCACCGGCAGCGCCCCGCTCAGCTGCTTGCGCCAGTAATCCATCTGCTTCTCGAGCGGACCTTCCAATTGGCGCGCGCGTTGCCACGCGGCGAAATCGGAGTATTGGATGGGAAGCTCCGTGAGAGGAACCTGAGCCTCGGGCTCATTCGAATAAGCACGGTAAAGCCCCAGCAGTTCCGGGACGAATACGTGATAGATCGAGAGCCCATCGAATATCATGTGATGAAGAGTCAGGATGACTTGATACTCTTCATCGCCCAATCGCACAACGCTGGCCCGCACCAACCGGTCCTGCTTCAGGTCAAACGGCTTGCGGCTCTGCTCTTCCGCATGCTTGCGGGCCTGCACCGGGCGCTCAGCTTCCGGCAAGCCGCGCAAGTCGGTGACCGGCAAACGGATCGGCTCCGGCGCGCGCACCACCTGCAATGGCTGATCGTTGACTAGTTCGAAATTCGTCCGCCACGCTTCGTGCCGGCGAATAATCTCGGAAAGACTGCGCTCCATCGCGGGCACATTCAGCGCGCCCTTGTGCTGGATGACGACTGCCTCGTTGTACATGGGAACATCCGGCGCCATCTGAATGTGCAGCCAGATCTGTTCCTGCGCGCATGACAATCGCACCGACTCTTTGCTCTTCCGCCGCTGAATTCCGTTCGGCGCAAAATTGCCCTTCAGGTAATCTTCGATCGCGCTGCGCTTCGCCGAACTCATGCCGGCAGGCGCTGCTTGAGCCCTTTCGACAGCACTCGAGACAACAGTGGGCGAAGTAGTCTTCCCCTGTCCGTCGCCTGCTCCTGAATTTTCTCCCGCACCGTGATTGCCCAAATTAACCTTCAATGAATTCAA
>Ga0209863_10000801_pt1 | contig 13689 bp, 10 predicted proteins | sample OrgsoiDNA2013046_FD_185796 | JGI IMG/M metagenome (GOLD analysis project Ga0209863, IMG submission 185796) | Permafrost soil microbial communities from the Arctic, to analyse light accelerated degradation of dissolved organic matter (DOM) -... | ecosystem: Environmental > Terrestrial > Soil >...
GCCGGCTGCCTTCGATTCAACCACTTTGGCCGCGGCTTGCGCGGTTTGCTGAAATTCGACGACCGCAGTTTCGGGCAACGCTCGGTTTAGCGCATAGGCCGTCGGCACCGTGCCGATGAGGATGAGCATGATCAGGCCCATCCCCTTTTGACCGTCATTCGAGCCGTGAGCAAAGCTGACCCCCGTGCACGTGAGGAGCAGCAAGCAGCGGATGAAGAAGGGCGGCGGCTTCACGCCCACAGGGGCCTCGTAGAGGTGCTTGCTCTTGACGAGGGCCCGCATGGCCAGCAGCAGCAGCGCCGCGCAGCTGAACCCCACCAGGGGCGAGATGAGCAACGAGCGCCCGATCTTCGAGGCCTGGCCCCAGTCGACCCCGCTGGTGGCCGTGGCGGTCGACATGAGTTGATTGGCGAGACCGACCCCGATGATGGAGCCGATCAGCGTGTGTGAGCTGGATGAAGGCAAGCCGAAGTACCAGGTGCCGAGGTTCCAGATGATGGCCGCGGTCAAGAGCGCGAACACCATGGCGAAGCCCGCGCCGCCCCCGACCTGCAAGATGAGCTCGACCGGCAGCAGTGAGATGATCCCGAACGCCACCCCGCCCGTCGAGACCAGCACGCCGATGAAGTGCCAGAGCCCCGACCAGGCCACCGCCACGTGGGGATCGAGGGTGTGGGTGTAAATCACGGTCGCGACGGCGTTGGCCGTGTCGTGAAATCCATTGACGAACTCGAACCCCAGCGCCACGAGCAAGGCGATGCCAAGGAGCACGAACGGGAAGATCGACTTGGTGTGCACCTCGGACAGATCGGCGAGCAGGTGAAACCCCGCGTACCCGGTCCCGATGGCCAGCGCCGCCGCGAAGATGCCCATGCCCAGGCGGCCTGGGCCACCTTTCAGTTTCTCGTCGAGACGCGAGGCGTGCGGTTTCATCGGCTCGCCGGTGACGGGGCTGGTGTTGGTGACTGCGGAGACGCTCATGATGTTTCCCCCTGGTCCTGAAGGGGAGCCAGAGTACGCCTCGTCTCGTGAGCTTTTGGTGGCGTTTGTGAAACAGCCTTGCGTCGGCCGCGTCCGTGCCCGATCCGACGTCGACGCGGATCCTCAGACCGCGGCCTTGAGCTCGGGCCAGTCCAGGGCCCAACCGAGTGCCCGCTTGACGGACACGATCCGCGACGCGCCCAGCTTGCCAACCTGCGTGCTCAGGATCGACTTTGCGATCACATGGACGTTGTCCAGGTTGACGACGGAACGCGCGGCGAGCCCCTCGGCCCGGCCAACGACCACCTCGACCGGAATGCCGCGAATCGTCGTGGTGATTTCGGCGATGATCACCTTGTCGAGATACGCGTATCCGGCATCGCGCGTGAGCAGCAGCACGGGGCGACGCCCGACGGGTAGTGGCAGTCGGGCCCACCATATCTCGAATTGTCTCAAGGCTTCTTGGTGGTTCTGCGGACCGCATTTTTGGTGGCGATCCGACCCGGGAGGCGGGCTGGCTGCTCCCAGGTGCCGGGATCGAAATGGGGCGTCGAGGTGTCGGGATGACGGCGGTAGGCTTTGGCCATTTGCGCCTCCGCTGCCTCGTCCAGCGCCCGGCGAATGGCGGCGCGGATGAATTCCGAACGTTTTCGATTGCGGCTGGGGGCAACCCGCTCGAGCGCGGCGCTGGTCGCATCGTCCAGCTCGACTATGACTTGCTTCCGCATACTGGAAGTATACGTAACCAGGCCACCGCGGCGCTGGCAGAAAGGGGTCACGACGACGGAGGCGCGGCCCGCTTGCGCCACGACAGCCGGACCATGGCCGGGAGCAGCAGCAGGCTGACGACGGTGGACACGCACAGTCCACCCACGACCGCCACCGCCAGAGGTCTCTGAATCTCGGAGCCGGCCCCGATGCCGAGGACCAGGGGCGCCAGACCCGCCAGGGTGGCGACGGTGGTCATCAGGATGGGACGCACGCGTTTGATGCCGGCATCGGCGAGGGCGTCGTCGACGTCGAGGCCGGCCCGGGTCGAGGACTCGAAGTGTTCCAGCAGCAGGATCCCGTTCTTGACCACCAGCCCCACAAGCAAAACGCATCCCATCAGAGACGAGGCGTTGAGGGGGATCCCGGCCACCCAGAGGGTCACGAGCGCGCCCACGATCGACAGGGGCGCGGTGGCCAGCACCAGCAGGGCATGACGGATCCGGCGAAACTGGGCCACCAGCACCACCAGCACGGCCAGCAGCCCGAAGCCAAGCACCGTGCCCAGCTCCGAGAAAGTCTGGCGCTGACTCTGGTACTGGCCGCCTATCTCCAGATGGTATCCCTCCGGCAAGGGCAGCCCGGAGAGTCGCTCCCGGATGTCCCGGACGATGGATCCGAGATCCCGATCCTCCTCGTCGGCCGTCACGATCACGACCGGCCGAAGGTTCTCTCGCAGCAGCACGGTGGCGACGCCGGCGCGTTCCAAGGGCGCCAGCGCAGAGATCGGGATGGCGCCGGCCGGGCCCCAGGCCATCGACAAGCTGGCGATCTCGGCCGGATTGAAGCGAATGTCGTCGGGATAGCGGACCCGGACGTTGACGGGACGATCAGCGCGTCGCAACACGGCCGCCAGCTGGCCGCGCAGGCTGGTCTCGAGATCAGCCGCCACGTCCGCGGCCGTTCGTCCAAAACGTTGGGCTTGGGCGGGATCGATGCGAAAGCGCAGCTCGGGGGCCTCGTTCTCGAAGCCGGGGTACAGATCGACGAGGCCCGGAACGTCGCGGATCCGCCTGGCGATCTCGGCCGCCTGCTGTTTCAGCACGGCGTAGTCGGTGCCGAAGACCTTGATCTCGACGGGGCGTGGAGCTCCCGAGAGATCGTTGAGGACATCCTGGAGGACCTGCACGAACTCGGCCCGAGCTTCGGGGACCTCCCGCGCGACGGCGGCCCTGACCTCGGAGATCACGGCCTGCACGTCGTGGCCGCGCCGCTGACCGAGAGGCTTGAGTCGCACCATGAAATCCCCGCGGCTCACCTCGGTGGCCGCGACCGGACCCAGCTCGGCACCGGTTCGCCGCGAGTAGGTTTCGACCTCGGCAGTGCGCCGCAGGATGGCCTCGAGCTTTCGCGCCACGGCATCGGTCTGGGTGAGGGAGGTGCCGGCGGGGAGAAAGTAGTCGAGGACGAACGCGCCCTCGTCCATGGTCGGCAGGAACCCGCTTGGAACGTGGCGCAGGGCCACGCCCCCCAGGGCCAGCAAACCCACCGCGCCGACGGCGAGCAGGCCGGGCCGTCGCAGGCACGGCCGAAGCAGGGCCAGGTAGGCGCTGGCCAGGCGCCCCGCGGGCCGCCGGGCCCGCGGCACCAACCACCGGGCCGACAGAACGGGGACCAAGGTCAGCGAGACCAGCAGCGACAGGATGACCGCGGCCCCCAGCGTGATGGCCAGCGCGCTGAAGAAGCGACCGACCACTCCCTCGAGCCGGACCAGCGGAAACAGGACCACCACGGTGGTGGCGGTGGTTCCGAGCAGGGCCGCGAGCAGGGCGCTGGGGCCGGCGATCGCGGCCACGGCGCTGGTGTCGCCCTCTTCCAGGCGCCGGCCTATCGATTCGACGACCACGATGGCGTCGTCGATGACCAGGCCGATCGCCACCGCGAGACCTCCGAGCGACATGAGATTCAGGCTCTGGCCGGCGAGCGCCGCCACCATCAGGCTCATGGCGATGGTCACGGGAACGACCAGCGCGGCGATCAGGCCGGCGCGGAAATTCCACAGCGTCAGACCGATCACCAGGACGCAAAGGCCGATGCCGAGCAGGATCGCGTCCCGCACCGAGCGCATCGACTCTCGCACCAGGACGGCCTGATCGTAGACGGGATCGAGGCGCACGCCGCGGGGAAAGCTGGTAGCCGCGTCCCTGGCGGCGGCCATGACCGCGTCCACGACTTCGGGCGTGCTGGCCCCGGGCAACCGACTCACGCTCAGCATCACGGTCTCGCCGCGAGGACCGCCCACCCGCAGCAGCCGATCCTCGGCTCCCTCGAACACGCGCGCCACCGCGGACAGCGGCACCGGCGTGCCGTCGGGCGCCGAGGTGACCGGAATCCGCTCGACGTCCCCCAGATCGCGCGGCTCGGCCGACGCCAGGACGGTGACCAGCTCGCGAGATTCGTCGTAGCGTCCCACCGCCTGCAAGACCGTCGAGGCGCGAATGCGCTCCGAGATCTCGGCCGGCCGCAGATGGAGGGCCGCGATGCGCTGGGGATCGAGCACCACCTCCACCTCTCGCACGTCACCGCCCAGCACCTCTATCCGGCCCACCCCGTGGACGCGCGAGAGGGCCGGTCGCAACACCAGCTCGCCCAGCTCGCGCAGACGGCGCGGATCGATGTCGCCCGAGAGGTTGAAGGTCACGATCGGGAACGAGGTGGTGGTCAGTCGCTCGACCGCGATCTCGGTGGAGGCCGGAAGATCGGCGCGCGCTTCGGCGACGCGCGACTCGGTCATCTGCAGCGCGCGCCACATGTCGGTCCCCGGGGCGAACAACAGCGACACCTCGACGGCGCCGCGAATGGTTCGCGAGCGGATCCGCTCCACCCCCATCACCGTGGCGAGCTGGCTCTCGAGAGGTCGGGTCAGGGCCTTCTGGATCTCCTGCGGGGGCACGTCCCGCTCCCGGGCCACCACGACGATGCGAGGGAACTCCACCTCGGGATAGATGCCGCTCGGCAGGCGGCTACCCGCGAAGGCGCCCGCCAGCACCGAGGCGGCGGTGGCGACCAAGATGAGGGCCCCGCGGCGCTCGATCAGCGCGCTCAGGGAAAACATGTCGGGATCGGGGCCTCGGACATCAAGGCACCACTTCGATGAGATCGCCGTCGTCGATGCCCAGGACCGGCTCGATGGCGATCATGGTGCCAGGCGATATTGGTGTCGCGGTGGCGCCGGCGCCGGCGCCGGCGCCGGCGCCGCCAGGGGTCAGCTCGGTGACCGCCTCGGTGGTCTTTCCACGGGATACGGCGGTGACGTGGGCATGCCGATCGGCTCCACAGATCACGACCTCGGCCCGGGACCCGATCGCGGCGCGGAGAGCCTGCGACGGGATCACCGTCGCCTGCCGCCCCGGACCGACCTGCAGGCGTGCGGTCGCCGTAATCCCGACCGGCGGCGTCACCCCTTCGTTCATCGTCAACGAGACCCTCACCACGCCCAGTCCCGTGACCCGGTCGATGGCGGGCGACACCGCGGCGACGACGCCCTTCAAGTGCAGCTTGGCAAGCTCAGACACCTCTATGCTGGCGGGCGCGCCCACCCGGCTCTGCACCAGATCCGCCGCGGTGGCGGTGCCGACCAGCTCCAGACGCGACGGGTCCCCCACCTCGACGATTGGCGTCGCGCCGGTCCCATCCACCAGCTCACCCGATTTGCGAAAGACCCTCAGCACGACGCCGGCGAGCGGGCTGCTCACGACCGCGCGATTGAGCTGTCGGTTGATGATCTCCGCCGAGGCGCGGGCCTCGGCCTCGGTAGCCTCGGAGGTGGACAATCGGGCCACCGCTTCATCCAGCTCCTGGCGAGCGGCGATTCCTCGTTCGAACAGGCGCTCGGTCCGGGCCCGACTGCTGCCTGCCAGAGTGCTCTCGGCGCGAGCCTTGGCCAGTTGTGCCTCCGCCTGCTTGGCCTGATCGTGCAAGGCCGCGTCGTCGATGCGCGCCAGGGCTTGCCCGCGCACGATCCGATCCCCCTCGCGCACCAGCACGCGCAAGATCCGGCCGGGGACCTGAGCGGCGATCAGCGCGTCGCGGTCGGGCAAGGGCGCGATGGTGCCATGAATCTCGATGGTGTCTTGAAGCTGGCGCGCCTGGGCCGGCGCGCACCGGACCTGCTTGCCGCGGCCCGGCTCGGACCCGGTCTCGCCGTGAGCAAATTGCTCGCGATGACAGCCGAGCGACGACAGCACGGCCACGGCGGCGATCTCAAGCCACGGATCCCGACGGGCTCCCGCCTTTCCCCTCCTCCCCAGCATCGCCCGGGTCGCGAGCGCCGCCGACGCCTCAGGGCGTGTCACCGGCGAGCCCCCCCTGCTCTAGCGAATCACCCAGCGCCCGCTCCAGATCCGCGAACGATCGAGACCAGCTGGCGATGGCCTCTCGCTCGGCCAGGCGCAGCTCCAGGACCGCCCGATGCGCCTCCAGGACCCGGACCAGGTCGGCTCGTCCAGCCCGATAGCTCTCCTCGGTCATGGCGCGTGCTTCCTCCATCGCCGGCAAGGCGAAGCGTCCGAGCTGTCGGGCCCGCCCGGCGCCCGCCAGCGTGCGGTGATAGGCGTCGGCGAGATCGGCGCGCAGGTGGGTCGCGTCGAGGGACGTGGTCGCGTCCGCCAGCTCGGCCTGGCGCTCGGCGCGCGCGATCGAGCCGCCCCGCTGGTCGAGGACCGGCAAGTCGAGGGCCGCGCCCCCGATCACGTCGGTGTGGGCAACGCCCTGCGCGTCCGTCAACGTCGGGTCCCACTGATTGACGATCAACTCGGCGCTGACGATCGGGAAGCGCAACCGCCGCTCCAGGTTCACCCGCTCGCTGGCGGCCCGTTGCTGGGCACGGTCGCGCTCGAGCGCCGGATGACGTGCGAGGGCCGCCATCAGGATCCCCAGCGAGGGGAGCTCGGCGGGCACGCCGGGCGCGCCGGTGGCGGTCGGGGGCGCGGCCGGATCCATGCCCACCCAGACCGCCAGGCGCGCGCCCGTCGCGTCCACCAAGAGCTGCGCGGTCTCGGTGTCGGCACGCGCCCGGGCCCGGTCGGCGGTGGCGCGGACGACATCGAGACGCGGGGACGTGCCGGCCTGAAACCGCTGCTCAGTGACGTCGAGCAAGCGATCCGCATCCCCCGAGGCGGTGACGGCCAGCCGGGCGCGCTCGCCCGCCTCCCAGGCATCGACCCAGGCCATGGTGGCGTTCCACCGCAGATCGTTTCGCGTCACGCGGCCCTCTCCGTCCACGGCGAGGGCGTCGGCCCGCGCGGCGCGGATCGCCAGCCCCCGCTGACCGAACAACGGCAGGGGAACGATGACCCCCGTCGATAAGCGGGCGGTCTCCCTGGCCGTGGTCACGGTCAACGTCGGATTGGCCAGCGCTCCCGCGACGCGGATCTCGGCTGCGGCCACCCCCTGGCGACGCTCGGCGACGCGCAGCTCGACCGCGCGTCCCTCGACGGCGGTGCGCGCCTCCTGCCAGGTCATGGCCCGACAATCCGCCGACGACAGGAGCAGCTGGCCCACGACGACCGGCAAGAGCAGAAGGAGATTCGACCACCGCATGGGGACAATGTACTCCAGCGACGAACCATTGCCGGGTGTCGCTGTGGACCCGACTTGGACCCGACTTGGAAGAAGGTGCGCTAATCTCGGTCGATGCTTGCATCTGCGCTGTCGACGGTTTCGTTCGGGATCGCGATGGCGCTGACGCTGCCCGGTGGTCCTCCGGTCGGGATGGACTACCTGGCCTACGATCCGGGCTCGGGCCGCGTCTGGGTGCCCGCGGGGAACACGGGCCGCGTCGACGTCGTGGACACGACGACCGGCAAGCTCACGCAATTGACTGGATTTGCCACCAGGCCCGCCACGCGCCCCGGCCGCCCCAACATGGGTCCTAGCTCGGCCACGGTGGGCGACGGCGAGATCTGGATCGGCAATCGCGCCGACAACAGCCTGTGCTCCTTCGGATCCCTGCGACTCGACAAGCGGAGGTGCATCCAGCTCGCGTCCATGCCCGATGGGCTGGCCTACGTCGCTGCCGCCCACGAGCTCTGGGTGACGACCCCTCGCGACCACACCATCACGATCGTGGGCCTGCCGAACGGCAAGCAACCATCGACGCCCAGGCCGCCCGAGATCATCGCGATCTCCGGCTCGCCCGAAGGGTTCGCCGTCGACAACACCGAGAATCGCTTCTACACGAACCTGGAGGACCATGACGCCACGGTGACGATCGACATCCGGACCCGCAAGCCGCTCGCGACCTGGCCCGCCGGTTGCGGGCCCGCGGGACCGCGCGGGCTGGCCATCGATGCAGCCCGCCGCTTGCTGTTCGTGGCCTGCACCGACGGTGCGGTAGTCCACGATCTGGCTCACGGCGGCAGGCAGGTGGGCCGACTCAAGACGGGGGGCGGCGTCGACAACATCGACTATCACGCCGGCAAGAGTCTCCTTTATGTTGCGTCCGCCCTGGACGCCACCCTGACCATCGCGCGGGTAGGCCGAACCGGAGAGCTGACTTCCACCGTGGTCGTCCCGACCGCGAAGGGCGCACGGAATCCCGTCGTCGACGCCAGGGGGACGGCTTACGTTGCCGATTCCCAGGGTGGGGCCCTGCTGGTGGTCACGTTGCCAGCGGCGGCCGCGACTTCGCCTCCGTGAGGGCCGGGAGCCCTCGTCGTCTCACCCGAGGGCATTGGGCGAGTTCGAGGACCGGCGAGCGCGGGGGCGCGTACGCACGGCGATCGGGGTTTCGCCGGCCATGACCTGGTAGCGCCCGGCCTTGGGACGCAACGCCGGAGCCCGGTCGACGAGGGCACCGTACGCCTGCCGTGACACGCGGCGCTGGACGCGAACGAGCTCATGCCAGACCGCCGCCTCGCGCGCGAGCGCCCGGGCCGCCGCGGCCAGATCGAAGCGAGCGTCCAGGATCATCGGCCGCGCACCGAGTACGCCGCCGCGCGGGGACACGGCGAGCCGGCGGAAGATGTCGCGGCCGTAACGATCGTAGTAGAGGACCGTGTGGGCGGTAGACAGCGATCCGGCCCAGGGATAACTGCGAAGCAGCCATCCCGCGGACAGCTCGTCGAGGGCGCGATCGATGCGGGCCCACTCGCCGCCGCGCTTCGAGGGAACCGACTCCTCGAAGAAGAGGCCGGTGCCGAGCGTGTCCCCCTCGACCTGCCAGGTCTCCCGGATGCCGAAGCGCTCGGGCGCCTGCGCAACCAGCGCGCCGTGAGTGAGATCGAACTCGCCGACCATGAACGCGGCCACCTGATCGCCCCGCTCGCCCAGAAACTGCAGCGTCTCCAGCGCCTCTGCAGTGGTCTCGGTCGGAAAGCCGGTGAAGCACATCGCCTCGGCGGCGATGCCGGCCCCGGCGAGGCGAGCGATGACATCCCCGACCACGGCGATCGGGGCCCCCTTGTCGATGAGGCCGAGGACGCGCGGGCTGGCCGATTCGACGCCCAGCGCACAGGCGACCGCCCCACCCCGCCGCAGCGTCCGGGCCCGCTCGGCGGTCAAGTAACGCTCTGGCTTGAGATCGGTGGCCCACCGGAGATCCAGCCCCGCGTCAGCCAGCGCGCCGGCCAGCTTCACGATGGTCTTGGGCGCCACGGAATCCTGCGACAGATAGAAGTGACGGGTCCCGTGGCGGGCCGACAGGGCCCCCAGGTGGGCGACCACCGTCTCGACGGAGCGCTCGCGGTAACTCGCGGTTCCGACCTCGGCCAGGCCGTAGTGACAGAACGTGCACTTGCCCCAGTAGCAGCCGCGCGTCGGATCGTAGGGCAGCGTCAGATGCGGCGACAGGTACTTGTCGAGCGGCAAGCCGTCGAAGTCGGGACTGGGGAGCCGCCGCATGTCCTCGCTGGCCTCGCCGGGGGTGAACTTCGCGCCCTGCAAGCGATCGCGATGCACCAGGTTCGGGATCGCCGCCAGCCTGCGCCGATCGCCGCCGCCCGGCTCGTCCAGCGCTCGCAACAGCGCCAGCAGCGTGTGTTCGCCCTCGTACACCACGGCCGTGTCGAAAGGGCCCAGCGCTGCCTGCAGGGCCGGGCCGCGCAGGCGGATGAGGAGCTGTGTGATCGCCGGGCCGCCCAGCGTGAGGTGCACGCCCGGGAGCTCGCGGCGCAGCTTGTGGCCGAAGGCAAACGCCGGCTGAAGCTGCCCCGGGAAACAGAGGGAGATCCCGACCGTGCCGACCCCTGCGGCCCGCAGCCGAGGCGCGAGCTGGTCGACGATGTAACCGTCGAACGGATCCCGCTCCGCCTCCGCGTCGCGTGCGATCTCCTCGGGCGTCGTGAGCGCGAAAGGCGTTCGATAGGCGGTGAAGTCGAGCTGCAGCGGCGCGTACGCCGCCGAGACCACCCGCAGGGCCGCGTCAATCGTGTCGACCGCGCCCGCGTACTGCTCCGGGTCGAAGAAGCGAACGGGATCTCGCAGGATGGCGACGGCCTCGTCGATTCCGTCCGGGACAGCGTGAGCATCGCCCCGTGCCTGCCACAGGGCGTGGTATTCGAGTTGCTGCACGTGGCCGAGCTTCGCCTGGCGCTCGAGTCGAGACAGCCGGTCCTCGAGCCGGTCGCGCATCAGCGCCATCGAGGCCCGGCGCAGAAGGGCGTCGTAAGCCTCGACATTCGAGTCGACGGGGAGGACGTCGACGCCATGCGCTCGCAAGAATCCGGTCAGCATCGGCACCGCCAGGTACGGAGCGGTCGGATCGCAGGTCGGAGGATATATGAGGGCGATCTTCACGCATGCCCGCCGCGGTCAGGAGCTCGTCGCATGATTCGACGGAATATACTCTCTGGCCAGGCGAGCCGGTGGCGATGGTAAAGTAAACGCCGATTCTGACTCGCGGAACGAAATGGCGGCTCTGGGCGTTTTGGCCTGTACGTGGACATTCGTGCGTCAAGGAACGGCGGCGCTGAAGGAGCGAACCTCGTCCTGGTCGGGAGGCCGGAACCGAGGACGAAGGCCATGACGACGATCCCGACGACGTCGACGACGACGACGACCCCGACCGGACGCAGCGCGCTGGGGCAGGATGCGGTCGCTCACGTGGATACCCTTTACAACCATGCTCGTCACCTCGCGGGCAACGCGGCCGATGCCGACGAGCTGGTTCAGGAGACCTACACCCGGGCGCTGGCCGGGGCACACACCTTTCTGGGAGGCAACCTGAAGGCCTGGCTGTTCACGATCTTGCGCAGCGCGTTCATGGACTCTCACCGGCGCAGCCGACGCCAAGCCGCGCCGGGGGAGCTGGATGGCCTGCATGTGGATGGCGGGCTCGAGAGCAGCTTCCTTCGCGACGATCTGGATGGGGCCGGTCTCCGGAGCCTGGTGGGCGCAGAGATCGAGGCCGCTCTCTCCAGCCTCTCCGACGACGCGCGCACGGTCGTTCTGCTCGATGTCGAGGGATTCACGGAGAGCGAGATCGCCGCGGTGCTGGGCTGCCCACTTGGGACGGTGAAATCGCGACTGTCGAGGGCGCGGGTTCTGTTGCGCGAGAGGCTCAAGGACTACGCGCCGCGGGCCCCGCGGCAGGGAAATACGCGTATGGAAGATCGATGATGGGCTGTGGCGCCACCCGCGAGCGACTGAGTGCGCGCGTCGCCGGGCGTCTGGAGGCCCGCGAGGAGGAGCAGGTGGCCGCGCACCTCGAGGAATGCGCGGAGTGCCGACGGGCGGAGCTCCGAGAGGCGGAGCTCAGCGCCGTGCTCGACCGACTGCCACGCTACCTGGCTCCCGAGTCGCTCAGGCGGCGGCTGGAGAGCCTGGTCGCGGGCACAGTCGCGACCATACCCGCGCCGGCGGTGCCCGAGGCCACCGCCACCACCGCGCCCGAGCCCATGCCCATGTCGATGTCCACCGCGTCCCCCGGGGCGACGCCCGGGCGCCCATCGCCGGCGTGGCCACGCCAGGTGCCTTCTCGCTCGATCTGGGCCGCCTCGCTGGTCAGCGCGTGCGCAGCGGCGGCCCTGGCCTTCGTGGTCGGGCGGGCGATGCCCTCTCGACTTGCCGACCGCGGTGCCTCGGCCTCGTCCGCCGCCGACCTGCTGGCAGAGGCTGTAAACGACCACCTGCGGGTCGTCAGCAGCAGCCACCCCGTCGAGATCGAGAGCGGCGGCATCCACCAGGTCAAGCCATGGTTCACCGGGCGGCTGGACTTCGCGCCGCGGGTGGCCTTCTCGGGCGACGGCGACTTCTCGCTCGTCGGGGGAAGCGTCGGGTACTTTCGCGATCGCAAGGCGGCAGTGTTCGTGTTCAAGCGACGCCTGCACACCATCACGCTGCTGGTCTTTCCCCCGGAGGGTCTCGACTGGCCCACCGAAGGGTTGACCCGGCTCGGCAGGCTCTCGCTTGCGCACCAGACCTCGCGAGGCTTCTCGGTGCTTCTGTGGCGAGACGGTGGGCTCGGTTACGTGCTCGTCTCGGACGTGAACAGCCACGATCTCGATCTCCTGTCCTCGCGGATGAACCCGGAGTGACCGATGTGGAGTAGAAGATGCAGCCTTCTCGGGTTCTGACGGAACGAATTCGGCGTCCCGGGCGTTGGATCGGTCAGGAGGATCCCGAATGCCAATGCCTTTTCATGGAAGCCGTCGTGACATTCTAAAGCTGACCGCCGTGGGTGGGGTGGTCTTCGCGTCCGGGCTGGTGGGCGCGCAGGGAAAAAAGAAGAAGTCGGATGCGAGCTCCGACTTCTTCTTCCTGCAGCTCTCGGACACCCACTGGGGATACAGCGGGGTGTCCAATCCCCAGGCCGACGTGACACTCAAGAAGGTGGTCGAGACCATCAACGGCGTTTCGGTGCGGCCCGACTTCGTGGTCTTCACCGGCGATCTCACTCACAAGACGGACGACGGAGCCGTGCGCCGCGAGCGCATGGCCGAGTTCAAGCAGATCGTCTCGCAGCTCGACATCAAGACCGTGCATCTCATGCCCGGCGAGCACGACGCCGACCAGGATGCGGGCCGCGCCTTCCAGGAAAACTTCGGCGCCACCCATTACACCTTCGATCACAAGGGCGTGCACTTTGTCGCGCTCGACAACGTCTCCGACCCCACCACCGGGGTGGGCGCGGCGCAGATCGACTGGCTGTCGGCCGACCTCAAGAAGGTGGGCCGCAACGCGCCCATCGTGCTGCTCACGCACCGTCCCCTCTTCGACCTCTATCCTGAGTGGGACTGGTCCACCAAGGATGGCGCCAAGGTGATCGACGTGCTGCTCCCTTACAAGCACGTGACGGTGTTCTATGGACACATTCACCAGGAGAACCACCACCAAACTGGTCACATCGCACACCACGCGGCCCGGTCGCTGGTCTTCCCGCTTCCCGCCCCCGGCTCGGTTCCCAAGAAGGCGCCCCTACCCTGGGATCCGGCGGCGCCCTTCGCTGGTCTCGGCTACCGCCAGATCGACGTCGAAGGCCACGACGGCGACACCAAGCTGACCGAGCTCCCGGCGGTCAAGCCCCGCGCCTGAGCCGGCCCGATCAAGTTTCCGCGGAACTGGCCGATGACTCGGCAGGGCACAAGAGTCGCCCGGCATCTCCCCCGTCCATTCCGAAGACATGACCAATCGGCGTACCCAAGACGGGGAAGACGGAAAAGACGGGAGCGATCTGGCGGGGGCAGGCAGGCAGGCCGAGGCGGTCCCTCCGGCGAGCGACTCGATCTACAGGTCCTTCTTCGAGTTCGCGCCGGTCGGGTTGATCATCGCCAGCTCCACGAACCGCTGCCTCGATGCCAATCCCACCATGTGCCTGATGATGGGGTTCGCCCGCAACGAGATGGTGGGTAAGTCGCTATCGGACTGTGTGAACCGGACGGAACCTCCACGCATCGGTCTCCCGCTGGACCTGGTGGCGGGGAAGTCCGAGTACGATCAAGTGTGGCAGTTTCGCCGAAAGGACGGGTCGCTCTTCGATGCCGAGACCCTCGCGACCAAGAT
>Ga0209863_10000802_pt1 | contig 13686 bp, 18 predicted proteins | sample OrgsoiDNA2013046_FD_185796 | JGI IMG/M metagenome (GOLD analysis project Ga0209863, IMG submission 185796) | Permafrost soil microbial communities from the Arctic, to analyse light accelerated degradation of dissolved organic matter (DOM) -... | ecosystem: Environmental > Terrestrial > Soil >...
TCGCACTTTAACAAATGATTGAAACTACCTGATTAGGTAGTTTTCGCCAGGTAAGTAACTTTTAAGTTTATAAATTTAGATCGATAAATACGACTGCACAATTGCAAGAAAAATTTACCTTTGTCTTTGAAAGCGAAAAAAAACGACAGTAATAAGAAAATAACCGGAGCATTTTCAACATCATAAGTTGATTTTTTTACACAAATTTGACACACAGAACTTATAAGATATTGACTCCAGGATGGAAGGAATCCAGTCCCGGGCACAAAAACCTCCTCGATGAAATCGAGGGAGTTTTTGCATTTATGAGCGTTCCAAGCTTGCTTGGAAAAGCGAATGAATGCAAAAACCAGAGCACCGAAGGCGCGAGGAGGTTTTTGAATAGCCCCTCGTGGGAGTATCTGGATTTTCTGAGCACCCAAAGGGGTATGAAGAAAATTCAATCCCGGACACAATATAAAACCTGTAAGTGATTGACTTAGAAATTTTATCTTTTTTAACAAAGAACATGTAAGGTCAGACCTGGTGACTAGTGGGAACCGATGTCAACACTTCTTCCATACGATTATAATCCGGTACGTAATAATGCAGCCTCCAACGGCTGAATCGTGGCGAGGCCCGGTTTTTGACCTATGCAATTCACAATTTATAACGTAAATGCTAATATGAAACAAAAAACAGCCAGGAGATTCCTGCATGGAGGCGTTATCATGTCCATAATTTTTGGCATGATGGCCTGTAACGGCACCGATAGCTCAGATAAGAAAGCAAACGATAGCTTAACGACTACAGCGTCTGCAGCGAAGGCCACTGATTCAGCCACCCGTGTAAAGGCAACGAAGAAAAAGAAAGGACAATTGTTCGTTGCTATGTTCGTGAGCGACAGTGCAAAAATGGTAAAAGACGTACATGGTGTATACAACCGGGCTGAAAAATCACCTGAGTTCCCGGGTGGAGAAACTGCTTTGTCTACTTACATTAATAAAAATCTTACATATCCACAGGCGGCCGTTGACAATGGCACGAGTGGCACAGTACACGTCACATTCGTTGTGGATGAGCATGGAAAAGTCATAAATCCACAGGCGATAGACGGTAAAAATCTGGGTGAAGACATAGTGAACCAGACTTTGAAAGTATTTAGTAATATGCCTATGTGGACTCCTGGCATGGTGCACAATAAAAAGGTAAAAACCAGAATGGAAGTCCCGGTTACATTTCAACTGGCAGACGCAGATCAATAAATGAAAGACGTTACTTTTTAACTTACGCGATATTCTTCAAATATAAGGGCGTGAGAAAAATATAAAAAATTAGCGTGGCCAGGATGATAAATTCACAAAAGTAGGACCTCTATTACGACTTAAACCAGTAATTGATTTATAGGGAGGAGGTCACTAATGTGAAAAATGTAAACAAAAACGGAGAACTTTGTCTCCGTCTTATATCCCAACATCAAATAACAGACTTTTTTTTAGGCACTTTACTACCCTGTTTTCTTGCTTCAGAAAGTCCGATCGCGATCGCCTGCTTACGACTCGTCACTTTCTTTCCACCATGGCCACTTTTTAATGTTCCTTCCTTTTCCTCGTGCAGGGCCCTTCCCACTTTCTCGCCTGCACCTTTTGAATATTTTGGCATTTTATTAAAATTTTGATGTACTAAATCCTACTTCAAAAGTGTTGCCAGACAAATATCCGGATTTCTATTCGGTCAGCCCCTGCCTTTCATGGCTTAAGTTACCCCGGCCAAAAGTCCAATATGTGCCTGGCACGATATTGTAATTTATAGTTTAGAGGAGCGCGACGTCTAAGGGGCAGTGAGAGCCATTCCGGATCTACTATTTATTCATCATAAGAATCAAAAACCATGGGCAATTTACTTTACGTTATCGCAGTAATTTTAGTCATTATCTGGGCAATCGGTTTTTTTGGGTATGCGGCAGGCGGCATCATTCATGTCTTGCTGGTCATCGCTATTGTCCTCTTCCTTTTGAAAGTGATCAGAAGAGAGGCATAAGCTGAATTATTCCAAAATCAAAGCCTGTCATTAAGACCGGCTTTTTTCATTTAAATCATCGATTATATCTTCTTCTCTGACTTTTTTAATCTGGTTCATATTTTTAACCTCGTCAAAACCTTAAATAGAATAAAAACGGACATTCAGCTTGAAAATGAGGAAAGACAACTACTGAATAGTTCTAACGTCAGATACGAAATAGAGGGGATGAGGCAAAAGCAAAAGCCGAAATTGAGCTGCATAAAATGAGAGTGGAAGATGTTATTGAAGAAATAAAATCCAAATACAAGGAAGAATATCCGCGAATATTTGATATTGCCTAATCGGCAATAATTGTTTTTACTGAGACCGGCAGAAATTATTTCAAAAAGAATTATTAGCATGGCAGACACACCCAAAACAAAGGAAGTAAGGTATGAAGATAGAACTTTAAAAGTTTTTTATTTCCCCGATGATACTACTCTGAATAAAGAATCTGGATTTCTAAATTTAACTGTTGGAAGTAATAGTGGTGAGATCGAAAGACCACGGTATGCGGTGGACAAGGATATAATTGAAGATGATGAACGTTTAGAGACGGATGTTGATAATTTAGTAATTGATTATTTAGATGATGCCCGTTGCTTAAATATAAGAATAAACGGCAAGACCCAGCTCAGTAAATATTTTGAAAAAACATGCTGATAATCCGGATTCACTTAGCTTTATAATCATTAAATATCATAGTTATGCAAAAAACAATCGGTTTTTTACTGCTCATCATTGGCGCCGTAATGCTGATATGGACTGGATTCAATTATACCAAAAGAGAAAAAGTAGTGGACGCCGGCCCCATACAAATATCAGCCGATAAACAAAAATCAGTCAACTGGCCGCCCTATGCGGGCGGTATCCTGGCCGTTTGCGGAATCATCGTTTTAGTTACAAGCAAAAAAAACGAGTAGGGATTGTAATTTAAAACCCATAGAACTTACTCATTGGTTTCGGTGCCTGTTGCTTCACAGCTATTTAAATAAAAAGTTACCGGTTAGGGAAACTAAAAGTACGCTTTCATGAATCTTTGATCAATTCATAGGAACGTGCCTTTATCTCCTCCTTCCGGTATCCCTGCGTGATTGTATCGAAATGGGTACAATAGAACAAAAAAACCCTACCAGTGTAGTAAATGTAGGAGGGCAACCAGGGCGTTTTTTCCCGTTCTCTGAAAAACGCCGAAGATAGTTCTGTATTGAATAATAATATATCTCTCCCCTATCTTTAGTCTTTTTTGCGGTGGTGTTTTTCAGGACCTATAGAACGTTTAATGTTACATAATGGAATGTCCATCTGAGAGTCGGAACCTGGGGTTTTTTTTCTACACTTTGTAACATTTCTTTAACTCATTGTGATAGTATGGATATAACCATTATAATTTTCTTAATCGTTAAGTACGTAAATTAAAATAATATTTAATTAGTGTGTGATTGGTCTACAGCCTGGATAATTTCCAGGCTTTTTTTTATGCTAAGGCCAAAAGCTATCCCAAGAAATCTGTCTAATTCCACTTTTTCTAGCTCGCTCTTTACTTTATATCCATTTAAAAAATGCGCTCTGATGCACCCCTATAAGTCTGAATAAAGTACATTTTATAAGGTATGTCACAATCATTCCCAACATCTCATTTCTTAGCTGCAGAAAACACCAGGCAAAAGAAGTTCATGGCTTGATGTTTTGCACACACGAATTAAAAAAGGACTCGTTTGGTTGAATCCTACGAATATCGCAGCTAACCTATTGAATGTCTGTTGATTTGCCACTAGTTTTCCGATATATTTTATATAAGAGTCATCCCTAAAAGAAAATCGGCATCAAATAAAATCTCAAAAAAAAATAAAAAAAGTTAAATCCTCAATGCTGGATTTTTCGTAACTGCTCAAGTTTACATTCCAGCCTGAGTCCCTACCCCCAAAAACTCGCATTGAAATTTGTGCCCCATTTTTTTATGTCTGTCATTGATTTAATAAATTAAAAACCAAGGCGACTGCATTTACGGTAGCGCATTCAGTTACCCTGGCTTTAAGCATGAAAGGGATAGTGGTGGCCCCAGGCACCGTGGTTGAGCCGATAATTGCACTGTCCATAATATTTGTAGCTATCGAAAATATCTTCCTGAATGAACTTAAGCCCTGGCGAATAGTAATTGTTTTTCTGTTTGGGCTTATCCATGGGTTAGGTTTTGCGAGTGCCTTAAATCAAATTGGCCTTCCCAGAAATAAATTTTATACCTCCATACTTTCTTTTAATGTTGGAGTGGAAATTGGTCAAGTCATCGTCATATTCTGCGTTTTTACCTTTGTAATCATCCCCTTTGGCAAAAAGAAAGAATACAGGAAATTCATCGTTTATCCGATATCCATTATGATAGCCCTGATAGCCAGTTATTGGTTTTTTGAAAGACTCTTTCTTAAATAATGTAACAATATTCTGAATGCTGGCCTGACTTATCATACCGGAAATCATTCATATCTATCCGAAAAAGGAAGCCTGGACCATCTTCGCCAGAGAGACTGTATCGATCCCTTATAATTTGGAGAGTTTTCAAAAGATAGGATTGCAGTTTTTTTTGCAAAAGGGATCGGATAATTCTGCATTGCCGACCGAATGCAAAATGCGTACTGCGATGGTATATAGAAAATAATAGTAAATTAATTGAGAAAATAAAAACGTAAATTCATCCACCCATAAAATCACATTCATGTATACTAGTACCGAGTTTCAGTCACAGGGAGCCACTGTTCGTGGAAGATTATATAAACCGTCGAATAGATCTGAAGCATTGCCGGTCGTTATTATGACACACGGATTTAGTGCTACAATCGGAATGGTGGCGGATCATTATGCTGATGAGATCTTCAGGGCGGGATTTGCTGTTTTATTATATGATCACCGCAATTTCGGTATAAGTGATGGCGAACCAAGGCAGGAGATAAATAAGTGGCTGCAAATGCGGGGGTATCAGGATGCTATTGATTTTGTTACGGGTTTGAAAGGAATTGATTCAAACCGGATTGCATTATGGGGAGATAGTCTGAGTGCGGGTCAGGCACTTGTTTTGGGCGCGATAGACTCAAGAATTAAAGTTATTATTGGTCAGGTACCCGCCTGCAATGATAAATCGGCACCGGCGGATGAAGATGGCAAGTTGTTTAACGCCATGGTGGAATTTTTTAAGATAGGTGACATTGCCGGAAAACCGGATATAACCAATGGTCCACTACCGGTGGTGTCAACCGATCAAAGAGGAACCCCATCCCTGCTTAAACCGCTAACGGCATTTCGTTGGTTCATAGATTACGGAGGAAGGCACAATACAGGATGGAAGAATCTGGCAACCTATGTAAATCCAAATGCAATTGTTTTGTTTCATCCTGCATTATGCGCGAAACATATAAAAGCATCTGTTTTTTTGCTTATCGCTAAAGAAGATGAATTGACCAGCCCGGTTGTTGCAAAAGAGGTTTATGACCTGATTCCTGGACCCAAGGAATACATGGAAGTCGAGGGAGGCCATTTTGGACTCTTATACTATCCTGGAGAGCTTTTCAATAAAGCCAGTAAAGCGCAGTGTGATTTTCTAAGAAGGTATTTATAATTAACTTAACAAGCTAGCCTTTGGGTCTCGGAATTGGGGAGTATTATAAAATGATGATTGAACAAGGAGAAATAATTGATGAACCAATTTACAATACTGGCAATCTGAATTATTAATCTGATATAATTTAATTAATATGGAAATGAATGTAGCCATTTTAATGGCTGATTTATCTGGTTATAGTGCCCTTACTGAAACGCATGGCGCTGTTACAGCGGCAGATCTGATAGATAAATATATTTCCCTTGCTGAAAACTGCCTGGTTGGTGACTGCAGACTGCACCAGCAAACCGGCGATGAGATTATGTTTGTCTCAAATTCTTCGGATGTGATGCTCGCAACTGCAAAGCAATTAGCGGCTGCCACCGCAAAACTAGAATATTTTCTTCAGGTGCATGGTGGATTGCATTACGGAACAGTATTAAAAAGAGGCGCAAATTATTTTGGATCTACGGTAAATCTAACAGCAAGAATTGCAGCCAAAGCAGCAGCTGGCACCTTCTATTGTTCAGCTGAATTCATAAACTCAATCACCGACAAGTCGACCTGCATTTTCCAATCGCAGGGAAATCACTCGTTAAAAAATATTAATGAAAAAAAAGAGTTATTCGAATTAAACATAGACAAAATAAAGACCAATTACATTGATCCGGTTTGCCGCATGTTAATTCTGCATCCTGCTAATGCGTTCCGGCATCCGAATGTAGAACTATATTTTTGTTCTACACAATGCCTCAACATATATAACGAAAATCAGGCAATGGATCAAAGAAGTTAATTTATCTGCATATTTTTAACACAAGTTAAAAAACGATAACTTTATGCACAACTAATGAAAAAGCTTTTAGCGACTATATTGGCTTTTGTATATCTCTCTACTTCCATGGGAGCAACCATTCACCTGCACTATTGCATGGGAAAACTTGCATCCTGGGGCCTGATCAACCATGAGAGTAACACCTGCGCTCAGTGTGGTATGGTTGTAAAAAAAACTCATTTTCAAAATATCGAATCTAAAAAGAGTTGCTGCAAGGACGAGCATAAACAGATAAAAACAGGCGTGGATCAGAAATTCTCACCCTCAGAAGTATATAAATTGGGGGATTTCTCTCAGGATATTGCGATTAAAGAAGCAGCAACGCAAAATATAAACGTTTTTTCCTTCCCAGTTGCATACCCAAAAACCCATGCACCGCCTTTAATTAGCAAGCCACCCCTGTTTATTATTCATCGAAATTTTCGTCTCTGATTTTTCTTCCCCAGACCTGACTTTCTGTTAGGTTATTTGTTCAGGTTCATCAGCCTATACCAAGACATTTTATTTCTTTCATTCGATTTTATCAAATCAATTTTTATGCAAACGCTAAAAGCTTTTTTATTTATTGCTATTGCAATTACAACTACCACATTTGCCAAAGCCCAGCAGTTTAATTATAAGCTGGATGGTCCCTTCAAAACTTCTAAAACATATAAGGTACAAGGTACTTGCGAAATGTGTAAACACCGGATTGAAAACTCCGTTCAAAGTCTGCCCGGTATGTGGTCCACGTATTGGGATCTTTCTTCAAAAACACTTCAGGTAACATATGACAGAACAAAAGTGAAGCCTGCCATGATCGAAAAACTAGTTAGTGCAAAAGGTCATGATATTAATTCCATAGGGGCTTCAGCAGTTGTTTACAATCAACTTCCTGCATGTTGCCAGTATAAGACAAAATCATAAATATTCATTCGCTTAAATAATCAAATCTATTTAAAATGAAACAGTTATCAATTCTTCTACTGGGTGGATGTCTGCTTTTCACTTCAGTGAAAGCTAATTCCAATCCAACTTCTCTATTCAGTCTAAATCAAATTCAAAGTTCACTTCCGGATTTACTGAATTTGTATTATGACATTAAAAATGCACTTTTCAATTCGAATGCTGTCGAAGCTTCCGAAAAAGCAGGACTGTTATTAAAAGCCATCAGCGGTGTTGATATGTCTACACTATCAGAAAAAGACCATACTGTATTTATATCACTGCAGAGCAAGTTGAGTTTTGATGCCCGGCATATTGCTGAGGTGCAAAATATTGAACACCAACGGGAGCATTTTGCAAGTCTCTCCCTGAATATGTATACCCTGGCCAAATCAGTTAGTCTGAGCAAACAACCGGTTTACGAGGATTACTGCCCGATGAAAAAGGCATATTGGCTAACCAGTGAGGCAGAGATTAAAAATCCTTATTTCGGCGAACAAATGCCTGACTGCGGTGAGATTAAACACAAGCTCCCTTAAACTTTGTCAACTGTGGCCTGTCTGTCCAGATACAGGCAGGTTACAGTTTTATATTGAAGAAATTATCGATAAAACCGATTATGAAACTGCCTGTATTCATTATTATTCTCGTTTTTGGATATAGAACAGGTATTGCCCAGAAAACGATCGTATACCACCTGAATGTGACGGATACTATGGTCAACTATACCGGAAAAAATGAATCTGCTATTGCGATCAATGGAACGATTCCTGCGCCCACGCTTTATTTTACTGAAGGAGATACAGCAGAAATATATGTGCACAATAGTCTGCAGGAAGAAACGATCATTCACTGGCATGGAATCATACTACCGAATCAATATGATGGGGTTCCCTATTTAACGACCCAGCCAATAAAACCCGGCCAGACGCATTTGTTTAAATTCCCCATAATTCAAAGCGGAACTTACTGGTATCATTCACATGCCGGGTTTCAGGAGCAAAACGGCATGTACGGAGCCCTGATATTCCGGAAGAAAGAAGCCGTCATGGAAAAAGAATATATCCTCGTATTAAGTGACTGGATTAATGAAAAACCCGCTCAAGTCGACAGGCGCCTGCATGCTGCGACCGACTGGTATTCCATAAAAAAAGGGGCTACCCAGAATTATGGTCAGGCTATTCAGCAGGGCTATTTTAAAACAAAGTTAACCAATGAATGGAAACGGATGGTACCCATGGACGTCAGCGATGTAGCCTATGACTGTGTATTACTAAACGGACAGGTGGAAACGCAGGGTCCTCCATTAAAAGCCGGTGATAAGATCAGATTGCGTATCGTAAACGGCTCCGCTTCCAGCTATTTCTGGCTTCAGTTCGCCGGAGGTAAAATAACTGTAATAGCCAATGACGGTATTGACGTCCAGCCTGTTCAGGTTGACCGGATGATTATTGCTGTTGCCGAGACTTATGATATGGAAGTGACCATTCCTGAAAACATGAGCTATGAATTCAAAGCAACTACGGAAGACAGAACGAAAACGACTTCGCTCTGGCTGGGATCCGGAATGAAAATGCCGGCACCGTTATTGCCCGCGCTGGAATATTTCAAAGGCATGGAGATGATGAACTCTATGATGAATATGGATGGCACCATGGACAATATGGGGATGCATATGCATGATCAGAGTATGGACATGAATGCCGTCATGTATCCGGAACTCACTTCTCAAAAAATGGTCACACTGAAATATACCATGCTGCGTGCGACAACAGCGACGACGCTTCCGGAGGGGCCAGTGAAAACCCTGCATTTTAATCTGACGGGAAACATGAACCGTTATGTATGGGCCATCAACAATAAGACTGTCTCCGAGTCTGATAAAATTCTGATAAAGAAGGGAGAAAATGTCCGCATCATCTTGTACAACGGAACCATGATGCGACATCCCATGCACCTGCATGGTCATTTTTTCAGGGTATTGAATGGACAGGGTGAATATGCCCCTTTAAAAAATACGCTGGACATCATGCCCATGGAAACCGATACCCTCGAATTTGCAGCAACCGAAAGCGGAGACTGGTTTTTTCACTGTCATATCTTATACCATATGATGAGCGGGATGGGAAGGATATTTTCCTATGCAAATTCACCTCACAATCCGGAAGTACATGATTCGGCCATGGCATTGAAAATGGTTTACATGGATGACCGAATGATTCATCCGGCCGCTCATGCAGCATTTCAAAGTAACGGAACAGATGGTCAGATTTCCTTGTCAACCACGCGTTATAAATTTCAGTCGCAATGGAAAGTCGGATTTACGCAACAAGCCGGCTATGAGAGTCAGGGACAGATTGGAAGGTATCTCGGAAAAATGCAGTACTGGTTCCCCTATGTTGGCTGGGACTTCCAGTACCATGCGAATGATGCGGCTGGTAAAACAATGTTCGGCCAGGAGAATACATCCGGTCACCGGAATGTCGCTGTCGCCGGTGTTCAATACCTCCTGCCCTTTTTAATTATTGCGGACGCTAGGGTTGATATAGATGGCAATATCCGTTTACAGTTAAGTCGCCAGGATGTCGCTTTTACGAGTCGGTTACGGTTTGGGTTTATGGCAAATACTGACAGAGAATATATGCTGGGATTAAGATACATTATAACGAAGACATTTTCCATTTCGACTCAGTATGACAGTGATCTGAAATTTGGAGCCGGGATAACCTTATCTTATTGAAAATATTCAAAAGATGAATTTTTTGAATTATGTGAATAGTGCAACTTTTAAAACTTATTGTGTAATATTTTAACAGTTTAATGATCGTACCTTAAAATCAATGAAAATAATTCAGGTAATCTAATACACATTTCTAACTAAAATAAAAATTACAATCATGAAAACGATTCAAAGACTAATGGTAATGATCTCTTTAATCACCCTGTTCAGATGGGCATGGATCACACGGGCGGGATGGGAAATTAACCGCACCATTAAACAGTCAATATGATGGACCATTCAAAAATGAGCCATGGGTCTATGCAGCATGGGGATAATCCGAAAATGGGGATGGAAGGTCATGATCATCACAAAATGATGATCGCTGATTTTAGGAAACGCTTTTACGTAGTGCTGGCTCTGACTGTCCCCGTCATGCTGCTTTCGACCATGATTCAGCAGTTTATAGGAGTTCACTGGCAATTTTCAGGTTCCACCTATCTTTTATTGGTGCTGTCTTCGATCGTTTATTTTTATGGCGGCTGGCCTTTTTTAAAAGGATTGGTTGATGAGTTAAAAGCAAAAACACCCGGCATGATGTTTTTGATTGGCTTCGCCATTACGGTGGCATATGCATATAGTGTTGCAGTGGTATTTGGACTGAAGGGAATGGATTTTTTCTGGGAACTGGCTACGCTAATTCTGATCATGCTCCTGGGTCACTGGATTGAAATGAAATCCGTTGCAGGAGCATCCAAGGACCTTGAGTTATTGGTTCAGTTAATGCCCTCCGATGCCCATATGGTAATGCCTGAAATGATCCACGATGTAAAAACCGATTCCCTGAAGGAAAAAGATATCATCCTGGTAAAGCCCGGTGAAAAAGTGGCGGCTGACGGAATCATCCTCGACGGCGAAAGCTATTTGAATGAGTCTTTGCTAACAGGTGAATCCAAACCGGTCAAAAAAATGAAAGGTGATAAAGTAATTGCCGGTTCTATGAACGGAAACGGTGCAATTCAGGTAACCGTATCACATGCCGCAAAGGATTCTTATCTGTCACAGGTTGTCAGGCTTGTCGATGATGCCCAGAAATCTAAATCCAAAACCCAACTACTGGCAGATTCTGCTGCCAAGTGGTTAACCGTTATCGCCATTGTTTTTGGAATAGCTACATTCTTATATTGGTATTTAACAGGCCAGCCGCTGGCTTTTGCCATTGAAAGGATGGTTACCGTAGTTGTAATATGTTGCCCTCATGCATTGGGTTTGGCCGTACCCTTAGTCGTGGCAAAATCAACCGCTTTGTCTGCAAAGCATGGATTGCTGATTAAAAGCAGAACAGCCTTTGAGAATTCAAGGAAAATCACAACCATCGTCTTTGATAAAACGGGCACACTAACAGTGGGTAAGTTTGAAGTATCCAGGATTGTGTCCATACATAAAGATTTCAGCGAAGAAGAGATTCTTCGGCTGGCTTCGGCATTGGAACAAAAATCAGAGCATCCCATCGCAACCGGTATCCTTCAGAAAGCAAAAGACCTGACCCTGAAAATTCCTGGAACTGAAAATTTCAATGCCATTACGGGTAAAGGTGTGGAAGCCACCGTAGAAGGCAAAAAAGTTCAGGTTGTCAGCCCAGGCTATTTAAAGGAGTTTAATATGCCTCTTCCTGCAGGCTTTTCGTCCAATGATACTGAAACGGTCGTATTTATAATCGTGAATAATGCACTGGTTGGATATATTGCTTTGTCTGATAAGATACGTCCGGAATCTGCCGATGCCGTTAAAACGCTAAAGGAAAACCATATCAAATCCATGTTACTTACGGGCGATAATAACAAAGTGGCTAAAAGTGTAAGTGATTCTTTGGGTATGGAGCGTTTTATTGCTGAAGTATTGCCCCATCAAAAACTGGAGAAAATAAAGGAATTGCAGAACAAAGGTGAATTTGTAGCCATGACAGGCGACGGAGTAAATGATGCTCCCGCTTTGGCACAGGCGGATGTTGGAATCGCCGTAGGAAGTGGTAGCGATATTGCCGCTGAAACAGCAGGAATTGTCCTGGTTAACAGCAATCCCAAGGATATCGTAAGCCTGATACTATTCGGGAAAGCAACATACAAGAAAATGATTCAAAATCTGGTTTGGGCAACGGGGTATAATGTAGTGGCACTTCCCCTTGCTGCAGGTGTGCTGTATAAACAAGGCATCCTGCTAAGTCCCGCGGCTGGTGCTGTCCTCATGACGGTTAGTACAATTGTAGTTGCTATAAATGCAAGTATGTTAAAAGTCAAATAACATTCCGGTTTTCATTTCCTTATACTTCGATATTGAATAACCAGAAGGTAAAAACCAATGGTAAAATCAATGGATAAACAAAACAAGTCATAATGAGGTGGAATCAAATGATTGTCCGGAAATAGATCATATGCCAAATCCCATAATCCGTGTAAAAAATAGCCGGCCGCCATGATATATAGACTCCTTTTTACGCCATAATATGAGATGAATAAGAAAATGATGGCTTGTATAGTCGTGATGATAAAAGATTTCAGGTCAGACCAGGTAAATCCGACGTAGAGCCATCCGATACCAGAAAGTATCAGTCCATACATAATCCTCTTATCCAATTTATTTAAAAACATAATGCCCAGGATGATCAACAAACCCGATGCAATGCCAATAATAATGCTGTTCATAATATTTTTCTTTAATAATGATTACTTTATTTTCTCAAATATTTCCGTTCTTCCGAATAAAGATATTCCAATATAACCTCTTACCTTAAGTATTTTGTCTGTCAGGGTCATTTTGCAATCGTATGTTTTTCCGCTTTCCGGATCATATATTTTACCATCCGTATAAGAGTCGTCGCTAAAAGAAAACCCGGTTAACAGTTCAATACCGAGAACTTCTCTGTTTTTTAATGTTTCATCGGGATTTTTAGAATCTTTTCTCATGGATGCAACCCAGATGGATCTTCCATAATATCGATTGCCTCTCTTAAATATCTCAATTTTTGCATCTTTTTTAGGCGACCAGTACAGTCCAACAATTTCATCCGCATTTTTCGGATGAAAAGATGCAAATCCATTAGTTAACGATACCAACAAGGCAATAAGACTGATAATTTTTTTCATAACGCTTTTTTTTGAAAAACAAAAGTATATACGTCATCCGTATTTGAACAGACGTAAGGATGTCAAAAACGGACAGAATTCAGATTTGCACCTAATATTCAGGGTTGTCCGCTTTTGACACCATGATGTCCCTAATGACATACACCGGCATTATACTTTTGTATCATTAAATTATCAAATAAAAATAAAAAAATGAAAAAGTTATTACTCGTTCTCCAGGTCATTGGATTAATTGCAATCTGCCCGGCATATGTTGCATTAGAAATGACACATGCAACAAATAAAATATCAGAAAAACCTGCCAGCTCATATATAACAATAAAAACGGAGAACCTAAGCACCCAGATTTCTCCGGATGCAAAAAATAAAATACAAGGCAGCGCTTTGGAATTACTAATTAAATAAGTTAGGAGAAAACCAGATTTTTAACCCG
>Ga0209863_10000803_pt1 | contig 13669 bp, 10 predicted proteins | sample OrgsoiDNA2013046_FD_185796 | JGI IMG/M metagenome (GOLD analysis project Ga0209863, IMG submission 185796) | Permafrost soil microbial communities from the Arctic, to analyse light accelerated degradation of dissolved organic matter (DOM) -... | ecosystem: Environmental > Terrestrial > Soil >...
CAGATCCGCGGCCAGTTGCGCAAGGCAGTCGCCGACTTCAACGCTCTGGAAGAAAAGCTGGCCGGCGAGCTCTTAGCCACACAGGCCGCGGAGGAGTCGCGCGCGGGTTCCCTATTGTGGATGCTGGCCGTCGCCGGCGTCGCGATTGGATTAGGGGTTGCGGTTCTGATGACTCGCTCCATTGCGGCAGCCGTCGCCCGGATGCTCGCACTGATTCAAGAAGTCGCTGCCAAGAACCTGACGGCCGCCGACATGGAGATCACCAGCGAGGACGAAATCGGCACGGCCGGCACTGCGCTCAACGAGATGAAGAACAGCCTTCACGAAGTAATTCAATCGATCGCCGAGACGGCGCAGCACGTGGCTGCCGCCAGCGAGGAACTGTCCTCCACCAGCCAGCAGATTTCCGCCAATTCCGAGGAAACCTCGGCGCAAGCCGGAGTCGTCTCGCAAGCCGCCGCACAGGTGAACACCAACCTGCAGGGTGTTTCCACCGGCAGCGAAGAGATGACCTCCACCATTCAATCGATCGCCAGTAATGCGCATGAAGCGGCCACCGTCGCTTCCAATGCCGTGCAGACCGCGCAGGCCGCCAACGCCACCATCACCAAGCTGGGAGTGTCCAGCACAGAAATCGGCGAAGTCATTAAGGTCATCACTTCCATCGCGCAGCAGACCAACTTACTCGCCCTCAATGCCACCATTGAAGCAGCCCGTGCGGGCGAAGCTGGCAAAGGTTTCGCCATAGTCGCGAATGAAGTGAAGGAACTTGCGAAACAAACCGCCAAGGCGACCGAAGACATCAGCCGGAGAATCACCGCCATTCAGACTGATACCAAGGGAGCGGTCGATGCTATCGGAATCATCACGGGCGTGATCAGCCAGATCAACGACATCTCGGGGACGATTGCCACGGCGGTGGAAGAACAGAGCGCGACCACGAACGAGATGACGCGCAACGTGGCGGATGCGGCCAAGGGCTCGGGCGAGATCACCCATAACATTGCCGGCGTGGCAGAAGCGGCACGCGGCACCTCCAACAGTGCGCGGGAATCGCGGAAGGCCGCCGACGGACTTGCAGAGATGGCCGTGCAGCTGCGAGGCCTGGTCGGTCAGTTCAAGATCAGCGGCACAGCTTCGAACACAGCGTCACCCGCGCCCAGGAGCCGGTCCGCGCAGGCTGGCGCGTAAGAGCCGCAGGGCCTTTGCCGATCGGCCGCCGTGCGAAGCCCGGCTCCGTTCCCGGCATCTTTTGCCCACTCGGCCTCCGAAGTAACACCGGAACCTTCTTGAGAGATGATCCCCACTAAAGCTGAAGCCCTTCTTGCCGAAGTCGAAGGTAGTACATGACCTCGGGCGTGCCTTCGAACAAGCGCGGCCCAAAACGGAGACTCTAAATGCAAACGCCCTCTTCGGCATCGATCCGAGCGGCCGCGGCGCTGACTGTCGTCCTTTGGCTGGGATTCACCATTCCGGCGGGAGGACAGGAGGCGCCTGGATCCCCGGCGGCGCAGGACAAGCTCAACCAGCAACTGCTGGACCGCGTCCAGGGGTTGGAAAAACAGGTTCAGGAACTCAAAGGCCAGCCGGCCGCCGCGCCCATGGCCCCGGTTCCTCCCCCGGAGCCGGTGGCGGAACCCCCGGCGGTTCACGAGGTCGCTCCGCGCCTGCTGCTGAATGTATTCGGCGACGTAGGCTTCGAAGCCACAGACCGGAAGGCGGTCCCCTCGAACACCTTCGAGATCGGATCGCTAGACATTTTCATGACCGCCCGGCTGTCTCCGAAATTATCGCTGCTCGGAGAAGTGCTCTTCATCCCGACCGAGGACAATAGCATCAGCCCCGACGTCGAGCGGCTCCTGTTGCAGTACCGGCAGAGTGACTACTTCGGGTTTGGAATCGGCCGTTATCACACCACAATCGGCTACTACAACACCGCTTTCCACCAGGGAGCGTGGTTCGAAACCACAATCGGGCGCCCATTCATGTATGCCTTCGACGATCAAGGCGGCTTCCTCCCCTTGCAGGAAGTAGGCATTACTACCTACGGCAAGATTCCTTCGGGAAAGTTGGGCCTGAACTATGTGGCGGAGGTAGGTAACGGGCGAAATCATTTGCTGGGCGGAGAGCCGGCGCAGAATGCGCAGGATTCGAACAACGGGAAGTCCTTCAATGTCGCCGTATTCGCTCGCCCCTCCGGGATCCCGGACCTGCAAGTCGGGTTCTCCCTATATCACGACTACCTGACTTTCTCCGACAACATCAACCACAGCGAACTGATCACGACCGCGCATGTGGTGTACCTGAACTCGAAGTATGAATTCCTGAACGAGGCCATGCTCGTCCGCCACGTCGGAAGCAGCACCAATGCGCCGGGGGTATTCCATACCCCTGCGTTTTACACGCAGTTTTCCCGAGCTTTCGGCAAGTACCGCCCGTATTTCCGTTACCAGTACATCAACGCTGCCGCAGACGAACCGATCTATGGCGATCCGACGGACGGGCCGGTGGTGGGCCGGCAACAGGGTGCGTCCGCAGGCGTGCGCTATGACTTCAACGACCACGCCGCCTTCAAGCTGCAATACGACCGCTTGACGATTCGCGGACAAGGCAGCGCCAACGGACTGGACACGCAATTCGCATTCACTTTCTAAGGGAGACTGTCATGCAAGAACCTAAAATATCGAGGATCCGACTAGGCGGAATCGCCCTCCTGTCGGTGCTTCTGGTTACGGTAATTGGGATCGCGCCGCAAACGGCACAAGCGGGAGGCGACCCCATTGTGGTCATCGTAAACGGTGCGAATCCGGTCGAGAGCCTGAGCGCCGGCGACTTGAAGAAATTGTTCCTTTCCGACCGCAGCAAATGGGACACGGGCAAGTCGGTGGCCCCGGTGATCGTGACCGCTGGCGCGCCGGAAAGGACTGCGTTCCTGAAGCAGGTGTGCGGCATGAGCGATGGCGACTTCGGGAAATACTTCATGCAGGCAGCCTTTACGGGAAAGTCGGCCACTCCGCCCAAGGAGGTGACCAGTTCGGCGTCGGTCAAAAGCTTCGTGGCATCTTCTCCGGGCGGCATCGGTTTCGTAAAAGCGATGGACTTCCACGGTAACGGCAGCGATGGTGGGGTGAAGGCCCTGAAGATCGACGGAGTGCAACCCGGCGATCCCGGTTACAAGCTGCGAATGTAGGGCGCGCGACTCGAGGAATTCCCTTGCGGACGATCAAAGGCAAGCTTTTCGGACTCACGATCTGCGGCCTGCTGTTTATCGCGGGCGTGAGTGCAACCGGCTCTTGGGGCATCACTTCGGTGGAGAAAACCACGGCAGCGGTAGGGGCCACGGGCTCGGCAATCCGCAATCACATTGAAGCCGGAGTCTACAACGATACGGTTCGAGCCGATGTGTCCGCGGTGTTCACGGAAAAAGGCGACGAACAACAGAACAAAGTGGAAGAGTTCAGCCAGCATTGCAAGCTGCTGCAGGATCGCATCGGTAAAGCCCGGGACCTGACGGTGGATCCGGCGAGCCGCGCTCTGCTCAACGAAGAGAGCACCCTGGTGGGGCAATACGGGCAGGCGGGCCAGGCGCTAGTGGACAGCATTGTGCACCAGCCCAGCGAGGCTCCGGCGCGACTGGGACCTTATCTGGAGTTGTACAAGAATCTGCAGGGAAAGATTGAAACAGCCAGCGACCAACTGGAAAAAAGCTCGAAGGAAGCGGAGGCGGAAGCGGATGCCAAAGGCCGGCGGGCGACGCGCGCCATTTTCTCAATGTGCGGAATTTCGCTGCTGCTGATGCTGGCCATCGCGGGGCGGATTACCTGGAGTATCAGCCAAGGATTGGATTCGTTCTCAAACCGGATTCGCGCCATGGCGGACGCGAACGATCTGACGTCGCGTGTAGACGAGGACCGCAGCGACGAAATCGGGCAGTTCGGCCATTCCGTCAACATATTCGTGAGCAAGATACACAACATCCTGGCGCAGATCACAGACAATGTGCAGCACGTTGCCAGAGCCAGCGAGAAGCTCTCCGCCACGAGCCACCAGATATCGGCGAATTCGGAGGAGACCTCGGCGCAGGCCGGGGTTGTGTCGCAGGCCGCCCAGCAGGTGAACACCAATCTGCAGAGCGTATCGCACGGCAGCGGGGAAATGACATCCACCATTCAGTCCATCGCCTCCAACGCGCACGAGGCCGCGACCGTCGCCTCCAATGCCGTGCACACCGCCCGCTTAGCCAACGATACTGTCACCAAACTAGGTGCTTCCTCCGCCGAAATCGGCGAGGTCATCAAGGTCATCACCTCGATCGCGCAGCAGACGAACCTGCTCGCTCTAAACGCGACCATCGAAGCTGCCCGCGCCGGAGAGGCCGGCAAGGGCTTCGCCGTGGTCGCGAACGAAGTAAAAGAGTTGGCCAAGCAGACCGCGAAAGCTACCGAAGACATCAGCCGCAAGATCACCGCAATTCAGACCGACACCAAGGGCGCCGTGGAAGCGATCGGCACCATCACGGGTATCATCGGCCAGATCAACGACATTTCCGGCACCATTGCCACGGCCGTGGAAGAGCAGAGCGTCACAACCAACGAAATGACGCGCAACGTGGCCGACGCCGCAACCGGTTCGGGGGAGATCACGCGCAATATCGAGGGCGTGGCCGAGGCGGCGCGTGGCACATCTGCCAGTGCACAGGAGTCGCAGAAGGCCGCCAACGAGTTAGCTGAGATGACGGTGCAACTGCGCGGCCTGGTGGGGCAGTTCAAGATCGAAACATCGGCAAGTCCAGCCATCGAAAATGCCATGCCGCCCGCCAGAATCATGGCCGCAACCGCTGGTAGCTGATCCGGCTCCGCCGAAAGAAAAGGCCAAATCAATTGCCGCCTACGATGAAAAAACGAGTGCTCCTGGTTGACGACGCAGTGGTGGTTCGCAAGGCGCTGTCCGTCGCCATCGATCAGGATCCGGATCTTGAGGTTGCCGGTACTGCGGTCAACGGGCGAGTCGGGCTGGCGAAATTCATCTCGTTGAAGCCCGACATCGTGCTGCTCGACGTTGAGATGCCCGAGATGAACGGGATTGAAACCGTCCGCGAATTGCGCAAAATCGACAGCCGCGTTCCTATCATCATGTTCAGCAGCGTGACCGAACAGGGGGCGGCAGTCACGCTGGAGGCGCTTTCGTTGGGCGCTTCCGATTACGTCACCAAGCCCAGCAACATCGATATGACCGCCACGCTGGAGGCGATCTCGCATGAACTTATCCCCAAGGTGCGAGCGCTTTGCCGCTTGCCCGAAACGCGCGCCAGCGTGACTTCCGAAGTGAAGTCCCCAGTGCGCGCGCCCGCGCTTCCTCTCCCTCCGCGTGCGCGCTTGTTGTCTCCGGTGCAGGTGGTCGCCATCGGAGTATCGACGGGCGGACCCGATGCGCTGGCCCACGTTCTACCGGCGCTGCCGAAAGATTTCCCCGTGCCGGTTGTCATCGCGCAGCATATGCCGCCCATTTTCACCTCGCTGCTGGCATCGCGCCTGACGGCCAAGACGAATCTTCCGGTGCAGGAATGCGTTTCCGGCGAGCCACTCACCGCAGGCCGCATCGTGATCGCTCCCGGAGACTTTCACATGGTGGTGAACCAGGAAAATGGCGTCGCGATGCTGCGTACGCACCAGGGACCAAAGGAAAATTTCTGTCGCCAATCCGTCGACGTGCTCTTCCGCTCGATCGCCGCCGTATATGGCGCGCGCACGCTTGCCGTGATCCTTACCGGCATGGGCCAAGACGGCGTGAAAGAGTGCGACGCGTTCCGCCGCCTGGGCGCCCGCATCTTCGTGCAGGATGAAGCCACCAGCGTGGTTTGGGGAATGCCGGGGTTTGTCGCGCGGGCGGGCCCTGGCCGACAAGATTCTTCCGCTCGATCAAATCGGTTACGAGATCGTGCGTGCCACCACTATGCAGATTGCGGCGCGCACGCAAGCCTGAGATCGTCCCTGATTACGTCTTGGTGAGACTGTCGAGGTAGCGATTGTTGTAGAACGTTGTCGCCTTCTGCACGAATTCCAGAATCTTGAACATGCGGTCGCGCCCTTCGCGGTTCATCTCGCGGAACTGTACCGCGATGCCGGAACCAGGATCGAGTCTGGCCACAATGCCTTCCGCCTTCAGGCTCGTGTCGTCCATCGAAAATCCCAGCGTGATTTTGCTGCCGGCGGGGACGATGGTGCTGGTTTCCACGTAGCAGCCTCCAATACTGACGTCGGTCAGGTTGGCGAACATGGGAGTGCCGCCCACGTCCGTCGTCAACTCGATCGTCACGCGGCACTTCATGCGCGGGTGCGATCGCCGGTCTTTGTAAGCCAACTGCTTCTGCTTTTCCAGATACATGCGCCGGTCGGCTTCGGCTAAAAGCTGCTCGGCGTCCTTGCCGTCTTCGGGATAGAGCGCGCGGCCAACGCTGAGCGAAAGAATTTCTTCGCCACAGACTTCGCTTCCCGCCTGCTTCGCCAGCACCCGCATCTGCTCTGCTTTTTTACCGGCTGCGTCCGCGGCCAGTCCGGGAGCAATCACGACGAACTCGTCTCCGCCCATGCGCGCCACGTAGTCATATTCGCGGCAGCTGTCCTTCAACGCTTGGGCAAACAGCCGCAATACTCGATTCCCTTCCAGATGGCCAAAGCGGTCGTTGATTTGCTTGAAGCCGTCCATGTCGGAAACCATTACGGTCAGCGTCGAATTGTCGCGCTTGCAACGGGCCAGATCGCGATCGAGTTGCAGGAACAGCGAGCGGGCATTCGGCAGCCCGGTCAGATAGTCAGTGGTGGCGGAGTTTTCCGCTTGCGCAAACTTCAGCGCATTCTCGATCGATAGCGCCATCTTGCTGCTGACCGCCAGCAGGATGCGCAGATTGTCGGTGGTAAAGGCATCGCGTTCACCGCGGTAGAGCGCCAGCACGCCAGTCACTCCGCCTACGCCCTCCAGCGGCACGGCCAATGCTGAGCGCAGCGTGCTGAACTTCGACGGATCATTCAGATATCCCGGCTCGACTGAGGGATTGCCGTTCACGATCGGCTTCCGGTTCTGCGCCACCCAGCCGGAAAGCCCATGTCCGACCGGAATGCGCAAGGAGGAGAAGAGGCGATAGTTGTCTCCGTTTACGTACTCAGGAACCAGTTCATCCTCGCGCCGGATGTAAATTGCGATGGCATCGTAGGGGACCATCGGCTTGAGCTTGACGGAAAAGACGGAGAGTGTTTCGGTCAGACTCAGCGATGCGCCCAGATCCTGGCTGAGTTCGAATAGCGATTGCGCTTCTTGCCGAGCGGCGGCGATGGAAGACAGGAACGTGGTTTCGCGGCCGGCGTAATCCTGCACGGTTGCATTTTCGAATCCGGCAGCGGGCTCCAGGCCGCGCTCGATCTTGATGGCCGTGGACAGGGGGCCGTTGGGATCAGCCGCGGACTTCAACACCGCCAGGCGCTCCAGTTGAATGTAGCGCTTCTGCAGAACCTCCACCACTTTCGGATCGAATGACTTGCCCGACTCCGCGGCCAGCTTCTGCATAACCTCTTTCAGAGGTAAAGCGCGCCGGTACTGGCGATCGGAAGCCAGCGCGTCGAGGTAGTCAACCGCTGAAAGGATGCGGGCTCCAACGGGAATCTCCGCTCCCTTCAGGCCCATGGGATAGCCGGAGCCGTCCCACTTCTCGTGGTGGGCGCGGACGATGGGCACCACCGGATACGGGAAACGTACGCGCTCCAGAATCTCCGCGCCTACGAGAGTGTGAATCTTCATCTTCTCGAATTCTTCCGGCGTCAGGCGGCCTGGCTTCGAGATGATGTGCTCCGGCACGGCGAGCTTGCCAATATCGTGCAACAGCGCCGCAGCGTGCAGAGCCTCAAGCTCCGGACCTTTGACGCCCAATTCTTTCGCGACTTCGATCGCGTAGATTCGTACGCGCTGTAGGTGTTCGTGCGTCGTGTGATCTTTCGCTTCAATGGCCAGCGCCAGCGCTTCGATCGTCCGAAGGTGCAGGTTCGCCATCTCCTCGACGTGCCGCTTCTCGTCCTCGAGTTTTCCCAGGTAGAGCCGATACGACCGGTAGATGAGGTAAACAGCCGGCACCAATAGCAGCGACGTTTCCCAGTTAAACGATTGATTGAGCCAAGCGATCGCCCCTGCGATTCCAGCTCCCACCAGGTAGTAAGGGAACGACCAGAAATAGCAGTCGACCAGAATGCGCGTCAGCGGACGGCGCTCGGTCAGTGAAATGACCGCCGCAATCGATCCCGCATTAGCGATGAAATAAACAACAGCCGCCAGCCCAAGCAGCACGGCGTTGTTATCCACCACTAGCCTTGCCAGCGGGTGGTGATAGACCAGGTAGGCCAGCGCGGTCGATACCGCCCCCGCGCATATGTTGAACGTAACCTGAATCGCCTTGGGCCGCTCCGGATACATACACTGCGCCAGCATGGAGACCGCGCCCAGAATCAGCGTCTCAGTAAAACTGAGCTCCAGGATGCCGATCAAAATGAAAAGGAAATTCACCGACAGCGTCCCAGTGATTCCCGGCAAGTTAACCTTGAGCCGCGACGCAAGAATTGCTATGCCCAGATAGCAGATGAACTCGGCAATATTCTTGCTGCTCTGGTGGATTCCGCCGTAAATGAGCGTACCTAGTCCGGCGCTGACGATCAGGCTGATAAACAGCTTGGCAGCGAGAGACATGCCTCTCCACGAATGAGAGTGCGAAGGCAGACCTATGGCACCGCTGGTTGCACCAGTCATACGAGTAAACACACTGCGGCCGGGGCGGGGATTCCCAGCTACTTCATAGATATCAGCTAACGCTTTTAGAAACAATGATTTGGAGGATTTCTGAAAAACTTCGGTAACCATTTCCCGAACCTGTGGAGGTTGACAAGTATGGGATCATGGGGCACACCTCAGGGGGTCGCAATGAACAAATGCTCGGGAATACCGCGCTTTGTGCTCGGATGGGTCATGGTCTGCCTGGCTGGCTTACTGTTGCCGGCACCATTGCAGGCCGAGCCCCTTTCCCTTCAAGCACTTGTGACGCCTACCACGGTGATTCTGAAAGATGGTCAGCCGGTACGTTTCGCCGTGCACGGGTTTATCGAGTTCAAGTCGCTGGCCGAGCTGTTTCTCTATATCGATTCGCAGACGGCGCGATGGAAAGAGAACGCGGATTTCGACCCGGCGGCGCGGCGGAATCTGGGGCGCGATCTATTGCGCCGTGGGATCGAAAGCCGCGTTGTTTCGATGGCCGACGAGCGTCCGCTGGAAACGCTGATCACGCGCACCCGCGAAGAATTGCAGCAAGCGTTGGCGCGGGTGAAGGAGTCGACGCCTCCGGGCTACGCCGAGGACTTTCTCGCGTTGCAGGAGAAGTGGAAGCACTCTTTGAACTGCTGGAGCGCGTCGCCTTCGATTCCCGCGCGCGTGCTTTCGAACTGGTATCCCATCGAGGAGGGGATTCAGATCTACGGTGCCACTTACGACTCGACGGAGCACTTTTGGCAGGCGGTGAAGTATCAGCCGGATGTGACGGTGAGTGAGATCAGGACATTACTCGATGCCTTGGAGCACCGCGATTGGACGACTTGGCTGGCGCGACTCGACGATGATCCCAAGCTCTATCTGCCGAATGCGTACGCGGTGGAGTTTCTGCGGCACAATCTGGCGCCGGAAAGGTTGCTGTGGTTTGCCGAGGAACTTACGCGGCAAGGAGTGCTGGATTCGGATCATGCGCGGACGATTCAGCAGCGTAGCGCCACTTCGTTCCGCTTCAGCCCGTATGAGGAAAAAGTCTTGTGGGGCGATCTAGCGGATCTATTTCATCTGGTCTATGTCTTTTCTCCGGCGGATGATCCCATGCGAAAGGCTCTGACAGAACCACACTTCGACGGCATTTATCTGGGAGAACGAAAGATGGGATTCATCAGCGAAGAGTTCAGGTCGTTGATGCTCGAAATCTGGAAAGTGAAATATCTGCAGATCCCGCGCTTCGGCGAGGTGATCCGGTCCATCCCGATCGAGATTCGGTTGTCACATTTCTTGAATGATGGAGACTCGCCCGATATTCCGATCCCGATTTACATTGGATATCTGAACCAGATTCGGGAAATGGCACGGGCGGCGAAGAAATAGAGTGCCGGAGGCACTCCTGAGAATAGCCCGCCGCTTCAGCGGCGGGTCCTTCGGCACGAAGGAGTTCGTGCCGGAGGCACGATTGAAATGCCTAGAAGACCGGAGGTTCAGCCGTCCCTGCCGGGACGAATCCCACATGATCGCCTGATCCGGCGTTGAAACGCCGGACTATCTTCAGGCGTTTCCCCCGGCACGACGGTCTTTGGATTGAGACTTCTTACACCGAGTGAGACACGTCTTCTTCGGCGACATCGTGATCGGAATTATCGGATGCCGCGACTGGCGTCGAACCTTTCCCTCTCCGCATGGCGACGATCCCAGTGCGCACCATTTCCAGTACACCGTAGGGACGCAGAACCTCGAGCAGCCCGTCAATCTTATCCTCGCCTCCGGTGATTTCGATCGTGAGCGAATCGGGGGCAACGTCGACCACACGGGCGCGGAAAACGCTGGCGAGTTCTAATACATGAGAGCGGGCTTCGTGCGTGGCGGCGACCTTAATCATGGCCAGGTCGCGGACGATGGCGGGTTCGTGAGTAATGTTCTCGACCAGCAGTACGTTGACCAGTTTGTAGAGATTGGCCTCGATGCGGCGCGATTGGTCGAGATCGGCGTCGACGGTAATAGTCATGCGCGAGACTTCGGGCTTCTCGGTGCGGCCGACGGTGAGCGAATCGATGTTGAAGGCGCGGCGACGGAACAGCGAGGCCACGCGCGTCAGCACGCCCGGTTTATTTTCTACGTACACCACGTATGTGTTCAGCATAATTTTCTATTCGTCTTCGGCGGTCTCGACAATCTTGCTGGGCCGCCGGATCATTTCATGCAGCGACGCGCCAGCAGCCACCATGGGATAAACCGTGTCTTCCTGCTCCACGCGGAAATTGATGAGCACGGGCCCGTCATGATCGCGCGCGGCACGCACCGAGGGCACGACCTGCGAGCGCTCGGTGACCGTCATGCTGCGAATGCCGTAGGCCTCGCCGAGTTTTTGGAAGTCCGGATTCAACAGCGGTGTGGCGGCGTAGTTGCGTTCGTAGAAAAATTCCTGCCACTGGCGCACCATGCCGAGGAATCCGTTGTTGATGATGGCGATGTTGACTTTCAACTTTTCCTGCACGATGGTCGCCAGTTCGCACAAAGTCATCTGGAAGCCGCCGTCGCCGACCACGACCCACACATCCGCTTCGGGCCGCGCGACTTTTGCGCCGATCGCGGCGGGCAGGGCGAATCCCATGGTGCCCAAGCCTCCCGACGTAATCAGACTGCGCGATTTTTCGTGCTTGTAGTATTGCGCCTCCCACATCTGGTGCTGGCCCACGTCGGTTACCACAACGGTATCGCCGTCGCGGGTCTCGCGCCACAGATCGTTGATGACATGCGCGGCGTAAAGATGTCCGCTGTCCGGCAGATTCTGGATGTCGCGCACGGCGGCGTCGCCCTTCAGTTTGTCGATGGAGTCGAGCCATTCGCTTCGGTCAATCGTTTCAACGTGCGGCAACAATTCGTGCAGTACTTCGCGTAGGTCACCGACGAGAGGCACGTCGACTTTAACGTTCTTGTTAATCTCCGCTGGATCGATCTCGATGTGAATCTTTTTCGCGCTCGACGCGTAAGTCTTCAGATTGCCCGTCACGCGATCGTCGAAGCGCATGCCAAAAGCGAGCAACAGATCTGCTTCTTGAATCGTGTGGTTCACCCAGGCCTCGCCGTGCATGCCCATCATGCCGAGATTGAGCGGATGCGATGCCGGGAACGCGCCCAGCCCGAGCAGCGTGAGCGCCACGGGAATGCCCGTCTTCTCGGCAAACTCGCGCACTTCGCTCATCGCTCCGGAGATGATGATGCCGTGCCCGGCAAGAATCACCGGCCGCTTGGCATTGTGAATGAGCTCCAGAGCCTGGTCATATTCTTTCTTATCCGGCGAAAGATCGGGGCGGTATCCGGGCAGTTGCGGCTTGGCGGCTTCGTAGTCGAATTCGCAGGTGGTCTGCTGCGCGTCCTTGGTGATATCGATCAGCACCGGACCCGGGCGCCCAGAGCGCGCCACATAAAATGCTTCCCTTACCGTACGAGCAACTTCGCTCGCATGCGTGACCAGATAATTGTGCTTGGTGATGGGGAGCGTCACGCCGGTAATGTCGGTTTCCTGAAACGCATCGGAGCCGATCAGTTTGCTGCCAACTTGTCCTGTAATGCAGACGATCGGAGAAGAATCGAGCATGGCCGTAGCGATGCCCGTGACCATGTTGGTGGCCCCTGGGCCAGACGTCGCGACAGCGACGCCAACTTTTCCGCTGGCGCGCGCGTAGCCGTCGGCCATATGCGTCGCGCCCTGCTCGTGGCGCACCAGGATGTGATGAATCTTGCTGCCCTTGAGCGCGTCATAGGCGGGAAGAATAGCGCCGCCGGGATATCCAAACACGGTTTGAACGCCTTCGCGCTCAATGCACTCCCACAGAATGCTGGCGCCGGTCATGTTTGTTTTGTCTTTCATGCGATTCACTCCTTGCTGCTAAAAAGCAAAACCCACCAAGCCAGCGACTGGCGGGGCGGGATTCGTGAGCCGTTAAGATTTCGTATTTCTCAGCTCGCTGTTTCCCTCCACACCGCGAAGGGAACGATAACGCGTCCCCCGCGGACCGTAACGCGAATTCGATGGAGATGGCGGTTGTTCATAGTCGTTGCAAAGATTGAAGAGAATGGTATCGAAGGCCGCGACGCGGTGCAAGGGGAAAGTCGGATGCTGGCTCATACCTCAACAACCTTCTGTTCAACATCCCTGACGGCTTGCACCACATTCTCCGGTTTGCCGAGATCCCGCCAATAGTATTCGTCCGCCGCAAAAGCGCTAATTTTCTCGCCCTGAGCGGCAAGACGGAGATACGTAGCGATGATCGAGAACGTACGTTCTTCTTTAATCATCGTCAGAAGTCGCGGCGAGATCACATGCACGCCGGAGAATGCTCGGGCCTGCATCTGCGCGTAAGGACCGACGATTTCCGGTTCCTGATCGCGCCCCGCGCGTCTCCCGCAGAGCCCACCATGCTCGTCGAAGAGCAAGTATCGCGACGTCTCCCGTTGCTGCACCGCCAGCGTCGCCAGTGCGTGATTCTCGCGATGAAACAGCAGCATGCGGTGAAGGTCGATGTTACTGATGACATCGACGTTGTGGAGCACGAAAGGCTCGCCGCCGCCTGAATCGTCCCGCAGGAACCATGACGCTTTCTTGAGTCCGCCGCCGGTGTCGAGCAAAACTTCTTCGCGCGAGATTTCAATCCGCATCCCGAAGTTATCGTTCTTCTTCAGGTAGTCAACCACCATATCGGCGAAGTGATGCACGTTGACGATCACCTCGCGGACGCCGAACTGGCGCAGACGGCGGAGCGTAATCTCCAGCAGCGTGTGGCCCGCGACTTCGACCAGAGCCTTTGGGCGTTCGTCGGTGAGCGGACGCAGGCGGGTGCCAAGGCCGGCGGCGAGAATCATCGCCTTCATG
>Ga0209863_10000807_pt1 | contig 13622 bp, 10 predicted proteins | sample OrgsoiDNA2013046_FD_185796 | JGI IMG/M metagenome (GOLD analysis project Ga0209863, IMG submission 185796) | Permafrost soil microbial communities from the Arctic, to analyse light accelerated degradation of dissolved organic matter (DOM) -... | ecosystem: Environmental > Terrestrial > Soil >...
AATTATTAATATTGATATTCATGACTATATATACACTTACACTTAAATCACTTTAAATAAAGTAAAGACGATTAATCTACCAATATAAACATGTGTTATTTACAAATAAACATGTTTATATTATTAAAAAAAAGAATTTTTTTAAAATAACCTATAACTGGAATCGAACCAGAACTTTATACCTAAAAATAGGAATAAATTGCTCCAAAGACAGATTTTGTATATATAAATATATTAACTAAAATTAGTAAAATACAAATATAAGTACTTACATTTATAGATACAGCTTTGCTTATAGTTAATTTTAATTAATCCCATGCAAGTTCCCCTACATGAACCATATTTCGACTTAACACTAATCAAAGTCATGCATACGAAAACTAAACAATGTAATATCTAAACCTTATTATTTAGAGTAAAAAACAATGATTTGCCAAACTTATTGCACATACTTTTTTCGGCGCCTGACGAGTGGTTAGTACCTATCTGAGATTAAATTCACCGTGACATGGTGATTCACGATTACTAGTAATTCCTTATTTATGCAGTCGAATTTCAGACTACAATTAATATTATATCCTGTTTTTATAGATTAGCTATTATTCGCATTTTTGCATCTAGTTGTCCAGGAATATGCAGCACGTCTATAGCCCACAATATTCAGGCCATGATGACTTGTCTTGGTCCCTGTTATCAAATCCTATGTTACGGTGGACTGCTCTATAAAATATATTATAAATAAAGCAAGGGTTTGCGTTAATTTAATGGAGCTAACCAAAATCTCACGACATTAACTGAAGACAGCCGTGCAACGCTTGTAATAAAACTACTCAGTCAAGTAAATAGTTTATTTATTTATCTGGCTGAGTAAAATAATATTCAAATTGTGGTAAGGTTTTTCGTGGGTCATCGAATTAAATAACATACTTCACTACTGGTTTCAGAAACGGTCTAATGATTTCAGTTCCTGCGTTGCCACATTACTCTTGAGGTGGAATGCTTACACTTTCATTTATAGACAAAACACATCTTGCCTATGACATTCATAATTTTCTGCCTGGACTACTAGGGTATCTAATCCTATTCGCTACCCAGGCCTTCGTCCCTTAACGTCAGTTTTCACATAAAAGGTTGCTTTCGCTGTTGACAGTCGTCATAGTATTAAAAAATTTCATCTCTACTCTATGAATACTCACCTTCTCTTATAAAACTCTAGCAATACCGTACCCTATTATGGGCTAGTAATACCGTCTAGGTACCCTTTAAACCTAATAAATATGAATAACACTAGTCTTCTACGTATTACCGCGACTGCTGGCACGTAATTTGGTCAAGACACATAGATAGAAAACTGTCATAATCAATTTTCTATATAGAATTTTATTCGACATAGTCGATATCATATCTGAAAAATTCAGATATTAACTAGCTAGAAGCTATACATTCTTTCAAGTTACTGGTTCAGCCCTTAGGCTATTGACCAATATTCCTCACTGCTGTGCTATACGCATTGAGGTTTTTTCAGACCCAATGTGATCAATCGACCTCTCAGTCCCGATTACGGAAATTTAAGCTAGTTAAGCCATTACCTTAACTACTACTTATCCGAGATATTTATTGTCATCTTAAAGCGGAACGCATTGTCTCCTTTATGTGTTTATAAGGAATTTATTTTTCCTTACTTTAAGGCAGCCAAAATATCATTTACTCACCTGTACACCACTTCTAATGAAACTTTGTTTAAATAACTTAATATTAAATTAGACGTACGATTAGCATGTGTCAAGTACTTGAATAGCGTTCATTCAGAGCCATCATCAAACTCAATTATATATTTACTATTTTCTATTAATTTTTTTAATTAATTAATTTTTTTTAATTAATTAGTGGTGGTAAAAAAACTCACTTAATTATTTTATCTAAAATTTTAAGTAAATTTTTCATCACCACTACTATTATATTTTAACTCTTAAAATAATAATATTAAACTATTATACATGTCTTATATAATTACTCAAATAATTTTACTTATTATAGATATTTAATATATCTATTAAATATTGTAAACCTTGGATTATATTAACCCGGTTCTAGTAAAAGGTATTAGTCTAAACTAAGGCTTAACGTAGGCTTGCTATTTCATTATATTATATTATTATACTATAGTACATAAGCAATTTTTACATATTACTAGATTTATATTTATTTAACTTAATTTATTTTTTTCTGTATAATACCAAAGTTTTTACTCTAACGTCTAATCCATAACGTATATGTAAAATAAGCATTGGACTTTCCATTACTATATATAAATATATAGTTTATATACTTTTAAAATCACAAGGATTAATAACACTAATTTACATAAAAAAAATTTTTTTTTAATTATACCCTAGTTAACTATAAATATTATATATATATATAACAGTTAATTATATTAATGTAAGTCTAAGCCATCTTTAATATAACTGCTTGTTAATACAACAAATACTTGGGCTTGTATAAAAGCTATACCTAACTCAAGACCACTGAAGGCTATTATAAAGGCTAAAGGAATTAAACCTAAGAAAAAGAATATAAACCCACTTGTCATAATGTTATATGTAAATCCTGCTAAAATGTTTAATAGCATGTGTCCCGAAAGTATGTTAGCAGCTAATCTAAGCCCTAAAGATACATTTCTAGCTAAATATGAAATAAATTCTATTAATACTAATAGAGGTAATAATCCTAAAGGACAACCTGCTGGTACTAATAGGGAGAAAAATTTGAAACCATGTTTTTGGAAACCTAATATTGTAGCACCTAAAACTACAGTAAAACTAAGAGCAAATGTTAATATAAAATGACTAGTAGAAGCAAAACTATAAGGAATCATTCCTATTAAGTTATTAATTAATATAACAATAAATAAAGTGTAAACAAAAGGGAAATATATTTGTCCTTTTTTTGCATTTATTTGATTTATAACTATACTATGCAAAGTTGCATATATAGATTCCTGACTTATCGATCATCTGTTGCTAACTACTTTATTATTATTTGTAGCCAATATATTTAAGGATAATGTTAGGAAAGCCCCAATAGTTAAGTATAAACCTATATTTGTTATAGACAATTGTAAATTACCCAAAATAGGTGCATCTATACTTAACAAGTTCCTTATTTCAAATTGATCTAAAGGACTATGAATACTATAAAATTCAATATTACCCATATTATTATAGAATAGGTATTTACTTTAAAATAAAACACGATAATAAGTATACTATATAATATAAAAAGATACATAAATAAAGATAAAGTTAAGAATAATTTATATAATAATTATATATTACTATTTCTAACTTTATTATTATTAAAAAGAATTGTATATTTCTAAGAATTATATATTAAAGAAGAAACTGAATAGTGTAAACCGTCTAATATTGGGGCAGGATATACTCCTAATATTACAGTAAATAATACTAGAATTAATAAAATATAAAATTCACGTATATTAACATCAATTACACTATTTTTGAAAAAATGCTTTGGTAATGCTCCCCCAAAAACTATTTTATTAAACATATAAATAGTGTATGCAGCAGAAAATATTATAGAAGAACTGGCCATAACACCTAATAAAGGCATTCTTTCAAATACACCGTATAATGACATAAATTCTCCTATAAAATTTAAAGTAAGAGGTACTCCACAGTTACCCAGACATAAAATAAAGAATAATATAGAAAAAATAGGCATAATTTGAGCCATACCTCTATAAAAACTAATTAATCTAGTACCTGATCTATCATACAACACACCTCCAGCACATATAAATAAACCACTTGATACAAAACCATGTGCTAATCCTAAAGTAATAGCTCCTTCTATTCCTTGTATTGTATTACTAAATGCACCTATAAGATATACAGCAGCATGACTTACAGAACTATAAGCAATTAACTCTTTTATATCAATAGTTCTTAATGTACTGAAACTAGCGTATATTATAGTAATTATACCTATAAGATACACTATATAAGTATAATCTAAAGAAGCTTTGGGTAATAAGGGCAAAATCAATCTAAATATTCCATATAGACTTAATTTTAAAACAATACCTGCTAATATAATACTACCACCTAAAGGTGATTCTACATGAGCTTTTAATAATCAAGTATTAAGAAAAATAGTTGGTGTTTTCACTGCAAATGCTATAAATATACCATAAAACAAAAATAATTGAGTAGAATAGTTAAAATTTGTTTTATATAAGGAATCAAAGTCTGTGGTCCCCATTATAGAATATATTGTAATAATAGACAATAATAAAAATAAAGATCCTAACAATGTATATAAAAATAAATAAAACCCGGCTCTTACTCTATTTTTTGACCCAAATATTCCTACTAGTATAAATAAAGGAGGTAATATGCTTTCAAAAAACACATAAAATAAGAAAATATCTAATACTAAAAATACACCTAATAATAAAGTTTCTAATAACAATATTATTATTAAATAAGATCTAAGATTATCCTTTATAGAAGTTCAATTAGATAATAACGCTATAGGTGTTATTATAGTTGTTAATAATACAAAGTATATGGATATACCGTCTAATCCTAAATAAAAATCATAATAACTTGTTGTATGTTTTTCTTGTACAAACTGAAATTGATTACTAGTAAAGTCAAAAGATATAAATATTATTAAAGAAAGAATAAGATTTATTATTGATATAATTAGAGCAGTTTTCCTTAAACGTTTAATTAGCAAAGGTGATAGTTCATAAGACATGCTTGCAGATATTATGAATACTCCTATTAGAGGTATAGTTAATAATAATAAAAGCAACATATCTGAGTAAAAATAAATAAATTTCCCTAGGGACTATAAAATTATATTATAATCTTCACTAACACTACATGAAACCATGTAGTAAAAAGCCATTTTTTATTAATTCCTTAAATTTAAAATTGATAACTATTGTTAAAATAAAATAACATTACTTGGTATTATACCGAAACTATATAATATACAAGGAACTAATACAATAAATGCAATAACAATAGGTAATAAAACTGTTCAACAAAATGACATTAATTGATCAAAACGTATTCTGGGGAAAGAAGCTCTAACCCATATGAAAACGAAAATCATAATACATGATTTTATACCTAAACTTATACTAAAGGTAAGTCCCTCTAAAGTAGGATTTGAAAACCAAATCTCTTTATTGCTTATATAATTATAATAAAGATCAACATTAATATATTTAATAATATATATATATAAATCTGGTATATAATCATATAAATAACCACCTAAAAATAATATAGTAGTCAATATACAAATTAAGACTATACTTGCATATTCAGCTAAAAAGAAAAAAACAAATATAACTGCCGCATGTTCTGTCATAAACCCGCTAACAAGCTCTGATTCAGCCTCGGCTAAATCAAAAGGAGCTCTATTTGTTTCCGCTACTGATCCTATAAAGAATATTACAAATATAGGAAATAATGGTATAATAAACCAAATCACTCTTTGAGATTCTATATTAACAGTAAGATTTAAACTTCCAGTGAGCATTATTACAAGTAATATTGCTGAGCTTAATATTAACTCATAGCTAATTAATTGAGCTGTACTTCTAAGTGAACCTAAAAAAGCATATTTACTATTAGCACTTCAACCTGCTAATAATATACCATATGTAGCTAATGAAGACACAGCCAACATATATAATATACCTAAATTATAATCACTTATAGCTAATCCTGGACCAAATGGTATAACTGCATAACCTAGTAATGAAAAAACTAAAGTTATTATAGGGCCTAAAAAAAATAACATAAGATTAGCTTGCGTAGGAGATACATATTCTTTTAATAGAAGCTTTAAGGCATCTGCGAATGCTTGTAGTAAACCATAATATCCTACAATATTGGGCCCTAATCTTCGTTGCATACTTGCCATTGTCTTTCTCTCAGCTACTGTTGCATAAGCTACTGTTAATAGCACTGGGATAATAACTAATAAAACCTCTATTACTGAAATTAAAGTAGGTAAGTATAACATTTTTGTTTAATTATAAATAAAAACAAATTTATTAATAAAGATAAATGAGATAAAATATCATATATTTTATTAATAAATATTTAGGTTAATTATAACAATCTATTATATTAATTAAGTAAACTTAATTAGTACTATAAATGGGTGTTATATAATATTAGAGTGAAAAAAAATTATTTTTTTTGTTAGTTAATTTAAATTAACTAATATATTACAATATACTATTATTAAAAAAAAATTAAGCAACATATAATAATAAGAAAGCCATCATAAGAGCGAATAATCCAGTAGCTTCAGCAAAGGCAAACCCTAAAATAGCGTATGAAAATAATTGACCTCTTAATGATGGATTTCTGGCAACACCTAATATTAATGCTCCAAATACTACACCAATACCTACACCAGCTCCTATTAAACCAGTAGTGGCTAAACCTGTACCTATAATTTTTGCAGCTTGTATCATTTATTTTTTTTCTATTCTATTCAATAAAGGAATCCCTTATTATACTAAATGCTAAACATATTCTTAAGCAGCATTTATTAAATATTAATGTATATTATAGATAATAATATAATATAATTTAATATAGTATAATATAATAATTTTTTTATATTATAAAAAAATAGAATTATTTATAAGCATTATGCTTAGAATAATTTATTAGCCTAAAGCTTATAATAATAGAGCTTATTTACTAAGGAAGTCTTCGTATATCTTTTCTTATAGGTGATGAATTTCATCAACTATTTTCAGCTCTATTAGGATAATTAAAACGCATAAAGTCTTCAAAAAATCTACGAGAATTAGCATCAAATGCATGAGGGTTTCATCCTACAGTCGGATTACCGTGTCTATTAGCTGCATCTTTCATAGCTTCAGATAAATTTTTTGCGTAAGGTTGAGAGGATGGATAAGGTAGACCTGTCTGAGGGTTTATATAACCTCTAGCTCCTATATTCTGTGGGTCACGAATAGTATATGATCCATTCTGGTAAGTAAATAGATGACCAGGTATATTACCTTGTACGTTACCTCCTTGCGGATTACCTTGTACGTTACCTACTGGATTAACAGGAGGTTGAGGGTTTTGTACAGGAGGTTGAGGGTTTTGTACAGGAGGATTAGCTGGAGGAGATGGCGTATTAAGAATATCGTTGATATCCATAAACGAGGGTTTATTGAATAAATTCTCTAAATAATATTTAAAAGAAAATCTTATAAAATTAACATTAAACAAAGTAATTAGACTCAAAAACGGTGTTTCAGTAACAATTAATATATCTAAATTAAAATAACTTAAAATAAGATATCTAAAAGTAAAAGCAATAACAGTAGCAATTAAACTAGAAAGAATAACAGCATATATTTTATAATATTTAGGTATAATATTCCTAAATGTACATTTTTTATTTTTTAAAAATTTTTTCATATTCATATTTACCATTTTATTCTTATTTTTCTTCATATAACCACAATAGGAACTTTTCTATAGATACCGATTCTATAACAATAGGCATACTGCTATGTAAAATACCGCATATTTCAGAACATTGTCCATAAAAAACCCCTTGACGGTTAACTAGAACAGATGCTTGATTTAGTCTACCCGGGTAAGCATCACATTTAATTCCTAAAGCTGGGCAAGCAAAAGAATGTATGACATCTGCAGCTGTAACTATAAATCTAACATGTATTAATTCAGGCAATATAACTCTATTATCTACTTCTAACATTCTCAATGCCCCCTCTTTCAAATCTGATTCAGGAACCAAATATGAATCAAATTCTATAAAATTATTATCTAAAGTTAAAAAATCAGGATATTGATAACTTCAGTATCATTGATGTCCTTCGGCTAATACTGTCATAGAAGGATCACTTACTTCGTCCATTAAATATAATAATTTAAAAGATGGGAACGCGATAAGTATTAAAATTAAAGCGGGAGTAATAGTTCATATTAATTCTATTAATGTTCCATGATTTAAATATTTATGTGATATAGGTGAAATACTAGTAATATAGTTTTTAACTATAGACACCATTATTCATCCTACACCAAATAATATAATAACTAAATAAAACATTATATTATCATGTAATTCCCCTACACCTTCCATTTGTGGTGTAGCACTGTCTTGAAAGTATAAACCTCAAGGTCTAGGGGTATCACAATGTAAAAATTTATTATAAAAACTGAACATGGATTTGTGTTTTTAATATATTTTTTTTCTCTAGTTAAATATATAACCATTACTTAATAAATAAAATGTTAATTATTATATTTATATATATATATATAACTAAAAAGAAACCGAGAACAGATAATAAATATTAAATTTTTAATATTTGCTTACACTATACGTAAACATCTAGTATTTTAAATAAGTATTAAAGATTATTTTACTTAATATTTATAAAGATTATGGAGGAATCGAACCCCTAATTTAAGATCTGCAATCAAAACGCAAAACCATTTGCTACATAACCCTATTAAAGAATAACTATTATATTATTTTTTTCTTGAAAAACAATATATAATATAAATAGTTACTATTAATTAATAATAGATGAAAAACAATATATTTAAGAAAGATAAATAGTAATTCCTATAAAATTTTGTAAACTAAAAGTTGATAAGGGTAAACTTACAAAGGCATGAGGTTTAGGTGGACTAGTTAATGCTCACTCTAAAGAACTATAACTTCTATTTAATAATGTTTGTAAACTATCAGTATAAAATTCTGCACTTAATCAAGGATATCTATAACTAGGACGAGGTTCTGATAATTGCACATATACAATATATAAGAATAATCAAGTAGCTATTACACTAATAATACTACCAAAACTACTTACAAGATTTCATCCTGCAAATGCATCAGGATAATCACTTATTCTACGCGGCATTCCTTGTAGACCTAAGAAATGTTGAGGGAAAAAAGTTAGATTAACTCCAATAAACATGATTCAGAAATGCACTTTACCAAGAATGATATTATATTCTAAACCTAATATTTTAGGTACCCAGAAGTATCATGCACTAAATAAAGCGAAAACTGCACCCATACTTAAAACATAATGAAAATGAGCTACAACGTAGTAAGTATCATGGAAAGCTATGTCAAGTGAAGCATTAGCTAATACAACTCCACTTACGAATAAAGGTTCATTAATCTTTTAATATTACATTAGTAATTCAATCTTTCATAGCTAAATATATATCCATTATAAACACCAGCTACATTAGCATATTTTTTTATAATACTATGATTTATTTTAAATGCTCTTTCAGCATCTTTTACTCCTTCATATTTACCAATAAAGTTTTTATTGCTATCATATACAAACACTGCCTTTCTAATATGGCTTTTGTTGTTAATTTCTAATACTAAATGATCACGTTCTTCTTCAGAAGATATTAAAGGCGTGTCAGTTAAATTATAAGGTATATTACTTAAAAATCATTCACCTCTAAATATCGTCTGTTTTTTAATAACATCTACTAATGTAGCATGATTTGATTTAATTAATTTAGCTAAAAAACTGACTGAAGGAAAAATAACTAATAATTCCTTAAAAGAATTATAAACATATATAGGATAAGCTGAATTAGCCTCACTTATTCTTACTTTACTTTCAAGTGAATGACTTTTATTGTAAAAAGGATTATTTTCACCTGTTAAAGCTCTTGCAATTAAAGATTTAGTTAAGTCAGAATGTGTTCTATTGTTAGCTAATTCAGATAATAATTTCTTAGTCTCTTCTGTATGTTTATAACCTAAAGAAGAATAACCTTGTTTTAATACATTATAATAAGGCATAAGTAATGTAATGTAATAAGTTTCTCTAGTTGTTAAAGATTCAAATTTAACATACTCCAAAATTAAAAGAGTAAAATTTGATTGGTCATATTTAAGTAAAGCATTTACAATTGGCATACCAACATTCTGTTTACTTTTCAAAAAAGTATTATTAAGATAATTTCTCATTCTAGAAGATAAATTTATAGAACTTCCTACATAAGTATGACCATTTGTATTGTTTATTAAAGAATAAATCCCAGATTTATCCTTTTCTTCTTTTAATATTTGAACTCTATCTTTTTTTAAATTATAAACTTTTACAGGTTTTAAATTTTGTATTGGGTCGTCTAAATCAAAATTACTAATAGAGTAAGAGCAAGTATTAGAAAAACTTAACTTGTAAAGGTTTAAATAGATTAATGAAATCTTTATTACACGGACTATATCTTCTCATAATAAATTATGAGGACCACGTTTAGTCTCTGAGGTGCCTACTAAGACATTATTTTTTAATAATATCTGTTGGTTACCTGCTGATTGTTCAAAATTATACATTTTTACTGGAATTAATAAATAAATTCCTAGTAGTATAATTGTCAGAAGATCCCAGCATATGGTGGTCTTTAAAGGGAGAGCCAAGTGGATTAATAACCCTCCTATTGTAAACATGAATACAAAACCTAAAGCAAATAACATTGATGGTGTTAATTCTAAAGATCCTCCATAACATGTTGCTAATCAACTGAAAATCTTAATACCTGTTGGAACAGCAATTATTAATGTGGCAGCTGTAAAATATGCTCTTGTATCCACGTCTAATCCAACTGTATACATATGGTGGCTTCAAACAACAAAACCTAATACTCCTATTGACATCATGGCATATACCATCCCTAAATAACCAAATACACTTTTGTTAGAGCTAGCAGATATAGTAGTACTAATGATACCAAAACCTGGAATAATTAATATATAGACCTCTGGATGGCCAAAGAATCAGAAAAGATGTTGATAAAGTATAGGATCACCACCTCCTGCAGCTTCAAAGAATGATGTATTAAAATTTCTATCCGTTAAAACCATTGTAATTGCACCGGCTAAAACTGGTAATGATAATAATAACAATACCGCTGTAACTACTATAGCTCAACCAAATAAAGCTAACTTATGTAATCTTATACCGGGGCTTCTCATATTAAGTATAGTAGTTATAAAATTTATTGCACCCAGTAAACTACTTATACCTGACAGGTGTAAAGCGAAAATGGCTAGATCTACACTAGGTCCACTATGACTTTGTATTCCCGATAAAGGTGGATAAAGAGTCCAACCTGTACCAGCTCCATTTTCTATACCACTAGCAAATAAAAATAATATCAAACTAGGTGGTAACAATCAAAAACTAATATTGTTTAGTCTAGGGAATGCCATATCTGGACCACCTACTAACAACGGCAATAAGAAATTACCAAATCCTCCTATCATAGCAGGCATAACCATAAAGAATATCATTAATATCGCATGAGCAGTAATTATACTATTATACAATTGATTGTCTGCTATATATTGAACACCCGGTCCACTTAATTCTAATCTAATTAAGACTGAAAAAGCTGTACCTAACAAACCAGAGAATAAAGCAAATATTAAATATAATGTACCTATATCTTTAGCATTTGAAGATAAAAATCATCTTTCAGTTCAAAGTGAAATACTTGATTTTAAATTAGACACCTCCCTTAAATTTACTTCTCTTACTTTGTCTTTAGTAATATTATTTTCTCAAGAAGTAAATGAAGGGTGCTGATGACTTGCTGACACGATACATTATACAGCTGACTCTATGCTTGTTTTATTTATAACACATTATACTCTAAATATGTTATTCATGATTTAATATATTATAAAAGATATAATATATTTTTTTAATATAAAAAGGGATGGAAATTTTGTATAAACAATATAAAAGGTTTAATTTTAGTTATTATTGGGCTTTATTGTTATAAAAACACACTTTTATTAATTATCTTTATAAAGATAATTAAAGTTAAAGCATTTCGTTGTAGATGCCTATAACTAAGTAATTAACTATAAAAAAGGCAATACAGCTTATTAAGTTAATATAAATAGCTATGTTATCGAATTAAAAGTCCTTTAATAAAATATAGTTTAATTGTATAACATTATAAGTAATAAATTTAGGTATATTATATTGTTATAATAAAAAAACAGTAGGTAGGACGAAATTTAAAAACGCCATATTTATAAATAAATATATAGCTTATCTACAAATACGGTTTAATAGATTAGCTATTAATAATATAATGAATATATATTATTATATACTTGTATAATATATAATAGACAATTAAAATTATATAAAAGCAAAACAGTCAATAATAAAAATATTACAGTAACTAATATTCAATTTTATTAAACAATGTATAATTAAATTTAGATTATATTCCTTCTTAATATCCCTTAGCCAAATCTGATACGAATGTAGTATTTTTTTTTACTAGGATAAGCGCTTCAACACCGCTAATTATTCATCATAACATTTTAATATTATATAAATATTCTTTGTTTTCTTGTTGACAAGAATCCTTTCGCGCTTCCGGGATTGCAGCTTCATATGCCTTACTTGTTTTTTCAACCATATGTTAATGTCAAGGCGATCTAGATTTTAAATCTTCTAACCTTAATTTTAAGTCTTCTATACTGTCATCTAAATTACCTGTTAAGTATGAATAGCGATTAGGATCATCCTGACACAATAATACTGTATCAGAAAAATAATATTTTATAGCCATATAAAAAATTAGAATAAGAAAAATTTATTGTAATAAAAGTCATAAATTATAAAAACCTTGTTTATTAAGTATAAACCATTTATATGCTTTAGAAACTAAATTACTTAACACAGTACTGTGTATAGGTTTTATAGCAAATTCTCTAATACTTAAGCCTGAATTAATTTTTTATCGCTCTACTACCTCCAGTTCTATTAAACTGTTTTCAACAAGACTAATGACGGGAATTATTATCAAATAATGTGCAAAGTATATAGCAGTACTAATTTGTCCTAATTCTATAAAGGGGCTCTCAACGTGTTTAGCTCCTAATACCATTAAAACTAAGAAATTAGCTACAAATATAAAGAAAGCTATTTTACTTAAAGGTCTGAATTGTATACCTCTATTTCTACTTAAATCAGTAAATGGCATGGCTAATAATATTAAAATTGCACTAAACATGGCAATAACTCCTAATAATTTATTAGGTATAGATCTTAATATAGCATAAAAAGGTAAAAGGTATCACTCAGGTACTATTGCCGGGGGTGTTTGCATAGGATTAGCCATAACATAATTCTCACTATCTCCTAAAGCATTAGGCATAAAGAATACAAATACACTTAAACATATTATAAATATAAATATAGTTATCAAATCTTTGAATATAAAATAAGGAGCAAAAGGTAATCTATCATAATTACCTGATATACCTAAAGGATTACCTGAACCTGCGCTGTCATGAAGCGCTATTAGATGCATTAAAACTAATGCAGCTAAGACAAAGGGTAAAACAAAATGTAAGGCAAAGAATCTGTTTAATGTAGCATTATTAACAGAAAAACCACCTCATATAAATTCTACTATATCTTGTCCAACTCATGGTATAGCACTCATTAAATTAGTAATTACAGTTGCCCCCCACAAGGACATTTGACCATATGGAAGTACATA
>Ga0209863_10000808_pt1 | contig 13620 bp, 5 predicted proteins | sample OrgsoiDNA2013046_FD_185796 | JGI IMG/M metagenome (GOLD analysis project Ga0209863, IMG submission 185796) | Permafrost soil microbial communities from the Arctic, to analyse light accelerated degradation of dissolved organic matter (DOM) -... | ecosystem: Environmental > Terrestrial > Soil >...
GCCCGGGTCGAGCGGCCAGGCCCAGGCAAAGCTCAGATCTCCCACCGGGAGCTTGATGATCAGGGGGGCCACACCGACGCCGTGGCGTGCTTGCCGGGCCTGGAGGCCATCGAATGAGTCCGCGACCACGCCGTTGTCCATGAACACCGAGCCATACCAGGGCGCGCTGATGGGGAACTCGAGATCGATGTTCTGCAGGATGCGCAGGTTTCCGCCAATCGGACGGTATTGAACCTGATCGATCCCGCCACTGACGGGGAACCGCTCGACGTCCACGCGCGCGCGATCCAGCCGAAACCCCCGCAAGGTGGTGTCCCCCCCCGCGAAGAACCGCTCCACCTTGGGAAGCAGCGACTCGCCTCCCTGCGGGAACCCCTGGTCGTACCTGAGCCCGTGGCGCAGCGACAACCACGACAGCAATGGGATCACCACCGTGGACCGCCCTCCCACCTTGATGAACGATACGTCCGCATAGCCATAGGACAGGCTGCGAGGCGCGATCTCGGTGAAGACTTCGACCTTGAAACCTCGCTCGGGCACCAGCCGATTGTCGAGGCGCAGCTACGTCAGGTTCAGCGAGATGCTGCCCACCGGGGTCCCGAGGGTGATGGTTCGCTGTCGCTCGGTGGCCCCCGCCAGCCGCAGCAATGGCTCGGTGTGGGTGGTGTCGCGCAGGTTGTAGTGAATCCCGGCGTCGACGCCCGGGTACATCTCGCGCGAAAAGCCGATCGATCCGCCCCACGATCGGATGTCGCCCAGGCGCGCCGTGGCCTGTTGATAGTACTGGCCCGAGAGGTCGAAACGAAAGAGGGTGCCGAAGAACCTGCGATCCAGGAAGCTGGCCGTCGCCCGCTTCAAGGAAAGACCCCACGATCCGCTGCCGGTGAGATTCCACCCGTGTCCCCACAGATCGCGGTTATCGTAGCCCACGCGCCCGTACAGGCCGACCGGAAAGCTCGAATCGGGAGGAGCCTGTTCGGTCGAGGCGCCGAACCCCACGTGTAGAAGGTTGAACTGCTCGTAGCGCTCCTCGACCTCGACCAGCATGGGCACGACCGTCTGGCCCTCCTCCTTGCCCGGGAAGCTGATGGGGGAGGCGTTGTTGAAGAGCTGCAGGAACCCCAGATTGCGCTGCCCGCGCTCGAAGGCCGTGGTGGTCAGGTAGTCGCCCGAGCGAATGGGGATCTGCTCGAGGATGGTCTCGTCGGTGGTCACGAAGTTGCCGCGCACGAACACCGGACCGACGCGGATGCGCGGACCGAGCTTGATCTTCCAGCTCACCCGAACCGTGTCGCCCACCCGCTGGATGTCGGGCTCGGCGGTGGCGGCCGCATGTCCGGCGTCGCCCATCAGTCGCTCGAGGCGTCGGCCGTCGGAGCGCAGGGAGGCCGGCCTGAAGGGATCGCCGGGCCGCAAAGACAAGCTGTCGCGCAGGAAGGTGGGATCGTAGGGGATCGCGCCCTTGTCGACGCTCTGGAAGTCGATCGAGCCGACCCGAACCAGCGGTCCCTCGTCGATGGTGAACCGCACGAAGAGGGCGTCGGCGTCGCGCGAGACGGTCTGGGCCGCCGCCGCGGTGGCGCCGAGCAGACCGAAGCTCTCGCGCGAGGTGGCGATCTCGCCCCGGGCCTTGACGTCGGGAAAACCGCGCGCCCGGTAGTGCTCGACCAGACGCTCGGCATCGAGCTCGACCTGCCGGGAGGTGACATAACCGCCCGAGCCGAGCCCGATGTACCCGAGCCAGGGAAAGGTCCGCACCGTCACGACCTCGGCCAGCTCGGCGGTCTTCTCGGCGCGATTGCCCAGGAATTCGACGGCCCGGACCTTGAGCTCTGGGCCCTCGTCGATCTCGAAGACCAGGCGCTCCTCGGTCTCGGTCAGCCGCTCGCGGCGCCACGCCACCCGCGCGAAGAAATAGCCGCGGTCCTGGTAGTAGCGCTGGATCTGATCCGCGCTGCTGCCCACCTCGTAGTCGTCGTAAGACCCGCGATCGTTGAGGGTCAACTGACCGCGCAGCGTCGAGGCCGACTTGCTCTGATTGCCCTCGAAGGTGACGGTGATCCGCTTGCGCTCGTTGACGTTCACCACGAGGGCGACGTTCTTGTTCTCTCGATCCACGCTCCGCTCCGGATCGAAGGCGCTACTGGCCCGGGCGCCTGGAAATCCGATCACGTGATAGCGATCGTTGATCTTGGCCAGATCTTCCCGCATGCGCCGAACCGTGAAGGGCGCCCCCACGATCCAGAACCTTTGCCAGTCCCAGGCCCGGTGACGGAAGGTGGGCTCGAGGTCCTCGGTCGACAGGGCCTGGTTACCAACGAAGGTGACGGGCCCGACCGGGTAGCCCGGCCCACGCTCGATACGAATCGTCAGATCCACGGCGGCGGGCACCGCTCCGCGCGACCGCAGATCGATGCGCACGTTGACATCGAAGTACCCCTCGGACCGCAGAAACGCGATCACCTGCTGGCGTTCGCGCTCGATGGCCGCGTCCCGGTCGGGGCCGGCTGGCGGCAAGGCCCGCCCGGGCCGGATGCTGATCCGTCGTGAGATCTCGTCCTGCCGGATGGTCGAATTCCCCGACACGAAGATGTATCGCACGCGATCGTAGGGACGGACGTGGACCGCCACCGCCACTCCCCCCGGGACGGTCTTCACCTCCGTGGCCGAGAAGTACCCGGCCGTGTCCAGCATCTTCCGGATGCGGGGCAGGGTGCCGATGGGAATGCCCACGCGATCGGCCGGGCCCGATTCCACGAAACGCGTGCCGGGCGGAAAGGCGCTCTCGAGCAGCGAGGTCAGCTTGTCGACGGGTTCCTGGGTGTGGCCATCAATCTCGAAGCGCACGATGGTCGACCCGGTCTCGGCCTCGGCGACGGCGCTCGCGGCGGCCGGCGCAGGAGCCGGGGACGGAGCGCCCACGGGAGCGGCTCCCGGCATGGCGGTCTGTGGGGCCAACGGCGTCGCGACGGGCGGGGCGATCTGCGCGGCAGCCGGGTTGTCGGCCGATCCGACAATTGGCGCCTCGGCCGCGAGGACCCGCGACAGAGGCGAGAGAGCGCCTATCAAGAGGACGGTCAGGCTCTGGAGCGATCGATTCAAGATGGGGCAGGGCGGGTGCGATTGCGATTGCAAAGTCCGAAAGGTCCGGCGAACAGGCAGAAGGTCACCTTCTTATCGCGAAATCCCACCTGAGCTCGAGGCTGGCGTTCACCGGGGGATTTTCGTTCAGGCCTGGCTGCTGCGGGAGCACCAGGCGCTGGGCGCCCAGGCTGATCGTGAAGTAGTCCCGCAGCCACTGATCGAACTGCAGGGTCTGGCGGCCGGTGCCTTGAAAACCCTGCAGGGCTTCGAGCTGGAAGTTGGTGTAGCGGCTGATCCGCTTGACGACCCGCCCCTCGAATCCGTCCGGACCCACCGTCAGGCGGAGTTGGGCGCCGATCCAGCGCTCGAAGGTGTCGCCGATGATCGGCTCCATGAGGTTGGCGATGGTGTCGCGCGTGGCCTGACCCGCGATGTCGAACCCGGTGCTGACGTTGGCGCCGATGGTCGGATTCTGGCTGGTCTGCCGATCGCTGGCCGTGGTGGTGCGGCCGGTCAACAGCAACAGCGCTGTCTGGCTGCGGTCGAGGCCGTCGGCGGTGGACAGGTCGATCTGCATCTCTCGCACGGGGCCGTGGATGTTCATGTCCACCAGGTGCTCGACGCCGGCCGCGTCGACCACGGAATTCTGGGCTTCGATCTGGATGTCCGGAGTATCGCCGTCCGCCACGGACTTGGTCTCCACGAAGGTGACGTGGTTGACGTTGGGAACCAGATCGAAATCCCCACGCAGCACCGGGATCCGGAATCGCCCGTCCGTTGGCCGCACGTCCCCGGCCAGGGTGGTCTCGCTCAGGGTCCCCCCCACGTGCAGGGCCACGTCGATATGGATCTCGGGGGCGATGTTGTTCTGCACCACGAAGGCGTCCCCCACCGTCCGCACGGTGAGGTCGAGCGCCAGGTTCTCGAGCAGAGGCTTCCCCTCATAGAACGGCCGCACCGCGGACTCGTTCACACGGGGGCTCAGCACCAGGTTGGAAAGCTTGAAGTCCTGAACGTAGCGGCCCGCGATGATCCGGACCTCGCCCCCCAGCTGGAATCCATCCTTGAGATCACCCAGCAGATTCAGGTCGAAGGCCAGATCGTCGAGCTCATAGCTGCCCGGGCTGCGATAGCTCAGCTGCTCGCCGTGCAGCGGAAAGTCCAGGCGCCCCAACTCGAGCGGCACCAGTCGTCGAAGCTCCAGCCTTCCCGGACGAATGCCGGCCGCGCCGATTACCAGCTTGCCTTGCTCGTCGATGAGGACCCGCACGTTCCGCAACAACACCCCGTCGTTGGTCACCTCGACCACCCCGCTTTGCACCTCGACCTGTGTGCCCGTGTCACGCAGGCGGAAGGTGATCGTGCCCAGTCCCAGCCAGGCGTTGACCACCGGATTGTCGAGGCGGCCCTTGACGTCCGCCTTGATCCGAGCGCGGCCTTGCGCGTCCGCCAGCATCTCGCCGCCGACATAGCCGAGCAGCCGGGCGCTCACCTCCCCATCCAGGTGGGCATCCACCGATTCGGGGCGAAAGCCGGCGCCCAGGTTCAGCCTGCCGTCGAGCTCGGTCTTGGCCCCGTCCACCACGATCGCCAGCTTGCGAAGCTCCGCCCCCCGCGGATCGAGCGAGATCTCACCGCTGGCGAGCACGACGTCGGTGTCGAAGCCCTTGGGACGCAGGTGCACCGGATCGTGGATGACGAGACTGCCGCGCAAGACGGGCTGGTCAACCAATCCTTGGGCCGTGACGGCCACCTCGATGTCCCCGCTGACCTTGTCCAGGTAGTCGTGGACGAAGGGTTGAAGCAGGTCGAGGGTCAGGTGACCCTTCAGATCACCCGTGAGCTGGCGGCCCTCGAGCACCCCTTGGGCGTGCAGATCTCCCCCGTCGGTCGCCAGGCTGAGGTCGTCCAGGCTGATCCGGGTCCCCGCCACCCGGGCAGAAACGGGCCTCGTGGCGCGCAATTCCAGTCGCTCGACCGTCGATTCGCCCGGCGTGGTCTCGCTGAGCCGGGCAATGGACACCCAGAGCTCGCTGAGCACCAGGTCCGCCTGCAACGGATGACCTGGCTCGATGTCGACTTGCACGCGGCCGGAGGCCAGGCCCTTGCCATCCCCGAGCGCAACCAGCTGGGGCACCAGGGATTCGAGGACCAGCTTGCTGAACTCCACGGTGACATGAGCCGCGAACCCGGCAGCCTCTTGCGCCACGCGGGCGTCGACAACGAATCGGCGATCGAAGAGCTCGCCCCTGGTCACCAGGGCCAACGCGCCCACCGGAGCGCCGCTGAGCTGGGCGGCGTCATCTGGCCTGATCTCGATCTGCCCGTCGCCGAGGTTTGCGCCACCGGCGCCGATGCCGACGAGCCGGATGACTCCATCGACAAGGGGGCGTGCCACGGTGCCCCCCACGTGCAACTTCGCTCCCACCGAGCCCTTGAGCTCGAGGCCCGCCGCGGCGACCATCGGAAGGCCGGTCAGGGACAGAGCATCGAGGGCGACGTCGAGGGACAGGCTGGTCCGCTCCAGCCCCCCGCCCGTGCCCGCCACCCCGGCCGTCCCCGCGATGCTCAGCACGCCCCCGGCCACCCGCTCCACCCGGAACTGCTTGATGGTCACCGTCTGGCCCACAAGCTCCGCCTCCACGGGACCGAGCCGGATCGCCTCTCCTGCCACCACGATCGGCTCACGACCCGGGATCCGAACGGTTCCAGACAGGTGGTTGGTGGGACCGCTGATCCGGGCGTCGAGCGACAGGTGACCCTTCACCAGGGCGCTGCCCGACGCCGCGCCGATATCGACCTCGTTCAAGCCGAGCTCCAGATTGACGATGGGCGCCTGCAGCAGGCGACGGGTGGTCCTTTCGTAAAGGCGGACCTTGCCCCGCGCGCGCAGCGAGCCGCCGAAAAAGTTGGTCGAGGCCGCGTCCAGACGAGCCAGACCGGCGTCGAGACCGAACTTCGCGCGCAGCTCCGGGAGCACGCGATCGCCCCCCAGCGCCAGGCCCAGCACCGTCGCGTCCCCGGAGGCGTGGGGCGATGCGATCGCGCCGTCGATCCGGGCGGCGATGTGCGCGGACTTACCGAGGGCGGGCAAACCCAGGCTTTCGAGCACACGAGCCAGATCGGTGGCGACCAAGCTCAGGGCCAGCGCGACCACCTGCCGGGAGAGCTTGACCTCACCGACCGCAGTGGCGGTGGCGCCCGGAATCTCGACCGTGAGGCCAGTGGTCTTGACCCGCGATGAAGATCCCGCGGCATCGCCGTGCAGACGGATGCTCCTCGGCAGTCCGCCCGCGCGCCGCCGGTCGAGCGAGAGGTCGAGCCCCCGGATGGCCACCGACGGGCCTGTCGGTGCCAGATTGGCGTCGGCGTGCAGGCGTCCGCTCAGGTGCCCCCCCCCGAGGGGCTGGAGCCCCGGCGGCAGGTACGAGTCCGTGGTGAGCGCGCTCAAGCGGAGATCGGCGGCAAGCTTCATCTGGTTGGCGTCGAACCTGGCGCCGAGCCTGGCCTGGCCTCCGCCCGGGGCGGCGAAGTGCAAGTCCTGCACGTCCACCTTCATGGTCTGCCCGTCGAAGGTCAGGCCCAGGCCCAGCCCCAGCGCGCGATACGGCGCATAGGCGACGTCGAGACCGGCGAACCTGGCCGATATCTTCAAGGCGGCGAAGGTGCCATGCAGATCGGCCTCGGCGTGGGCGTCCGCGCCAGACAGGATCAGCCCCTCGATCTTCTTGCCGGCAATCACCTGGTTGAAGGCGTCGGCGGCGTCGTGAAAATCGACGTGCAGATCGGCGCCGGGGACCGACGTGGCACCGTAGATTCCCGTGAAAGAGCCCTTGCCGAGCAGCACGGTCTTGCCGGTGCGTCCCTCGCGCAGATCGAGGAAGATATCATCGGGATGCTCGGGGGTGGTCGCGATGCGATTGATGACGACCTTGTCGAAGGGCAGGAGATTGTCGTCCATGATGCGCAGCCAGCCACCCCCGGCGGCCACGATCGGCCCGGCGTCGAACCCGAAGATCGGGTGGAGGGGATCCACGGTCGACTGGATCAGCGAGGCCGCCGCGCGCGCGTGGCGGAGCTCGAGGCCCCAGGCTCCGGGAAAATCGAAGATCGCATTCAGATCGGTCAGGTCGGCGTTCACGATGTGAAAGAAGCTGCCCGCTCCCTTCGCCTCCCGGGGCGCGCCGGGAGGTCTGGGAGGCGGGGGGGTCTTGGGCTCGAGCGCGGCCAGAAACCCGATGGCTCCCGCCCCGCCGTTCATGGCCGCGAACCGCCAGACGGCCTTGCCCACTTTCAAGTCGTGGATCGAGAAGCTTCCCGCCATCAGGGTCCGCAACTTGATCCGCGCCTCGAGGTGGGGGACGTCCAGCACCACCGTCCCCTCCGGATCGATGATCCTCAGCCCGTCGAGCGTGATGGGGGTCGGGACATCCGTGATGAGATCGGCGAGCGCGCGCAGGCTCCATCCCACGCCCCCGATCTCCAGCTTGCCCCGATTCTCGGGCAGCGCGCGCTGGATGATCGCGCCCAGGCGTGGACCCTGCAAAACGACCGACGCTCCCAGCACCGCCACTGCCACCAGCGCCGTCAGCCCACCGAAAACGACCGCGACCACTTTACCGATGCGAGAGCGAGACACGTCTGCCCTGAATGTGCCATTCTTCCTGGCCCGTCTCCATATGTGGCGGTGTGCCATGGTCGATAATGTGACGGAAGACGTGACGGGGAACGCGAAAGGCGCGGCCCCGGCTCCCACCCCCACGGCGCGGCCCACCCTGTACGTGGTCGACGCGTTCAACTTTCTGTTCCGGGCGTTTCACGCCCTGCCGCCCCTCATGACCAGCAAGGGCGTCCCCACCGGCGCCGTCTACGGCCTGTGCCAGATGCTCCTGCGCATCGAGCGCGAGCACCGTCCCACCCATCTGTGCACTGTCTTCGATTCGCCGGGTGGGAACTTTCGCCATCAGCTGTACGCTGGCTACAAGGCCGATCGCCCGGCCATGCCGCCCGAGCTGGTGGTGCAGATGGAGCTGGTGCACCGGGTGATCGACGCCTTCGGGATCCAGACCCTCGCCGTGCCTTCCTTCGAGGCCGACGACGTGATCGCCACGGTGGCGCGCCTGGGTGTGCAGGCGGGGATGCGGGTCGTGATCTGCTCGTCGGACAAGGATCTCATGCAGCTTTGCGGCGCGGAGATTCACGTGCTCGACACCATGAAGAACCGGATGATCGGCGTGCCGGAGGTGCTGGAGAAGTTTGGCGTCCCGCCCGAACGCGTGGGCGATGTGCTGGCCCTCACCGGCGATTCGATCGACAACGTGCCAGGCGTGGCCGGGATCGGTCCCAAGACCGCCGCCGAGCTGATCAACCGTTTCGGCTCGCTGTCCGCGCTGATGGAGCACGTCGACGAGGTCAAGGGCAAGCGAGGCGAGGCCCTGGGGGCCGCCCGCGAGGCCGTGCTGCTGTCGAGGCAGCTCGTCCAGCTGCGCGAGGACGTGCCGCTGCCGAAGTCGCTACGAGAGCTGCACCGGATCGACCCGGATCACGAGCGCCTGCGCTCCCTGTTTCGTGATCTGGAATTCTCGCGACTCGAGGCCACGCTCGCGGGTGCCCAGTCGGCGGACGGTGGCGGGGGTGGCGGAGATGCCCAGCAGCGGCGGGGATCGGCGTCGGGGTCCAGATCGGCGGCCCCCGCGGCACCCGGAGCGCCGGACGCGCTGGAAGCCACCGAGGTGGCGCGCCTCCCGGGGGTCGGCCCGACCGGACCCGAGGGCCTCGGCGCCACCGCCGTCGAGGTTCCGCGCGACGCCGAGCTGATCCTGGACGACGCGGGCGTGGCGGAGCTGGAGCTCGCTCTGCGGCAGGCAGGCGCGTTCGGGCTGGCGGTGCTCTGGGAAGGCGCCGGGCCTGTCCACGCTGATCTCGTGGGACTGGCCTTCGCCTTCCCCGGGGGCCGACGGGTGTACGTGCCGGTCGGTCACCGCTATCTCGGTGCTCCGACGGGTTTGCGCAGCGGTGAGATCCTGGCGCGCCTGCAGGAGGTGCTCGGAAGCCCGGCCATCGGAAAGCACGTCCACGATGCCAAGACCGTGGGCGTCCTCTTGAGGCGCCGTCAAGTCGAGCTCGGGGGCGTCGAGGAGGACGCGATGCTGGCGGCTTATGTCCTCGATGCCTCGCGGACGACCTACGATATCAACGTGCTGGCGGCGGCCTCCGGGATCGTCGACGTCTCTCCGCGCACGGCCTGGTTGGGCTCGGGGAAAGCGGCCCGGCCGGGCTCCGACGCGCCGGTCGAGGAGGCGGGCCGCCGGATGGCCGCGGAGGCGGCCGCCGCTCTGGCGCTCGGCAAGGGTCATGCGGAACGTCTGTCCGCCCGCGGGATGACGAAGCTGTATCGCGAGCTGGAGCTCCCCCTCGCCGACGTTCTGTCCCGCATCGAGTGTCGGGGAATCCTGCTCGACAGCGATTACCTGCGTGCGCTGGGACAGGAGGTGGGGACCTCGCTCTTGCGCCTCGAGGCCGAGATTCACGGGCTGGCCGGGACGAGCTTCAACATCAACTCGAACAAGCAACTGGCGGACGTGCTGTTCGGCAAGCTGGGCCTTCCCGTGATCCGCAAGACCAAGACCGGGGCGTCCACCGATGCCGACACGCTGGAAGAGCTGGCGACCCTGCACCCGGTCCCCGCCAGGATCGTCGAGTACCGCGGCCTCGCAAAGCTGAAGGGCACCTACATCGACGCGCTCCCTGCGCTGGTGAATCCCCACACGGGACGCTTGCACACCTCTTTCAATCAGGCGGTCGCCGCCACGGGGCGCCTGTCCTCGAGTGATCCGAACCTGCAGAATATTCCCATCCGAACCGAGGTGGGACGACGCATCCGCCAGGCTTTCATCGCCAAGCCGGGTACCAGCCTGGTCTCGGCCGACTACTCGCAGATCGAGCTGCGGGTCCTGGCACATTTTTCAAAAGACGCCTCCTTCGTCGAGGCCTTCCGATCGGGGCAAGACATCCACCTGCGCACGGCCGCCGAGGTCTTTGGCTTGCCCGCTGAGTCCGTGGGGCCCGAGCACCGACGGATCGCGAAGGCCATCAACTTCGGGCTGGTGTTTGGCCAGACCGATTTCGGGCTGGCGCAGGCGCTGCGGATCCCACGTCTGCAGGCCAAGACCTACATCGAGAGTTACTTTCGCCGCTACGCGGGCGTCAGGGCCTACATGGAGCGCGCCATCAACGAAGCCCGCGCCACCGGTGAGGTCACGAGCTTGCTCGGGCGCCGCCGGCCCCTGCCCGAGATCCTGTCGTCGAGAGTCCAGGATCGAAACTACGCCGAGCGCATCGCTCGCAACTCGCCCATTCAGGGATCGGCGGCCGATCTGCTCAAGCTGGCGATGATTCGGGTGGATCGCGGGATCGAAGCGGGCGTCGCGTCTGCGGTGGGTGCTGAGCTGCTGTTGACGGTGCACGACGAGCTGGTGTTCGAGGTCCCGAACGAGCGGGTGGTGGCCTTCAGCGCCTGGATCAAGTCCGAGATGGAGTCGGTCTTTGCCCTCGATGTGCCCCTGGTCGTCGAGGTGGCTGCCGGAAGGACCTGGGGCGACGCCCACCAGTGAAGCGCGGGCAGCCAGCAAGAATGACGCAAAGTTAATGCCTCGCGGCGGTGGCGCGACTTGGATTCGCGGAGGCCGCCGTCACGATATATGCTTGATGCTTGGCGATGACCGGTCTTGCGCGTGTGGCGCTCTGTGTGATGGTGATTGGTGGGGGGGGCTCCGCTTGCCAATCGCAAGCCGCCCGGGTTCAACCCGCGGAACCCAAGCCCGCCGCCACCGGGATTCCCCCGAGCAGCGTGGCCACGGCCAACTCGGAGGACGCCCCGGCGCGGCCCTTGCGGCGGTGTTTTCCCGATCAGCCCAACTGGTCCGACGCCCCCGTCTCCGACCTCCTCGATCAAGCCGGGACCTTCTTCGATGGGGATGATTTCGCGGGTGCGCTGGCTTGCGCCGAGGAAGCGGCCCGGGCTGCGCCGCGTTCCATCGAGGCGCATCACGATCGTGCCGCCGCATTGCTGCGCCTCGGCCGCCTCGACGAGGCCCGAGACGCACTGACCCTGGCCATCTCTCTCGATCCAGACGATCCCGAGACCCTCGAAGCCAGCGCCGATCTTTACATCAACCAGCTTCCCCCTTCGGCGGACCGCTCCGCCATCGGCCTCGAGCACGCGCGCCGCGGATTCCGCCGAGCGTCGGGACACGATCGGGCGCGCGCAGCGCGGTTGGCGCTGCTGGAGGGTCAGGCTCTGATTGATCTTGGACACTCCGAGCAAGCCGTGAAGCGCCTGGACGTGACGCTGGCCCTCGCTCCACGGTCGGTCGCCGCGCGCTACGAGAAGGGCGTGGCGGAATTCGAGCTGTGCCGATTCGCCGATGCGCAGCGAACCTTTCAAAAGGTTCTACAGGTCGCCTCGGATCACGCTCACGCTCTCTATCACCTCGGCCTGATCGCCGAGCGGGAAGGGAACCTGGCAGCTGCCGACAAGTACTTCGTCGAAGCATCCCGGCGCGATCCAGCATCGTTCCCGCCACCACCCGAGCTGTCCGCGGCAGATTTTTCCGAACGCGTGCTCAAGGTGGTGGCCGAGCTGCCACCGGAGGCGCGCGCCGATCTCGGCGGCTCCCACCTCGAGACCGCGGATCTTCCAGGCGCCGAGGATCTCGTCGCCGAGAAACCTCCGCTGTCTCCGACGATCCTTGGACTCTTTCGGGGCCTCCCCCTGACCTGGTCCGGGGAGGCAGATGGGATGGGGCGGCCCCAGACGAGGCGGGCGGCCAACAAAGGCCGCCGTCCGAGCGGTCCCTCTGGCGGTCCTCCTGTAGGAGCGAACGCCGATCTGAAGGACGACGGGGCTCGAGCTTGTCCATCCGCCGATAGGACCATCGTGCTCTATCGACGCAACCTGCTGCGGTCGATCCGCAACCTGCGCGAGCTCGACGAGGCCATCCGTCGTACCCTGCTGCACGAGATCGGACACCTACGCGGTGAGGACGACGGCTCGCTGCGCGACCGCGGGCTGGAATAGGCGCACGGCCACTCTTGAACCGAGGGCCGGAGGCGGCGGGAGGCCATCGGGCGTGGGGGGACACACGGGGCCTCGACCGCGGGGACGGTCAGACACCCACGATCCAGACGTCGGGGGACGTTGTTACTTCTTGGAGCCCTTCAGGGCGTCGATGCGGGCGGCGCCCACCTTTTCGACGTCCTTGCCTTCGAGCTTGATGTCCTGAGAGTCGGGCGGGAGCACGGCGTTGCCCTCGGCGATCACCTTGCCCTGGGAGTCAACCAGCTTCTTGTGAATGATGAGACCGTCGGACGAGGCAAATCCTCCGATGGAGTTGATGGCATACGTGCCGGTCACGACGTACTGGTCGCCGGCCTTGGCGACCAGCGGCTTCGGCTTGCCAGTGTTCCAGTCCTTGAGCGGATAGTCGGCCACCAGCAAGGCCCGTTCGATCTTGGTGGTGGGCGTGTCGGCCACGAAGAAATGCGGCTGGTCGCAAGGACGGCACGCCCCGACCGCCTTGGGCGGCTCGGTGATGGCGGGCGGCGCTCCCGACTTCGACTTCTTGGCGGCGGCCCTGGCAGCCTTGATCTTTTCTTTCTTGTTCTTGGCCGCCAGCTCGTCGTTGCACTTCCTCTGCTCGGCGGGGCATTCGTAGATCTCGAGCAGATACGCCTTCACCTGAACGTCCTTGTCGAGATGCTGGTTCATGTGCTTGCGCAGCCCGTACACGGAAAGCTCGCCGGTCGGGTATTGCTCGGGCGCGTTGTTGACGTTGAAGTTGGGCTGCGGCGGAAGATCCACCTTTATCGGCGCCAGCTCCTGACCTTGGGCCAGGGCCATACGGGCCGTTCCCAGGGGCACCAGCACCGCCAGCGCCAGCGGTACCGCCATTTGATGGATTGCCTGATATATAGCCGTCCGTGTTCGCGGCGAATCGGGGATCTCGCGTGAAACACGGGCCTGTCTTTGATTGTCAGACGCAAAGCGGGGGGGCCCGAGTCGTTTCATGAAGCGCGTCTCCTCGGCAACGGGTTACAACGAGCGTGACCTGAATAACACGCGCATTTTCAGGTCGCAAGACGGGATTCCCCTGCTAGTCGGAGTACTTGCCGTCGGGCTTGGCGGTTTGACGAGCGTGGGTTGTCGGCGGGGCCTGCCCGCAAAATCCGGCGCGCCGGCGGCGGCCTCCTCCTCATTCTCGGCTTCGGGCGACAGCCGGCGCGCGAGCGATGCGTCGCCGCGTCGGGCTCCGCTCGCGCTCCCGCCAGCGCTGCCCACGCCCGAGGAGGTCACCTCCTCCCCCGCGGCGCGCCCTCATGGCGGCACGCTGCGGGTTCACCTCGACGGCGAGCACCGAGTCCAAAATCACCTACATCGACGGCGACGCCGGCATATTGCTTTATCGCGGCTACCCGATCGAACAGCTCGCCGAACATGGCGACTTTCTCGAGACTTGCTATCTCTTGCTTTACGGC
>Ga0209863_10000809_pt1 | contig 13619 bp, 8 predicted proteins | sample OrgsoiDNA2013046_FD_185796 | JGI IMG/M metagenome (GOLD analysis project Ga0209863, IMG submission 185796) | Permafrost soil microbial communities from the Arctic, to analyse light accelerated degradation of dissolved organic matter (DOM) -... | ecosystem: Environmental > Terrestrial > Soil >...
CGTTGTTGGCGGTTCCGACGCTGATCTGCAACGACTGGTTTCCGCGCGCTTTGTCGCCGGTGGAGACCACGGTCGCCCAGGTGCCTTCTTTGGTCCATCCCGTGGGAACTGCGCCAACGGCCGTGGACTCGAAATCCTCACAAATCGCGAAGTTGCCAGCCGCGCACTTGGAGGGTCCGTTCAGACCGAACGTCGTCGGGTCGGCCGAAGGCGCGGGCCTGGCTCCAGCCCCGGCGCTCCCCCCGGACGTGCCAGCAGAGGCCCCTCCGATACCGCCCGTGGCTCCTCCGGTTCCACCACCGGCGGCGCCGCCAGCAGCGGAACCGCCGGTGCCTGAACCGCCGGTGGAGAAGCCGCCGACGCCGGTACCGCCGGTGCCGGTACCACCGGTGCCGGTGATGACTGAACCGCCGCTGCCCACGATCCCGCCCGAGCCGATTACGCCCGCGGCCCCACTCGATCCCCCGGATGCCACGCTGCCGGCGGACCCAACGTTCTGGAAGCCACCCGAGCCGCTTCCGCCCGTCCCGGCCGCCGTCCCTCCGCTCGATCCCCCGGAGCCGCTCGAGTTGGTGACCGACTGGTTCTGAGCGCACCCGGCGACCAGACCGACGCTGAACAGGAGAGCCCTAGAGCACGATGCGCGTCCGAGCCGACGTTGGATTGAAAATGGCATGTTCCTATGGCCCCTTTTCGATATGGAAATTGGTCTAGCCCACAGCAGGCGGGCCACCACACGACGATAGGCAGCTGCGCAGCTTCCCATTCTAGAGTTGCTCTTCAGCCGGAAAACAGTCCACGACAGACGCACCGCAGCAATCTGGGAGTAGCTCTAAGGGAGACCTCCGGTTCCTGCGCGGCCGTCGGTTCCTGCGTTGCCGCGGGCCTCCTGGCTTTGAAAGGAAAACCGCGGAAGTTGGCGAGCATATACCCTGGTGCCGGCGGTGCCACCTCTGACGCAAGGCTGGAGCTCGGGGCGCGTGATCTGCAGACGATCCTGCCCAAACGATCTCGAGATGATCGACGGCGGCTCGAGATGATCGACGGCGGAATGCGTTACAACACCTCGACGATTGACTGAGGGGGGCGGCCCCCCCCGGAACGACGAGGCCCGCTCTTAACGGCCCATGCCCAAAATCACTTGTGCGCACTCACGGTTAGCTCCGGATTGACCGCGTCCATCCCCCTCTACTGCGAAGCCCCCACATTGGTCTCGGCTCTGCCGACATTCCCGGGGTTGACTTACAGGCTGACTCAAAACCAGCCGGGAGGATCAAAATGAACGCCCCTCGGAACGCCCCACGATCGATCCGACCGTATCGACTGGCCGTGACACCTTTCGGAGTGACGCTGCTGGCCATCTCGCTAATGGCTGGCCGAGTCGCGACCGCTGCTCCCATCAAGGTCGTCTGCATCGGTGAGCAGACGACCCATAGCGATCAGTTTTCGAGCAACACGGCCAGTCAGATAACCATGCCGCCTGCCATGCAGGAATATCCCGCGATGCTGCAGAACATGTTGGGCTCCGGGTACAACGTGATCAACGATGGGGACTGCTGTTCTTCGGTCGTTCAAGGCTATCCATCTTCGGAGACGCACCCTTACGTGAGCTCCAATCACTACAAGGATAGCATTGGACAGAATGCCGACATCATCGTGATTGGATCGTGGGGACGGCACGATTGGGGTGAGTCGGCGCAAACTGCGGCCACCGTGTTTACGACCCAAAAGTTCCAGACAGATTATGACGACCTCGTGTCGCGATACCTGGCCCTGGCCAACCATCCCAAGATTTATGTCTCCACGCTGGTTCCGATTCTGAGTGGCAACGACGGACCGGACAACGGCAAAATGACCAGCCCGCAATCGGACGCCGTCAAGGCAATTGCCGCAAAGTACAACCTGCCGATCATCGACCTCTACTCCGCTTTCCTGGGGCACAAAGAGTACTTCAACCAGCCCCCCGCGAAGGATTCGGAGGGAGAGCACACGAACACGATGGGAATGATGGTGACCGCCCAGCTCGTCAAGGCCGCCTTGACGGGTGCCGGCACCGCGGACGGCGGTGCGTCGACGGGCGGGCAGAGCGGGAGCTCGGGAAGCGGCTCGGCGGGCAAGGGCGGCGCCGGATCACCGGACGCTTCCGGCATTGGCGGAAGCGTCGGAGCCGCCGGCACCGTGGGAACGATCGGTACCGGTGGCGATGGTAGCGGGGGTTTCACCGGAACGGCGGGCTCGACGGGAACCGGCGCCGGGGGCTCTTTGACTGGGAGTGGCGGATCGTTTGCCACGGGCGGGAGCAGCCAGGTGGGTACCGGCGCGGGCGGCGTAACGGGAGGACTCTCGACCGGGGGGCAGTCCGGAACGGCCGGCCCCGGACAGGCCGACTCCACGGGCGGATGTGCGTGCGGCCTGTACCCCGGACGAAACGGGCGATCTCCTTGGGATGCTGGGCTCCTGTTCCTCGTCGGCTGGGTTTTGCTTTTGCGTCGCGGGAAACGGACGAGGTCGCGGGTGGACTAATATCGGTTCGCGCTCAACGCTCGGTTCAAAGCACGCAATTAAGAATTTATCGTCTGGGGTTCGTTGGCTGACTAAAGTGAGCGCCAACGGCGTTAGGGCGGGGGTGGGCCGCGCCACTAATATGAATTGCGTCAGCGGTATGTCACGTCAGGTTAGGAGATCCGCATTGAGGCCCATTTAGCAAAGGATCGTCCTCACATGAAGCCGATAAAGAACCAGCTGAAGCCAGGACAAGGCGACGTTCGCGCGCTGACCAACCGGCGGAGGATCAAATGAACGCCCCTCACTGGACCGCGCGCTGGTTGAGTGGGGGCGGAAGCGCTGCGCTTTTTGGAAGCTGCACGCTCGCCGTGATCGCGATGGCTGGGTGCACCGGGCACATCCAAGGACAGGCGGGTGTGGCCGGTGGAGGAGCCGGCTCCGGCGCCACCGCGTCAGCCGGCGGATCGACCGGGTCGGGATCTACCGGCAGCTCAGGCACATCGGGCAGCTCTGGCGCCATCGGTACGGTCACCACATGCAACGGGATTACGGGTCGACGTGTGCGGCGGCTCTCGAAGCGCGAGTTCGCGAACGTCGTCTCCGATCTTTTGGGGACCACGGCCGCAACCACCGCCACGACCACGTTGCCCGATGAGCCGCTGGTGGCTGGCTTTGATAACCTGGACGTCGACCTCGACGTCTCCCCTTCGTGGCAAGAGACCGAGTCCGACCTGGCGTACACGCTGGCGAGCGCGGCCAACCCGACGACGATAGCGCCTTGCACCACGACGGGCGGCTCAACGGCGTGTCTACAGTCGTTCGCCCAGAGCTTCGCTCAAAAGGCCTATGGCCGTCCGATCTCCAGCGACGAAGTGACCCGCACCATGGCGGTCGCCAACACGGCCACGGACTACCCCACCTCCGTGCGGCTCGTCATCGAGCTCGTGCTGCAATCCCCGAACCTGCTTTACGTGAGCGAGCTGGGAGATCCCGTTGCGCCGGCCACGCCGGCTCAGCCTCTCCAACTCACCCAGTACGAGATCGCGTCCCAGCTTTCGTTCTTCCTGACTGGGTCGCGACCGGACACCGCGCTCCTGAGCGCGGCGGCCACCAACACCCTCGGGGCCACCGCGGGGATTCAGAGCCAGGCCCAGCGCTTGATGGCGTTGCCTGCCGCGAGTACCCAGTTGTCGCGCTTCGTCAATGGCTGGCTAGGGATGACCCCGATCGCAGATACGCCAAAATCGGCCGATGAGTTTCCTGAGTTTACCGACGCCCTGGCCGCGGCGATGCAGCAGGAATTCGACACGTTCGTGAACGCCCAGATCGCAAACGGAAGCGGCAAGGTCTCCTCGTTCTTTACCGCGATCAGCACCAACATCCCCGCTGCGCTGGCACCCATCTACGGCTCGGACCTGACCGCATCGGGCCTCAATACTCAGCACCGCACCGGTGTCCTTTCGTTGCCGGGGCTGTTGACGGTCCAGTCAAACGACACCGATTCCGGGCCGATTGAGCGCGGGCTTCTGGTACGTCGCCAGCTGCTTTGTCAGCAGGTTCCCGATCCACCGGCTTCTGCGCTCGCAATCATCAACGCGAACCCGATCAACACGGACGACACGACGACGACGACGCGACAGAAGTACGAGGTTCACGAGCAGGATCCAGCCTGCAGCGCCTGCCACAGCGACTTCGATCCGATCGGATACGGGTTCGAGGACATGGACAGCCTCGGACGCTTCAGAACCACGGACAACGGTTTGCCAGTCGACTCCGGCGGTCAGCTGACCGGTAGCGACGTGGACGGACCGTTCACCGGGCCGGCCCAACTGTCGCAGATCCTGGCGAGCAGCACCATGGCGCAGGCCTGCGTGGTGAACCACTTCCTCAACTACGCCGAGCAGCGACCCACGGATCCGACCGACTCGTGCCTCCTGCAAAGTTGGACGGCTAAATTCACGGCAGCGGGGGGGCACATGAACGACCTCGTTTCCACCTACGTCACCGATCCGAGCTTCGTGCTCAGGAGGGACGATCGATGAAATTTACCAAGAATTTCGAGTTTTCCAGGCGCACCCTGCTGCGTGCGGCCGGCTCCACCCTGCTCGTGCCCACGTTTATCAAACAGTCGTTTGCCCAGACGGCGACCAAGTTGCCGAGTCTGTGTCTGATGATGCAAACGAACGGTACGCACCAGGCGAGCTTCTGGCCGACGGGCACGACATTCGATTCCGACATTCTCCACGCTCTCATCACGGATCCGGTGGTCGGACCCAAGACGACCCTCATCAAGGGCGTCAACCTGAACAAGCAGGGAAGCCCGGTTGGCAACGGGCACGATTGGGGATGGAACGGCCTCTATTCTGGCGTCGACAATATCTCCAAGGGGGCACCGTTTAGCGGTGGTCCGTCGCTCGACCAAATCCTCATCGGCAAGATCAACTTCTCGACGCCCTTTCCGAACATTCACTGCGGCGCCGTGGTGGCCCACTACTCACTCGTCAACGCGGGTCGAGCGTCGTTCTCCTATTCGGCCGCAGCCCAGCAAGTGCCGGTCGAAACCGATATATATAGCCTTTACACCAAGGTCTTCGGATCGGTTACGACCACGACCGGCACGTCTCCGGCCGCGGCGGCACAGGCCAAGGCGGCGGCCATGCTGCGGCTGACGCAGCGGAAGTCGGTTCTGGACGCCGTCGCGACCGATCTGACGACACTGGAGGCGCGCCTGGGTCCGGCCGAGGCGGCCAAGGTCGACGCCCACTTGACCGCCGTGCGTCAGTTCGAAACTCGCTTGTCCAACGCGATGACACCTGGCGGCGACGGTGTTCAATCGGCTCAGTGCAAGTCGGTGCAACCCTCGCAGACCGGTGTGCTGACCACGGCCGAGGCCAGCGAAGCGAACGCCGACCCGTTGAACCAGCTCTACATGGAGTTCATCGCGAACGCGATGGGCTGCAACATGGTTGGGGTCATTACCTTCCAGTTCGGCCGCGGAGGCGATCACTACCACTACGGTTGGCTGAACAACCCGCTCATGCCCGCGGACTTTCATAACGATGCCGCACACAAGGACACGGGCTCGAATGCCAACGCCGCCAACGTGATGATCAACGTTGGACAGTACCACGCCGGGCTGATGCAGAAGCTGGGGACGAAGCTGGCCGCGTTCCCGGCGGCGAATGCAGGGACCGCGCTCGACAACTCGCTGGTCGTTTGGGGCAACGAGCTCGCGACGGGGCCCCACGGGATCCAGGGGTACCCGATCGTTTTCATCGGCGGCGCGGCCGGGAGGCTGACCAAGACCGGTTACATGGTCGATGTCGGTACGCAGGTTCACCAGCGCCTGGGCTGTACCATCGAGAACATCATGGGCATCCCGTCAACGGGGTTCGGTTGGGTTACCAACAGCGGTCCGTTTCTTGGGTTGAGCCTCGCCACCTGAGCGGAATCCGGCCACGGCTTCGACCTCCGGTAGCGGGCACGGAACTCTTCCATCGAGCTGCCGCCCGTCGCGGCGCCGAATTGCCAGTCAAGAAGCGGGCGTCGTGCGGTTGGGTCTCGCAATCCGTCGCTGCGGCCTCGGTCAAGAAGCGAGCGTGGTGCGGTTGGTCTCGCAATCCGTAGTCGCCGCCCCGCAAGGTCGATCTTCAGGACGGGCGCGGCAAAAAAAAGAGCCGACCAGCCGCGGATCCCTGCGGCTGGTCGGCCCAAACCCGATCTTTGAAAGTGAAGACGCCTAGGCGCCGCCTGCTCCGCCAACGCCACCGCCGCGGCCGGCGCCGCCACCGCCGCGGCCAGCGCCGCCACCGCCGCGGCCAGCGCCGCCACCGCCACGGCCAGCGCCACCACCGCCGCGGCCAGCGCCGCCACCGCCACGGCCAGCGCCGCCACCGCCACGGCCAGCGCCGCCACCCGGGGCGCCGCCGCCGCCGCCCGTCACCATGCACGGTCCAATACAAACGTTTACGAGGCCGCCGGCTACGCCGGGCGCGCCAGCAGCGCCGCCGCCACGGCCGCCGCCGCCACGGCCGCCGCCACCACGACCTCCGCCACCGCCAGCGGGCACCATATCACAGGTGCAGGCACGCGTACCCATCTGTCCGCCCGCCATGCAAGTCGCGGTGCATGTGTCGCCCATGGTGGTGCACATCCCGAAGGGCATACAAGCAGGCCCAGTGCCAGTGGTGCCGGCCGTTCCAGTGGTGCCGGCCTCCCCGGTGGTCCCGGCCTCTCCGGTGGTCCCGGCCCCTCCGGTGAACTCGCCGCCGGTTCCAGTGAACGTGCTGCCACCAGTGCCCGTGAACGTGCTGCCGCCAGCGCCGGTCCCGAGCTCCCCGCCCGTTCCGGTCAAGCTACTCCCACTCCCGCCGGTGCCGGTGCCGCCGGTCGTCCCGCCCGTTCCGGCGCCGTCGCTACCGCCCGAATCACCGGTGGAGCCGCAGCCAAAGGCCACCAGGGCTAGCGTCAACGCGGCGCTCCCACTGGCAGATAGCCAAAATTTTGACCTAACAAAATGCGTCATTGAGGGATCCCCCGAGGTTGAGTTAACTGGAGGAGTTGGTGCGCGAGCCTCCCACTCATTATCAAAAAACTTTTGGCGCCGATCGGCCTTAGCCGTTCGCGTCAGACTGGCCCGCTCCCGCCTGGCTTCCTGGTCTCTCGGTGCTTCATTGCCCGAGATAGGGCGTCCTGTAGCTGCGCCCCCTCTACTGGGACGCGAGTCCCCGACGAGGCCCTATTTTGGGGGTCGCTTGCCGCCCGACTTCTTCGCCGGCGCGGGTGGGAGGGTCTTGTAGATCTCGTCGATGAAGTTCTCGGGCTTGATGAAGCCCTGGCCCCATCGGGCGTCGAACTCCGCGGTGGGCTTGGCGGCCTTGATCTGCTCCAGCGTCTTCTTGGCGGCGACCAGCTTCGCGATCCGGTCGCGCATCTCGACCAGCATCGCGCGCCAGGCAACGAGGTCGGCCCGACCCATCACCGGCCCGTGACCGGGGATGATCTTGGTGCTGTCGTCGCAGATCGCCAGCAGCCGATCGGCGGTGGTAATGAACCCCTCGAACTGGCCGCCGCTGCTGCTGTCCACGATCGGATACGACGACACGAAGGTGTCGCCCGCGTGGATGACGTTGGCCTTCTTGAAGTGAACGATCGCGTCACCGTCGGTGTGGGTGGGCGGAACGTGGAAGATGTGTACCTCGTCGCCGTTGAGGTGCAGCGTGATGTCGTCGCCGAAGGTCACCACCGGCAACGCGCCGGGTGGTGACGCCGGGATCGTCATCTGCTGCCCGAAGAAGTCCAGGACCTGGTCGACGCTCAGGCGCTTGCGGACGTTGTCGTGGGCGACCAGGATGGCGCCTGTCGCCGCCAGGCCGCCGTTGCCCCCGGTGTGGTCGGCGTGCCAGTGCGTGTTGATGACGAAGCGGACCGGCTTCTTGGACAGCGAGCCCAGCGCGGCCTTCAACTTCGGGGTCATCGGCTGCAGCTCGTCGTCGATGATGAACACCCCGTCGTCGCCGACGGAGACGCCCACGTTGCCGCCGGCGAAGCCGTCGGCGCCCTCGACCATGTAGATGCCGGGGACGATCGGTGTGGTCTTGAGCGAGACCTTGGTCGGATCTCCCATCGGCGGCGGGGCGGCCGACGCGGCGGCGGAGAGCAGGACCAGGATCGAGACGAGGGCGGTTTTCATGAGGCGCGATTTTGCCAGAAAGCGCGCGGTCGCAAACCGAAGAACGCAGCGCGGCGTCGAGGTCCGGTCAGATGGGCATGAGCTCGAGCATCTCCACGGTGCGTCGGAAGTGCTGGTAGAAGGCTTCATGGGCAACGTCCTGCCGAAGCGAGTGCTGGGCGATCACGACAAGACCCCGATCCGGGTCTCGCCTCTCGTGCTCGAGATCGCAGGTCTCGACGCCCCGGGAGCGCTCGCGCGCCTGTCGACCCGCGCCGAGGGGCTGACCTCCGAGGACGCCGCGGCCCGGCTCATCGAGCATGGCCCGAACGTGCTCGCGCGGGATCAGCGTCCGGGGCTCCTGCGCCTCTTGTGGCGCTCGGTGATCAATCCGCTCGTGATCTTGCTGGCGGTGCTGGCCACGGTGTCGTTCTCGACGGGCGACCCACGGGCGGGGACGGTCATGATCCTCATGATCATCCTCAGCGTGGGATTGAGGCTGGTTCAAGAAGCGAAGGCCGACAGCGCCGCCGCCAAGCTCAAGGCGATGATCTCGGTGAGCGCCACGGCGCTGCGCGACGGCGCGCCCCGCGAGATCCCGCTGGCGGAGCTGGTTCCCGGCGACGTCGTCCAGCTCGCGGCCGGCGACATGATCCCGGGCGACGTGCGGATCGTTCAGGCCAAGGATCTGTTCGTGACCCAGGGCTCGCTCACCGGCGAGAGCTTCCCGGTCGAAAAGCACGCCGCCGGGACTGTCACCTCGGCGACCCCGCCGCTCGAGCTGCCCACCATCGCGTTCCTCGGCACCAGCGTCGAGAGCGGCTCGGCCTCCGCGGTGGTGGTCGCGACCGGCAGGGGTACTTACCTGGGCGGGATGGCCGAATCGATCTCCGTGCAACGCGTGGAGACCGCCTTCGACCGCGACATCTCCCGGTTCACCTGGCTGCTCTTGCGCTTCATGTTCGTGATGGTGCCGCTGGTGTTCGTCATCAACGGCCTCACCAAGGGCAACTGGGGGCAGGCGTTCTTCTTCGCGGTGGCGGTCGCGGTGGGCCTCACGCCCGAGATGTTGCCGATGATCGTGACCGTGTGCCTGTCGAAGGGCGCGGTCGCGATGGGCAAGAAGAAGGTGATCGTCAAGCGGCTCAACGCCATCCAGAACCTCGGCGCGATGGACGTTCTCTGCACCGACAAGACCGGCACGCTGACCATGGACAAGGTGTCGCTCGAGCGTCACTGCGACGTCATGCTGCGTGACAGCGACGCCGTGCTCGCGCTCGCCTACACCAACAGCCACTTCCAGACCGGCCTCAAGAACGTCCTCGATCGCGCGGTGCTGGCGCACGAGGAGGCGAGCGCATTGGCCCGGATACCCGAGGTCACCAAGGTCGACGAGATCCCGTTCGACTTCCAGCGCCGCATCATGTCGGTGGTGGTCCGCACGCCGGAGGGCCAGGATCTGCTCGTCTCCAAGGGCGCGCCCGAAGCGATCTTTCCACGCTGTTCGGGCTTCGATCTGGACGGCAAGACGCTGCCGATGGATCACGCGCGCATCACGGAGCTCGAGGGCGAGCACGAGCGGCTCTCCGCCGATGGCTTTCGGGTGCTCGCGATCGCCACCAAGCAGACGCCGCCGCGCGCGGCAGGGGCCGACGCTGCCACGCCCTACGGCAAGGCCGACGAGGCGGAGCTGACCCTGCGCGGCTACGTCGCGTTCTTCGATCCGCCCAAGGCGACCTGTCTGGCGGCGATCGCCCAGCTCCAGGGCCACGGCGTTGCGGTCAAGGTCATCACCGGCGACAACGAGATCGTCGCCCGCAAGATCTGCAAGGAGGTGGGGCTGAAGGTCGAGGTGACGCTGCTGGGCGTCGACGTCGAGCGCATGGGCGAGGCCGAGCTCGCCGCGTCCGCGGAGGCGACCACGCTGTTCGCGCGGGTCTCGCCCGCGCACAAGCAGCGGATCATCAAGGCGCTGCAGTCTCGCCAGCACACGGTCGGCTTCATGGGCGACGGCATCAACGACGCCCCGGCGCTGCACGCCGCCGACGTCGGGATCAGCGTCGACACCGCGGTCGACATCGCCAAGGCGTCGGCCGACATGATCCTGCTCGAAAAGTCGCTGCTGGTGCTGGACGAGGGCGTGCTCGAGGGGCGGAAGATCTTCGCCAACGTCAGCAAGTACGTGCGCATGGGCGCCTCGAGCAACTTCGGCAACATGTTCAGCGTGCTGGGGGCGAGCATCTTCGTGCCATTTTTGCCGATGCTGCCGATCCAGATCCTGACCAACAACCTGCTCTACGACCTCGGCCAGACCACGATCCCGACCGACGCCGTTGACGCCGATCAGATCCAGCGGCCGCGGCCGTGGAACATCAAGGCGCTGACCCGGTTCATCCTGTTCATCGGCCCCTGCTCGTCGATCTTCGACTACACGACGTACTGGCTCATGCTGTACCTGTTCGGGTGCTGGGACACCTCGACCGCGGCCCGCGCCGCGCACAGCGCGAGCCTGTTCCAGACCGGCTGGTTCGTCGAGTCGCTGCTGACGCAGACGCTGATCATCCACATCATCCGCACCAACAAGATCCCGTTCGTGCAGAGCCGCGCCTCGTGGCCGGTGCTGGGGATGGGCCTGCTGATCATGGCGGTCGGCGTCGGGCTGTCGTTCTCCGGCGCTGGCCGCTATCTCGGCTTCACGGCGCTGCCGGGGCTCTACTGGCCGCTGCTGGCGCTGACGCTCGCCTGCTACCTGGCGTTGACCCAGGGCGTGAAGGTGTGGCTCCTCCGCCGGCGCTGGATCTGACTTCGGCGACCGTGCCGGCCGGCGATAGCATAGACAGCATGAGCCACACCACGCCGAAAAACGAAAACCCCGGCAGTCGCCAGGGGTTTTGCAGTGCGAGGACGGGGACTCGAACCCCGATGGCTGTTAACCGCTAGCACCTCAAGCTAGTGCGTCTACCAAGTTCCGCCATCCTCGCGAGGAAGCCCGCGGTTTATATGGGCTTCGAGGGTCTCTGTCAACCGACGCAATGTGCGGGAACTTTCCCGGGAACTGACAGTTCCCGGTCACCCCGCTTTTGACGGCAGTGCTCGGGCCACTGCCGTGGCTCACCCATCAGGACGCCATTAAATGCGATGCGCGGCAAAGCGATCATTGGAGCGCGGCCTCGCCAGGACGGTCAGAGGGGGCGTCCTGGCCCCTTCATCAAGTCTTCAAGTTCTTCAGAGTTTCTTCCGATTGTCGGGATCGTGTTCCGGAAGGCGCGAAGGCGTGGAGATCGTGGTGCGATTGCCATATTGATGGCGATTTGCCTGGTGGCGCTGATGGGGTTCGCGGCGCTCGGCCTTGATCTCGCCTACGTGCGTTACGCGAAGTTGCAGCTTCAGAATGCGACCGACGCCGCTTCGCACGCGGCGACGGTTCGACTGCGCGCGACGAACGATCTTTCGCAGGCGAGAAGCGCGGCCGAATCGGTTGCGGCCCAGAACAACGTATGGGGCAAGCCCTTCGTTCTGCAAGATCAGGATTTCACGTTCGGCGGCTGGGATTTCTACACCGGCACCTTCAGCACCACGAACGTGCCGACGCCCAACGCCGTCCAAGTGAATGGCACCCGTAGCGCCCTCGCCGGCGCGAACGGCGCCGTGGGGCTCACGTTCGGCCGCGCGCTTGGCATGTCCAGCGTCAATCTCTCGGACGTCGATACGACCGCGTACCAAATCCGCAGCATCGTGATTGCCCAGGACATCACGGGAACGATCTGGTCCAACGTCGATCCCGCCTGGCAGGCGGATGTGGCCATGCTGGACGCTCTGAACGCCTATCATTTCCCAACCGATCGCATTGGGATGCAGCTCTTCACTGGGGCCGCGACGCAATTCACGGCGCTGACGTACCTGAACACCGGATACGCCACGGTGCGTGCCCAGTGGCAAGGCGACGGTAAATTGTACGATGATGCCACCAAGACATCGGGCATCACCCTCTGCGACAACCTGGACGTCAATCCGAACGATAACGTCGCTTTCAGTCACACGTGGATGCCCCACTGTTCCGCCGGCGGCGACGGCACGAACCAGGGCGCCGCCATCCAAAGCTCGGCGGCTCAATTGCTGGCGCAAAGCCGGCCTTACGAAACGCGGGTCATCGTGATGATCACGGACGGCATACCCGAGTGCTGCACGGTGTCTGGCATTCATAAGACCTGCAGTCAGACGGATGCTTGCGCCGTGGCTCGCGCCGCGGACGGAATCACCCAGGCCGACGCCGCGGCCGCCAGTGACATCAGCATCTTCACCATTCAGCTGGGCGCGGACGTGCCTGGAGCGGCCTACAACGCATCGTTGGTGCGTGGGATTGGCGTGGCCTACGCCACGCCGGACGGCTCGAACCTGGCGTCCATCCTCACCACGATCGCCGGGAAGATCCCAATCGCGATGGTAAAATGACCGGGAGAAGAGCGACCGTGAAGAGTTCCAGTAGAAGCCGGCGTCGGCGAGATCGCGGCGGCGCCGCGGTGGAATTCGCCCTGGTCTTGCCTGTGCTCCTGCTCGTCGTGTTCGGAATGATTGAATACGCTTGGATCTTCTATCAACAGTCCAACCTGGCCAGCGCGGTCCGTGATGGCCTTCGACAGGGGGTGACGGTGTCCCAAACGGCAACGCCCGACCCCCGAACCTTCGCGCAGAATCAAGCTCAGACGGATCTCACAAACGTCGGAATCAGCTCTCAGGTCGTGACGTTGACCGCCACCTATGCGGGTGCCTCACCGACCAAGACGATGACGCTGGCCGCGGTTTTGACCCACCACAAGCTCATCGGGTTCGTGCCAACGCCAACCAGTCTGAGATACTCCATGACGATGATGCTGGAGCAGCAGTAGCGGCACATCCTCGAGATCACGGCCGCCGGGAGGCGCCCAGAACCAGCAACGTCACGCTGAGCGGTGGGATGTCGATCGGATCTCCCGGCTTGCCGGCTGCAGTCTCTTCGATGCTCACGCCGCGCGGGCGGCCCGGGCGGCCGAGATGTCGAGCGGCTCAAGCGCCCCGGTAGAGGGGTAAGGCTCGGGTGGGCTGGCGCGCAATTGACAGATTTGAGATTATCGGGCGGTCGGAAAATGGCGCTTATCCGGCCTATCCTCAAGCGCCGGGGAGGCTCTTATGAAGAGGCTGTCGCTTATCTGTTTCGTGTCGGCGTGTACGGTTTTCGCGGAAGGGTGTTCAAATAGCTCCGGTGTGAACATGAACACCGGAACCGCCGGAGGTGGTGGCGGTGCCGGCAACGGCTCGGCGACTGGCGGCGGCAGCGCGGGAGCTGGCAGCGGTGCGGGCGAGCGGCGTGCAGGTCGCCGTGGTCGTGGGCGCCGGCAACATCTGGCGCGGGCTCCAGGAGAGCGCGCACGGGATGGACCGGGCGACCGCCGACTACTGCGGCATG
>Ga0209863_10000811_pt1 | contig 13609 bp, 7 predicted proteins | sample OrgsoiDNA2013046_FD_185796 | JGI IMG/M metagenome (GOLD analysis project Ga0209863, IMG submission 185796) | Permafrost soil microbial communities from the Arctic, to analyse light accelerated degradation of dissolved organic matter (DOM) -... | ecosystem: Environmental > Terrestrial > Soil >...
ATTCAGGAGCAGCTGCTCATCTCCGATCGGATGGCATCTGTGGGAACATTGGCGGCGGGCGTCGCGCACGAGATCAACAACCCGCTGTCGGTGGTGGCGGGAAACCTGCAGGTCGTTCGCCAGGATGCCGAGGCCATCGCGGCCGAGTTGGAGGGCCTGCCGCCCGAAGCGCGCGGGACGCTGGGCGGGCCGATGGAGCGGGTGGCCTCCGCGGTGGCCTCGCTCCGCGCCGCGACCTCCGACGCCGAGGAAGCGGCCGAGCGGGTGCGGATGATCGTGCGCGACCTGCGGGTCTTTTCACGCCCCGAGGAGGATCGGCGCGAGCCGGTCGACGTCCACAAGGTAATCGAGTCGTCGATCCGGATGGCACGCAACGAGCTGCGCCACCGCGCCAAGGTGGTGCGCCGCTTCGGAACCGTACCGCTGGTCGACGCAAACGAGGCGCGCCTAGGGCAGGTCTTTTTGAACCTCCTCGTCAATGCGGCCCAGGCCATCCCCGACGGTCGGACCGACCTCAACACAATCACCATCACGACGGCGATCGAAGATGGAATGGTCACCATCGACATCGCCGACACCGGGGCCGGAATCGCGGCCGAGGTGCTGCCCCGGATCTTCGACGTCTTCTTCACCACCAAACCGATCGGCGTGGGCACCGGCCTCGGGCTCGCGATCTGCCACCGGATCCTCACCGCGATGGACGGACGCATCGAGGTCCAGAGCCGCCTGGGCGAAGGGACCACCTTTCGCGTCGCCCTCCGTCGCGCGCGCTCCGGTCGGACCATCGAGATGCCCGCGGTCTCGGGGGTGGTGCCGGAGGCCGGAAGGACCGGAACCGTGCTGGTGATCGAGGACGAGCCGGCGCTGGGCCGAGTCCTGCAACGACTCCTGGCGCCGCACCGGGTTACCGTGGTGACCCGCGCCAGCGAGGCGCTCGGCCGTGTCGCGGCCGGCGAGTCCTTCGACCTCATCCTCTGCGATCTCATGATGCCCGAAATGACCGGCATGGACTTTCACGCCGAGCTGTCTCGATCCTTCCCGGCGGTCGCCGCGCGGGTGGTGTTCATGAGCGGCGGCGCGTTCACCCCCGGCGCGCGCGAATTTCTGGAAAGGACGCCCAACCGCAGAATCGACAAACCGATCGATACCGCACGGCTCCGACAGCTCGTCGAAGAGGCCTTGGCGCGCAAGGTCGAGATCGAGCGGCAGTAATTTCCCGCGTCGCTGCCGATCCACTAGACTCGCCCGCATGATCACGACTGCTGTTTTCGCGGCGGGCCTCTTGGCGGCGGCCGGCGCGGGAACGCCGACGCCGGGGAAGCTCTCACCGGCGGTGGCCAAGGAGATGACCGAGGCGATCGTCGCCGCGAACAAAGCACTCGGATTGGAGAGCTGGCCCATGCGCGGCGCGCAGCCCTGCATCGACCGCGGCGGCCAGGGGATCACCGCCAAGGAGGTGACCGTCGAGGACACCCGCAAGTGCACCGCCAGCGTGCTCGAGAAAGGATATCCCGAGCTCGGCAAGTCGTACGTGCTCGCCGTGCCGATGGCCTCGATCGGTCCGGTCACCGTCATCGCGCTCGGTGTCGGTGAAAGCGAAGGCTGGGCGGCCTATTCGTGCGATCCGGAACGCAAGTGCCTCCCGGTCAAGCTCAACGCGCCTTCCAAGTGGGGCAAGCGGATGGCGGAGCGCCAGGCCAAGGCCTGCGCCGAGACGACCACCCTCTGGTTCCCCACCGACAAACGCGCCTGCCCAACGCCCTGAGGCAGTGCCGGCGCCCTATCCGACCCACACGCGCGCGTTGCGAAACAGGCGCATCCAGGGGCCGTCCTCGCGCCAGCCCCGGGGCCGCCAGGAATATTGGACGGCGCGAAAGACCCGCTCGGGGTGGGGCATGAAGAGCGTGACCCGACCGTCGGTGGTCGTGACGGCCGTGATGCCGTGCGGGGAGCCGTTGGGATTCTCCGGGTAACGCTCGGTTGCGCGGCCCTGGGGATCGACGAAGCGGGCGGCGACGAGATCGGCGGATTCCAGCTGGTTGCGAGCCGCCTCCGACGAGAATTCGACGCGCCCTTCTCCGTGCGCGACGGAGATCGGAATCCGCGAGCCCGCCATCCCGGCCAACACCACCGACGAGGTCTTGGCCACCTCCACCAGCGAAAGGCGGGCCTCGAACTGATCGCTGCGGTTTCGCACGAAGCGAGGCCAGGCCGCCGCGCCGGGGATGATCTCCTTGCACGCCGACAACATCTGACAGCCGTTGCAGACGCCGAGCGTGAAGGTATCGGGCCGCGCGAAGAAGGCGGCAAAGAGATCCCGCGCGCGCGCCTGAAAGAGAATCGACTTGGCCCAGCCGAGCCCCGCGCCGAGAACGTCGCCGTAGGAAAAGCCGCCGCAGGCTGCCAGCCCCTTGAAGCCGCGCAGATCGAGATAGCCGCCCAGCAGATCGCTCATGTGCACGTCGACCGCTTCGAAGCCGGCGCGATCGAAAGCGGCCGCCATCTCGATCTGGCCGTTGACTCCCTGCTCGCGCAGGATGGCGACGCGCGGACGGGACCCGGCGCGGGCGCGGATCGGCGCGGCGACGTCCTCGTCGAGATCGAAGCTGAGCTGCACCGAAAGGCCCGGGCTGTTGGCGCGGACCCGGCCGGCCTGCTCCTCGTCGGCGCAGGTCGGATCGTCACGCAAGGCCTGCAGCGCGTGGGTGGTGTCCGACCAGACGCCACGCAAGAAGCTGCGCCGCTCGTCGAAGATAGTGTTACCACCCCGTCTGAAGACGACCCGATCCTCTGGGCGCGGGGCGCCGAGCCGCCGGACCGCGGCCGCCAACCCCCGTCGCGCGAACACGCCCAGGACGCGGTCGAGATCCGGGGCGCGCACCGCGACCACCGCACCGAGCTCCTCGGAAAACAGCGCCGCGATCGGATCTGCGCCCAGCGGCGCCACCTCGAGGTCGAGGCCCAGACCGCTCGCGAAGGCGATCTCGAGCAGCGTGACCAGGAGTCCCCCGTCGCTGCGATCGTGATAGGCGCAGAGCAGCTCCGCCTCGCCGAGCTCCTGGATCGCCGCGAAGAACCCAGCCAGGAGCGCCGGATCGTCGAGATCCGGCGGGATCGAGCCGAGCGCGCCGTACACCTGCGCCAGGGCCGAGCCCCCCAGGCGATTCTTCCCGAGGCCGAGATCTATCAGCAGCAGCTCCGTCGGCCCGGCGTCGGCGGGGATCTCGGGCGTCAGCGCACGCCGCACGTCGGTGACCGGCGCGAAGGCGCTGACGATGAGCGACATCGGCGCGATGACGCTGCGAGGTTGGCCGCCGCTCTCCCAGGTCGTCGACATCGACATCGAATCCTTGCCGACCGGAATCGCGATTCCCAGCGCCGGGCAGAGCTCCAGGCCGACCGCGCGGACGGCGTCGTAGAGGTGCGCGTCCTCGCCCGGATGGCCGGCGGCCGCCATCCAGTTGGCGGAGAGCTTGATGTCGGAGAGGCGCGCGATCGGCGCCGACGCGATGTTCGTGATCGCCTCCGCGACGGCCAGACGGGCGGAGGCCGCCGCGTCGAGGAGCGCCACCGGCCCGCGCTCGCCCATCGCCATCGCCTCGCCGGTGGTCACGTCGAAGCCCGTGGTGGTTATCGCGGCGTCGGCCACCGGCACCTGCCAGCGCCCGACCATCTGATCGCGGGCAGAGAGGCCCCCGACGGTGCGGTCGCCGATCGTGATGAGGAAGGTCTTGTCGGCGACGGTCGGCAGGCGCAGCACCCGCCGCACGGCCTCGCCGAGATCGATCCGGTCGGTCGAAAACGCCGCGGTCGCCGCCCGGCGCCGCTCGACCTGTCGGGTCATCCGCGGCGGTTTGCCGAAGAGAACCCCGACCGGCAGATCGATGGCGCGCTCATTGCCGAGCGCGTCGTCGACCACCAGCCGGCCATCGTCGGTGGCGTGGCCGACGACCGCCTGCGGGCAGCGCTCGCGGGCGCAAAGTGCCGCGAACGCCGCCAGCCGATCGGGCGCAATGGCCAGCACGTAGCGTTCTTGCGCCTCGTTGCACCACAGCTCGAGCGGCGACAGCCCACGTTCGGCGGTGGGGATGTCGCGCAGCGCGAACAGCCCACCGCGCTCGCTCCCGTGGACCAGCTCCGGCAACGCGTTGGACAGGCCCCCGGCACCCACGTCGTGGATCGACAGGATGGGGCTGTCGTCGCCGAGCGCCGCGCACCGGTCGATCACCTCCTGGCATCGCCGCTGCATCTCGGCGTTGTCCCGTTGCACCGAGGCGAAATCGAGATCCTCCTGGGAGGCGCCCGAGGCGAGCGACGAGGCGGCGCCGCCCCCGAGCCCGATCAACATGGCCGGTCCACCCAGCACCACGATCGGCGCGCCCACCGGAATCTCGACCTTGTCCACCTGGTCGGCTCGAATGCTGCCGAAGCCGCCCGCCATCATGATCGGTTTGTGGTAACCGCGAACCTCGCGCCCAGCGGCACCGTCGACCTCCAGCTCGAAGGTGCGAAAATAACCGCATAGATTGGGCCGGCCAAACTCGTTGTTGAAGGCGGCGGCACCGATCGGCCCCTCGATCATGATCTCGAGCGCGCTGGCGATCCGATCCGGCTTGCCGATGGTGCGCTCCCACGGGCGAGGGCCGCCGGGCAGGCGCAGATTCGAGACGGAAAATCCCGAAAGCCCCGCCTTCGGTCGACCGCCCCGCCCGGTCGCGCCTTCGTCGCGGATCTCGCCTCCCGAGCCGGTCGCGGCGCCCGCGTACGGCGCGATCGCCGTCGGGTGGTTGTGCGTCTCAACCTTCATCAGGATGTGGACCATCTCCGGGTGCGCCAAATAAATGCCGGTCGCCGGCTCCGGGAAGAACCGGCCCGCGCGCTGGCCTTCGATCACCGCCGCGTTGTCGTGATAAGCGGACAGAACGCCGCCCGGACTGGTCTCGGTGCTGCGCCGGATCATCTGGAACAGCGACAGCGGCTGGCGCTCGCCGTCGATGATGAAGTCGGCGTTGAAGATCTTGTGACGGCAGTGCTCGCTGTTGGCCTGCGCGAACATCATGAGCTCGACGTCGGTCGGATCGCGACCGAGTGTCCGATAGGCGTCGATCAGGTAGTCGATCTCGTCGGGTGACAGCGCCAGACCCAGCGTTTGGTTCGCCGCGGAAAGGGCCGCGCGCCCGTCGCTGTCATCCACTTGCCCTTGCCCTTGCCCCGGCCCTTGCCCGAGCGCGACGCGCCCCAGTGGCCGCGGCGGCTGACTCTCGAAGAGGCGTGTCGCCTCGCTGGGGCGGTCGAGAACCGACTCGGTCATCCGATCGTGCAGCGCGCGGGCCAGGGCCTTCTCGTCCGCCACCTCGCCCCCGATGGTGTAGCTGATTCCCCGCTCGATCCGCCGCACCCGCAGCAGGCCGCAGGTGTGTGCGATGTCGGTCGCCTTCGACGACCAGGGCGAGATCGTCCCCAGCCGCGGCACGACGAACAGGCGCCGGCCGGAGGCGACCGTCTCCCGTCCCACGCTCTCGACCGTCGAGATAGGTCCGTAGCGTAGCAGCTGTTCGAGCAGGCGCGTCTCGTCCGGGGTGAGCGTACCGTCCACGTCGGCGAAGTGAAGATAGGAGCCGGAGAGGGCGCGCACCCCCGGGTTGGTCCGGCGAACTGCGGCCAAGCGCTTCTGCAAACGGGTGGGGACCAGCGCGGGGCCGCCGACAATCTCCATGAGCTGCTTAGGTTACACCCGCCAGCTGCCGCAGTACGTAATGAAGGATCCCACCGTGCTGGTAGTAAGCAATCTCCTGGGGCGTGTCGATGCGGACCAGGGTGCGGAGGTCCTTGACCCTCCCCCCCGCGTCGGTGGCGCGCACGGTGAGCTGGCGGCCACCCGAAAATCCCGAAGCGAGTAGCTCCGGAAGCCCGACCGTCTCGAAGATCTCCTCGCCCGAGAGCCCCAGCGACAGCGCGGTTTCGCCCGGCGCGAACTGCAGCGGGACAATCCCCATCCCAACCAAGTTGCTGCGGTGGATCCGTTCGTAGCTCTCGGCGATCACGGCGCGCACCCCGAGCAGCCGCGGCCCCTTGGCGGCCCAGTCGCGCGAAGAGCCGGCGCCGTACTCCTTGCCGGCCAGGATGAAGAGCGGAACCTTGTCGGCGGCGTACATCTCGCTGGCGTCGAAGATCGACATCGGCGTGCCCTCGGGGAGGTGGCGCGTGACGCCGCCCTCGGTGCCGGGCGCCAGCAGGTTCTTGAGTCGGACGTTGGCGAACGTGCCGCGCACCATCACCTCGTGGTTTCCCCGGCGGGCACCGTAGCTGTTGAAGTCCTTCGGGTCGACGCCGTGGGCGATCAGATATTGCCCGGCCGGCGCTTCCTTCTTGATGTTGCCGGCCGGCGAGATGTGGTCGGTCGTCACGCTGTCGCCCAGCACGGCCAGCACGCGCGCCCCTTTGAGATCGCCGATCGCCGCCGGGGTCTTCGGCATCCCGTCGAAATAGGGTGGGTGCTTGATGTACGTCGAGCCGCCTTCCCAGGCGTAGGTGTCGCCCAGCGGGACGTCGAGCTTTTGCCAGCGCTCGTCGCCCTGGAAAACCACGGCGTATGACTTCTCGAACATCTCCGGCTTGACCGCCTTGCCGACGGTCTCTGCGATCTCGCTCGAAGCCGGCCAGATGTCGCGCAAGAAGACCGGCTGGCCGTCGCTCCCGAGGCCGAGCGGCTCCTGGTCGAGATCGATGTCGATGCGCCCGGCCAGCGCGAAGGCCACCACCAGCGGCGGCGACATCAGATAGTTGGCGCGCACCTCGGGGTTGATCCGCCCCTCGAAGTTCCGGTTGCCCGACAGCACGCTGGCCACCACCAGGCTGCGGGCCTCGATCGCGTCGGAGATGGGCTGGGGCAGCGGACCCGAGTTGCCGATGCAGGTCGTGCAGCCGTAGCCGACGGTCTGGAATCGGAGCTTGTCGAGGTAGGGGGTGAGCCCCGCCTCGGCCAGGTACTCGGTGACCACCTTCGATCCGGGCGCCAGCGAGGTCTTGACCCAGGGTTTGGTGTCGAGCCCCCTTTCCACCGCCTTCTTGGCGACGAGGCCAGCCGCCACCATCACCGACGGGTTGGAGGTGTTGGTGCAGCTGGTGATCGCCGCGATCACGACCGAGCCGTGCTTGACCTCCGGGGCGACGGGCGCGCTGGGGGCGAAGCCGATGTTGGTCGATCCCGAAGGGTCGGTGATCGGCTTCTTCTTCGGCTTGATGAGGCCCGGAAGCGCCTCTTCGAACGACTGCCGCGTCTGGTAGAGGCTCACCCGATCTTGCGGACGCTTCGGCCCCGCCACGCTCGGCTCGACGCTGGCGAGATCCAGATCGACGACCGCGCTGTACTCCGCGTCCGGGGTGCTCGAGTCGTGGAAGAAGCCCTGCTCGCGGGCGTAGGCCTCGACCAGCGCCACCTGGTCGGCGGGGCGACCCGAAAACCGCAGGTAGCGCAGCGTCTCGTCGTCGATCGGGAAGATGCCGCAGGTGGCGCCGTACTCGGGCGCCATGTTGGCGATGGTGGCGCGGTCGGCGAGGGACAGCGCGGCCACGCCCGGTCCGAAGAACTCGACGAATTTCCCGACCACGCCGGTCTTGCGCAGACTCTGGGTGACGGTCAGGACCAGATCGGTCGCCGTCGATCCCTCGCGCAGCCGCCCGTGCAGCCGGAAGCCGACCACCTGCGGAATCAGCATCGAAAGCGGTTGCCCGAGCATGGCCGCCTCCGCCTCGATGCCGCCCACCCCCCAGCCCAGCACGCCGAGGCCGTTGACCATGGTGGTGTGCGAGTCGGTCCCGACCAGGGTGTCGGGGTAGGCGCGCGCCGGCGCATCCGGCGATTCGGCGGTGAACACCACGCGCGCCAGATATTCGAGGTTCACCTGGTGGACGATGCCGGTGTCGGGTGGCACGACGGCGAAGTTCCGAAACGCCGACTGGCCCCAGCGCAGGAAGGCGTAGCGTTCCTTGTTTCGCGAAAACTCGATCTGGGCGTTCAGCGACAGCGCCTCGGAAGAGCCGAACTCGTCGACCTGCACCGAGTGGTCGATGACCAGCTCCGCCGGCAAAAGTGGGTTGATCCGCTTGGGATCGCCGCCCAGCTTCTGCATCGCCGCCCGCATGGCGGCGAGATCGACGACGGCCGGCACCCCGGTGAAGTCCTGCAGGAGCACGCGGGCCGGCATGAACGCGATCTCGACGCTCGGTTCGGCCTTCGGCTCCCAGGCGGCGAGCGCGCGGATGTCGGCCTCCTTGACGGAGAGGCCATCCTCGTTGCGCAGCAGGTTTTCCAGCAGGATCCGCAGCGAGAACGGCAGCCGCGCCGGTTTTAGACCCGCCTTCTCCAGGGCCGCCAGCCGGTGAATTTCGAATTTGCGTTTGCCGACCTCGAGGGTGCCGCGACTGCCGAAACTGTTGGCCATGGCGACATTCTTAGTTGCCGGACGCAGGATGTCGAGGGCCTAGAGAGACGGTCTATTTATGGGGCGGATAGGAGAGAAATACGTGTCGCCGCAAGTTGTGGGGTCGGGTGTCCCCCGGCGGTGGGCTGTCGTTCTCGATCTTGTAGGCGTCGAATTGGACGATGCGGTCCTGCGGGCGGTGCGTGCGCTTGTGGTAGCTCAGGATCCATTCCAAAAACGCCTGGTGGTACGCGGCCTGATCGGGGATCCGCACCGAGTAGTTGAAGAAGAAGGAATCGTTGTCGAGACGGGACGGAATCTCGTCGATGCCGGGGTCGGGGTAGCGGCTGGCGACCTCGCTGTAGGGGTCCACCCGCCGACCGTCGGCGGTGACCGCCTCGACGACCACCGTCTCGTCGGTGAGCGGCGCATCCGAAGCGAACATCGACCAGGCCTGAATGAGGCGCGGGTAAGCCACCAGCCGCTTGATCCAGAGCGGCTCTTCGAACTTGAGAACCTTCGGCACCGCCTGGTTGATGAAGATCGCCTCGCTGACCAGCACGATGATCATGGCCAGCACCGCCCCCTCGCGCAGGAGAGCCCAGAGCCGCCGCAGCGCCTTGCCGATCGGCGCGCGCGGGCGCTCGGACGGCGTGGCGACGGGCGCAGCGACCGGAACCCCGCAGGCCGCGAGCCCGAGCCAGCCGGAGATCTTCTGTCGGCGCCGCGCGAAAAAATCGTAGGCCCGATTCGCGAGCGCGCGCAGGCCGGGTAGCCGCAGCGGCAGCGACCAGAGCCACCCGAACGGAAGCGCGCGCAGGATCTGCGCCACGCCGTCGGCGCGGGTGCTCCGGCGCCCCGTCGTCTCGTCCACCACCACGATCGTTCGCCCCAGCAGCTCGGGCGAGACACCCGGGAGGCCGGCCGGGATCTCGGCGCTCGAAACGAATCGCACCCGTCCCAAGACGTCCAGGCGGGCGATGACCCGCGCGATTTGAAAACAGACGCCGCAGCCGGCGTCGAAATAGGCGACCACCCGCCGCCCGCGCCGCGCCGAGATCCGCGTGAACAGCGACCAGTCGGCGCCCGTGAGCAGGAACGGCGTGTACCCGATCATCGCCCACGAAAACACGCCGAGGTTGATGAAGGTCTGGAACCCCAGGTGCAGCCCAATGACGGCGAGGATGGCCGCGCGCCGGGTCCAGACGCGCTGGATGGGGAGGAGCAAGAGCGCCGGCAGAGCGCCCTCGGTCGCCAGCGCCGCCCAGGAGAGTACCCGCGACAGCCCGAGGGTCATGTGTCCGCGCATCCAGACGGCGAACCAGGTGACCATGCGGTTCTGGTAGATCACGTAGTGAACCGCCGACCCGTGCCGCCAGGTCGGCCCCCCCTTCTGGATGGCGTTGAAGAAGTAAGAGGTCGCGAGCTGCAGCACCAGCGCGAACGCCGCCAGAGTGACGACGTCATTATTGTCGGGACCCTGAGAGGGTCCCGCGCCCCCCGCGATGGGCTCGGGCGAGCCAAGCTCGCCCTCCCCCGACGCGATCGATTCGGGTCCGGTCAGCTCGGGAGCGACTGAGGGGCGGACGTCCGACTCGTGGCGGTTGGCGAGCTCGGCGGCGGTGGTTTCGGGGTGGCGGCGGAGGCTGGCGAGCACGGCGTCGACGGAGAACCGCCGGCCGAGCGGCAGGAACGCGGTCCAGAGCGCCAGCTCGCCCAGCATCCAGTCGCCGCCGTTTTCGAGAAGGGTGACCCGGCCATGCAAGCTCAGCACGCAGACCAGCGCCAGGAACTGCATGAGCCGCGTCCGCCAGCCGACCAGCAACGCCAGATAGACCAGACCGCAGAGGATGAAGCAGACCGCCGCCTCGTCGGGCAACGACGCCATGAAGAAGAAGGAAAACATCCACTGCGTCGGCGGGCGCCAGAGCAGCGTGTGGTTCGGCAGCAACCCCTCATTGGAATAGAAGAGCCTGAGAACCGGAATCCGCCTCAGCAGATCGAACAGCAGGACGAGCGCCAGCCCGATACGTCCGAGCCCCAGGCTGCGCGCATCGATCGTGAGGTGGTGCTCGACCAGACGGCGGCGCAGCGACGCGAGCCGCTTCACGGCCAACTCAGGAACCGGCGTTTGCGCGGTCGCTGCGGCTCGGTCTCGCCTGGGCCCGGGCTGTCGTGCTCGACGACGTAGGCGTCGAACTTCACGACGGTGTCGACGACCTGTCCGGTCCGCTCGGGATAGCGCAGGATCCACTCGATGAGCGCCTGGTGTAGGACGGCCGCTTCCGGAATCCGCAACGTGTAGTCGCACCAGAACGACGAGTGCCCGAGGCGGACCGGCACGTCGTCGATCGGCACCGTCGCGACCCGACTGCCGACCTCGTTGTAGGGATCGACGTGCCGCCCGTCGCGGGTGACCGCGTCGACGTAGACCGTCTCGTCGGTGAGTGGCGCCTCCGGAGAGAACAGGGACCACCCCTCGAAGAGGTGCGGGTACATGGTTGCGGCGACCATCCACTCGGGCCGGTGCTCGATCCGGAGGGCGGAGGGAACAGCGGGGTTGGCGACGGAGACATCGGCCGCGAGCGTGACGAACACCAGCGCGACCGCGGTCTCGCGGGCGAACGGCAGGCGGGCGGAAAGCCAGGCGCGAAGCGGCGTCGGCGCGGCAACCGGCGTGCGTGGGCCATCCGCGCGTGACGGCGACGGGACGCCGCAGGCCGCGAGGCCCAACCAGGTCGAGATCGCCGTCCGGTGGCGCGCGAAAAGATCGTAACCGCGCCCCGCGACGGTGCGCACCAGCGGCAAGCGCAAGGGCCAGGACCACCAGCGGCCGAAGGGGAGCGCCCCGAAGATTTCCGCGAAGGCGTCGGAGCGCGTCCAGCGCCGATCCGGCGCGTCGCGGTCGACGACCAGGATGGTCTGCTCGAGCGGCGCCGGATCGAAACCCGCCGGGAGCGCCGCCAGATCGCGGTTGGAGATCCAGCGCAACCGCCGGTGAACGTCCATGCGCGCGAGCACGCGCACGAGCAGGGTGCAGACACCGCAGTCGGCGTCGTAGAACACCGTACGCGCCCGCCCGCGCTGAGGCACCCACCGCGCGAAGAGCTCCCACTGCGCCTCGGTGATCAGAAACGGCTGAAAGGCCAGCATGGCCGCCGAAAAGATCCCCAGGTTCACGACCAGCCCTATGCTGGTGTGCAGCCCCACCAGCAGCACCGCCGCGACAAAGCGCGTCCAGCGCCAGAAGATCGGCGTCAACACCAGGATCGGCGCGGAGGCCTCCACCACCAGCGTGCCGTACGTCAGCAGCTGGGTGAACGAGAACGGAAGGTGCTCGCGCACCCAGACGCCCAGCCAGGTGATGATCCGCTCCTGATAAAGGACGTAGTGGACCGCGGTGCCGTCGTGCCAGGTCCGCCCGGACTTGTGCAGGTAGTTGAACCCGTAGATCACGGCGATCTGAAGCAGTAACCCCAGCGCCGCCAGCGACGCCGACATCGGCCGGTCATCCGGGGGTGGCACCCCGGCCGCCAGCTCCTCGGGCGTTTCGTGGGGACGCGCGCGGAGGCTGGCGAGCAGAGCATCGACCGAGAACCGGCGCCCGAGCGGCAGAAACGCGGTCCAGACGAGGAGCACCCCCAACGCGACGCCGCCCCAGTTCTCGGCAAAAATGATGCGGTTGTGCAAGCTGGTCGTCATCGCGAACGACAGCACGTGAAAGAGCTTGGTCCGGTAGCCGATCAGCAGACAGAAGAAGCAGACGAACGCGACCAGGAACAGGAGCGCCGATTCCTCCGGCAGGGAGGCCATGAAGAAAACCGAAAAAATCCGCGGAAACGGCGGGCGCCAGAGCACGGTGTGGTTGGGGATGAGGCCAGCGTTGCTATAGAAGTCCCGCAGCCACGGGATCCGGCGCAGGAGATCCGCGATCAGAACCAGCCCGATCGCGATCCGACCGAGCGCCAGGCTGCGCGGATCGATGCGGAGGTAGGTGCGGCGGAAAGCCTCGCCAAGTCCGGCCCGGTTCACGCTTTGATTCCTCGTGTGCGGCGTCGCCCGGCCAGGTCGACGCCGATTCGGGCCAGATCCTGGAGCGAGCGCACCATCGCGCCCGCCCCGAGCTTCGATCCTTTGACGTCGTGCCATACCGCGAGCGGCACCTCGACGATGGCCGAGATCGGCAGGGGGGTCGCCGCGCCACCGGCCAGGAGTCGCCCCAGAAGCTCGACGTCGAAGGCCCAGCGCGAAAGGAACGGGGCATCCAGGGCCGCCGCCAGCGCGGGGTGTCCGCGCAGGCGACGCCGCAGGCGCGCATTGAGCGGAAACAGCAGGAAGGCGAGAAATACCGCCCAGCAGATCGCGCCCGCGAAGGGCGCGAAAATCAGGAACAGCGCATAGCCGAGCGCGGCGCTGCCCCACACCACCGGAACGATCGTGACGTTGTTGCCGGACCCGGTGCCCTGCATGGGCGCCCCGCCCTGAATCACGAGGTGGCTCGGCTGACAGCCGTTGATGGCGTTGACCCCGCCCGCGGTGGCGGCCCCCGGCAGCGAGCTGCTGGCCGCGGCGGCCGACGGCGAAGCCGCCCCGCCGGCGACGGGCGCCGGCGCCGGCCGCTGCCCATGCGGCCTGGGAGCGGATGCGCCCGCACCCGCCGCCGTCAGCGCCGACGACTGCGTCCCGACGGAAGGCGCGGCGGGCGCGTCGTCGAGCTGGCCGCAAGCGGCGAGCATGGTCGCTCCGAGACACATGGTGATGAGAGAAACGTTTTTCATGACTGTGCGGTTCATGTGATCGTCCTTGGGCGAGGGTGACGATGGGCTCCGGCCGATCGGCCTGCGCCCACGATTAGTCCAGCCACTCCTCGCCGGCAAATCAAAAACGACACCGTGCGACATCATGACGCAGCTTGATTTGAGCGCCGGAGAAACTAAGGCGATTTGTCGCACCTGCGATCGTTAACGGACGATGCAATGGACACGAGCGTCGTTGGTGCGGCCTTTCACCTCGCAAACGTCGTGTCGTAGGTGGCTTCGTCGAATCCGATGAGGACCGTGTGCCACGGAAAAAGGCCGACGAGGCGCCCGAGGGGATTCGGTGCCTCGCCGGCCATCGCCGGTCACTCTTTGGTGGGGCTACTTTCCAGGCGCGCCCGCGGCGCCCGTCGAGCTGCCGCCGTCCGA